>Ga0129306_1000013_pt1 | contig 319256 bp, 254 predicted proteins | sample P827metagenome_FD_94438 | JGI IMG/M metagenome (GOLD analysis project Ga0129306, IMG submission 94438) | Capybara group fecal microbial communities from Wisconsin, USA - P827 metagenome | ecosystem: Host-associated > Mammals > Digestive system > Large intestine > Fecal | place: USA: Wisconsin...
CATACCCATCTGTCGTATTAATGTAATGTTCTACAATTTCAGCTTTTCTCTCTAAACTTAACTTAGACATAAAAAAAGTGTACCTCCAAAAATTGTCTCCAACTTTTGGGGTACACTTCATAAAAAAGCAGCCTCCATATAAAATAAACCTGTGATAAGGCGATTATGCCTCGCTGATTGCACTTGCAGGGCACTCAGAAGCACATGTTCCGCAGCTTACGCATTTGCCTGCGTCGATTTCGCGGTGTCCGTTGTTCTCTGAGATTGCTCCAACCGGGCAGTCTGGTTCACAAGTTCCACAGTTTACACATACGCTTGGGTCAATTTTCATTGCCATAATTAATACCTCTTAAAAGAAAATTTGGTATCCTAAGTATAATATTGAAAAAATCAGAAAACAAGAGTTGCCTGAACGAATTGCATATGGCTAACAAGCGAATTGCTTTAGGCTAACAAAAATATCACGTGCCATCATGCAAAAATCATGCTACAATAAAAATATGGAAAAGAACTCTGAGAATATCAAGAAAATTGCCGGAATGATTGACCACACGAATTTAAATCCCTGTGCGACCCGTTCTGACATTGAAAAACTTTGTGGCGAGGCAAAAAAATATGGCTTTGCTTCCGTCTGCGTAAACCCTTTTTATGTTCCTCTGGCTGCAAGTCTTCTTGAGGAAAGCAGCGTAAAAGTCTGTTCTGTCGTGGGCTTTCCGCTGGGAGCCGTTTCAATTGACGACAAGGCAAGCGAGGCCGGAATGGTTGTCTATGACGGTGCCCGTGAAGTTGACATGGTTCTGAATCTGGGACTGGTTAAGTCTGCGGAATGGGACGATGTCTTTGAGGAAATCTATGCAGTCCGCTGTGCTGCAAATGATGTTTATATTCCCGGAGAGCCAAAGATAATCCTGAAGGTGATTCTTGAAACCTGCTATCTTACGGACGAAGAAATCGTAAAGTGCTGCGAGTGTGCCGAAAAGGCCGGGGCGGATTTCGTAAAGACTTCCACAGGTTTTGCAATCTTAAAGGACGGAGACGGCAGGCTTTTGCCTAACGGAGCTACTGTCCACGCCGTTGAACTTATGCGTAAGACTGTTGGTGACAGGCTTGGGGTAAAGGCCAGTGGCGGCGTTCACAACTGGGAAGAAGCCTGCGCCATGGTCAGTGCCGGAGCCAGCAGAATCGGCGCCAGCGCTGGAGTTCAGATAGTAAGCGAGTAGGACAGACAAATCCTTAAAATGCGGGACTGTCTGCTTTTTTTATGAGAAATTTTTCAACGCCTGCCTTAATTCTGTCCGTGCAGATTTCCGGGGAAAATAACCGCCGGGTGACGGCTTTTTCACCCGATGAAGGAATCTTCTTTGCGACGCTTTACGGCGGGCCAAAATCAAAGCTTCGTTCTCTTGTTTCGCCGATGAATTGCGGAATCCTTTATCTTTATCGTGACGAAGTTAAAAATCAGGCAAAAATTACCGACTTTGACGTAAAAAAATATCATCTTTCCTTCCGTGAAAGTCTCTTTAAGACTTATGCTTCTTCTTTTGTGACTGAAATACTGATTAAAACGAAATGCGCCGGTTCGCCAGGGGAAGCTTGGAAATACGTGAACGGCTTTCTGGATGGAATTGAGCTTTCCAATGAGGATGAATCCCAACTGGGGCTTGTTCGCTTTTTGTGGCGCTATCTGGGGCTTTTGGGAGTCAGGCCGGACACTTCAACATGTTCTTCCTGTGCTTCTTCACTTCATGCTGGCAAATTTACGGATAATGCCTTATCATTGAAGTATGCCTTTTCGCAGGCGGACAACGGATTTCTGTGCCCTGACTGCACTTCCGGCGAAAAAAGCGAAAATTTTTTCCTTTCAAAGGCCGCACTGACTTATCTTGAGGCTGTCACTTCACTTTCTCCAAAAGAAGTCAGGAACATAATGATTTCCGGAAAGACTCTTTTGGAAATGAAGCAGCTTGTCTATTTTTTGATAGAGCAGGCTTGCGGCAGCAGACTCAATTCCCTGGAAAGTGGAATTGGAATTCTTTAGATATGGAGGAATTTTATGGTTGATTACACTGAAGGTTCTGGAAAACAGTATCATACTGGCGTTGGTCCGGCAGACATCGGCAAATATGTGATTATGCCGGGCGATCCGAAGCGCTGCGCAAAGATTGCCGAGCATTTTGACAATCCCCGCCTTGTCGCAGACGTAAGGGAATATACAACATACACAGGCACTCTTGAGGGAGTTCCTGTCAGCGTTACTTCTACCGGCATAGGCGGGCCGTCGGCTGCAATTGCAATCGAAGAACTTTCAAAGTGCGGTGCGCATACTTTTATCCGCGTTGGAACTTGCGGCGGCATGCAGGAAGATGTCATGGGCGGAGACATTGTGATTGCCACTGGAGCCGTGCGCATGGAAGGTACAAGCCGTGAATTTGCTCCCATTGAGTACCCTGCCGTGGCCAATATTGACTGCGTAAATGCCCTTGTGCAGGCTGCCCAAAAGCTTAAGGTTCCGAATCATACTGGTGTCGTTCAGTGCAAGGATTCTTTTTTTGGCCAGCATGAGCCTGAGGTAATGCCTGTGAGCTATGAACTCGAAAACAAATGGCAGGCCTGGCTGCGCATGGGCTGTCTTGCAAGCGAAATGGAAAGCGCGGCCCTCTTTATAGCCGGAGCTTTTTTGAGGGTGCGGGTGGGTTCATGTTTTCTGGTTGTGGCCAATCAGGAGCGGGCCAAAAAGGGACTGCCCAACAAACAGGCTCATGACACTGAGGCTGCGATTTGCGTTGCGGTGGAAGCCTTGCGAAGCCTGATTTTAAAGGACAAATAGCGGATTTTACAGTCTGACTCCCACAATCATTTTATCTTCACCGTTTTCCTTTACGAGGGATGCTTTTACCGTGTATGGCTGGGCTTCTCCGTTAAGGAAAATGCGTGCATGATGAAGGAAGAGCCCGCGTTTTGATATTTCCTTCATGATGTTTTCTTTGGTGAAGGCTTTTATGAATGCATCCAAATCTTCGGGGTGAAGTACCCGCCTTGCGTTTTTATGGGTTTCATTGAAGAAATCTTTTCCCTGCTTTGGAATGTTAAGTTCGTCATATTCTTTTGAGGACGTATATTCTGTAAACTCATCGGTTTTGGGATCTACTACGTACATGCTTATAAAATCCCCGGAAAGTGACATGAGCCTTGAGAAAATGACTTTTTCCTGCTGGGCCTGTTCAATCAATTTCTTTTGCTTTACCTGGGAATCAACGTTGCTCAAGGCAATAATCAAGTGCCTGCCGTTCTGGTTCATCCTCATGACTTTCATGTTCACGTAGACTGGAATGTCGTTTCTGACGATTCTGTATGTAAGCAAAAATCTTCCGTGCTCATCAAGTTCTTTCTTTATGTTTTCGACTGTGAAAAGCTGGGAGAACATTTCAAGGTCTTCCTCGTAAACGCGGGGATTTATGTTCTTCATTTCTGTGCCGAAAAAGTTTTCGCCGCGATGCTCAGCGGCCATTATCTGTCCGCCTGATTCAGATGAATATTCGATGAATTTGCCTGTATCAATGCTGACATAAAAAAGCTTGAAGTAATCTGTCGCAAGAGCTTTTGCTATGTTGGTATGGGTGTCGCTTTCTGAAGGTTCCCTGACTGAAAGGACGCAGACGGCCAGGGCAATCGTTTTGGTGACCGGATTTTCGGCAAGGCGGCGGACAAAGAAATTTGCCACGGAGCCGTCTGTGAGTGTTTCGTCGATGAAACTCCGTTTACCGTCCTTTGCAACCTGACTTACGATACGGAAGAAATTTGCCCCGGCGCTGTGCATGATAGTTTGAATTGGAATAGGTTTGCCCAAAAGCGGCATGCCGAAGTAGCGGGAAAAAAAATTGCGGTATGACTGATTTGAGCGGACAAAGCAGACGCTTTCATCTGTGATTTCAAGAATTGTCATGGGAAGCGTGTTGAACACATTGTCGAAGAATTTTTCGTTGCCGTGGCTTATGACAGCAAGATCGTGGAGGTTAATCTGTCCGATTGTCTCAAAATAGCGGGTTTCTGCCGGGTTTTCAAAGCCTATGGCAATCTTTTTTTCGATTCGCTCAATGATTTGTTCCAGTGGGATTGGCTTACAGTAGTAAAATCCCTGAATTTTTGAGCAGCCGATTTCCCTCAGAAACTGAATCTGTTCTTCTGTCTCAACGCCTTCACAGATTGTGTCGACACCAATGGAAAAGGCCATTTTTATGAGCTCGGTCAGAATTATTTTGCCGTTGTTCTTTTCGTTGAACTGACGCATAAAGCTCATGTCGAATTTTATGAGGTCAAATGGAATTTCCTTGAGGACATTAAGTGAAGAATAGCCTGCTCCAAAATCGTCCATCCAGACGGGAAAGCCCAGTTCCTTGAAGCGGTGAATCTGTTTTATCATGAAGTCGAAGTCGTTGCCGATTATGCTCTCGGTGATTTCGATGTTGATTTTGCTGCGCTCGATGCCGGCAATGTCGACCCTGGTACGGATTTCTTCTACTATGTCACAGGACTCAAAGTCTGAGCGGGAAAGGTTTATTGAGTGCGATACGGCAGGAATCCCAAGGGACTCAAAATATTTCATTTTTTCGATTACTCGCTCCACAATGTACAGGTCGAGCTTGTAAATCAGTTTTTCTTCCTCGAGAATTGGAATGAAATCTGCCGGCGACAGAAAACCTTTGATGGGGTCGATCCAGCGGGCAAGGGCTTCTTCGTCGCAAACACGGCCGTTCACCGTGCGTACAATCGGCTGATAGTAGACTGTAATCCAGCGTTCGGCAATCGCCCTGTTCAAATTTTCGATGATGTAGCGGTGGTTTTCTTCTGCGTGTCGTATTGTCTGGTCGTAGTAGCTGATTCCGTCTTTTTTTTCGTTTTTAAGGGTGTCGCAGGCGAGTTTCGCCCGGTCGCATGCAACGTTGATGTTGACGTCTTCTGTCTGATACTGGTAAATCCCGATGTGAAGGATGATGTCTGCGTTTGAATTGATGAGTTTTGCCTTTTCAAGGAAGAGATTTAGCTTTTGGGGAACCGAATTATCGTCCGCAATGACTGCAAAATGAACGCCACCCAGACGGCAGCAGTTTTCGCGCTCAAAAAATTCGGCAAGAAGTTCTGAAAAAGCATGTAGATAGTGGTTTCCTTCTGCAAATCCAAGTTTCTGGTTGAAGATTTTCATGCCGTTGAGGCTAATAAAGAGAAGTGATGGTTGGCCGTAATTTTTTATTATAGTCTCTTTGCGGGCAGCGGAAATCTCAAAAAAGTAGGTCATTGTTGGAAGCTGCGTAAGATAATCATAATAATTCGCATCCATAGTAAAAATTATAACACAGAATTTCATACAGTCAAAAAAAATTCAGTTGAACTTAAGAAAAGAAAATGTTTTTAGTTCTGGAAAATGCCTTGAAATGTCTTTTTCCTTGCGTGTTTATATTTTTTTGATTTTGTGGTATTCTCTAGATGGAAATAAAATGAGAAACTGGATCAAAAAGACTATTACCCGAACAGACGTTTCGGCTTTATACGATAAATTTGGGGTCAATGCGCTCACGGCTTCAATTTTTTTGCGCCGTGGAATTACCGAGGGCAGGGAAGTTCAGTTCTTTCTGGAAGATGACCTTCGCTACATGCACAATCCCTTTCTTTTTTCAAACATGGAGGATGCGGTAGACAGGATTCTTCAGGCTAAGGATGAAGGCGAAAAGGTTCTGATTTTTGGTGACCGCGACGTTGACGGAATCACATCAACGGCCCTTCTTTATGACTGCCTTACTTCCATGGGAATCGATGTAAGCTGGAGGCTTCCCGGCGGAACGGATCCTTACGGACTTAACATAAACGCCGTCGATGATTTTGAAAAAAACTACGGCTCCCTTGTAATAACCGTTGACTGCGGAATTTCAAATGTAGAGGAAATAGCATACGCGGCTTCAAAAGGCATGGACGTAATCGTTCTTGATCATCACACCCCGCCGGAAGTCTTGCCTTCTCCTGCGATTATCGTTAACCCTAAATGTGAGGATTCAGGCTATCCATTTAAGGATATTTCAGGCTGTGCCGTAGTTTACAAGGTTGTGTCGGCCCTGCGTTTTGCTCAAAGTGATCTTTACAAAAATGAAGTAGCCCTGCTCACGGCAACTCCTTCTTCAGACTCTGATTCCTGCACCGTTGAAGTAATCAAGCTTCAGAATCTTGTTGAAAAGGGCTTCCTTAAAGAAAACGTTGCTGCCGGCACTCCGATTTCTTCGACCAGACTTGTTGATTTTTTACGCGGTCAGCAGATTTTCGTTTGGGATGAAAAATCAACTTCTTCCCTGCTGGCTCAGGCTTTTGGTCCTGCCGCCCAGTTCAATTTCATGGATCTGCGTCCCGAGGCTGCAAAAATATTTCCAGCCATGGCAAGTGAATCCCTTGCTTCCCTAAAGGTAAAGTCAAAAATCGCCCGCTACAATCCTGAATACAATTCCGAAATTAAGGGATTCTTTAACATTTTCGTCACATTTGTAAATGCCCAGCTTGCCCGTCAGTTTCCGGAGCATGCAAAGGCGAATGAGCGGGATCTGCAGCTTGTGGCCCTTGCTGCCCTTGCAGACATCATGCCCCTCAAAAACGAAAACAGGATATTTATCCGGCATGGAATCGCTTCCATGAATAAGGGAAATTCCCGGGAAGGATTGCGTGAGCTTCTTTCACTGCAGAATCTTCTGGGCAAGAGAATTACGGCAACAGACCTGTCATGGAACATAAATCCTGCCCTCAATGCCACAGGGCGTCTTGGCAAGCCCGAAATCGGCCTGGAACTTTTTCTCGAAAAAGATGCTGCCAGGCGGAGTGAAATTGCACAGAAAATCATCAGCATGAACAATGAGCGCAAGGCCCTCGGTAACGAAGGATGGAATTATGCGGCCCTTCAGGCCAGGGAAAGCATTCAGAAATACGGCGGTAAACTTTGCGTGATTATCGATGAGAGAATCAACCGCGGCGTTTCCGGCACAATCGCCGGAAAGCTCGTGAGCACTTACGATATTCCTGCCATGGCCATCACTTTTGTTGATGATAATGCAATAGGCTCAATGCGGAGCTGCAGGGGCTTTGAGGTCCTTTCCCTGCTGGACAAAATGGCCCCTCTTTTTGTGAGCTATGGCGGTCATGCCTATGCTGCGGGATTTACTTTCAAAAAAGAGCGCCTTGAAGATTTTCTTGCAGCTCTTGACGAATATGCTCCTATGATTGAGCTTTCTCCTTCCGAGGCAGAACAGATTAACATTGACGCGGAAATTCCCTGCGATTACCTTAAGCCTGACCTGCTTGCCATTGTCGATGATTTTGAGCCCTACGGCGAAGAAAACCGTGAACTTACATTTATGAGTAAAAAACTGCGTATCTGTGATGCCATGATTCTTGGAAAAAGCGAGCGCCAGCATTTGAAGCTTACCTTTGACCTTGGAAAGACAAAGTGGCCGGCAATGTTCTGGGGCGGGGCGGAATGCCTTCACCGCGACTTTGATAAAGGGGATCTGGTTGACGTGCTTTATCAGGTCGGCCGAAACTGCTTTAACGGTGTGGAAACTCCCCAGCTGATAATAACTGATATCAGAAAAAGTCTGTAAGCTTAAAAAAAATGTAGAAGAATTGGAGGCATCTGATTGTCAGTTACGAATGAGCAGCTTATTAAATTAACCGACCATATTTCTTATCTCCGCATGCCGACCAACCTGGGTTTTATCTGCTTTGAAGGCGATGGTGGCGAAAAAAGCATTTATATAGTGGATTCCGGCAATGATGAGACTAACGGGGCCAGAATTCTTGATTTTATCAGCGAAAATTTTGCCGGATATCAGCTCAAGGTGATTCTTAACACTCATTCCCATGCTGACCACTGCGGAGGCAATTCTTTTCTGGTTGAAAAAACAGGCTGCCAGGTCTGGGCTTCCAGGGGTGAAGCTTACCTCATGGAATTCCCCGATATCGAAACTCAGCTGGTGTGGGGCGGCACTCCCATTCACGACATACGTTCAAAATACCTTCTTGCCCAGCCTTGCCGGGTTTCCAGGGTCTTTGACGGAGAAGAAGAAATTGAAATTCCATGCCGGGGCGGAAAAATCCTGCTCAAAGTGATTTCCCTTTCGGGGCACTACGTGGATCAGACAGGTTTTTTGTTTACGGATACGGATGGAAAACGCGTGATGTTTGCAGGAGATGTGCTTTCCGGCCGGAATTCAATAAAAAAGCACTGGATTCAGTATCTTCTGGACGAGACAAAAACCAAAGAGTCTCTGATTAAGGTTTCTGAGATAGACGCTGATTTTTATGTTCCTGGCCACGGAGATATTGTTCCTGAAGTGGAGGGAATTGCCGAACTTAATCTTCTTGCAATTCTTGAAACTGAAAATATGATTCTTGATGAGCTAAAAAGCCCAAAAACCATGGAAGAACTTTTGAAGGCTGTAGCCGACCGAAGCGGAATAACACTCAAAACAAGCCAGTTCTGCCTGATTGGAAGTACCCTGCGCTCCTATTTAAGCGGCTTGTACGAATCAGGCAAAATAGCCTATGTCATAAGCGAAAACCGTATGCTCTGGCACAGAGCCGGCTCGGACTAAACTGTCCTGAAGCGGCTTACGTCAGAAGCAAGCTGGGTTACGTTTGTGTCAAGCTCTTCTACGCACTGGTCAAGCTGCATTCCGCTTTTTACGACCTTTTGCGCATTTTCAGACATTGTTGACATGCTTTCATGTACTGCTTCAACTGAATTCTGCAGGCTGTTCATTTCTTCAAGGACATGGGTGCTGCCTTCTGCCATTTTAAGCGATGCCTGGCGGACGTTTTCTGTCGTTTTGTCCATGTCTGAGAGGGTTGAGATTACGCTGCGGGAATTTGCATTTTGTGTTTCAAGTGAGTTTCTTACCGACTGAACGAGCCTGTCTGTGTCATGGATGCGCTCAGAAACTCCTGAAAAAGCCGTGCTTGATTCCTGGGATGCAGAGACGATTTCTCCTATGCTGTCCTGAATGTTTTTGACTGGCTGGAAGAAGTTTCTGACAGCTTGCGGATTTCGTCTGCGACTACAGCGAATCCCTTGCCGGCTTCTCCTGCGTGGGCAGCTTCGATGGCTGCGTTCATGGCCAGAAGGTTCGTCTGCTCTGCAATTGCCGCGATTGCCATGTTTGCTTCCTGAAGCATCTGTGACTGCTCGTCAATCTGTGAAATTCTTTCGTTTACTTTCTGCTGCTTTGACATTCCGCTCTGGGCTTCTTTGTCCAGAAGGTTGAAAGACGAGGTCATGCTTTCCATGGAGCCGCTTATTTGCTCGATGCTTTTTACAAGCTGGCTTACTGCCGAAGAAGATTCCTGTATGCTTTTTGTCTGGGAATCAATCATCGTGTTTACAGTGGAAATGCTGGCGGCCACTTCCTGAATGACTCCGGAAGTTTCGTTGAAGCCTTTTGTCTGATTCTGAATCTGATCCTGCACGTGGTTAATGCTCAGTCGGATTTGCGTCATAGAGTTTGAAACTGAAGAAACGCTTTCCCTCATGTTTTTTGAGACGACGTCAAGGCTTGAGCTGGATTTTTTGATGATTCCGATCATTTCCTGCAGTCTTTCCATGAATATGTTGAACTGCTTTACGATGTTGTGGATTGACTTGAAAGGCGTGTGGATTGCTGTGTTGAGCCTGCGGGTAAGGTCTGCTTCCTCTGAAACAATGTTTTTTACGGTGCTATGAACTTCAGCAAGAGGCTGGAAAAGATTGTTCATTGTATAAAGGATAAAAAGAATTACGGCTGCGATTATGAAAATTGAGAAAGGTACGAGTGCGTTTGTAAAGAAGGCCTTGACCGTGAGCGGAATGAAAAGTACCAGCTGCCATCTAAGGGAATCGATTGGCGCAATCATGTATTCTCCCCGCAGTGTAGAAAGAAAAGTCTCTCGCTTTGGAAAAAGGTTCGGGGCACTGTTCAGGTCTGGAAGTGCCGTGGTTACCGGAATCTTTTTTTCCAGGTCGTTAAGGTCTGTGGATGCGGAAATTTCTTTGTTTGAGTTGTACATGTACATTGTGACGCCCTTATCCAGGGTTTTGTACATTGACTGAACGAAGTCTGTAAGCTCAACGCCGGTTCCAGTTATGCCGGTAACTTTTCTTTGCTCATTGTAAACAAGGACATTTATCCACATGAATGTCTTTTTGAGGCCGATGTCATAGTCAACGTAAAACTGAAATGGAAGGTTCGCGTCGATAGTGGCCTGATACCAGGCGTTTCCGGGCTCTGCCTTGTCAAGGTCGTATATGAATTCCATGTTCGAATAGTATTTCAGGTCGGCATCGGAAATCCAGAAAGTTCGCTTTGAGGCAAAAGAATCCTGAAAAGCCTTGAAGTCTCTGAAAGACATTTCCCTTATTTGCGGGTCAGTAGGATTTGCCATGTAGTCAACGATTGCCGGTGACTGAGCCATCTGAAGTGCAAGCTTGCGCTCCGGAAGAAGACCGTTTTCCATTTCAAGAATTTTTGTTTCCCGCATTTGTCTGAGCTGCTTTTCGGCGCTTTTCCTGAATGAAAAAAATGCGCCAAAAGAAACAGCCGCAAGACCTGCAAGAATAAAAATAAAAACGGTGATGAAAGAGAGTTTATTAGTTGGTTTCATAAAAAAGAATGACTCCAAGTTTTTTTAATTTATTTGTATTATAATTCATATGGTAAAAAAAACAATCATTTCATGTCGACTGTGACCGCCAAAGATTTTTAATGATGACTATAATGACTTGACATAAAATATGTCCTTATATAGAATAGTAAAATCACTTTTAGAGGACTTTGTAATGATTTTTCCTTTGGAAAAAACCGTAAAATTCAACGGCAATATTTATGAGGCCACAGTAGCTGCAAGTCACCGTGCTTATCAGCTTGCTATGGTAAAAGACGAGCGCATTGAAGAAAACGACGGAAAGGTCGTTTCCCTCGCTGCAAAACAGCTTTTCAATTCTGAAGTTCAGTACCGCAGAATTGAAGACAAAAATTAATCAGGATATAGAAAGTTCCCTTGACGAAAGGGCAACTTTTGTAAATAATATCACATAATTTGTGACTAAGGAGTGCCATCGTGCCTTGTGGAAAAAAACGAAAGCGTCAGAAGATTGCTACTCATAAGCGAAAGAAGATGCTCAGACGAAACCGACATAAGAGTAAGTAATAGTCAAAGGGCTTTTTAGTTAAAAGCTGATAAAAGGCTATTCGTCTTTGTCAAAAGAGACCGCCAAAGTTGTAACGACTTTCAGCGGTCTTTTTTTTATGGAGACCATAATACGATTCTTTCAAAGATTAATTCTCCGTCAGATTTAAAGAAGATTGCAGAAAAGGATTTGGGTGAACTTTGCGCTGAAATCCGCAAAAAAATCATTACGACTGTAGCAAAGAACGGCGGGCATCTGGCCAGCAACCTTGGAGTTGTTGAACTTACGGTTGCCCTTCACCGGGTTTTTGACAGTCCTGAGGATGCAATTATTTTTGATGTCAGCCATCAGAGCTACACCCATAAACTTCTGACAGGAAGATATTCACATTTTGATTCTCTCAGAAAACACGGCGGAATTTCAGGATTTACCCGTCGCAGAGAAAGTATCCATGATTATTTTGACAACGGCCATTCAAGCACGTCAATTTCTCAGGGGCTGGGCCTGCTCACGGCCTGGGATAAAATCGAAGCGGAGCAGCGGGCTTTAGGCCGCAATCCCAAAAACCGCAAGGTTGTCGTGGTTATTGGTGACGGTGCCCTTACCGGCGGACTTGCCTATGAAGCTCTGGCTCATGCGGGGCAGCTTTCCAAAAACCTGATTGTGGTGGTAAATGACAATCAGATGTCAATTTCTCCGAATAATGCGGCAATTTCCCGTTATTTGAGCACCCTTACCATGACGGGCTTTTACCAGCATTTCAGATATTTCGTTGACGGAATCGTAGACAAAATTCCAAATTCCAAAAATCATATTGGAAAATTCATCTACAGAATCAAGCGCGCCATCAAAGGCATGTTCCTGAGCAATAATTTTTTTGCTGATCTGGGCTTTGAATATGTGGGGCCTTTGGACGGTCACAATATAAAGGAACTTGAAGAAAACCTTCAGCGGGTGCGAAAGCTTCCCAAACCCGTAATCGTTCATATTCAGACAAAAAAAGGTAAAGGGTATTCGCCTGCTGAAAATGATCCGGCCAGCTTCCATGGAGTAGGCCCGTTTCAGATTTCAGACGGCAAAATGGAAAAGTTTGACACCCTCAGCTTTACGGAAGCCTTCAATAGTACGATTATGGCCCTTGCCGAAAAAAACACCAGAATTATGGCTATTACTGCCGCCATGTCCAAGGGTACTGGTCTTGATGCTTTTTCAAGGCATTATCCTGACAGATTTTTTGACGTGGGAATCGCAGAAGAGCATGCCGTGACCTTTGCTTCCGGGCTTAGTGCCGGGGGTATGATTCCGATTGTCGCAATTTATTCTACCTTTATCCAGCGTTCAGTTGACCAGATTATCCATGATGTGGCCCTGTCCAGGCATCACGTGGTTTTTGTTTTTGACCGGGCGGGTGCTGTTCCCCAGGACGGTGAGACCCATCAGGGAATTTTTGACATAGCCCTTTTAAGGCCTGTCCCGAACGTGTCAATTCTTTCTCCGGCCACAGCCATTGATTTGAGTCAGTGTCTTTTGTGGGCTGTAAGTGCAGGTCGCCCGGTGGCTATCCGCTATCCAAAACTTTCCTGTCCCAGTGAGCTTCCTTCCTTTGAGGGTGGAATCATTGAGGGAAGGGGTGTACTGCTCAAAAATGCAGAATTTGCTCCAAATTTAAGCCTCGAATTTGAAGAGCCTGACGGCAAAAAAGTTCCTGCAAAAAAGCTTCTTCTTGTCTGTACCGGCGGAATCTTTGACGAAACCCTTGTTGCAGCCAGAAACATGCTTCAAAAAGGTGTGAACACCGACATTTATTCCCTCAGATTCATTAAGCCCTTTGACGAAGATTATTTCATTTCAATTGCAAAGGACTACGACAGGATTGCGGTTGTTGAAGACGGCGTTAGGACAGGCGGAGTCGGTGAATATATCGAAAAACTCCTTTTTGAGCATTCACTTGGGGGAGCAAAAGTCTTTGCCTTCCCTGAAGCTTTCTTTTCCCAGGGAACGAGGGCAGAGGTTTTAAAAGATGCAGGTCTGTCTGCCGGTGAAATTGTTGCAAAGTTAATAGAATATATGGGAATTAAAAAATGAAAACTCTGAAATTGCGAGACAGAAGTGTTACTACGGAACTTCCTGCATTCATTATGGGAATCGTGAATGCAACGCCCGACTCATTCTTTGATGCAAGCCGTGGAGGTGTAAAGGAAGCCCTTAGGCTTATCGAGGAAGGTGCGGAAATCCTTGACATAGGCGGTGAATCTACCCGACCCGGCAGTGAATATGTTAACGCTGATGAAGAAATTCGCCGTGTAATCCCTGTAATTGAAGGAGTCCGCCGCCTTTCAGACATTCCTATTTCCGTTGATACAAGAAAATTCGAAGTCATGAAGGCTGCTTTTGAAGCCGGTGCCGACATACTCAATGATATATCTGCCCTTGAAGATGATGACCGTCTTGCTCCATTCTGTGCAGAGGCAAAAATTCCTGTTATTTTGATGCACAAGCGTGGAAATCCGGGAACTATGCAGAAAAATACAGTTTATGAGAATATTTTTGATGAAGTAAATGAATATCTTGAAAGCCGGGTTCAGTTTGCGCTTGAAGCTGGAATTGCCGCTGATAAAATATGGCTTGATCCCGGAATTGGATTCGGCAAGGATGTGCAGGGAAACTTTCAGCTTATCCGCCGCTGCGGCGAACTTTGCAATGGAAAATATCCCGTCCTTATGGCTCTTTCAAGAAAGACTTGCATCGGAGAAGTAACCGCTCGTAATGTTGCCGAGCGCCTTTCTGGCACGCTTTCGGCAAACCTGCTTTCTGTTCAGCGCGGTGCCTCAATGATTCGTGTACATGACGTAAAAGAAGCCCTTGATTCCATGAAAATTCTTTCCGCCGTGGATTTCGAAAGGTTTTAGCCGCTATTTTACAGGCTGACTTTCACCTTGTTGTCTCACCCCGCGTTTTTATGTTAGAATGAACTAATCATGGAACATGGAATGATTACTTCTGCTTCCGGCTGGCGCAAGGTTTTTGCACTTTCCGGCAGCGAAAATGACAATACAGAATCAATAAGCGAAAATGACAGAATTCTCTCAGGCATTGCCGCCGAAGTTTTTGCTGATTATCTTATTCAAAAAAACTCTTTTCCTCTTGTAATTTTGGGAAGGGACACGCGTCCTACCGGCAAGGCAATTTGCGAGGCCATGCTCAAAGTCCTTGCTGCAAAAAAGATCCGTGTAAAATATCCGGGTGTCATTGCAGCTCCCGAAATCATGGCTTATGGCAAAAAAGCTTCCGGATTCATCTATGTTTCAGCAAGCCACAATCCAGTCGGTCACAACGGAATAAAATTCGGTCTTGATGACGGCGGTGTCTTGAATGGGAGTGAGAACGCAAAACTTGTCGGGGCTTTAAATGAAAAATGTGCCTCAGATTCTGAAATTGAACGTATAAAAGACATTCTGAATGCAAAAAAATCTGCCAGAACTGCCATTTCTGCCGAAGAAGCCAGAAATGAAGTTGACGAAATCATGGCTTTTAGTCAGAAGTCAAAAGTCGAGTCAAAGTCAACCTATTTTGCCTTCTCCAAAGAAGTCATATCAGCATCAGCAGATTCATCAGTTCAGGAAGGCTTTTTTTCAAAAATCAGAAGCGGGCTTTCTTCCAATCCTCTTGGAATCGTAGCTGATATGAACGGTTCGGCACGCACCCTTTCAATTGACAAAAATCTTTTTAAAGATGCCGGAATTTCATATTATTCAATCAATGACGAGCCTGGTAAAATCGTACATGAAATTATCCCTGAGCCCGAAAATCTAGTCTGGTGCGCTTCGGAGATGGAAAAATTGCATGCTGAAGGGCATGTTGAAGTCAAACTCGGCTACATGCCTGACTGTGACGGTGACCGGGGCAACATTGTTTTCTGGAACGAAAAGGCCGGCAAGGCAGAAGTGCTCAAGGCTCAGGAAGTCTTTGCACTTTCGGTTCTTTCCGAGCTTGCCTACATACGTTATCTTGAAGAAATTGACGGCAAAAATGCAGAAAGGCTTGCTGTGGCGGCTAACTGTCCTACTTCCATGCGGATTGACGAAATCTGCGCTTCTTTTGGGGCAAAACTTTTCCGTGCAGAAGTGGGCGAGGCAAATGTGGTCAATCTTGCCCGAAAAAAGCGTAACGAAGGCTTTACCGTGCGGATTTTGGGCGAAGGCAGCAATGGCGGAAACATCACTTATCCGGCAAGCGTCCGCGACCCCCTCAACACGATTTTTGCCCTTGTAAAGCTTTTGGTTCTCCGCGACTCGGAAGAGGGTGGCAAAAAAGTCAAAGGCCTTTTCCACATATGGTGCGATTCGCGAAAGCTTCCATATACCAATGATTTCACCCTTCTTGACGTGATTGAAACCCTTCCTGCTTACACCACAACAGGCGTTGCAGAAGAGCGTGCAATCCTCAAAATCAAGACAAGCGATCATTCAGTCCTCAAGGCAAATTTTCAGAAAATATTTGAAAAAGAATGGAATTTAAAAAAATCAGAACTTTCTTCAAAATATGGAATCGAAGGCTGTGAGGCAATCGGCACAAACGGCACCGAAGAAAGCCGGAACCTTTCAGACTATTCAAAAAACGGCAAAGGCGGCCTCAAAATCCTCTTTACCGATAAAAACAAATCTCCTCTGGCATATATCTGGATGCGGGGGAGCGGCACCGAGCCTGTGTTCCGGGTTCTGTGCGATGTAAAAGGCAACAATTCAGCTGAAGAACATGACCTTCTCGACTGGGAGCGGAGCATGATTCTAAAGGCAGATATAAATGAAGTACAAGGAGAAAATCATGGAAAAAGCAGAGATTCTTGAACGCGCGAAGAAATATATCGCCGAAGAAAAAGATGAGCGGTTCCGCAAGGAAGTAGAGGAACTTCTTGCAAAGGCAGACGACAAAGATGCCCTTGCAGAGCTTGAAGACCGCTTCTATCAGACACTTGAATTCGGTACAGGCGGCTTGCGCGGCGTAATGGGCGGCGGAACAAACCGCATGAACACACTTGAAATCAACCTGGCCACACAGGGACTGGCAAACTACGTTCTCAAAGCTTTCCCAAATAAGGCAAAAGACGGCACTTTGAGCGCAGTCGTAGCCTATGATTCACGCAAAAACTCAGATGTTTTCGCAGAGGCTACAGCTCTTATTCTTGCCGCAAACGGAATCAAGGCCTATCTTTTTACAGGCCTTCGTCCAACCCCGGAGCTTTCATTTGCTATCCGCGAGCTCAAGGCTCAGACTGGTGTTGTAGTTACAGCCAGCCACAATCCTCCTCAGTACAACGGCTATAAGGCTTATTGGGACAACGGTGCTCAGGTTATCGAACCTCATGACGTCGGCATCATCAAGGAAGTAAACGCCGTAAAAGAAGTAAAGACAATCTTAAAGGAAGAGGCAATCAAATCAGGCAAGCTGGTCCTCATCGATAAAGAAATCGACGAAAAATTCTGGGCTATGTGTAAGGCACAGCTTTTCCGCCCGGAACTCATCAAGGAAAAGGCTTCTTCTGTTAAAATCGTTTACACACCTCTTCACGGAACAGGCGCAATGCACGTTGAGAAGGTTTTGGGCGATCTTGGCCTTAAGGTCATTACCGTTCCTGAGCAGCGCGAGCCGGACGGAACTTTCCACACAGTTGAAAAGCCAAACCCAGAGGAAGCCCCAGCACTTAAAATGGCAGTTGCCCTTGGCGAAAAGGAAAAGGCTGACTGTGTAATGGCAACAGATCCTGACGCAGACCGATTCGGAACAGCCTTCCCAGGAAAAGACGGCAAATTCGTCCTTCTTACAGGTAACCAGATGGGAGCCTTGCTCTGTGAATATATTCTTCTTTCACGTAAGGAACTGGGCAAATTGCCTGCAAACGGTGCCGTAATCCGCTCAATCGTTACTTCTCCTTTCTGTGACTACATTGCAAAAAAATACGGCCTTAAGATGCACGAGTGTCTTACAGGATTCAAATGGATTGCCGCTGTTGAAGATGAATTCGAAAAGGACAATTCAGAAACATACGTTTACGGCCTTGAAGAGAGCTACGGCTACAAGGTTGAAAAGGAAGTCATGGACAAGGACGGCGTTTCTGCCGCTGCAATGTGTGCCGAAATGACTTTATACTGGGCTTCAAAAGGCAAGTCTATCCTTGAGCATCTGGACGAAATGTACAAAGAGTACGGTTTCTTTGAGGACCGCGCAATTTCCCAGAACTTCCCTGGCTCTGCCGGAAAGGAAGTTATGGCAGGAATCATGACCCGTCTCCGCACCGAGGGACTTAAGACTTTGGGCGGCAAAAAGGTTGTCGAAATCCGCGACATTGGAAACGCTGTCTCTTACAACCCGGAAAATCCAGGGGCAAAAACAGAAATCAAGCTTCCTAAGTCAAACGTACTCCAGTTCGTTCTCGAAGGCGGCACAATCGTTTCTGCACGACCGTCTGGAACAGAGCCAAAAATCAAGTTCTACATCAATGCCCGAACAGACGTTGCTTCTGGCCTTGACAAGGCAAAAGCCGAAAGCGGCAAGGTTTGTGACGCAATCACAGCCGACATCAAAGACCTGCTTTCTAAGGCATAAGGCATAAACTGAAAACGGAAATTTGCAGCTTGAAAAGCGGATTTACCCTTTTATGCAAATTTCCGTTTTCGTTTTGAATTTTCAGTTTTCAACTTATATGAAATCCCACCTTCATTTGCTTAATGATTTTCGCCGCATGAACCGTCTTTTGCAGGGCGGGGCGACTTTTTGTGCCCTGGACACTGAGACAACTGGGCTGAAACCCAGCGAAGAGAGAATCATTGAGATTGGTGCGGTGAAGTTCAATTCTTCCGGCGTGCTTGATACTTTTTCAACCCTTGTAAATCCAAGAATTTTAATTCCTCATTTTTGCCAGGAACTTACCGGAATCACAAATAAAATGGTTTACGGACTGAAAGAATTCAGGGAAATTGCCGGTGACCTGCTTTCTTTTTTGGGGCGGGAGTCAATCATTGTCGCCCATAACGCCCAGTTTGACCTGCGTTTTGTGAATGCTGAGCTTGAGCGCATGAATCATGAAATCCTTTCAAATCAGGCCATAGATACCCTGGCTTTTTCAAGATGGGCTTATCCTGAAAACGGGCGGTGGACTTTGCAGTTTCTGGCACAGCAGCTTGAAATAGAAGTAAAATCCGCCCATCGAGCCTGCGATGATGCCCGTGTCTGCATGGAACTGTTTTTTCACTGCATAAAAGACACGATGGACAGACAGAAGAAAGTGTAGGGGATTTGTAAAGCCCGGTTACGAAGCGGATGCGCCCTTTATTTTTTTGCCCTTGCGTAGTTTAAAATCTGGCGGTAAAGATCCATGTCGACTGACGAAGCTTGCTTTATTACTTCGGCGCATGATTCCTGCCATGGTTCATGGTCAGTCACGTCCGTAAGGGTTGCTCCTTCTGCAATCAGCTCTGCCTTAACCTTGTCTTCTTCAGTTTGGGAAAGCTTGCGGCAGAAGTCCGAGGCATATTTCCCGGCCTCAACAAGGATTTCCTGCTGTCTTTTTGTAAGTGAATTCCAGCATTCTTCTGTTATGATGGTTTCCATGACTCCCAGCGTGTGGCCGTCGAAAATCATATAGGGAGCTACGGTGTTGAAGTGGTTTGCAAGATAGTTTGCGATTGGCTGCTCGGCGGCTTCAATCACGCCTGTCTGTAAGGCGCTGTAAAGGTCTGCGTAGTTGACCGGAACTGAATTGGCCTTGAGTCCCTTTAAAAGCCCCTGCATGGCCTTGTCGTTTGTTCCGCGCACGTTAAGTCCCTCAAAATCTTCAACTTTCTCGATTTTTTTTGTTGAAAAGAAATGTCGGAATCCTTCTTCGCCGAAGAAAAGTCCTTTGACCTTGAGACCGATTTCTTGAGGTTCATTAAGAATTGCCTGTCCCGCCTCTGAATTTGCAAATCTCCAGAAATGTTCCTTGCTTGAGAATGTAAATGGAATGGAAAGAAGGGAAGATTTTTTACATCCGTACATGGCCATGTTTACGGCTGACATGCGGTGAATGTGAATTGTGGAATTCGGGGTCATCATAAGATTCATTACGGAATCAACATCCCCGAGAATTCCGGAGCACTGAAGGTTGATTTTTATTTTGCCACCTGAAAGTTCTTCTACCTTTGACTTGAAGGCCTGATCCATCTGCCCGGCGATTGTTTCTGCAGGATTGACTTCTGCCATTACCAGAGTGATTTCGGATTCAGGCCCCCTGTCTTTTTTGCTGCAGGATGAAAAAAATATGACTGATGCAGCCATAATTACGAAGAGCTGTCTTTTAATCATAGTGACCTCTTTGTGCTGTATAAAAAAATGTTATGTTTCCTTAATATTATACAGTCGCCTTTTTAGTTTTTGCAATCTTTGATTTTGTTTTATACGTATTTTATTATTTTGATATTATGTATTGATTCTGATTTTGAATTCTGATAATATATGTGTCTCTGATTAGCTTCCCTCTATTCAGAACTTTGAAAAATCAAGCAACTTATTCCTCGCGGCTGTGGAATCTGCCTTGATTAAAAATTTTTAGGAGCATTAAAATGGCTACACGACGCAATCCTCGTTTCAAGGAATGTCGACGACTTGGTGTTAACGTTTGCGGACACCCAAAGGCAATGGACAGGGCTGGTGCACCAGCTTTCAAAAAGACAAAGAAAGCATCTGACTACTCTTTGCACTTGACAGAAAAACAGAAGGTAAAGGCTTATTACAACATCCTTGAGAAACAGCTTCGCCGCTACTTCGAGCAGGCTGCAAAATCAAAGGAAATGACAGGTGTTGCTCTCCTGGTTGCCCTTGAGACTCGCCTTGACAACCTTGTATACCGCTTGGGATTCGCTTCTTCAATCCGCATGGCTCGCCAGATGGTAAGCCACAAGCACATTGAAGTTGACGGAAAAGTAATCAACATCCCTTCATACGCTGTAAAAGTTGGCTCAACAATTTCTTTGGTTGAGAAAATGCGCAAGAGCGAGCAGTTCAAGGCTACATACCTTTCAAACAACAAGGCTAAGCTTGACTACCTCGAGCGTGACGACGACAACTTCTCTGGTAAGCTTGCTCGTCTTCCACTCCGCTCAGAAATCCCAGTACAGATCAACGACCAGATGGTAGTTGAATACTACTCTAAATAGTAGATTCTGGATTTTGCAAGGCCGCTCCGCTTGGGGCGGTTTTTTTGTTTTAAACTTGCCGATTCCCATTTTTTTGCTTATTTTCATATTGATAGAAAAAATTGGGGGTACACTATGAATTACGAGCAGTTTACCTTAAAAACGCAGGATGCCTTGCAGGAAGCAAGCGCACTTGCTCAGCAGAATGACCATTCGGAAATCGGCTTGCCACATCTTTTAGTGGCCATGCTTGAGCAGAAAGATGGAATCACTTCTCCCATTGTGGAGAGAATTGGCGTTCAAAAAGAAGCCCTTCTTGAAGGGGCAAAAAATCTTCTTTCTTCATATCCAAAAGTCACCGGCAACGTTCAGATGCAGCTTTCAGGCGAGGCTCAGAAAGTCCTTGCTAAGGCCGAAAAGGAAATGTCAGCCTTAAAAGACCAGTTCCTTTCGGTTGAGCATATTCTTCTTGCGATGGCTCAGAGCGAGGGAAAGACAGGAGATTTGCTCAGAACTTACGGAATCACAAAGGAAACGATTCTTGAAAGCCTTAAGGCCGTCCGCGGAAACCAGAAAGTTGACTCTAACGACCCTGAAAGCAAGATGCAGTCCCTTGAAAAATACTGCACTGATTTGACCGCCCGTGCCCGCCAGGACAAAATCGACCCTGTAATCGGCCGCGATGAAGAAATCCGCCGGGTAATGCAGGTCCTTGTACGCCGCACAAAGAATAATCCTGTTCTGATTGGTGAGCCTGGAGTTGGAAAGACGGCAATTGTCGAAGGTCTTGCCCGCCGAATCGCAAGTGGTGACGTGCCTGAAAGCCTTAAAAATAAGCGCCTTCTTTCCCTTGACATGGGAAGCCTTGTTGCCGGTGCAAAATTTCGGGGCGAATTTGAGGAAAGGCTTAAAGCTGTAATTACCGAGGTTTCAAAAAGTGAAGGACAGATTATCCTTTTCATTGATGAGCTTCACACGATTGTGGGTGCCGGAGCCGGTGAAGGCAGCATGGATGCAGGAAATCTTTTAAAGCCTGCTCTTTCCCGGGGGGAACTTCATGTAATCGGAGCCACAACTCTGAACGAATACCGGAAGTACATCGAAAAGGACGCCGCCCTTGAACGAAGGTTTCAGCAGGTTTACTGTGCCGAGCCCAATGTCGAGGACACGATTGCAATTCTGCGTGGCTTGCGGGACAAATACGAGATTCATCATGGAGTAAAAATCAACGATGAGGCTCTTGTAGCAGCTGCAACTTTGAGTAACCGCTATATCACGAACAGATTTTTACCTGATAAGGCCATTGACCTGGTTGATGAAGCTGCAAGCCGCCTTAAAATGGAAATTGAGAGTGAGCCTACAGAGCTTGATCAGCTGGAGCGAAAAATCCTCCAGCTCCAGATTGAAAAACAGTCACTTTCAAAGGAAGACGATGCCGCCTCAAAAGAGAGGTTGCAGAAACTTGAAAAGGAACTTGCCGAAGTCACTGCCAGCCGCGATGCCATGAGGCTTAAATGGCAGAACGAAAAGGCAGAAATCAATAAGAGCCGAGAACTGAAGGAAAAACTTGAGGCCGCGCGCTTTGAGGAAGAAAAATATACCCGTGAGGGAGATTTCAACAAAGCCGCAGAATTGAAGTACGGCACGATTCCTTCCCTTGAAAAGGAACTTGCCGCCTCTCAAAAAGCTGACGAGGAGCGTCATAATAAAGAAGACAATGGTCTTTCTGATTCACTTTTGAGGCAGGAAGTTACCGAAGAGGACATTGCCCGTGTCGTAAGCACATGGACTGGAATCCCCATTGCAAAAATGCTCACTAGCGAAAAGCAGAAATACGTGCAGCTCGAAAGCGTTTTGCACAAGCGTGTTATCGGCCAGGACGAGGCGGTTAGCGTTGTGAGTGACGCAATCCGCCGAAACAGAGCCGGCCTAAACGACCCGAATCGCCCGCTCGGAAGCTTTATGTTCATAGGACCTACTGGCGTCGGAAAAACCGAGCTTGCAAAAACTCTGGCGGACTTCCTCTTTAACGACGAAAAGGCTTTGACCCGAATCGATATGTCTGAGTATATGGAAAAATTCAGCGTGACCCGCCTGATTGGAGCTCCTCCGGGATATGTGGGCTATGACGAGGGCGGCCAGCTTACAGAGGCCGTTCGCCGCAGGCCATACAGCGTAATTCTGTTCGATGAAGTTGAGAAAGCTCATCCTGATGTTTTCAACGTGCTTTTGCAGGTGCTTGATGACGGACGATTGACCGACGGACAGGGCAGGGTGGTTGACTTCAAGAACACGATTATCATCATGACGAGCAACCTGGGAAGCGATTTGATTCTGGACGCGGATACTCCGGAAAAAATGACGGCCGTTCGTCCTGCCGTGGATGCTCTTTTGAAAAAGACTTTCCGACCGGAATTCCTGAACCGAATCGACGAAATCGTAATGTTCAGCCGGCTTTCAAAGGACTGTATCGGAGGAATCGTAAAGAATCAGCTTGAGCGGGTAAAAAGCAGACTTTCTGACCGAAGAATTACTCTTGACTTTGATCAGAGCGCAATCGACTTCCTTAGTGATGTGGGCTATGACCCTTCCTTTGGAGCGCGTCCTGTTAAGAGGGCTGTGCAGACCTATGTGGAAAATCCCCTTGCAAAGGAAATCCTTTCCGGCCGCTTTGGCGAGGATTCAAAAATCGCTGTGAAAGCTGATTCTGCCGGCTTGGTGTTTGAGTAATTTTTTTGATATAATGCACTCATGTTTAAAAAATTGAAAATTTGCCTTTTGGCCCTGTTGTTTTTTTTGAATATGAGTGCAGTTTTTGCCAGGGCTGCTCTTGGCGCGGCATTTTCTTACAGCGTCTCAAATTATCCCCATGGAGCTGTCTCTTTTTCTGCCCGCAGCGACACTTCTCCATGGAGCGTTTTTTTTAATTCCCATCTTGGTGAAAACACTGTAACCCTTTTTCTGGACGACTGGTTTATAAATGAAAGACTTTGCGGGCATGCCGATTACTTTGTCTTGTGGGGAATGAGTTACGGGGCAACTTTTGAGGAAGATGAAATCATTTTTGCCATGGGAAGCCGTTTTGGAGCCGGACTTGACTTTTTTTTACTGAGCCGCAGACTTGAAATTTTTGGCCAGGCTGTCTGGAATCCTTATTTTGGATTCAAAAAGGAAGACGGCGACTATTCTCCGCTTTTCAGGCCCGTAAATTTCCCGTGCTCAGCAGGACTGAGGCTTTGGTTTTGAGATAAAGGCCGCTCAGCCGTGGAGCCCCTTTAGTTGCGGAGCGACAGCGGAGCAATGAGCGTGAGTGAAGGGCGGAAGGGCTGCAGGAGACTGGCCTGCGCCCCAAGCATATTATTGAAAAAAAACGACGGAGACAGTAAAATAAAAGAATATGTTCGATGTAAAGGATTCTGATTTTTTTGATGTTGAGGAAGAAGATTTTGATACGATTCTTGCCCCTGACATTAATTTTCGCGGTACTGTTCGCTTTACCAAGCCATTCATGATTCGGGGAACTGTTACCGGCTCAATTGATGCAACCAGCGACCTTGTTGTTGATACCGGTGCCCTTGTTACGGCAGGAATTACTGCTTCCCGGGTGCTCGTCCGCGGAAAGGTTGAGGGTGACATTACTGCAAAAGACCTTGTTTTTGTAACTGCCACAGGTTCGGTAAGTGGCGATATTATCTCAAAGGAAGTCGTGCTTGAGCCCGGCGCTCATTTTTCTGGAAAATGCACGATGACTGGAAATCAGGAGAATCTATGAAAAAACTATTTTTGACTTTTGCCTTTATTTTTTCTTTCGGGGCTCTTTTTGCCCAGTCAAAGCCTGACGCACTTGTCCTCTATCGCAACGGCAATTACCCTGAGGCAATTAAAATCTGCGAGCAGGAAATCGCCATAAATCCCCGCAACATCGATTCTTACTGCGTCCTCTGCTGGTCCCTGGTACGCAACCGCCAGTATGCCGAAGCCGAAGCCCGCTCTTCTGAAGCCCGCAAAATTGCTCCTGCAGACGTCCGCCTTATGGAAGTTCTTGGAGAAGCCAAATACTATCTGGGCAAAAACGGTGAGGCCCTTGAAATGTTCCGCACTTACATTGCCAACGCTCCTTCAAATGCGGCCCGAATCGGAAATGCCTACTATTATATGGGTGAAATTTACATCCGTCAGGGTAAATATCAGCACGCCGACATTTCCATGACCACCGCCGTTTACACTGAGCCTCTCGTTGACTTGTGGTGGACCCGCTGCGGTTATGCCCGGGAAATGGCCGGAACCTATGCTTCTGCCCTTGACGCTTACAACAAGGCAATTGAACTTAAGGCTTCAAATGCCGAGGCTGCCCGTGGTAAAGAGCGGGTTACAGCCCGATTGCGATAAACTTATTTAACTTAATTTTATGAACAATACCATTCATTTTGAAACTCTGGGCTGCCGCCTCAATCAGGTTGAAAGCGAAGGTGCGGCCCGTTTTTTTGTGGACTCAGGATTTACAGTTTCCATGGAGCCTTTTACGGCCAAATCTTTTGACGATAGCGTCGTCCTTTGCGTGGTGAATACCTGCACTGTTACTGCCAAGGCAGAGCAAAAGGCGCGCCGCATTATCCGCATGCTTTTAAAATGCTGTCCGAACTCTGCGGTTGCCGTCACCGGCTGCTATGCCCAGCTCAATCAAAAGGAAATCATGGCCATTGACGGTCGGGTTTGCGTTTTGGGCGGCCAGCACAAGGGAAGCCTTGCAGATTTACCGCCAGCCTTAAAAAAAATCCTTGAAGAAAATCCTTCACTCACTGGCCTTGAAATCTCAGAAAAAATCCAGAAAATCTTTGACAGGGAAAATAATTCTTCTGAACGGAACGTGATTACATCTCCTTTCCGCCTTGCCACAGAGACTTTTATAAATCATTCACGTTCTTCCCTCAAAATTCAGGACGGATGCAACTGCGTCTGCACTTACTGTCGTATCCGTCTTGCGCGCGGAAAGTCTGTCTCGCTTCCTGCTGCCGAGGTTCTGGAGCGCGTTAAGGCTCTTGAAAAAGCCGGACAGAGTGAAGTTGTAATCACCACGGTTAATATTTCCCAGTATTCAAGCGAATATAATGGAAAGAAAGTTCGTTTTGCTGAGCTTTTAGATCTTATGCTGGAGCAGACCGAAAAAATCAAAATCCGCATTTCAAGCCTTTATCCAGAAATCGTTGATGAAAAGCTTGCAACCCTTTTTGAAAACGAGAGGGTCTGCCCTTATTTCCATATTTCCGTTCAGAGCGGAAGCGATTCTGTCCTTGCGCGCATGAAACGGCCGTACAAAATCGAAGCGGTTTATCGTTCTACAGAACTTTTGCGTCGTGCCAAGGGAAATCCTTTCATCGCGTGTGACATTATCGCAGGCTTCCCGGGCGAGACTGACGAAGATTTTGACCTTACGATGAAAATGCTTTCTGAATGTGGCTTTACCTATGTCCACGCCTTTCCGTTCAGTCCGCGACCGGGAACTGAGGCTTTTAAAATGCGCCCGATGGTTCCGAACTACGAGACAGACAAGAGAATCGCACGGCTTGAAGAATTCAATAAAAAGTCAAAGACAGCCTACATTAATTCCTTTGTCGGGAAAACGCTTCCTGCCGTGTGCGAGACAGTCCACCGGGCGAAAGTCTTCAAGGACAGAATTGTAGTTCACGCCGTCACGGAAAATTTCCTGCACTGTCAGCTCAATTTTTCCGGCAAGGATACAAAGCTTCCTGCTGCCGGGAGTGAAATTCTGGTTAAGGTTATCCGCCCTCTGGAAGAAAGGGAAGTTACCGGCGAGAGCGACACTCTGGCAGAGCTTGCGTGAGGGATTGAAGGGGAGGCGTAGCCGTTGCGGAACGTAGGGAGCGTTAAAAAAACTTGCGAGGCAAGTTTTTAGCGACTCTCCGAAGCAACTTGTTGCGTAGGCGTAGTGTAGCAATGGAGGCGAAAGCAGGAAAAATCCGCGACAACTCGAAGGGTTGTCGTAACGACACGGATGTCGAGGCACGCCCCCTCTATTTTCACGCATATTGCAATTCGCTATAATTACTATGTATGGAAACAAAAAATTCTCCTCACGGAACAATCACTGACAACAATCACGCTGCCCTCTGGCACGGGCGTTTTGCAGAAGGACCGGATGCTGCCGCCGTTGAATTTGAAACTTCTATTCATGTTGATGAGCGCATGGCTTTGGACGACATCGCAGGTTCTAAGGCCCACGCCGCAATGCTTGCAAAGCAGGGCATCATCAGCGCGGAGGAGAACAGGGCGATTCAGGAAGGCCTTTCTTCTATAGAAAAGGATTTGTCTTCGGGCGCTCTTTCAATCGACTATTCTGCCGAGGACATTCATTCCTTTGTTGAGGCCACTTTGACTGACAGAATCGGCGACCCTGGCCGTAAGCTTCACACTGGCCGCAGCCGCAATGACCAGATTGCTCTTGATGAGAGGCTTTATCTTCGCCGTGTCATCCCGGACTTGCAGAAGGCGATCGCATCTCTTATCAAAACTCTCGCCGACATCGCTTCAAGACATAAAAATTCACTTTTGACTGGTTACACTCACATGCAGCATGCCCAGCCGGGAAGCCTTGCCCAGCATTTGTGTGCCTGGGGCTTCATGCTTGCGCGGGATTTGGAGCGTCTTTCTGATTCATTAAAGCGTGTTTCTCTTTCTCCTTTGGGAAGCGGTGCCCTCATGGGGTCAACTCTGCCTCTCGACCGTGAATTTGTGGCCAAAGAGCTTGGTTTTGAGGGAGCTACTTACAATTCTTTGGATTCTGTCTCTGACCGGGACTACTGCATTGAGTTCACTTCGGACTTTGCGATTTTGCAGCAGCATTTGAGCCGCATGTGCGAGGAAGTTGTCTTGTGGTCTACCACCGAGTTCGGATTTATCAATTTGAGCGAAAAATGGTCTACAGGCTCTTCAATTATGCCGCAAAAAAAGAATCCGGACTTTGCCGAGCTTATCCGAGGCCGTACGGGAAAAGTTTACGGTGACTTAATCAATCTTTTAGTCATGATGAAGGGGCTGCCGCTGGCTTATGACCGTGACATGCAGGAAGATAAAGCTCCTCTTTTTGAGGCTCTGGACACTGTTCAGGGGAACGTAATCGTTTTTGAGGCTATGATTGCCAGTGCCGAGTGGAATCTTCCCAAAATGGAAGAAAGTTGCTTCGGCGGTTTTGCCAACGCCACTGATGTTGCTGACTACCTTGTGCGAAAGGGGCTTCCTTTCCGTCTTGCCCACGGAGTGAGTGCAAAATGCGTGCGACTTGCAATTGATTCTGGCCTTTCCGCCATCGAAGATTTAAAGCTTTCCGATATGAAAAAGATTTCTCCTCTTTTTGAGGCCGACATCTTTGACTGTATCACGCCAAAAGCCTGCATGGAAGGCCGAAAAACAACCGGCGGACCTGGAGCAATCGACAAGCAGATTGAGACGCTTCGTGGGCTTTGCAAAGGATTTTAAATAAACCACAGATTACGCAGATGCCACAGATTATATATTTCAGTTACGATGTTTTTTTAGTGATACAAAGGATTTTCGTAATAGAAATTTCAAAATCTGTGTAATCTGTGACATCTGTGGTTAAAAATATAGGAGTTAATATGAAATTGACAAAAGTTTTGTTTGGGGTTCTTGCTGCCCTTATGGTGTTTGAAATGGCTTCTTGTTCAAAAGCTTCAAACGAATTTGTTCTTGGTCTTGATGATTCTTTCCCGCCAATGGGTTTCCGCGACGATAACAATGAAATCGTAGGTTACGACATTGACCTTGCAAAAGAAGTTGCCAGCCGTCTCGGACTCAAGTTCCGTGCCCAGCCAATTTCCTGGTCAGCAAAGGAGCAGGAGCTTAACACAGGCAAAATCGACTGTATCTGGAACGGCCTTTCAATCACTCCGGAGCGTCTTGAAGCACTTGCCTTTACAAAACCGTATCTCAACAACGCGCAGGTTGTAATTGTCCGCTCAGACAGCGGAATCAAAAATCTTGCTGATTTGGGCGGCAAAATTCTTGGCGTTCAGGCAGGCAGTTCAGCAGCTGACGCAATTGACGAAAATTCTTCTTTCAAATCAAGCCTCAAATCAATCGTTGACTTTAACGACAACATCATGGCTTTGAATGACCTTGAAATCGGCGGTCTTGACGGAGTAGCAATGGACAGCGTTGTTGCAGAATACAGCCTCAAAATCACAGGAAAACCTTTCATGATTCTTTCTGACTCCCTCGCTCCTGAGCAGTACGGTATTGCATTCAAAAAAGACAACACCGAGTTGCGCGACAAAGTTCAGAAAACTCTCGAAGAAATGGCAGCTGACGGCACAGTAGCAAAAATCAGCGAAAAGTGGTTCGGCTCAGATATTTCAATTATCGGGAAATAAAATAACTTCCTCACAGATAGGGAGCGTTAAAAAATTGCAAAGCAATTTTAGCGATTCTCCGAAGCAACTGTGTTGCGTAGGTACAGAGAGTTTTTTTTAACTGAAAGTTTCAAACTGCGGTCTTGTCGTTTGGCAAGATGCTGGATTTAGGGCTGGATATTTCATAGTCGAAATGCTCTCTGTGAACTCTTAAGCTCTGTGAGTATTATTTAAAAATCTGTGGCATCTGTGTAATCTGTGGTTAAAAAAAAGGAGCGTGAAATGACTAAAATAATTCTTCCAATGCTTTCGGCTTCGGTGGTTTCGATTGAGGTTTTCTTTCTCACGTTGATTTTCTCTGTTCCTTTGGGATTTCCTCTTGCTGCGGGGAGAATGTCCAGATTCAAGCCGCTTTCTTATCTGGTAAACGCTTTCCTTCTTGTGATTCGTGGAACTCCACTGATTCTGCAGCTGATTGCGGTTTATTTTTTTCCGGCCTATCTTTTTAAAATTTCTTACGACCGTTTTGTGGCAGCAATCATCGCTCTTTCTGTAAACTATGCATGTTATTTTGCAGAGATTTACCGGGGTGGCATTCAGTCCATTCCAAAAGGCCAGTACGAGGCGGCAAAAGTTTTGGGTTACACCAGAATGCAGACCTTTTTCCGAATTGTGCTCCCTCAGCTGGTCAAGCGGATTGTTCCTGCCATGGGAAACGAGGTCATAACGCTTGTAAAGGACACGGCTTTGGTCTCAGTCCTTGGAATCGCCGAGCTTTTTCGCACCGCCCAGACTACTTCCAGCCGTCTTTTTTCCACCACGCCGATTCTTATCGCCGGAGTCTTCTATTTTATCATGAACTGGGCAGTTTCTTCCGGCTTTGTGGTGATTGAAAAAAAACTGGATTATTATAAATAGGGAGCGGCGCTGCGAAGCAGGGCAAAAACGCTTGAGAAGCGTTTTTAGCGAGTCTCCCGAAGAGCTGTGCTCGTAGGGCGGAGGTTTTAAATGTCAATTATTTCAGTTCAGCATATCAAGAAATCTTTCTCGGACGGCGTTCAGGTTTTAAAGGACATTTCCTTTGATGTGGAGCAGGGCGAGATTTTGGGAATTATCGGCCCCTCAGGAAGCGGAAAGTCCACCATGCTTCGCTGCATTGCCCAGCTTGAGAATGTTGATGACGGCTCGATTTATGTTTGTGGAAGCCCGATTGTCGAGAACGGAAAATATGCCGCAAAAGATGAACTTCGAAAAATCGGCCTTAACCTGGGCTTTGTTTTCCAGAACTTCAATCTTTTTCCTCACATGAGCGTTCTGCAAAATATCACCGACGCACAGATTCACGTTTTAAAGACTCCAAAAGCAGAGGCCCTTGAGATTGCCCGAAAACTTCTTGCTGACGTGGGGCTTTCCGACAAGGAAAACGCCTATCCCTGCGAGCTTTCAGGCGGACAGCAGCAGCGTGTCTCAATTGCCCGTTCCCTTGCCTTAAAGCCAAAAGTTCTCTTGTTCGACGAGCCGACAAGTGCCCTTGACCCGGAATTAACAGGGGAAATCTTAGCCGTAATCAAAAAACTTGCCCTTGAAAAAATGACCATGATTGTCGTTACCCACGAAATGGCATTTGCACGCGATATTTCCGACAAAATCATCTTCATGGCGGACGGCGTAATCGTGGAGCAGGGTGAGCCAAAATCCGTAATCTCAAATCCTCAGACGGACAGACTCAAAGACTTTTTGAAGCGTTTCAACCAGTAGCGGGTGTTGAAAGTCAAGAAAAATCTGCGGGGCTTGGGGCGGCAGCCCCAGGAGAGAGGGTAGACCGCAACGAAGTGCGGGCGTAGGGGGAGACTTTCCCCTTTTTTTATAATTATAACCGCTAATTGCTAACTGATAACTTTCTAATTTTCCTTAACTTTATTTTTTATTTTCCGATATTCATAGTATGAATAGTTTTACACGGTCAGTTGATTTATTATCACGTGCTATGGATGTCAATTCTCTTCGCTATCAGGTTTCTGCGAACAATATCGCAAACTCTGAGGTTCCAAATTACAAGAGACAGACTGTCAATTTTGAAAGCGAATTGAAGCGTGCCTTTGATTCTGAGAAGGACACTGAGCACCGCTTCCAGCTCACAACTACAAACGACAGACACATCCAGCTTGACATGCCTGTAGACTTTCGTACTGTAGAGCCACGACGTGTAACTGACTGGGAAAGTACTGCCAATGCAAACGGCAACAATGTTGATCCTGAATACGAAGCCATGAACATCATGAAAATTCAGCTCAACTACCGGCTTTTGGCTCAGCTTGAAAATTTCGAGTTCAGTCAGGTTAAAACTGCGATGAAGCGATAATGGACATCCTGTCCTGACAAGTTTTTCTGCTGCATGCTGCAGAAAAACTTGCGGATAGTCGGGCTTTGTGCCACCTCCATGTGGCGCATTAATTTGATAATGAGAGGTTTTTTAATATGGGAATGTTTACTTCTATTAATATTGCTGCTACTGGAATGAGCGTGGAGCGTCTTCGCACTGATGTTATTTCTAACAACATCGCTAATGCCAGCACAACACGTACTCCGGAAGGCGGAGCTTTTAAAAAATCTTCTGTTGTTATCGAACCGATTGCTTCAAGCCATCCTACATGGAGAAGCCCTTTTGTTTCGGCTGATCAGGATAACGGACCTGGAAAGGGCGTTCGTGTTCGTGAAATCGTAAAGAGCACTGAGCAGGGCCGGCTTGTTTATGACCCGACAAACCCGGATGCGATTCAGTCTGGCCCGAATAAAGGCTACGTTGAGTATCCGAACGTAAATATCGTAAACGAAATGGTTGACTTGATTTCGGCAAGCCGTGCTTACGAGGCAAACTCAACCGTAATTCAGGGCGCAAAGGACATGTTCTCAAGCGCACTGGAGATTGGACGAGGCTAATCACTTGTCATAAAGGGAATTTTAATATAAAATTTTAGAGGGTGGATATTTATGAATGTTACAATGCCAAGTTTGTCATCAGTCGAGATGATTCGAACAAATCCGGCTCATGCTGGAACTGCCAGACTTTCTTCAATTCTTCCTGGCTCACAAAATACAGATTCAATCCAGAACGAAAAAAATATGGGCACTTTCGAGAGTTATCTCGTAAATGCCGTTTCAAGTATGAACAGTCAGCAGCTTGATGTTGGCCGGGTGCAGGAAAAACTCATAACCGACCCTGATTCTGTCGATATTCATGATGTAACGACCGCAATGGCAAAGGCACAGATGTCTTTGAGCCTTGCGCAGACTGTAATTGACCGCTTGGTTACTGGCTGGAACGAGCTTTCAACCAATCGATAGATTTGTTAGCTTTATAATCCGCTTTTTTCTTTTCAATAGAAACAAAGTGTGGTATTATAATATATTGTTGTTCGTTCACGGGAGGGGTAGATGAACGACTGGCTTAAAAATTCGACTGCCAAGTTAAAAAGTTTATGGGCTCAGTGGAAGCCCGTTCAAAAAGCAATCGCCGCGGGTATTTTAGTCGCGGTTATTGTCGTTTTAGTTCTTGTTTTCAAAGGTTCTTCAAAACCTACAACTATTCCGCTCTTTAATACGCCTATCACGGATTCTGCTGCCCGTGCTGACATTGCGTATCGCCTTGATCAGGAAAACATCAAGTACACGCTCAATGAAACAACCGGCCTTATCTATGTTGACGACGAGGTCACGGCTCGCAGGGCAAAGTCAATCCTTATTGCCGAGGACTTGATTCCTAACCGTGTTGACGTTTTCAGCCAGATGCTGGACGTTACCAACTGGTCAACCACTGACTTTGAGCGTGAAAAAAACGATTTGCGCCGGGTTACAAATCAGGTCAAGCAGCATATTGAGTCTCTCGACGATATCGCCAGTGCCGACGTTGTAATCACTCCGGGGCAAAATTCTATATATGAAAGTCAGCGTGTTCCGGCTTCGGCATCGGTAACGCTTCGATTCAAAAACGGCTCGGTAATGGAACGTGACCGCAAGCGAATTCAGGGAATTCAGCGGCTCATCCTTCGTTCTGTTTCTGGCCTTACCGAAGACAACATCGTAATCTCAAATACAGCCGGTGAAATCCTCAATGACTTTGCCGGCATGGCAGAAATTGACCGTCTCAGCCTTATCGAGCGCACCGAAAAATTTAAGCTCAAACTGGCCAGCGAAAAACGGGCAAAAGTTATCGGCTCATTGCAGAGCATTTATGGTGAAGACCGTGTCCGCGACCTTGACGTAAACGTTGATATGGACACGTCAAAGGTTTCAAGCGACAAAACAATCCATACTCCAATCATGATTACGGAGCAGGATCCTTCAAAACCATACGACACCACAGAAAAGCGTGATTATCTTCCTATATCTACACAGACTGTCACAAAAGAATGGACTGGTACGGGCTACAATCCGGAAGGTCCTGCTGGTGTTGAAGGTCAGAATCCGCCGGTTTATTCTGATATGTCAAATGTTATCGGAAAGTCAACTGAAACAGGCGTGATTCAGAACAATGTCGTTAACGTTGAACACCGTACTGAAGAGCGCATGCCTGCTGTTGACCGAATCACAGTTTCTGTCAATATCGACGGTAACTGGGAAAAAATCACTGACGGTTCTGGAAATCCAGTTTTCGTCACAGAAAAAAATCTTGATTCTTTAAAGTCTCTCTATCCGGACTGGGAAGATCAGGTTAAATATCGTTTCGCCCTGGGACACATCCTGCGAATTTACAGTCCTCTTTCTTCTGATGAACTGGAGCAGACTGCAAACTACCTGCAGGGTGCAATCGGTTATGATGCCAGCCGTAATTACCGTGTTGTTGTAACAAATATTAAATTTAACCGCCAGAACGAGCAGGATCTTGAAGATGCTGCGATTATCCGTGCTCAGCAGACACGAAAAACAATCATGCTCGTCTTGATTGGCGTTGTAATTATTCTCATTGCATTCATCGTATTCAGAATGATCAGCCGTGAACTTGAACGCCGCCGCCGTCTCCGTGAAGAAGAACTTCTTCGCCGTCAGCAGGCAGAGCGGGAAAAGGCTCTTTGGGACGCAAAACAGGAAGGCATGGAAGTTACCATGTCTGTTGAAGAACGCAAGCGTGCCGAACTTCAGGAAAATGCAATCGCTATGGCAAAAGAGCATCCTGAGGATGTCGCAATGCTCATCAGAACTTGGATGATGGAGGAGTAGACTATGTCTGACGCAAAAGCTGCAGCCAAGCCTGGAAAAAAGGGCGGGGCAAAAGATTATAAAAACCTCACTGGTCGCCAGAAGGCAGCCATCTTCCTTGTTTCTTTGGGTTCTGATGTTTCTTCTGAAATCATGAAGCACCTTCGTGAGGACGAGGTTGAGACTTTAACATTTGAAATCGCGCGATTGGAAACAGTCGATTCTGACTTTAAGGATCAGGTTCTTGAAGAATTCCAGGAACTCATGGCGGCACAGAACTTTATCACTACTGGTGGTATTGACTATGCGCGCGAGTTGCTCGAAAAATCTTTGGGAAGCCAGAAGGCAATCGACATCATTAACCGCCTTACATCGAGCCTGCAGGTTCGACCGTTCGACTTTATCCGCCGAACAGATCCGGCCCACTTGCTCAACTTTATCCAGCAGGAATATCCGCAGACAATCGCTTTGATTCTGGCTTACCTGGAACCTGGAAAGGCAGCCGTTATTTTGCAGAACTTGCCGCCTGAGATTCAGCCGGAAGTTTCAAAACGACTTGCAACCATGGACCGAACTTCACCAGACGTTTTGCGTGAAGTTGAGCGGGTTCTTGAGAAAAAGCTTTCTACATTGTCTTCTGAAGACTACACTGCAGCCGGTGGTGTTGAGTCTATCGTTGAAATCCTCAACCTTGTTGACCGTTCTTCTGAAAAGGCAATCATCGAATCTCTGGAAGAAGAAGATCCAGATTTGGCAGAGGAAATCAAAAAGCGAATGTTCGTCTTCGAGGATATCGTTATGCTCGACGACCGTGCTATTCAGAAGGTCCTGCGCGAAGTCGATACTCAGGAGCTTTCAAAGGCTCTCAAATCGGTCGATACCGAAGTTCAGGACAAAATTTTCCGAAATATGTCAAAACGAGCGGCTTCAATGCTCAAAGAAGATATGGAATTCATGGGACCTGTCCGCTTGAAGGATGTCGAGGAAGCTCAGCAGAAAATCGTTTCTACTATCCGACGACTCGAAGATGCGGGTGAAATCGTCATTGCTCGAAGCGGTGAAGACGAACTGGTCGTTTAATCTCGTGAATTATAAAGGGAGTCATTCATGGCAAGAAATTTATTTCAGCAGACATTATTTCAACCTGGTCAGTTAAAGCCTAAAGAGGGCGAATTCAAGCTCCAGCTTGTCCATGAATTTGCGCCTCCAGTAGAAGAAGTTGTAGAAGAAACTGTTCCTGAATATACAGGACCTACTGCCGATGATTTGAGGCGTGAAGCCGAGGCATTTAAGGCTCAGTGGGAGCAGGAAAAACAGCAGATGCTTCTTGATGCGCAGGCAAAGGCTGACGAAATCGTTAAAAAGGCTGAGGATGCCGCATTTGCAGAAGTCAAGCGGCAGACTAATCAGGCTCAGGTTATCAAGAATGAAGCCGAGCAGAATGCTGCGGAAATCATAAAAAAGGCTCAGGAAGAAGCTTCACGTATTATCGAAGAAGCGAATTCCGAGCAGGAAGTTCTTAAAAACAGCGGATACTCAGAAGGACTTGCAAAAGGTCGTGAAGAAGGCTTTACGGAAGGTCATGGTGAAGTAGAGCGCTTGATTGAACGCACTCACAAAATCCTTGAGGGTGTAATGAGTCGCCGTGAAGAAATTTTAAGTGAAACCGAGCAGCAGATTGTTGAGCTTGTAATCCTCATGACCCGAAAAGTCGTAAAAATTATCTCCGAAAATCAAAAGTCTGTCGTCATGGCAAATATTTTACAGGCTCTCAAAAAGGTAAAGGGGCGCGGGGACGTTACAATCCGGGTAAACCTTGCTGACGTTAAGCTTACCAGCGAGCACACACAGGACTTTATCAAGCAGGTTGAAAATGTCAAAGGCATTACAGTCCTTGAAGATTCCACAGTTGATAAAGGTGGATGTATTGTTGAGACAGACTTTGGTGCAATCGATGCGAGAATCCAGAGCCAGCTTAGCGAACTTGAATCTGCAATCCTTGAAATATCACCGGTTAAAACAATCGCCAAAAATGAGCCGATGCCGGTGAGCGAAGGCTAAAAAAAAGATTCACGGGTGGGAATATGGAGTCTTTTTTTAACAAATACTTAAATACAATCAAACATACAGAGACAATTCTCTATACGGGGCATGTTACGGCTGTAAAAGGGCTTGTTATTGAAAGTAACGGCCCCCGTTCTGTTATTGGTGAAATCTGCACGATTAAAATTCCATCACGAAATAAGGAAGTCTTGGCCGAAGTCATGGGCTTTGAGGGGAATACTGTCAAACTCATGCCTTATTCTGATACGACAGGCATTGAAATCGGCTGTGAAATTGTGGCCAGTGGTCACATTCTTCAGGTTCCGGTCGGTAAAAATCTTCTTGGTCGTGTCGTTGATGCCACCGGCACTCCGATTGACGGAAAAGGCTCTCTTGACGTAACCGAATACTATCCTGTCCTGGCTTCTCCGCCGGATCCAATCAACCGTCTTCCGATTAACAAACGAATTTCGACTGGTGTGCGCTGTATCGATTCCCTTCTTACTTGCGGAAAAGGTCAGCGACTTGGAATTTTTGCAGGTTCTGGCGTGGGTAAATCCACTCTTCTTTCCATGATTGCCCGCAACACAAATGCTGACATAAACGTAATCGGCTTGATTGGTGAGCGTAATCGTGAAGTCAATGACTTCATCGAGCGTGACTTGGGGCCTGAGGGCATGAAGCGCAGCGTAATCGTTGTTGCAACCAGCGATACTCCTTCAATCTGCCGTCTCAGGGCTGCTTACGTTACAACTGCAATCGCCGAATATTTCCGCGATCAGGGCAAGGACGTCATGCTCATGATGGACAACATGACCCGATTCGCCCATGCCCAGCGTGAAATCGGACTTTCAACAGGTGAGGCTCCGGCTCAGCGAGGATATCCTCCAAGCGTGTTTGACATGATTCCAAAGCTTTTGGAGCGTACCGGTACCAATGACAAAGGTTCAATCACAGCCTTCTATAATGTTCTTGTTGACGGCGACGACATGGATGAACCGATTACTGATAAAGTCCGCGGAACTCTTGACGGACATATCGTTTTAAGCCGCTCCCTTGCACAGCAAAGACATTACCCGGCAATCGACGTGCTCAAGTCAATCAGCCGTCTTGCACGCCGGGTTTCTGGTAGGGAAACACTTAAGGCCGTTACTAAAATCAGCCGGCTTGTAGCAATCTATGAAGATAACCGAGACATGATAAGTGCCGGAGTTTATCAGAAGGGAGCTAACGCTGAAATCGATCTTGCAATTGACAAACATGAAGCAATCGAGGAATTTTTGTGTCAGGAAGAAGACGAGCACTGTTCCATTGAAGATACGCTGCAAAAGCTTTCTGTCCTTGCAGAAGTTGAAATTCCTGACGAAGAATACGTTGAGCAGCCGGCCTTAAACCGCAAGACCGTCGCTCAGCTTGTTCATGAGCATAAAGAAGAAAACGTTACTGACGCAAATGAAAGTGCAAGCAGCGCATTTGATTCGAATCTTGCTCCTCAGATTTCTGCAATCAGCGACGTTGCGGATAAATTGTAATCGCATATAGATTATTCTCTCAAAATTTACTATAAAATTCTCCAAAAATCACATTTACAAGGCTCATTTTTGTCGTGAAAATACGGTCACGCCGAAAAGTGTTGCCATGAAAACAGCTCTCTGCATTGCGCCTTCATCCGGTGAGATGAATGGTAGCGGTCATCCGGAGACATTCTGTTTTCCATGCCGTCCATTGTATATGTGACTGAGCTGTTGCACACGTCAACAAGAATGTACAGGTCTCAGTCTCTTCCTGCTGTCTGGGCCGATTCAAGTGCGATGATTCCAAGTTTGCCTGCTATATATGCTCCTGATGAAACAGTATACCATATAACACTGTAGATTTCTATCTTGAATTTTGCGGAGTGAACAAGCAGACAGCTGACCTAGTATTATTCCATAAAAACTTTCACAGCTTTGCCAGAATTGAATCGAACTGTACTTTTAGAGTCTCTTTGAATTCTGTCCTTGTTCTGGAGGCTTCCCTTATGAACAAATCTGCCGGATTGATTTTGAGAGCTTCTGCGATTTTTACTATCATGTCAAAGGAAGGCTTTGCTTTTCCCGCCTCAATACCGCCGATTGTCCCTGTCCCGCATTCACAGAGTATTGAAAGATGGGTCTGCGAAATTCCGGCTTTCTCGCGGTAATACTTCATGTTCAATCTAAAATCATCCAGATACTTAGTCATCTTCTCAATGTAATCGAGAAAAAAGAATAAAATTCGGTTTAACTTCGAGAATAAGTGTGTTATACTCGAGAGTATCGAGAAAAGATGAAATTATTCTTCTGATTTCGAGATTTCTACCCTATCCGTTTATGCGGCAAACAAGAGGTATGCTTTTATGAATAACTTTCAAAAAATGATAGGCTTCTGTGTATTGTCTTTATTCACAGTAATTTTTCTTTCCTGTTCGGCGGATTCTTCAAGTGAAGTTTCTCCTGAAATCTATGCTGTAGCTTATCAGACTGAGCATGGGACTGCTCCAGCTCCTTTTACGGTAAAGGAAAACACTGTGCTTGCAAGTTCTCAACTTCCAGAACTCTCTGAGAACGGATATAGATTTTTGGGCTGGTATGATGGAGATTTACAGGCTTTAGCATATGAGTACAAGGTTACCAAAAATGTGACTTTGACAGCCAAATGGACGGAAATAAAAAAAATCCTTGTTCAGTATGATGGAAATGGTGCCATTTATTGTCCAGGTTCGTTTTATGCAGAAGAAAACACCGTGCTCACGAGCGAGCAGTTGCCACAAATAAGCATAGGAACTGCTTATAAATTTGATGGCTGGTACGACGGCGACACAAAGGCTGTTGCTGGTGAATATAAGGTAACGAAGAGCGTGCAGCTGAAAGCAAAATGGCGAGCAAAGCCCTATGTAAGTTATTACACAAATTATGGTACACCCCCTTCTTCTTTTTATGCAGAAGAAAATACCGTGCTCACGAGCGAGCAACTGCCCGAACTTGAATATGACGGTTATATCTTTGAAGGCTGGTATGACGGTGATACAAAGGCTGTTGCTGGTGAATACAAGGTGACGAAAAATGTGCGACTGACTGCAAAGTGGATTAAGAATTCTTCAGTTACGGTTGAAATCCCTGAAAATAAAGATATTTCCCTAACGTCACAGAAAAACGCATCCGGCTCTGCATGGATTTTAACGGCTGAGGAAGGCTTTACTAACTACAGCTGGAGAGTTGACGGAAAAGTTCAGAGCGAGACAAGCAATATTCTGATACTTAACGTTTCTGATTGGACGCGTGGTTATTACGAAGTGAGCGTTGAGGCACAGAAAGACAGCGAATACTATTCGGCAAGAGCAAACATCACAGTAGGAGGTAACTAATGAAAAGACATATTTTATTTCTGGCAGGAGTTTTAACAATTCTTTCTTTGAGTGCCTGCAGTTCTTTTGAATCTGAAGAGACTGAAACTTCTGATGAAGCTTATATCTGTATCGGTATTGACGGAGTGAGCACAGCCCGCACGATTGCACCTAAGTTTAATGTCTCGGAGCTAGGCCGTTTTTCTCTGTATGGAAGAAAAACTGCAGAAGATGATTGGACATCTTTCACGTGGTATAACAAAACGAAAAACAGTTTTTGTAGTTCTCTTGATACATACCAAAATTTGTTGAATTCCACTGTCGACATCAAAACAGGAACCTGGTATGGGTTCAAACTTACTGCATATAATAATATAGGTGATAGAGATACATATTTTGTCGGCACGATTTCAAACAAGGAGATTGTGAAGGGAAAGAACACGCTTAATTTCACCCTCATGCTTGATGATGAGCGGAACAGCAATAACAGCCGTGTGAACGTGACCTTCAAGATTCCGAGTGCGACCGCCGTAAAAAAGGCAAAAGTGGGCTTGTACGATGTGGAGAGCGATGAATTGTATGACTATGGCGATAGCAGCTATTCGACTCTATCAATTACACCGTCCGAAGATTCTGACACGGCGACTGCCGTGTATAATTATAGTAGTTGGACTCTTAGTAAAGACACATACCGCCTCAAGGCATGGTTCTATGCTGACGAAGAATGTACTTTGCTCGTAAGCACCTTCTGTGAGCTTGTGAAGGTTCTTGACGGAATCACAACCTGGGGTGAACGGGATATAGATAAGCTCAACCCTGTGTACACAATCACGCTGAACAATGCTTCTTATAAAGAATACTTTACCCCAAAAACACTTTATACCCGCTACGAGGGTGTGACACTACCGAAGTCAGAAGAAATGTTTAAGAGTGGGTACACCTTTATGGGCTGGTACAGGAACGCAGCCGGAAGTGGAGAGCCTATTACGGAGATTCCTTCGACACAAGCAGAAAATGTTGTGCTGTATGCAAAGTGGCTCGAAGGCTACTGGCTCACGGCTGACACATGGGGAGTTTATTCAAGGAGAGGCTTTGACGGACTGGAGGAAATATCTATTCATCTTGTGGGAGAATGGACGAATGAGAATTTTAGTAAATTTGTCCATGGGAGCTCCGAACTATGGAATGAAAAGAAATCTATTTCTCTTGATATGTCGCAGTCGACTGGCATAACGGAAATAAAAAATAAAGTTTTTTATACTAGTAGTTCTCATTATTGCTTAGGACTTGTATCTGTAAAACTGCCCGCAGGTGTTACGAGTATCGGTGACTATGCTTTTCATGACTGTAAATCATTGAAAAGTATAGAACTGCCAGAAAGCTTGACTAGTATTGGGGAACATGCTTTTTCCGGCTGCTCTTCATTGAAAAAAATAGATTTGCCAGAAAACTTAACGAGTATCGGGGACCGTGCTTTTGAAAGTTGCACTTCGTTGCAAAGCATAAACTTACCGGAAACTTTAACAACTATTGGTGTTTGTGCTTTTAATTATTGTACATCGCTCAAGAATGTTGTAATTCCATCAAAAGTTATTGTTATCCCAGGAGGTCTATTTTATGGATGTGCTATTCTGGAAAGCGTGGTATTTAAGGGGAACGTGACGAGTATCGGAGAAAATGCTTTTTATGGCTGTACTTTTCTTAAGACTCTTGAAGTTCCTGATACTGTAACCGAATTGGGAAAGAAAGCTTTTTATGGAGTTATTTCTGTGTCAATTGGCCCTAATCTAAGCACAAAATACTTATCGAAATCATACGAGGGTAATCTTGATGAACCAGTGAAATTATGGGGAGGAATAAAAAATTTGATACTCAGGGAAGGTGTTACAACGCTTGGGTTGTTTTCATTTGCAAACTGTGATGATTTGGAAACTATAAGTTTGTCGGCAAGTTTAATAAAAATCGATTGGCCTTTCTATAGGACTAAATCTGATTTGAAAATTTTCTTTGCAGATGCTCCGTCTGAGTGGGAGTATTATTTCTGGAGGACTCCAGGACAAATTAAAAAAATAACTACTAAAACAGATGGTAATAATTTGATTTTTAATAGAAATGAACAGAACTATTTTACCAAGATAACACAATAAACTGGTAACACTCCAGCCCCACAAGGACAGCGTCGCTGTCCAGGGATTGGAGAAAATATAAAAATGCCTGACTCCGCTACGGGCGGGCAAAAAGGATGGAAAAATGAGTAAAGAAAATCTTGAAGCCGTTAACACACGGCTTGTAGAGCATTTGAAAGAAACAGGTGTAAAAGATGCCTGCTATTATGCGCCTGTTTATGAAGATTATTGGTTTTCAAAAAAGAAAATCGCTTTCTGCAATCTTGAGCCTTACAGTGTGGATGAGAGTGTTGATACAATCAAGGGAATCCAGCTTCTTGATGAAGAACGGCTCTATAACTCATGGTTCCATGCAAAGACTACGAACAATACATTTCTGCTCAATTATGTGTTGTGCAAGCACCTTGATGACAAGCAGCCTGTTTCTGAGGAGACTTTCAGGCAAATCCGTGCCGAAGCAAAGGAAAATCCAGAAGCTTGGCATGGGAATATGTGTAATTCCCCTTATGGCTTTGACCGCTCGCTGTATTTCAACTGCCGTTATACGCAGTCTCCTACGGTCAATGAAGATAAGGGATATACAATCAACGCGTACAAAAAAGATTCTTTTTATATTCAGCATTTCAAAGATTTTGTGAAAGCGTCTGAGCTTGATGTCCTTGTCCTGGGCGGAAAAGAGTCATTTGAGGTTGTTACTCTTGTTTACCCAGAATTAAATGAAAAGCTCACTTTCGGCGGGGATAGCGTTTTGCATGACGGAATTTTGTTTGTTTCGATGACACATCCGTCACGCATTGGCTTTGATGAAATGGCGTCTGTTGTAAATAAGATTGCAGAGGCTTTGAAAACTGAATAAATAAGGTAAAGAGCACTAAAAAAGCTCGCCTGGCAGTGACCAAACTTTCAGCGAGCAGTTGAAGCACTGAATTTTGCGAAACTCTCAGGTATTGATGTCTTTGTTTTCGTGTAAAATAAAACTGATGATTTATGGTAAGAAAAATCGTAACAAAAATCCTTCCCCCTCACGATGACAGCATTATCCAAAAACAGCGAACGTGATGGTCACGATTGCCGAAAAGATTCGAATTTGGCCAACGTGATGATCACGATTGCAAAAAATATGCAAATTCTGCCAACGTGATGGCCACGATTGTAGAAAATATGCGAAGTCAGCGAACGTGATGATTACGATTGCTGAAAATATATAAATTTGACCAACGCAATGGCTACGATGTCGCAAATATCCAAAAATGACGAACGCAATCACTGCGATTGCGAAAAATATCCGAATTCAGCCATCGCAATCAATGCGATGCATTTTTCACTCCTACCTTTTAATTTGCCATTTGCATGAAAATTGTAGATTCTTCTCTAAAAATTCATTATAATATTCCCCAAAAATCACATTTTACGAGGAATAATTGTGTACAAGTCAGTTGATGCTAAGGTAGATTTTCCAAAGCAGGAAGAAGAAGTTTTAGAGTTCTGGAAAAAGAACGACACTTTCAAAAAGTCGGTTTCGCAGCGAGAAGGCTGTGAGGAGTTCATTTTCTTTGACGGACCACCGTTTGCTACTGGTCTGCCACACTTCGGTCACTTCATTCCATCAACAATTAAAGACATAATTCCGCGTTACCAGACAATGAAGGGCAAAAAGGTCGAGCGTCGTTTCGGCTGGGACTGTCACGGTTTGCCTGTAGAAAATCTTATCGAAAAAGAGCTTGGAATCAACTCTAAGCACGAGATTGAAGAATACGGCGTCGCAAATTTCAACGACAAATGCCGTGCTTCCGTCCTCAAATACACCGGCGAATGGCGAAAAACCATCACTCGCATGGGCCGCTGGGTCGATTTTGACAACGACTACAAGACCATGAACCCGGACTTCATGGAGACAATCTGGTGGGTAGCCAAATCTTTGTGGGATAAAGGCATGATTTACGAGGGCAAGTACATTTTGCCTTACTGTCCGCGTTGTGCCACTGTTCTTTCAACTCACGAACTTGCTCAGGGCTACAAAGAAAAGCAGGATCCTGCAATCACAATCCGCTTCAAAGTCACAAAGTCTCCTTCTGCCTTTGCAGACGGAGACATGACAAACGGAAAGACATATTTCCTTGCATGGACAACAACTCCGTGGACTTTGCCTTCAAACCTCGGTCTTTGTATGGGACCAGAGATTGACTACGTAAAGATTTTGGACAAGTCTTCCGGCGATTATTATATTCTCGCAGAAAGCCGTCTTGCTTCTTACTACAAAAATGCCGAGGACTACGAGATTATTTATCGCCACAAGGGTGCAGAATTCCTGGGAGCTGAATACGAGCCTCTTTTCCCATATTTCGCAAATCTCAAGGATGCTGCCGAGTGTGAAAAACAGAGCGGTCAGAAGTGTGAGAAGGGCGCATTCCGCCTCATGAACGCAGATTATGTCTCAACCGAAGACGGTACTGGTATCGTTCATATCGCACCGGCATTTGGTGAAGACGATAGCAAGGTGTTCGCAGGTTCAGGCGTTCCTTTTGTTGAGCCGATTGACGCTGAGTGCCGCTTTACAAAAGAAGTTTCTGACTATGCGGGCGTTTTCGTAAAGGATGCCGACAAGGACATCATGGACAGGCTTAAGAAAGAAGGAAAACTCGTTAAGCGCGAGACTGTAAACCACCAGTATCCGCACTGCTGGCGTTGTGGTTCTCCGCTCATTTACCGCGGAATCGGCTCTTGGTTCGTAAAGGTTGCCGACCAGCACGACCGCCTTCTCAAGGCCAACAGCCAGATTAAGTGGCAGCCTGCCCACATCAAGGAAGGCCGCTTCGGAAAATGGCTTGCCGGTAGCCGCGACTGGGCAATCAGCCGTAACCGTTACTGGGGAAACCCAATCCCAATCTGGCGTTGTGACGATTGTGGTGAAAAAATCTGTATCGGAAGCCGAGCCGAACTCAAAGAAAAGAGCGGCGTTGACTTAAACGATTTGCACAAGCAGTTCGTTGATAAAGTTACAATCAAATGTAAGTGCGGCGGAACAATGCACCGCATTCCGGAAGTCTTTGACTGCTGGTTCGAGTCTGGTTCAATGCCTTATGCTCAGCAACACTATCCGTTTGAGAACAAAGAATATTTTGAAAAGCATTTCCCTGCTGATTTCATTTCGGAAGGTCTTGATCAGACACGAGGCTGGTTCTACACGCTTACAATTTTGGCCGCAGAGCTTTTTGACAAGCCTGCCTTCAAAAACTGTATCGTAAACGGTCTTGTTCTCGCAGAAGACGGCCGCAAAATGTCTAAGTCTTTGCGCAACTACACTGATCCTGTCGAGGCAATCAATCAGTTCGGTGCGGACGCCCTCCGCCTTTTCCTCACTCACTCAGCCGTAGTAAAGGCAGACGATCTTCGTTACAGCGACAACGGAGTTCGCGAGGTTTTGAAGAACATTCTGATTCCTCTCTGGAGCGGATACAGCTTCTTCGTAACTTACGCAAATATCGATAATTACACAGCTAAAGGCAGCGTTTTCGAAGGGCTTAAGCCGTCAAATCCTCTGGACGCATGGATTGTCTCTATCACTCAGAAGATGATTAAGGACGTTACTGCCGCTTTGGACGACTATGACTTGAGCACAGCAATCGATCCTCTGATTAACTTCATCGACCAGCTCAACAACTGGTATATCCGCCGAAGTCGCCGCAGATTCTGGAAGAGCGAGAACGACAGCGACAAGGCAGAAGCATATGAGTCGCTTTACTACGCGCTCAAATCATTCTCAATGGTTGCGGCTCCTTTCATTCCTTTCATCACAGAAAGCATGTGGCAGAACCTGCGCACTCAGAGCGACAAGGAATCAGTTCATCTTGTTGATTTCCCTGTTTACAATGCAGCCCTCCGTGACGAAAAACTTGAGTTCCGCATGGACACAGTTCAGAAGGCTGTCTCAATGGGACGAAGCCTGCGAAACCAGTTCAACCTCAAAAACCGCCAGCCACTAGCTTCAACTCAGCTTGTCACACGCAACGCCGAGGAACGAAAAGTTCTTGAGAGCATGATTGATACAATCCGCGAGGAACTTAACGTCAAGGAAGTAATCTTCCACGAGCGTGAGGATGAGCTTGTCGAGTACAAGGCAAAGGCAAACTTCAAGGTTCTCGGAAAAGAGCTTGGAGCCAAAATGAAAGCCGCCGCCGCAAAAATCCTTGAGCTTAAGAACGAGGCGATCGCCGACATTCTCAACGGCAAAAAAGTTTCTGTCGATGTTGACGGCCAGAATGTTGACCTCAACACGGACAAAATCATCGTTGAGCGAATCGAAAAAGAAGACCTCAAAGTCGTAAATGACGGCACGCTCACAGTCGGTCTGGACACAAAAGTTACTGACGAACTCAAAAAAGAGGGATATGTCCGTGACCTTATCCGTGGAATCCAGAATCTCCGAAAGGAGAGCGGTTTTGAAGTCACTGACCGAATCAAACTCTTCGTTTCCGGTGACGCAGACTTGAAGGACGCATTCTCAAAATTCAAGGATTTCGTAAAAGGCGAAACTCTGGCTGTCATCGAAGAATGGAAGGAAAAACTTGAAAAGCCTTCTTCTGTTGAAGCTGACGACAAAACCTGGAGCATTTCTATTGAAAAAGCTTAACCTGACAAGGCTTGCGGCTGCTATTATGGTGGCCGCAGGCCTTTTTACATCTTGTAAATCTACTCCCGACATTGCGCCTGTTGACCCCTTTGAACTTTTGGACGGGGATGCGGCTCTGTATCTTTCTGTGCCAGTTCAGGCGAATCAGGACTTTGTTGTCTCTGCGGTTCAGAAAGTTGCAGGTACTTCGGAATCAGATGCCATAAAAATCGCCGAGAGACTTGATACGGCCTATATTGCAATTGCTTCAAACGGCGAGTTTCAGCTTTCAGCCGGGGGAAAAATTCCACAAAATTTTGTTGGAATTGCCCTTTCAGAAAAAAAAGGGTGGAAGTCAGAACTCATTGAGCAGCAAGTTTGCTACACCCATAAGGAAAGCCTGTATCAGCTTTGTCTTCCTTCTTCCAGAAATGCTTTTTTGTCTCATGAAATTGCTCCCATGGTTCGTCGATTCAATAAAATTGCATATTCTGATTCAGAATCACAGGAAAAATTGCTTTCTCAGTCGCTGAATCCTGCACTCTACCGTCTTCTTCATGATAATAATTCTCCTGATATAGTAATGTATTCCCCGGTTCCGCAGATATTTGCTAATTCAATGCTTGGAATTTCCGGAATCAACGTCCCTGTGGAATCTTTTGTAGCCGTCCTTTCCCAGTATCGCGGAGTAAAAGAACAGTTCAATGTCAAGTTTATGATTAATTTGTCAGATGCCCGTACAGTCAAGGCAACCACAGTCCTTCTTAAGACGGCTTTGTTCGGAGTCCCTGCAAAAATTTCTCAGACCGGTGAACGTCAGATTACCATAACTGATTTGCCTGTCTCAAAAAAGCGTCTTTTATCCATGTTGAGGTAATTTTGTTTTAATGAAAATAAGTGTTTTTTTTAGGTTTCTGCCCCTTTTCTCTGCTTTGCTTTTACTTTCCTGTACTTCAAACAGCCTTATAATTCCTGGTGAAACAGACATAATCTTAAAAAATCTTGCCACTGAATATTATGGAATTGCAGAAGCCTATGCTGATGTAAAAAAATATGACAAGGCGGCGGAATATTATCTTCTTGCCATGCGCAATCCGGACTTAAAGCTTACGGCTTCCTATAAGCTTGCTCGCTCATATGCGCTTGCAAAAAACTGGGAAAAGGCCACGGAATATTACAATGAGCTTCTTGCGCTTGATCCTGATAATGCCATGCTAAAGACAAGCCTTGCCTACATTACTGCAATGAGTGGCAATGTCGATGAAGGAATTATGCAGTATAAGGAACTGATTTCTGAAAACCCTTATGATCAGAATCTTCTTGAGTCTTTTGTTGCCCTTCTTATAAATGTAGGTCGTGGTGAAGATGCCGAAGAATCATTTTTCATACTTAAGGAAAAATTTCCGGATAATAAAAACCTGACCACTTTTGCCCAGCAGCTTTCTGATATAGTCGATAATTTTGATGCCGATAAAAAAATTGAGCTTTAGCTGTTTGATTCCATGTATTCCCTGTATTTTTCTGGATTTGCCCTGAACGCAACTATTGGCGAATCCGGATCCTGTGAAGCGTAATCCAAAGCCTGTCCTGCCTCAAGAATAACACGCTCAGCCTTAATCTTTCTTTCGCCGGCAGACGAAATTCCTACAGAAACTTCATTTGTAGCGTTGTTATCCTTTAGAAAATCAGCGATTTTGTTGTAAATTTCTTCGTATTTGTCTACCGTAGTCTGCAAATCTGTGCTGAGAATCTGGGCATAGGAATCAGATTTATACTCAAAAATCTGCGGATTGTCAGAAACTTTTGAGAGTATGGAAACGATTTCCTGAGAAATAGTGTTTCCCCTGTCAAGCCCGTTGATTTTTACCAGGGCTAAAGTGGAATTTGGATTTGAGAGAATTGCCTCATCAAACTTTTCTTCAAGCGATGACTGTAATGCCAGGTTAGTGACAGGAGAAAGAGGGGTTTTTTCTGCAAAAAAATCTTCGTCTGAAAGAGCAAGATTTTCCTGTTCCATCTGGTCTATGATGTCCAGCCCTGATTCCTCTGCTTTAACGTCTTCAACAGATTCATCGGCTTTATCAAGACTTTCTTCTTCAAAAAGCTCGTCGTTTTTCCATTCCTGCTCGTCTTCTTCGTCAAATACAGGAGTTTCGGCAGGGAAAGAAATTGAAAGCGGATTTGATGATTCCTGTGTTTGAGCCGGAAGCTCTTCTTCCTGAACTTCCTGGCCTGTTTGCAAACTTTCGCCAGATAGTTCCTGAGACTCGCTTTCTTTTGCCGGAGAAGAAGATTCTTCTTCGCTTGAGTTGGCTTTTTCTTCAGTTTCAGGGGTAAAAATTTCTTGTTCGGTCCCTTCTGAATATAGCTGTTTATTTGACTTGGAATCTTTCGATGATTTTTTTCTGATGCTGTATGAATCGTCAGAAGATGATTCGCTTCCGCTTGTGAAGACAATGAAAATGCCTACAAGCAGCGTGCCTGTCAGAATCAGAAGAAATGCAAATCGTGAATGATTGTAGATTGAGCCCGGGGTCATAAGGTAAAGGGAAGCCCGGATTGTAAAATTTTTGCCGGCAACATTTACTGAGTCTGAATAGGATTTTACAAGCTCTGGGGAAGGAAAATTGAATGCTGAGGGAGGGTATGAGTAAACAAGTGTGCCGTTTACTTCAAGCTTGAGCGATGAAAAGTCATTGATATTCCCTATTGCCTGAATGAAATTTATTGAGAATTCCTGAGAGCCGTAGGAATTTTTTATGAAATTTTCTTTTGTCTGATTCAGCAGATTTTCATAACGCGCATCTGCCTTTTCGGTTCCTTTTTTTTTGTCGATGTAAACACCTGAGGCAAAAACTATAATCGCGGTCAAAAATAAAAGAGAACAGATTGTTGAAACAAGGGTAATCGGTTTTTTCATACCCTTTCAGTATATCTTAATACTTTAAGGTATGCAAGAAAAGCCGAGCCTTTTCCGAGTTTTGCGCAAAGGGGAAGCAAAGTCAAAAATGCAGGACTTGCCTCGTCAATATCGTCTTCGGACCTGAATGTTTTTGATAAATCTTTGTAATAGTTGGATTTAAAATCCTTGAAGTTAAAGAGCCCGAAATTCCTTCCTGCATTTGAATTCAGATTTTTTGACTCCATGAATTCTTTTAGGGAGTTTTTGTAGGCCTGAAGTATTTCCGTGGTGATACTGTCCTGTGAAAGCCTTATTGTGGGAGTCCTGTACATGAGTCTTGAATAAAAATTATCTGCGCCTGCCAGTCTTGTTGACTTTGAGTGAAACTGACCTTCAAGATAGGTTCCCCTTGCATAGGGGCGGCCGCCCAGATATGAAAAATCCGCGCCAAAAAAAGTAATTCTGTCATTTTGAAAGCCTAGACTCCTTGCGAAATTTGCGGCTGCGATTGTAACGGTTCCGCTTCCTGAGTCAACATGGGCAAAAGTGGGACGCCCTGCATATAAAGAAGCATACTGGGCCAGAGGGTGGCCGCTTTCTACAAAGACAAGGTTTCCTGTCTTTTCAAGAACTTTTCTTGCCGCACAGGAATTTGCACATAAGTCAAAGACAAAAAGTGTTTCTTCCGGGATTTCTTCAATAAAATGCTGATGTGAAATCATCTGCCCGTCAATTGATACGACGGCATCGCTTTTAATTTTCTCTTTATTTAGGGCGGACCAGGCCGTATCTGTGGCTATGATGAAATATTTCTGCCTGTTTTCCCTGAGTTCACTGATGTGTTCGCAAAGACTTGGCCCGGCTGCAATAATTGCCGCAGTCTTTTTTGTGTCAGCATGAAGCTTTTGAAAGGACTGTGCTTTTTCTGCCATGGAAAGATTGTTGAATATGTTTTTCTGCCATATTAAGCCAAAATGACTTTGAACTGAATAATCCGATGCCAGAAGCCGTATGGTTTCAGTAATTTTTTCCCTGGCTTCTGCTGCCTTGTCTGGAAAAAGACTTTCCCATTGCCTTAGTGATAGAATTGTGAGGTTTCCGTGAACAGCAGGTTTGTAGGAAGACAGAAGCTTTTCCTTTATGCTTTTGATATCTGAGACAATCACCCGTCTGTTTCTCATTATCGTTTTGACGCAGGGAATTTGAGAAAGAAAATCAATTGCTGCCTCTGAGACTTCCACAGCAAGAATTTTTGCTTTCGGACATTTTTCAATGATTTTTTCAATGTGATAGCCGCCTGAAAGTCCCAGAACCACAAAAAAAAGGCATTCTGAGTCAACAGTCTGCGAAAAAGCTTCGGCCTCGCGTACAGGATTGTATTTTGAGTGAAGGGAACATTCAGATCCGCCTGAGGAGTTTCTGCAGAGCGGAATCTTGCTGCCGTCTTTTGCCTCGATTATTTGTGAGTAAGAATATTCTGAGTCCATTCCATTTACCTTTTTTAATTTTGAAGCAATTTTTCACATTCTTCAAGGAGTTTCTTTCTTTTATCTTGAAGCTGCCCTTCTAAAACTGAAATTTTTTCCTGGGAAAGTTCCCGCTTTATGAGAATTGAATCCATGGGGAATACTTCCCTGGCAAATTCCTGAGATTCTGAAAGGAATTTGAGGGTTTCAAGCAGTTTTTTTTGCCTTTCCTGCCCGTTGACTTTGATTTTTTTTTCTTTAAAGACAATCTTTTTGAATCCAGATTTTTGGAACTCATTTTTTTGGACTGAATCCCAGTTTGTTTCCGAAATTTTTCCCAGGCTGAAATCGTAGCTGAAATTATCAGACAGCCTGAAAACACGCTTGCAGAAATATTCAGAATTGGATATGAACCAGTTTCTGTAGATTTCCAGGGAAGGGGCTGACTTGAATCTTGAAATGGTGAGCCTTGTTTCCTTGTTCCTGAGCCTGAAATCTTTTTTTTCATTGGTTGCTTCAAGGGCATTGGGCTGAACATGCTGAAAGGCTGGAGCCGGTGTCTGATCCAGCCCGCAAAGATAAATGTTGCCTTCCGTGAGCGAGAAAGCAAAACAAAGTGCTGTTCCTGCGACTGTGCCGTTTCGCTCACTGAGCATGTAAGGACACCCTATTGAATCCAGAAGATTTCTTTCAAGGCCGTCATTGTAGCACAGGGGAAGAATGTAGTTGTCGTCAAGGAGTTTTTTGGGCACGGCAGCTTCAGCTTCAAGGGCAAAAATGCAGTCAGAGTCCTTTTTGAAATTCAGATGGTTTTTTGCCCAGAAGCCGCCGTCACTTGATATCACAAAATCAGGCCTGATTGAATGGCTTGAAAGCGGCATGAAGGCTGACGAAAGCGCAATAAGAAAAAAATTTTCGCGGAATTTCTTAAGGAAGGGGAGTGAAGTCTCAAGACTGGGGCCTGAAGCTGCAATGATAACCGGCATGTTTCCTTTTTCGAGTAATAAAGTTTTTTTGACTTTTGACGCAAAAATTACGGAATTTTTGAACCAGCGTTTTGAAAAATAAGCCCTGGTGCCGATAACATCCCTGGCTTTGAGAATCGCCTTTTTGATTTCAGTCCAGGTTTCCTCGGATTTTAATGGAAAAATAGCTTTTGAAGGAGCCCAATCAAGTGTAAGACTCGAAATTAATTTTTCTTCACCCAGAAAATTGAAAAGCTGCTCAGAAAGGGAAACTGGGCTGTCTTTACACGCATAAAACACTTTGTCCCAGAGGCTGTCTGAGTCAGAAAAATCCTGCGAGAATCTTATGGCGCATATTTCTGCCTGGGGAAAGCGTTTTTTGAGCGGCTGAGCGCAATAGGAAAGGGCCGGTTCGAGTATAAAAACACAAAGAGGGGAAAAATCTGCCTGAATGTTTTCGGCGAATCTTTCTCCCTCGTTTTGCGGGTTGTATTTTGAATGAAGATATTTGCCCTGGACCAGACAAGTCATTTGCCCCGCCCGGCTTTTTTCAAAAGTGACTAGCATTTGCAAAGGAAGTCAATGGTTCCTTTTTTGTTGGGACATTCACCTGCTGAAAGAAGAAGAATCTGTTTTGTTGCCTTTGGCCCAAGAAGACCGATCAGAGTTCGGGCGACATGGTAGGCAAGCAGCTGCTCGTCTTCTTCATCTTTTGCAAAAAGAACTACTTTTATTTCACCTTTGGAACCGGTCTGCGAGCAGTTTGGCGCACGGAAAAGGGGAGCAACAATTGTTTGGGCCGCATTTGTAATTGACCGTGTGACAAGTTCTCGAAGTTCATCTCCTGGAAGCTCAACCGTTGAAAGTTCTTCTTCGATACATACCTTGAGTGAAAGAAGGTAAAGTCTGCTCTGTGAGATACCCAGTCCTGTGTCGATGTTTTTGTCGAATTTTGCAAGAAGCTTTTTTTCCTGATGCTTGAATTCTACGATGTTCTTGAGTGTTACGGCAACTTCTGATGAAGGCGGAAGATTTAAGTCATCGTCGTCGTCAAGCTCAACAAGAAGGAAAATCATGGGCTTTTCTTTGTTGCGGAAGGGAAGAAAGAAAATTTTGTTTGTCTGACTTAAAATTTCGTCATCGAAAAGACCATCAAATTTGTCCAGTTCTTTGAAATCCCGTGAAAAGCACTGCCATTCAAAGGCTTTTGAGAGCGTGTTGAGCCAGAATTCTTCTGTTTCTGTAAGCAGGGCCATTTCCCTTGCTGAAAAACCGTAGGAATCCGTTGCATAATAGAATCTTCCTTCGAGAGTAGAGCAGGGGGATAGAATTGCAGCCCTGATAAAGCCGGAGCGTTTAGCCCAATTTGTAAATGTCGGAGTGACATCTGCAAGAACGCTTTGTGCCTTCCACAGAAGTCCGCTCTTTTCCTTTGTTCCAATTTCCATTATTCAAGCCCCAGTTCCTTGAACAGTTTTTTGTAGGTCTCAAACTGCTCTGACTGTGCGAATTCAGCAATTTTTTCTTCGGGGAGATTTTCCAAAAGCTGATCCATATATGAAAGAACCGATTTGATTTCTTTCTGGAGATTGTCAGGAATTGAAGAATGTACAGGCGCTGCATTTTCTTCTTCTTCCTGCTGCTTGCGATTCTGCTCTGCAAGGGCGGCTTCAGATGAAAGAAGATTGTCAAGTTCTCCTTCTGAAATTGAGATTCCGCTTGATTCTTCTTTTTCATCTGAAACTGAATCGGTGCTGTCTTCAAGAATGTCGCTTGTTGAAGGAGCATTGCTTGAATCTGCTGCGATATTTGCAAGTTCATCGGCAGAAAGGGTTGCGTCAGTGTCGTCTTCTGCAAACTCATCCTGCTGGCCGGCTTCCTCGAATACAAAAGGCTCATCAACCAGTGTTGAGTCTTCTGCTGATTCTTCTTCTGTGCCTGAGTCTGCAATGTCAAATGAGATGTCTTCGGCTGATTCAGTTTCTTCTGCTGCAGGCTCATCGATTGTGAGCTCTTCGCTTGAGGCATCAAGGGAAATCTGTTCTTCCGGCTCTTCTTCAATGAGGTTTTCCTGGCTTGATTCTACAAGAATATCGTCCTCTGACTTTGGAACAAGAATTTCTTCTGGGAGTTCTTCATCGGCAATATTTGTGTCGATGTCGTCAAGTACAGGCTCTTCAATTCCTTCGTTTGAAAAATCAAGTGATTCGTCAGCTTCTTCTGTTTTTTCCTGAGCAGAAACTTCTTCTTCTGACAGATCAACTGATGCTGTTTCTGGAAGGGTCGGAGCTTCTTCTTCTACGATTTCGACTGTGTTAAGGATGTTGTCCATTTCGTCAAGGGAAAGGGCAATCGTGTCGTCTTCGTCCTCTGATCCAAAGAAGCCGCCGCTTGATTCCTGAGCAGCTTCTTCTGCAGGTGCCTCTTCTTCCTGTGTCTGGGGAAGGGCAGCGGCTGCCGGTTCCTTGTTTTTGAGCTCTTCAAATTCGCTCTTGAGGCTTGAAATTTCGTTTCGGAGTGAAGAAAGTTCAGATGCAATCTGGTTGAGGATGCTGTTTGCCGCAGAATTTATTTCTTCATCCTGCTTGACTGCTTCTTCCGAAGAATTCAAAGCTTCTTCTGGAAGTTCAGTTGCAACAGGCTCTTCAGGTTCTTCTTCCGGCAGATCCAGGGAAGCTGCATCTACAGGGGCTTCTGAAATGAAATTTTCTTCTATTGCAGGCGGCTCTTCTGTGCTGACAATTTCTTCTGATGCAATTGCATCGTCCAAAGTTTCTGGAATTTCGGGTTCTTCTTCTTCTGGCTCTTCAAATGCAGGAGCTGCAGGCTCTTGTGTAATGACTTCTTCTGCGACAGGTGTTGAGAATGCATCGTCTGGAGGAAGAGTGAAAGGATTTTCCTGAGCCGGGCTTTCTTCTGCTTCGGGAATGTCTACGGCTGTTTCCTCAAATACAGGCTCGTCCATTTCAACCACGTCATTGACTACAGGTTCCTCTGCGATTGTTGCCGCCGGAGTTTCAGCCGGCTCGTCGTTAAGGGAAGATGTATTGCCGTTTTCGTCTTCGATTGAGTCCATGATGGAATCAAGGTCGAAGTCATCGTTGTCCTGTGAGCCGAACGACTGTTCCGGAGAAGACGGCTGCTCGCTTTCTTCTGATGAAGAAGGGCTTGCGTCAAGTGAAATGTCACCGATGTCGTCTTCATCGGATTCGATTGAAATATTGTCGTTTATTGTAAGTGTTTTTTCAGATGAATCAAGGGAAGGATTTTCTTCGGCTTCGATTGTGCTGACTTTTTCTTTTGAAGGCTCTTCTGACGTGCTTTCTTCTGCGTTGATATCAAAGCCAAAGGAATCGAGGGAAATTTCTTCTGTTCCGTCATCGTTGATTACAGGCTCTGAAGCCGGTTCAGAAGCTTCTTCCTGTGCGGCTTCTGCAGAAGCGCCTGATGATGAGTCTCCGTCGCTGAAATCAACACCAAAGTCGCTTAAATCGACGCTTTCAGTGCCGTCACTTGAAGTTGATGACGACGAAGAAGAATCATCGCTTCCAAAATCAACTCCGAAATCGCTTAAATCAACTTCTTCGGAGCCGGCAACTTCTTTTACCGGGGCAGAAGATGATGAAGTAGAAATTCCTGATGAAGAAGACGGGGATGAATCGTCAAATGAAAGGTCAATGTCGATGGGACCGTCGTCCGATAATGCAGGGGAATCGGAAACTGTTGGAGCGTCAGAAATAGTTATGTCGCTTGACTCCATGAAATCATCAGCAGATACGGAAGTTTCTTCCTGTGGGGCACTTGATGCAGCAGGCTCCGGACTCTGGCTTGCCGTATCGTCGCCTTCAAAAACACCGCCTTCGATGAATTCGTCAAGGGAAATTTCTTCTGTTTCTCCAGAAGAATGGCTTTCTTCCTGAGCCGGTGCAATGTTCCCTGTGCCGGCAATGTTTGCAAGCTCGTCATCGGACAGAGTTGCATCATCGGCGTTGGGATCAATACCGTCTAAAGGTGTGTCCACTACATCGATGCTGTCAAAGTCTGGCAAAGTGTTATCTATAGAAATTGTATCTGTATTTTCTTCTCCAATTTCAGATGAAACGGTGCGAGGCGGCTTTTTTACCCAAACGCCGTAATTATCAAGTTCGTTTGTTTTATCTGAATCACTCATATTGTTCCCCTTCAAAAGTGAATTTTGGAATGCTTTTAAGGCTTCCTTAAGAAAATCTTTGATATAGTATCGGCAGTTTTTCTTAAAAAAATTACACTTTATCTATTAATTGTATCATATATATTCGGTAAAAGTCCAATTTTTTTTTCAGACTTAAAAATATTTTAGAATTTCAATCTTTCAGCCGATATTCAAAAGGCTATGATAAAAATGTTCAGGGGTCTTGTGGCTGCCCTGGCCGGTACTGCAATCTATGTTCTTGTCTCCTTTACCTGCGGAACGGATGGAATTTGGGCAAACGGTCAGTTGCGTGAGCAGAAAAGAATTTTAAGTGCCCGAGCCGAGGAAATTCAAAAAATCAACGATTCTCTCTCTCTTGAATACACCGCCCTTGAGAAGGATCCTGACGTAATAGCCGGATTTGCCCGAAAAATGGGATATGTCCGTGACGGCGAGAAGGTTGTAAAGATTAACGGACTTATAAATATCGATGAGTATCATTTTGAAACAGGAACGCCCATAAAATCCATTGAGCCTTATTCCCTTCCGGAATGGTTCTGTAAGATTGCCGGGCTTCTGATGTTTTTCGTGACATACCTTTATCTTGTTGTAAAAGACTTCAGGGTAAAAGATGCCGCAGTCAAAAAAAATAAAATAAAAATAAAGGGGATTCCAGTCTATGATTTGCCGCAAGTGTGACACTGAATCGGCTCAGATTGCCGTGGATTATCTCAGAAGAGGTAAGGTCGTTGTTCTGCCAACTGATACTGTGTATGGGTTTTCCGGAATTGTGGACGGAAGACATTATTCCTTTCATACTTTTGAGAAAATCTGTGCCATAAAGAGCCGTCCGGAAGGAAAAAATTTCATTCAGTTGATTGCAAGGCCTGAAGACATAAAAAAATACACCCGTGATGTAATTCCGGAAAGCCTTCTTGCCAAGTGGCCAGGTCCCCTTTCAATTATAGTTCATACTTTTGCAGATGACGGAAATTTTGAGACTACGGCTTTTCGCTGTCCTGGTGACGAATGGCTCAGAAATGTCATTGCTGCTTGTGGTGCTCCGATTTATTCTACCAGCGTGAACAGGAGCGGAGATGCGGTTCTTGATAATATCCAGCAGATTAAGGATGAATTCGGAAAGGAAGTTGAGCTAATAATTGACGATGGTGACAAAAAAGGCGGATTACCTTCAACGATTGTGGCAATTGAAGAAAACGGCGAGATAAAAGTGATAAGGCAGGGAGCTGTATCTGTCTAGCGGCGTGTCCAGCTTGAGTTTACCGTGCCCGGCTGAGTACCGTCATTCGTTTGAATGACGGTATTTTTTATGCCTTCAAGGGTGTCTGCGGAAGTAAGGGCAAAATTCCATTTGATTGGAGCTGCTTTTGCCGCACATGCCAGTGCCTGTTCCCGGGAAAGTTCCGGGAAAAAGGAAGCGTTTGATTTTCCTACCTGTGAAATTTCAAGGCTTGTATTTTTGCCTTCGATTACTGCCTTTTTGACGGAAATTTTGATGTTCATGGTGGCTCCGTTCTTGAATATGACGAAGCCCCTGCCGCCACGAAGGATGATTATTTTGTCTGCAAAAGGTTCTCCGCTCCAGGTGCCTGCCAGCGACTCTATGTCGACTCCGGTCTTGAAATCGGCAGCGATGTTTTCTTTGTCTGCTGTGGCAAACTGAGGATCCGGTTCCTTTAAGTCTGAAAGGACCTTCTCGATGGCGTTTTTGGCTCCAACAAGGATTTTGTAGTAGGATTCGTAATTTTCGGTGGCTGAATGGGTTATTCCGTCAGATGCTGTGACGGCGTTGAAGCGGCAGTTCCAGAGAGTCTGGCCTGCATCGGATTTTCCATCGGTGATTTCTGCGTAAAAATAGACTTTTGCATTTGTGTGTACGAAGGCAGGAAGTGAAGAGGCTGCCTTGCTGATGTCAGGACGCTTGTCGTCTACGATTATGCCGTCGATTGATTTCAGCTGGGTGTAAAAGACGTCCTGGGCCATTTTGAGCATGTTTGTGTCAGAGGATGCCGATACGACACCGTAATAATCCACCAGAAGGTCTTCGGCGTTCAGAGTTGCCAGGGGAGAGAGAATCATAAATGTGAGGCTGCAGAGCCAGAACTTAAAATTCCTGTTTGTCAATTTTTTAAATCTCCGGAACCACCTGGGATTATGATAAATCCTTTCTGAAGTCCCTTGCCATGTCCCTGTCCAGATCCCGCTGCTTGATGGTCTCCCGCTTGTCGTAAAGTTTTTTACCCTTGCAGACTCCCAGAGTGAGCTTGACCCGGCCGTTCTTAAGGTAGAAATCCAGCGGAACTAGGGTAAAACCCTTTTCGTCGACCTTCCGCTGAAGCCTTTTGATTTCTTCTTTGTGGAGAAGAAGCCGCTTTTTTCTGTCCGGATCATGATTGAAGACGGAAGAAAATTTATATTCTGAAATGTGGAAGTTGCGCATCCACACCTGGCCGTTTATAATTTCGGCAAAAGAATCTGCGAAGGATACATTGCCGGCCTTTACTGATTTGACTTCGGTGCCTTCAAGTTCCAGACCGCATTCGTAGGATTCTTCGATAAAGTAATTGAAGCGAGCTTTTTTGTTCTGTGCAATGATTTTTACATTTTCGCCCATATCTTTATAATTATAAACATAACAAGTTTGATTTGCAACGGTTTCGTAAATCTGTTATCTTATATAATCATGGAAAAGAATATTTATGCAATTTCATACAAATTGCGCCGCGAACTTTATCATAAGATTGCCTCGGCTGTGGGGCTTGTTTTTGTATTTTTTATCGTAACTTCACTTTTTATGACTTTTATTATTTTCCCTGTAGCGAATAAATCTGATTCTATGGCTCCGGACATTCCGGCGGGAAGCTACGAATTTGTAAGCCCCCTGCTTAAAAATCCAGACCGCGGGGACGTTGTTCTTCTTCAAAATTATTCAAACGGCAAGCAGACTCCGTTAAGGCGGCTTTTGCGCACTGTTTCCCTTTTTGTGACTGTTCATAAGTGGCAGCCTTTTGACGAGTCTCCTGTTTCAGGTACTCGTCCTGTCATGCGCCGGGTTGTCGGGCTTCCGGGCGACACGATTTATATTGACCGCTACGTTGTTTTCATCAAGCCGGCCGGTCAGAATCATTTCCTTACCGAATTTGAGCTGACTAATTCAAAATACAATGCCAGAATTCTGGTTCCGCCGGCTATGTGGGATTCAGATTTTGGTGCCAAGGCTTCAATTCCTCAGATTACCCTTGCTGAAGACGAATACTTTGTGCTTGGCGACGACAGACTTTCTTCCGCTGACTCAAGAATCTGGGGGCCGGTAAAGCAGCCTGCAATCCTTGGAAAGGCGCTTTTGCTTTATTTCCCCTTCAATAAGTTTTCATTCCTGTAGGAAGATGAATTCTTCTCTATATATACATATTCCCTTCTGTAAAAAAAAATGCGCTTACTGTGATTTTTTCAGTGTAGGTGAGCGCGACAGAAGCGGAAAGATCAATGACCTTTCTGACGCTTACATTTCTTCCCTCGTAAAGGAAGCCGGAATTTATGCGGAATTCTACGGAATCAAAAAATGGAATAGCCTTTATGTCGGCGGCGGAACTCCAAGCATTTTGTCGCCGGCTCAGATTTCTGACTTGATAAGTGGCGCAGGTGAAATAGCGGAACTGAATGCCGATGCTGAAGTCACGGTCGAAATGAATCCTGATGACGTGCGAGAGGAATTCCTTGATGCATGCAGAGATTCTGGAGTAAACCGGCTTTCAATGGGAATCCAGGCTCTTGACGATGGGGCTCTGTCTGCTGTAGGGCGGGGAAGCTCCGTGGAAATAATTTGCCGTGCCCTTGAAATCCTTGACAAAAACTGGCAGGGGCGGCTTTCCGTTGATTTTATTGCAGGACTTCCCTGTCACACTTACAGATCATTCGAGAAGCAGTTTGAGCTCCTTAAAAAATATCCCAAAATTGACCATGTTTCGCTTTATACGCTGACGGTAGAGGAAAATACTCCGTTATGGAAGGAAATTGAAGACGGCAAAATAAAATTTTCCTATGAAAAAGCAGACAGAATGTGGATGAAAGGCAGAAATATACTTGAAAAACTTGGTTTCCGTCATTATGAAGTGTCAAATTTTGCACGGCAAGGATTTGAAAGCCGGCACAACAGCACTTACTGGAAGCAGGAAAACTATGTTGGAATTGGGGCAGGGGCAAGCGGAACTGTTTATGATTTTGACCTGAAATCTGCCGTGAGGTGGACGAATTCCCTTTCAATTCCGGCTTATATCCGGGGTGTCGGGCAGGAAGAAAAGTCTGCGTCAAAAAATCTTTCCTTCCTTAAGCGAAATGTTGAGAAACTTGACGAAAAACTCCTTGAATTCGAATTCCTTATGCTCGGCTTCAGGCGGCTTGCGGGCGTGTCGTGCATAGATTATGAAAAACGCTTTGGTAAAAATCTTTCCGAGCGTATTGGAGCCGACGGAGAAAATGGCCTTTTCTCAAAATGGAAGAAAAACCGCCTTGCCACAGAAAAAATATCCCCGGATGGAGACAGAATTTTTTCCCTTAACCGCCGCGGAATCCTTCTTTTAAACCGTTTTCTTGAAGAGTTAATTTAGACTAATAAAAAAAAATTATTTTCCGATAATGAAGTGAATTCTGTTTATGCAGAAAATGTCTGCGCCCGGGTATGGAGCAATGGCGAAGCCAGTCGCGAAGCGGCCGAGCGTGAGTGAGTTGCGGAAGCCCGCAGCCGGAAAATTTGCGCAAAAAAAATGCTTTAAATATTCTGTTTCTTGTAGTAAAATATTGGATATTTAAAGTATTTTGTCTTGCAGGGTGGGGGAACATGATTCCTGTAACAAAATTAGACGGTTCGACATACTGGATTAATCCTCACATGATTGAAAGCATGGAGCAGAATCCTGACCTTACGGTCACTTTCTTTTCCGGCAAAAAAATCGTCGTAAAGGATAAGCCTCAGGAAGTTATCGACCGTATTGTCTCATATCGTAAGCAGATAGGCATTAATGCAATTGAGATATAAAACTAAATAAATAGAAAGTTGTAGGAGCAGAAATATGGATATAGCTACAATAATTGGTCTTATCGGCGGTACAGTTGCCATCGGTCTTGGTGTCGTCACTTCGGGCGGCTCAATCGGCGGCATCATCGATATTCCGTCTGTTTTCGTAACGGTCGGTGGTTCTTACATGGCTTTGTTCATCGTAGCACCGTTAAAGCAGGCTCTGGGCTTGTTCAAAATCATGGGTCGTGCCTTAAAAACCCATGATTACGGCGAAAAAACGCTGATTCAGAACATGGTTGCCCTTTCCGAGAAGGCACGCCGTGAAGGTATCCTTGCTCTTGAAGAAGGTCTTGATGATTTGGACAGTCCTTTTATGAAGGAAGGCCTGCGCATGGTAGTCGACGGTACTGACGGCAACGTTATCCGCACGATTATGGAAAACGAAATGAGTGCCGCAGAAGCACGGCACATGAGCTGGATTGGAGTCATCAACGCCTGGGCTGGTTACGGTCCTGGTTTCGGTATGTTGGGTACGGTTATCGGTCTTATTGGTATGTTGAACAACTTGGAAGACAAAAGCTCCCTCGGTCCTAACATGGCTGTCGCTTTGATTACTACGTTGTACGGATCCATGCTTGCAAACTGGCTCGTTGCTCCTTTTGCGAACAAGCTTGCTGCTCAGAACTCGGATGAAATGTCAACCATGGAAATGATTATCGAGGGCGTACTTTCAATTCAGGCCGGTGACAACCCGCGAATCCTTGCGCTCAAGCTTCTTACATATCTTGATCCTAAAACTCGTAAGATTATTGAACCGGACGTTCTCAAAGACTAGTAATTTCTGATTAAGGACTGGATAATGGCAAAAAAAGAAAAAAAAGAACCTGCCAAACCGTCAACCGCCTGGCAAGGTACTTACGGTGATATGATTACCCTCATGCTCTGCTTCTTCGTCATGTTGTACGACCCTTCTGAAGTCGATATGACGGCGATGAATCAGATTCAGCAGTCTATTTCCGTCACAAATGAGTCGATTGAAGCCCCGGTAACTTCTGGAGGTCAGTCTCTCGCTCAGGGAAAGCTTGCTGATTTGGGAAATTCCATTTCTGCCCTGCCTGCACTTGAAAACGGAAAGTCGCTTTCAGTCGCCAAAAAAAAGGCCGTGAGCCTTTTTGCACCTGAAGTAAAGTCGGCAAAGATTACGATTTCCAGTGACGAAAGAGGACTTGTCATTTCCCTTGCGTCTGATGTTTTCTTTGAGCAGGGAAGTGCAGTGCTTAATATTGACGAAACACGGGATATTCTTCTGAAACTTTCGAAATTTTTTCAAGATTCAGAGCTAAAAAACCGAAGATTTAGAATAGAGGGACATACGGATTCAACGCCGGTTACAAATGAGCTTTACCCTTCAAACTGGGAGCTTTCTTCGGCGCGTTCCGCAAATGTTCTTCATTATCTGTCAGATTTTGGAGTCGACGAGCAGAAGTTCTCGATTGCCGGATATGCAGATACAAGGCCTATGTTCTCTAACGAGACAAAAGAAGGTCAGGCGTATAACCGCCGCGTGGACATCATCATTCTTGATGAAGGCCATTTTTAATGTTACCATTTCACTGGTAGGATAAGGAGTTTTATATGGCAGATGAAGATGAAGGTTTAGGATTGGATGAAGGCGGAGACGCTGGAGCTGCCCCTGCTAAAGGCGGAAAAGGGCTTCTTATTCCGGGGCTTTTAAAATGGGTTGCTATCGGTCTTGCCGCAATCATTCTTATCGTTACGGTTGTCGTAATTACAATGAAGGTTGTCGGTGGAAACAACACAGGAACAAGTGCTGCTATTCCAATGACCGAAGAATATACTGGTGCAAAGGAAGTTCTTGACTGGTATACATCTCTTGGATTGATTCAGACACACACTATGGAAGCAAACCCAACTTCTGTACGTGTAGACGTCGTTCTCGGTTACAAAAAAGAAGACAAGGCAACTTCTACTGAAATTACTCAGAGAACTGTTGAACTTAAGGACTTTTTGCGCCGATACTTTACTCAGAAAACAAAAAAAGAACTCGAGCCTAACAACGAGGAAAATCTCAAGATTGAGATTCGTAACTACATCAATGACAGCATTTTGAGTTCTTCAAAGATTAAGGAAGTTCGCTTCATGCAGCTGGATGCCATTCAGCAGTAGCTGTAAGGCCGGCAAAGCATAAAGTGATTTATTAATAAAAAGGTGGAAGGAAAGACATGAACGAGGTTCTGTCACAGGATGAAATTGACCAGCTGCTTCAAGCCATAAGTTCCGGTGATTCCGGTGCCGATGATTTTAAGCCGGTCAGTGACACGCGCAAAATTAAAATTTACGACTTTAAGCGTCCGGATAAATTCTCAAAGGAACAAATCCGTACCGTGCAGATTATGCACGAGACTTTTGCGCGACTTACAACAACAAGTCTCTCAGCCCAGCTGCGTTCATTGGTTCATGTCCATGTAGCTTCGGTGGATCAGCTTACTTACGAGGAGTTTGTCCGCTCTATTCCGACACCTACAACGCTTGCTGTAATCAATATGGATCCTCTCAAAGGAAACGCTGTCCTTGAGATTGACCCGGCAATTACATTCAGCGTAATCGACCGCCTGTTCGGTGGTACAGGTCAGGGTGCAAAAGTAAGCCGAGACCTTACCGATATCGAGCAGTCTGTAATGGAAGGAATCATCGTCCGAATCCTTGCCAACATGCGCGAGGCCTGGACTCAGGTAATAGACTTGCGTCCGCGATTGGGTCAGATTGAAACTAACCCTCAGTTCGCTTCAATCGTTCCTCCTTCGGAAATGGTCGTTCTTGTAACTTTGGAAACTAAAATCGGTGAAGAAGAAGGTATGATGAACTTCTGTATCCCATACCTTACAATTGAGCCGATTGTTTCAAAACTTTCTTCACAGTTCTGGTTCAGTTCTGTCAGAAGAAGCTCTACCACGCAGTATCTTGGCACCCTTAAGGAAAAACTTTCCGATGTCAACATGGATGTCGTGGCAGAAATCGGCACAATCAATCTTCCAATCCGCGAGGTCTTGGCTTTGCGTGCAGGGGATGTTGTGCGGCTTTCAACTGTAAGGGTAGGTGATCCGCTCACCCTCAGTGTTGGAAACGAAAAGAAATTTTACTGTCAGCCTGGTGTCGTCGGCAAAAAAATGGCTGTACAGGTTATTGGCAAAATAGATCAGAGTGAATCTGATGAATTCGAAGAATTATCAGTAGAAGGAGATGAATCTTATGAGTGATGGAACAATATCACAGAGCGAAATTGACGCATTGCTGAGTGGCGTTGATGTTGGAGGTCTCTCGTCAGGTCCATCTCCCAATGTTAATGTCGATACGGCAACTCTCGGTAAATTTGCCGGCGGCCTCAAGGATAAGGTCGCATCAAATTTAAATGGAATGACTGACGGTTCGTTTGAAATTGGAGAACCAACCGTTGAAGCTATGGATCGCGACCAGCTCCTTGCAAAATTGCCGGAAATGGTTGTCGCGGTTATGGCTGACTTCAATGCCGGCCTCAAGGGTGACCATCTTGTTTTGCTTGCTCCTGAGTTTGCGCAGAAGATTACAAGTCTTGTAAATAAAGAAGAAAACGCTGAGCTTGATGACATGGCTCTTTCTGTAATCGGTGAATTTGTTTCAACACATACTGGTTCAGAAATCACGGATTTGAGTGCGATTGCTGGCCTTGCTTCAAATCCTCCGGAGGCAGTTCATGTGCCTAAAGCAATGGTACGAATTCCTCAGGGGACTTTCGCCCTGTTCAGCTATCCGTTGACACTTGACGGTCAGGCATATACATTATGGGAAGCAGTTTCAAGCGATGTTGCAGAAGGAATTGCAAAGGCTCTTGGCGGCGGTACACCTGATCCAGCTCCTGCCGGTGGCACACTTAATGCAGCTGATATGGCTTCAATGGCAAATCTTGCTGGCGGTGCTCCGCAGATGGGTGGCATGCAGATGGGTGGATTCCAGCAGCAGCCAATGATGGGAGGTATGCCGATGGGCGGTATGCAGATGCCAATGGGTGGAATGCAGATGGGCGGTATGCCTATGGGTATGTCCATGCCGAACGTTCAGTCTGTTCAGTATCCAAATCTTTCTGGCGGTCCTACAACTCAGGAACAGGGCAATATCGGTCTTATCATGGACGTAAACATGGAAATGACCGTAGAGCTCGGCCGCACCAAAAAACAGATTAAGGATATCCTTGGTATGGGCGAAGGTACAATCATTGAGCTTGACAAGCTTGCCGGTGAGCCGGTTGATATTCTTGTAAACCACAAGCCGATTGCAAAGGGTGAGGTTGTAGTTATCGATGAAAACTTCGGTGTACGTGTAACTGAAATCCTTTCTCCAATGGAACGCGTAAGTGATTTGAGGTAGTTTTCGGCCTTTTTTTATAAAAATTATTGAAAATAATAGCATCTGTTGAAAAAAATATTCGACAGATGCTTTTTTTTTTGATATAATTTAAGAAAATAAATAGTTTTGTCAAAAAGTGGGTGGGTTATGACAAAAAATTCTCCTGGTGGTATTGCGCCAAAGACTATTAAAGCGATTTCCTTTGCTTTATTGCTTTTCGTCTCTCAAATTTCTGTTTTTGCACAGGTCACGTCTTCTGAAAATCAAGCCGCGCAGCCGGTAAATTTAGAATCTGATTCTTCGGTGCAGGCTGATTCCCAGACGGCACAAAACTGGAACTGGAATTCCGGTGATTATGAACCGGCTCAGAAGTCTTCGTCTACATTCGGCCTTTTTGTTAAGATGGTGCTTTCTCTTGGAATCGTGCTTTTGCTGGCTTATGCTGCAATTAGGATTTTAAAGCGGGGGTCAAAAATCTCTTCTTCAGATGACCCTTTTCTGCGTCATGTCTCTCATCTTCCTTTAAGTTCAAACCGTTCTGTAGATGTGGTTACAATCTTGAATCATGCCTATATTCTTGGTGTTTCTGATAATGCCGTCAATTTAATCGGTCAGATTGAAGACGAGGAACTGGTTAATTCCATGAATCTTTATTCAGATAAAAAAGAAAATACGAGCCGTCCAAAATCTTTTGATGACGTCCTTTCAATTTTTATGCCTGGTTTGCGGGGAAATCATGAGCAGAATATCTATGGATCCAGTGCCCGTAATGCCGCAGAAAGCCTGCAGCGTCAGAGAAGCCGTTTGAATGAGGAAGAGTAAAATGAAGAATATGATTTCAGTTTCTTTTCACAAGTGGCTTCCCCGTATCGTTATTGCGGCCTTTATTTCAATTTTCTGCCTTTTCCCGGTTGCTTCCCAGAGCCGTCAGAACCGTAACTTTCCGCAAGGTTCGACTCAGGGACGTACCGAAATGCGTGGTGACATGCGTGGACTTGATTTCCCAAATATTGACGTGAATATAAGCCGGCCTCAGAATGGAGAGCAGGTGGCTTTTTCTGTACAGCTTTTGCTTTTGCTCACGGTGCTTACAATTGCGCCGAGTCTTTTGATTCTCACCACTTGCTTTTTGCGTTTTTCGATTGTCCTTGACTTCATCAAGCGCGCTCTTTCTTTGCAGCAGGTTCCGCCGACTTCGGTTTTGAACGGAATTGCCCTTTTCATGACAATTTTCATCATGTTCCCTACATTGCAGAATGTTTATAACAATTCATTAAAGCCGCTTTCTAACGGCGAACTTACGATTGAACAGGCTTACCGTGAGGCAGAGGCTCCGCTCCGCACTTTTATGCTCAATCAGACGCTCTCCCTGCAGTCAGACGGTGCCGTTGGCTCCCGTTATATTTCTTCTTTCCTGCATATGGCAAATCTTCCTGATCCAAAAGGCCCGGAAGATATTCCCACATACGTGATTGTTCCGGCCTATATTCTTCATGAGCTTACCGTGGCCTTTAAAATCGGCGTCTTCCTTTACATTCCCTTTATTGTAATCGATATGGTGGTGGCTTCTATCCTCATGAGCATGGGTATGATGATGCTTCCGCCGGTTCAGATTTCCATGCCTTTCAAGCTCATGCTTTTTGTCATGGTAGACGGATGGGGGCTTTTAACCCAGCAGCTTTTCCAGAGCGTCATAAAATAGGAGGCATGAAAAAATTACATCCATGTAATTTTTATCACGGCCGAGTTTCTGCCGTTGGCATAAACTCGCATATTCGTTGCTTCCGTGCAACGCCGCTAACGCGGAGTTTTTATAGGAGTGAATTATGTCAGTTGGAATGATTGTTAATTTGATGCGGGGTGCGGTTTTTCAGGTTTTCATTCTGTGTGCTCCGGTTTTGGGGGCGGCCCTGATTGTCGGCCTTATCGTGGCTATTTTTCAGGCAACAACTTCTATTCAGGAGCAGACGCTTACTTTTCTGCCTAAAATGCTTGTGATTCTTGTGGTTCTGGCTCTTTTGGGTGGCTGGATGTTCGGCTTGATGGGAAATTACACCGTCAACCTCTTCTCGCAGATTAAAAATCTTGCAAGGTAGCCTTTTAATCCTTTAAGCGGAGCAGAGTGATGTTGGACAGAATTCTTTTTAATGCACCAGTTTTTCTCTTGATTGCAGTCCGATGCTTTGCCCTTATCATGACCCTGCCTCTTTTTTCCATAAGAAATGTGTCGCGGATTGCAAAGGTTGCCTTTACGGGCTATCTGACTTATCTTCTTTTTCCGCACGTTGATTTTTCTTCTTATGCTCCCTATATCGGCTCTGACGGAAATTTTTCCATTCAATATGTAATGCTTTTGATTGGCGAAGGCCTTATCGGAATCATCACGGGCTTTTATGTCACGATTATTTTCGCCGCCTTCAGTTCGGCCGGCCAATTTTTTGCCTTTCAGATGGGTTTTTCTGCTTCCGAAGTTTACGATGCCCTTTCCCAGGTTGAAAATCCTTTGATGGGGCAGTTCTTCAATCTTGTGGCAATGCTGATTTTCTTGCAGTCTGACTGGGCTCTCTATCTTTTTTCAAAGGCACTCCTTTCAAGTTTTGATTCTCTGAATGCTCTTGCCCTTGTCTTGCAGCGTAAGAATATGATTGATTTTTTGCTGGGCGGGCTTACCAAGCTCTTTGCCGATGCTTTTGTGATTTCCCTTCCGATTATGGGGACTTTGCTTTTGATTTCTGTGACGATGGGCATTCTTTCAAAGGCCGCTCCGCAGATGAACCTCATGAGCGAAGGTTTCCCGATTATGATTCTGACTTCGTTTTTTGTTATCACGATGATTTTCCCGCAAATCTGTGAGTTCTTCACCCATTCGTTCGTCCGGGGATTTTCTTCGCTTGAACGGCTTTTTACCATAGTTGGAGGCGGCTCATGAGTTTTGAAGAAATTGACCTTCAGTGGTTTGCGGCAGAGGAAGAGGGCAGAACTGAGGATCCTTCTGAGTACAAGCTTCGTAAGGCACGGGAAGAAGGCCGGGTCGCAAAGAGCCAGGAACTGAACAGTGCAATCGTCATGCTGGTTACGGTTATAGTTCTGATTATTGCGGCTCCCTATTTCTGGAATTTGTGCGAAGAAACACTTGTCTTCTATTTTACGCATGTTAATGAAACTGAAATGCTCCAGAAGAGGTTTTTCTTTCATTTTATAATTTCCCTTGCAAAGACCGTGCTTCCTCTGGCACTTTTTGGAGTGGTGGCTGGAGTCCTTGCCAACCTTATTCAGAACAGGGGCTTTATCTTTTCTCTTAAGCCTATTGAGCCTCAGTTTTCAAAGATTACGCCGCGAATAGGCCAGTACCTTAAAAAAACTCTATTTTCTTTTGAGGGTGGCTTTAACGTGGCCAAGTCCTTCATAAAGGTGGGTGTGGTAGGCTTTGTTTCTTTTTTGCTGATACGCTTGAATCTTCCTGTGATTCTGGAATTCATAAATGCCTCGAATTTGAATGCGGCAATCGGTAAAATTGCATGGACGGCCGCTCAGATTCTTGCGACCTGTGCCGTTGTTTTTCTTGCCATTGCGATTCCTGACTATCTGGTGCAGAAAAAGCAGTTCATTGAAAGCATGAAGATGACCAAGCAGGAAGTCAAGCAGGAATACAAGGAAATGGAAGGTGATCCTGAGGTTAAGGCTCATCTGCAGGCGGCTCAGCGTGAGCTTTTGCAAAGAAATATGCCTCAGCAGGTTGCAAAATCAGACGTTGTAATCACGAACCCGACCCATTTTGCGGTTGCCCTTATGTACGATCAGGCTGTTTCTGACGCACCGCAAGTTATGGCGAAGGGAAGTGACAACCTTGCTTTCAGAATCCGCACGATTGCGACTGAAAACAATGTTCCGATTGTAGAAAACCGACCTTTGGCCCGTTCTCTCTATGCAGAAACGGAAGTTGGTGATATAATACCAAGTGACTATTTTACTGCTATTGCAACTATTTATAGTCATCTTGAAAAATTTAATAAAAAGTGAGCTGTTTCGGGTGGGGATTTGAATGGCGAACCGTTTTAATTTAAAAAATGTTTTGGGAAACATTGAAAATCATGCTGTAGCTGCGGCGGCAATTGCTGTCGTTCTCATGCTCTTGATTCCTGTTCCGGGAGTCCTTCTGGACTTCCTCATGATTGTAAATATCTCGGTTTCAGTAATCGTTCTTCTCGTTGTCCTTTACACGCCAAAGTCCTCTGATTTTACGTCCTTTCCCCGCGTTCTGCTTTTTGCAACCCTTTACGGACTTGCGCTAAACGTTTGTTCCACAAGGCTTATCCTCACAAAAGCCAGCAGCACTGGCTACCGGAACTTCCCCGGCAACATGCTCAAGGCTTTTTCTTCTATAGTAACAGGTGATAATCCGCTGAATCCGTCTACGACAGGTCTCGTAATCGGAATGGTAATTTTTATCATCCTCATTATCATTCAGGTAATCGTAATCACTAAAGGTGCAACCCGAGTTTCTGAGGTTGCTGCCCGATTCAGTTTGGACGCCATGAACCAGAAATTCTTTGCAGTTGATTCTGAACTCAATTCTGGTTACATCACGGATGAGCAGGCTCGAGACAAAAAGGCCGCCATTCAGCGTGACATAGATTTTTATTCCAGCATGGACGGTGCCTCAAAGTTCGTCAGCGGCAACGTCAAGGCCGGTATTTTCATCACTGCAATTGATTTGATTGCGGGTATCATTGCCGGAGTTGCCATCGGCGGAATGCCTTTCGGGGATGCTGCCAGCACTTATTCCCGCCTCACAATTGGTGACGGCCTTTTGGGGCAGCTTCCTTCTCTTTTGCTTTCTTTTGCTACAGGTCTTATCGTAACCGGCAATTCAAGCCAGGAAGTTCTGGGCGACCAGCTCAAAAAACAGCTTACGGCAAGTGGATATGTCTACATCATCACAGGCATCACTCTTGCCCTCATGAGCCTTATTCCAAACTTTCCATGGTATCTTTTGCTTCCTGTTGGTGCACTTTTTGTTCTGTACGGCTACCGTCTTATCAGGCGTGAAAAGGCTTCCTTCGCCAAAAAACTCGAGGAAGAGCAAAAGGCAAAGAATAAAAGTGCGTCCGGCGAAAACGGTGAAGTCAGCCCTGTGGTTCCACTTGATCCTCTCTGTCTTGAACTTGGTTATGCCCTCATTCCTCTCGTTGACAAGGAAAAGGGTGCTGAGCTTTTGGAGCGGGTTACAAGAATTCGCCGTGAAGCGGGCCTTGACCTGGGACTTGTGGTTCCAAAAATTAGAATTATTGACAACATGACCCTTTCTCCAGATGAATACAGCTTTAAAATCAAGGGAATTGAGGCCGGACGCAGCAAAATTAAGCTGGGCTACTACATGTGTATGAATACAGGAGCCGTCACCGAAGAAATTAAGGGCGAAAAAACTTTTGATCCTGCTTTTGGTGTTCCTGCAGTGTGGGTTAGTGAAGATCAGCGTGAAGATGCTGAGCGGGCAGGCTATGCTGTTGTTGATCCGCCTACAATCATCGCCACTCACATTACTGAGATTATCCGAAGCCATGCGGCTGAAATCCTTGGACGTCTTGAGACAAAGGCTATCGTTGACAAAATCAAGGAAAGCAACCCTGTCGTTGTTGATGAAGTTCTTTCGACTTACAAATACACTTATGGTGAAATTGAGCGGGTTCTTCAGGGGCTGCTTCGTGAGCAGGTTTCAATCCGTAATATCGTGGCCATTCTTGAGACTCTTGCAAACTACGGCAACATGCCACACAACAACTGGCTTCTTATCGAAAAAGTTCGTGAGGCACTGGGCTTGCAGATCTGTCTGCAATATGTAGATCCACACGACCCGAACAAAAAACTGAGCGTTCTGCAGGTTTCGCAGTCCGTTTCGGAAAAAATAATCCAGCATTGCATAATCCCGAACGATGGCGGTCAGCCTTTCCTTGCCTTCGACCCTGTGGACAACCGCAAGTGGATAAACGAAGTCAGTTCTGCAATTGCTGCGACAAAAGAACGAAATTACTTCCCGATTCTGCTTTGTTCTACCCCGGAAGTAAGGCAGCTTGTTCATAATTCAATCAGCAATGAATTGCCGGAAAAAATCCCCGTGCTTTCTGTGAACGAAGTTGTAGCAGCTGGTAAAAATGTTAACTTGGAGATTATTGGAGAAATAAATGTATAACGAAGGTTTTGGTCTGTCTGCTGATAAAAATCCCCGTTCTTCTGCAGCATATTCTGTTGCTAATCCAGTGGCTCCAGGATATGGAAGGGGAGAGGATGAAATCCAGACAATCATTGGTAAGGATTTTGAAGACTGCAGGCAGAAATTGTTCAAGACTTACGGACATAACTATGATATCCGTGGTCAGCGCCCTGTTCTTAAGCCGGGATTCTTTGGATTCGGCCAGAAGGAACTTTATGAGGTCCGCTTTACTGTCGGTCAGAAAAAGCCCGTGACACCCCAGGATTCTTTTCAAAAGAGCCGCGATGAAATTCTGAGCAAAAACGGGGCTTCCGTAACTCAGACCATTCAGCTGGCAGCTCTTGATAAAAAGCTTGAGGAATATCAAAAGGATCTGGCAAAAAAACTTGAAGAAATTGCAACTGCGACAAATGCTGGGGATAAGCCTCTTTCAATACAGAAAATCGAAGATTTGCTCCAGGAAAACGAATTTACTTTCTCTTATATCAATAAAATTACAACTCGTCTTCGTTCGGAACTTTCTGTTGAGGAACTTGATGACTTTGATTTCGTGCAAAACAAGGTTGTTGACTGGATTGGCGAATCTGTAAAAATTGCTCCCAAAATCATGCATAAATATCCCCATGTAATCATTCTTGTAGGTCCTACCGGGGTTGGAAAAACCACGACCATTGCAAAGCTTGCGGGTACTATGATTCTTGAGGCGCGGAATGCCGAGGAAATTCCTCCAAAAATCCGCATGATAACAATTGACCACACCCGAGTCGGTGCAGAAGAGCAGCTTCGCCGTTACGGTGATCTTCTCGGTACAAACGTTGATAAGGCTGAGTCTGCCGAGGATGTCAAAAAAATTTTTGATTCCTATAAAGATTCAATAGATGTGCTTTTTATTGATACTCCAGGTTACAGTCCCAACGATTCGGAAAATATCGGTAAAATGCGTAAAATGCTTGAAGTCAAGGGAATCCACCCGGACGTTTACCTTACATTTACGGCTTCTGCAAAGGCCCGAGACATGAATTCAATAATTCAGAATTACGAGCCCTTTAATTTCTCGTCAGTCATCATTACAAAATGGGATGAAACGAGTGCAATCGGCAACGTAATCAGTGTTCTGTCCGAAAAAAACAAGGCTGTTTCTTACATTACGGACGGTCAGCAGGTCCCCAAAAAAATCGAACGGGCTACAACACAAAAATTCTTGTTGAATTTAAATGACTTTTCAATAAATCGTGAACATATCGACGAAAAATTTACGGAGGAAAACTAATATGGAAGATCAGGCTCAGGAACTCAAAAAAATGATGTCAAATAATAAGAAGACTAGAATCATCGCAATTACAAGCGGTAAGGGCGGGGTCGGAAAGTCAAATCTTTCAGTCAATATGGCAATTGCCTACGCCCAGCAGGGCAAAAAGGTTACTTTGATTGACGGTGACTTGGGCATGGCAAACGTTAACGTCCTCATGAATATTGTTCCTCAGTATAACCTCATGCATGTCATCAACAAGCAGAAAACCATGCAGGAAATTATAAACGAGACCGAATTCGGCATTAAATTTATCGCCGGTGCAAACGGATTTTCAAAGATTGCCAATCTTACTGTTGATGAACTTGATTATTTTGCAAAACAGTTTTCCATGCTTGGAAATTCTGACATAATCATAATTGATACAGGTGCTGGCATTGCTAATAACGTGCTTCAATTCGTTGCCGCCGCAGATGAAGTCTATGTTGTTACGACTCCAGAGCCTACTGCAATTACAGATGCATACGGAATCATCAAAATCATTACTACAGAGCTTGTTGACCGCGAAATGAACATCAAGCTTTTGGTGAACCGTGTTCATTCTTCTGACGAGGGTAAAAGAATTTCTGACCGAATAATCAATATTGCCGGCCAGTTCCTTAATAAAAAAGTTGACTACATCGGTTTTGTCTATGATGATCCTGTAGTTCAGGCCTCGGTTATCCGCCAAAAGCCATTTATAATCGTAAATCCAACTTCAAAACCTGCCCAGTGCATCAAGCATATTGTAGGTCGAATTGAAAAGAGTGATGTCGGTTCTTCAGAAGGCGTTGCAAGCTTCCTTAAGAAATTCCTGCGCAAAAATTAAACTTGACCGAATGATTTTTCTGATTTAAACTTATATTTAGGGAGGAGATTATGATAAACCCGAAAAATATATGCGTCTCAGCTTGCATCGGGTTTTTCCTGTCTTTTTTAATAGGATTGTTTTCTGACGTTAATTTCTCTGCTGTATTGCTGCGGGCTCTGCTTTTTGGGCTTTTGTTCGCGGCTCTTTGCGTTGGAATTTCCTTCCTCTTTCAGAAATTTCTTGCCGCTGATAATGGTGGTTTTTCTCCTGAACCTGATTCGCCGCTTTCACGCGCTGCAACCGGGAATGTCGTCAACATTGTAATAGATGATTCCAATCTTCCCGATGAGGACATGGCCCCTAAGTTTACGGTTTCGGAAACTCAGTCTAATTTGCATAAAAACAAAACTCCTCCGGCGGCTCCAAAAGAAGGCGGGGCTTTTGAATCTGCTGCTGTACAAGCGGCTGCTTCATCTGAGCCTTCTTCTGCTGAACCTGCCATTTCGGAGCCTGTCGCTGCCCCTTCTGCTGAGTCTGTTTCATCTTCTTCTGCCGCTAATGCTGCTTTTAAACCGGTCAGCCTTGGAGATGTAACTCAAAAAACTGACTCAGCTCCAGTTTCATCTGAAACTGCCCAACCTTTGGATGAACTTCCGGATATTTCTGACATGCCGACTACATCTTCAGATGTAGCTTCCGAGCTGGATTCCCCAGCTGAGGAAATTGTGAGTGATTCAGAATTTGCCACCGGAGGTGCTAAAATGAAGGAGCAGCCTGTAAGTGGTGACACGGCTGTCATGGCAAAAGCCATTCAGACTTTACTGGCAAAAGATAATTAAAAGGTGTGAATATGGATAATACAAAAACGCAGTTTATTAACGATGAAGAAGAAGACGCACTCTGGGAAGAATTTAAAAAAACTAAGTCTGATGCCTTACGCGATAAGATTATTCGTAAATACATGCCTTTGGTAAAATATGTTGCCGGCAAAGTTTCAGTCGGCCTTCCTGCCAGCATGGAATTTGATGATTTGGTCGGTTTCGGTCAGTTTGGACTTCTTGATGCAATAAGCAAATATGACCTGGACAAAAAGGTAAAATTCAAGACTTACGCCGTTACTCGAATCCGCGGTGCGATTTTTGATGAAATGCGCCAGCTGGACTGGGTTCCACGTTCTGTGCGCCAAAAGTCCCGTGAAATTGAAGACGTGATTTCAGGCCTTGAATCCAAGCTTTCACGACCTGCAACCGACGAAGAAATTGCAAAAGAAATGAATCTTTCCGTTGAGGAATATCAGCACACTGTCATGAAAATCAGCGGTACTTCAGTTCTTTCTCTTAATGACGTGTGGTATTCCGGCGATGACAGTGATCATCTTTCAATTGGAGATTCAATCGAGTCACCTCAGAGCCTTAATCCTGACGTACAGGTTGAAAGGGAAGAAATCCGCAAAGTAATTATTCAGGCAATCAATGAGCTTCCCGAAAAGGAAAAAATGGTAATTGTTCTCTACTATCACGAGGATTTGACTTTCAAGGAAATCGGTCAGGTTCTTGATGTTTCAGAGTCTCGAATCTCCCAGCTTCATTCAAATGCGAACCTGCATCTGCGGGCAAAACTCACCAACTTCAGAAAGGGAATTTTCTAAAATATGGTTACACTGGAAACAATTCGTAAGGACATGGTAGGTCTTCTCTCCAAGGACAAGGACATAAACTTCATTGAAGTTCGTGCAGACAGTCTTGATGAAGCTCTTGCTGATGCCGCAGTTCAGTTTGATACGCGGGTTGTGAATCTTGAATATGAAGTCGTTGAGCGCGGTTTTGACGGATTTATGGGAATTGCAAAAAAGCCATGGCTGTTAAAAGTCTACCAGAATCCTGATACAATCAAAAAAGCTGTCGTTGGCAAAAATGGCGAGGTTATCGCTTCCGAAGAAGAAGAAGATGTCCAGAAAATCGTCTCAAAAGACGGAGAATACTTTATTCATCATTTTGATCTGGAAATCATGCTCAAGGTTAACCTTCCTGTGGGTGACGGAAAGCCGGTTAATGCGGATGTTGTCCTTGAAGATTTGAGTCGTCCTGACACAAAATCTTTTGATGCTGATCTTGTTCGTTCAATTGTAAGCAACGGTTCAAACGGTGAATATGTCTCTATCGGAGAATATAATCATGAGCCTGCTGCCGATGCTATTTTTGTAATTGACATTTCAAGCGATGAAATGAAGGCTACGGCTACTATAAATCCGCCTTCTTTGGGCGGCTCAGACGTAACAGTGGAGCAGATTAAAAAGGCACTTACCCAGCAGGGCGTTGTCGCAGGAATTTCCGATGAAAAAATTCAGGCCCTTGTAGACAGACCTACTTACAATGAGCCGGTTGTGGTTGCCGAAGCTGTTCTGCCTGTAGACGGAAAAGACGCCTACATTACTTATAATTTTGAGACGGACCGCTCTAAAATCCGTGCAAAACAGGCAGCTAATGGTCAGGTCGATTTCAAGGAACTTAACCTTATCCAAAACGTTGTTGAAGGTCAGCCTTTGGCCCAGAAGATTCTTGCGGAGCAGGGAAAAGCCGGCAAGACTCTTTACGGACGCTACCTTGAGGCCAAAAATGGCAGGGATATTCAGCTTCCTTTGGGTAAAAACGTTCGGGTTGATTCAGACGGCCGCACAATTCTTGCAGATGCAAACGGTCAGGTTCTTCTTATCAACGATAAAATTTGTGTTGAACCTATCATGGAAGTTGACGGAGTCAATATTAAGACCGGTAACATCACCTTCCTTGGAACCGTTATTGTTAAAGGTGCTGTTGAAGACGGATTTAACGTTAAGGCTTCCGGCAACATCGAAGTTTCAGGCACAGTCGGAAAATGTACCCTGGAGTCAGACGGTGACATCATTGTTTCTTCCGGAATCATTGGCCGTGACGAAGGCAAAATCGTATGTGGCGGCTCCCTCTGGGCAAAATTCATTCAGAATACAACTGTTCAGGTCGAGGAAAATATCATTGTAACCGACTCAATCATGAACAGTGAAGTTTCGGCTCAAAAAAAGATTATCCTCAACGGCAAGCGTGCTCAGATTACAGGTGGCAATGTTTTTGCAACCGAATGTGTTCTTGCCAAGAATATCGGCTCTGAAGGCGGCGGTACGGAAACCACGATTTCGGTCGGATTTGATCCTCGTGCCAAAAAGCGTCTTGAGGAACTCCTTGACATGCAGAATACAAACATAAAGACTCTTGACGATCTGGAACTTAATATTTCTACTCTTGAAAACATGAAAAAGGTCAGAAAAAGCCTTCCAAAAGAAAAGGAAGAAAGCCTTGTCAACCTTAACGAGCAGAAAAACGAAATTATCGAAGAAAATATTAAATATAATGAAGAAATCGAGAGCATTCAGGCCCGGCTTCGGGAGCTTAAGAACATTGGAAAGGTTTATGTGTCCGGAACTGTCTATTCTGGAGTCAAGATATTTGTCCGCGACGAAAAAGATGAAGTTCGTGCAGATGCCAAGTCGGTCACCTTCTTCTATGAAAATGGATTTGTAAGGCGTGGAAAGTTTGAACAGCCTAACATGGAAGACATAAAAGGTCCGGAGGGCTACAGCTAATGGGTGTCTCTCCTCTTGATTTGCAGACGATGTATGCCAACATGAACAATGTGGCCCGTACTATTTCTCATCAGCAGCAAGGGGTGGTGCTTGCACAGCAGCTTCAGGAATCTAAGATTATCCAGCAGAACGCTGAAAAGGCTGCTCAAGTTCGTAAGGCGGCGGATAACGAAGCCAAATCAACCGGAATTAACGATGAAGGCCACCAGAATTCTTCAGCATTCGGCGGCAAGCAAAAACGGCAGGGAAATAATTCTGAACCCGGTGAAAAAAAACATGAAGCTGAAATCCGTGAGACATATCTTGGCATTCATATTGATATAGAAAGGTAAATTTAATGATTGTAATTTTTATTGCGTCTTTTTTTTGCGTGCTGAACGTCACCCTTTGGATTACTTTTTTCCTCAAATTTAAAAGAATTTTCTCTACCGATGATATAATTGCTTCTACCCGGGAAGAAATGGACCGCATGATTGCGGACATAAATCACAATGCCGGCCGCAATATTGAGCTTATCGAGGACAGAATCAAACAGCTAAAGGTTATTGTTGCCGAAGCTGACCGTCACATAGAGCTTTCAAAAAAGGAACTTGAAGCCCAGAAGGCAAACCTGTCCTACCAGCAAAAAATTGATTCCGCCCTGCAATCCCGAAAGCAGCCTTATCAGTCATTTGCCGCAGGCAACAGCGGCCGGGCGGCCCAGCAATACATGCGTAATCAGGGCAATGCTGTGCATGCAGGAATTTCTGACGGAATTCAGGGCTCAAGGCGATATGAGCTTACCGACGAAGGCAACCGCCATGTTAATCAGCTGCAGGGGGATTTGTTTGATCAGGCAGAAACTGAGAATTCCCGTGGAATTGTTTCCGATGCCGGTACTACCTTTACGGTTGAAAGCGACGGTTCTTCTTATGCATCGGTTCCTGTAATCGGTGGAAACGTAACTTATGCTGAGGAACCAATACAACCTCAGCGAAAGCTTTCTGAGCTGGTTCATGATCTGTATCTGGCAGGGCACTCAGTTGAGGAAATCGCCAGGGAAGTAAACCGCTCAACAACTGAAATTCAGCTGGCTCTTGAAATGGATATGGGGCTTTAATCTCATAACCTGTCTTTTTGTAATTTTTCATACCACTTTTCTATAGTTTTCCATTCCCTTAAGAGCCTTGCGGTTTTTTCCTTGGCTACTTTCTGAAGGACAGGATTGTCATTTCTTCGGTCTGGGTGGTAGTACATGAGTTTTTCGCGGTAGATTTTTTTGGCGCTGTCAAAGTCTGCGTCTTCAGGGATTGAAATAAAGGCCATGGCAAGACTTACACTTTCCGGTATCTCCGGCTTTTTGGGCTCTTGTGGCTTTTCTTTATGAGGATTTTGATTTGTATTTCGGCTGATAAAAGCAAAATCCGAGAAAGTGCTTTCCAGTTTTTCGTCCTGAAAATCTTTCCCGGATTTCGAAAATTCCTGCTTTGGAATTTCTCCCTTTTCCAGGGCATCGCTGAGCAGGTCGCCCAGCTTGTCAAACATTGTCTGCAATTAGATTACTGTTCCGTCTGGAATTACTGAACCCTTACGGATTACGATGATACCGTCTGAGCTATAGAAGTAAACTCCGTTTGGAAGCTTATTTTCGCCGTCCTGATATTTGTTTCCGTCCACATTGATGCGACAGTTTGCACCGATTGAGGCATTTTTGTCTATGATTGTTTTGGCAATCTTTGAGTTTTTGCCAATTCCAACGTTAGGACGCTTTGAAATCTTATTTTCGGCCTTGCGCTCGTCGTTCTCGTAGTAGTCGGCACCCATTGAGATTACGCCGTCAAGTTCGACACCCTCGTTGATGATTGTTCGGATACCAACGACGGATTTTGTGATTGACTTGCCGTTTATGATGCAGCCTTCGGAAAGGAGGCTGTTTTCGATGTGTGGGGCACCGTTGATTTTTGGTGGAGGAAGATTTCGCATGTGGGTGTAAATCGGAGCGTCTGCATCATAGAAATTGAAGGCTGGAACATCTGCGGTAAGGTCGAGGGTTGCGTTGTAGAAGCTTGAGATTGTACCGATGTCTTCCCAGTAGCCGTTGAATACGTATGAATTGACCTTTTTGTTTTTGATTGCCCGTGGAATGATTTCCTTGCCGAAGTCGGTGAGGTCGTTATCAAGGGTTTCTTCCATTGTGTTGGCATTGAAGATGTAGATGCCCATTGAAGCCAGATATTTTTTGTCTTTTGGAAGGTCGCCGCGTGCGTTCGCCGGAATTTCCCAGTTGCCGCTTTTGAGAACATCAACAGACGGTTTTTCGATGAATTCTGTGATTGCCTGCTTGTTGTCAATCTTCATGATACCGAATCCTGTTGCGTCATGCTCGTTTACGGCTGTGGTTGCGATTGTGATGTCGGCACCGCTCTTGATGTGGCTGTCCATGAAAGCTTTGAGATCCATGCGGTAGAGCTGATCACCTGAAAGAATGATGTAGTGGGTTGGATTCTGGGTCTTGAAGTGGATGAAGTTCTTGCGGACGGCATCGGCTGTGCCTTCGAACCAGCCTGAATGCTCCAGGGTCTGCTCTGCGGCAAGAATCTCTACGAAACCTTTTGAGAAGCGGTCAAAGCTGTATGAATTTGTGATGTGATGATGCAGAGAAGCAGAGTTAAACTGTGTAAGAAGGTAAATTTTGCGGTAACCTGAGTTGATACAGTTTGAAATTGGAATATCGACGATTCGGTATTTGCCCCCGAATGGAACTGCCGGTTTAGATCGTTCTTTTGTGAGCGGGTAAAGACGTGTTCCCTTACCACCGCCTAAAATAATTGCCAGTACGCGTGGTTCTGTTGATGTAGCCATAGATTTTTTGCTCCTAATAGTTCTTTTTAATCTTTATTTAATAATCATAAACCCAAAAAAAGCAGATTGCAAATTTTTTCTTGAAAAATGTGGTTTCACTTTGAAACTTGTGGTATCATGAAGTATAAAAAAAGTTAAAATGAATCTGATAAAAAAACTGGGAGCCGGCGTAATACTTTATTTCTCTTCTTTGCCTTATCTTCTTGGTTACATAGGACGGGTCATCAAGTCGTCAACAGCCTTTATTCACCGTGAAAGGGCTGCCCGCAAAGTTGTAATCATGCAGCTTCTTTTTACATTCATTGAAGCTCTGCCAATTATCGTAGTTCTTTCAGTTGCCCTTGGTTCAGCCATTTACATCATCGGTTATTCATTCTTACTCTCAATCGGGCAGGGAGCCTTGATTTACAATCTTCTTACCCTTATCGTCATGAGGGAACTTGGGCCCCTGCTTGTTGCCTTTGTAGTTACGGCCCGATCTGCAACAGCCATAGCTACCGAGCTTGGTGGCATGGTCACTTCCCATCAGATTGAAAGTTTTGTTTCCTGCGGTATTGATCCGATTGATTATCTTGTGGCTCCACGCTTTTTTGGAGTTACCCTGTCCGTATTCTTCCTGAACCTGTATTTTTCTTTCTGCGGGCTTCTTGGACCTGCGCTGATTTCACATTTTATAAATCCCGCCGCTTCCTTTGGCTATATATCAAAGCTTTTAAAGACAGTCACCATTTTTACGGTCGTAACGTCCATTATAAAAAGCTTGGTTTTTGGCATGGTTATTTCAATTACTGCAACTTACTACGGATTCAATGTTGAGCGGGCTTCCACAGAAATCCCAATCGCAGGAATTCAGGCTGTTTCAAAATCGTTTTTTGGAATCATCCTTGCAGATGTCATTATAATTATTCTTTCTTCTATATAAAGGTGGTTGTGTTCAGATGGCTTTGTTTACTCTTGATGATGTAAAATTCAACTCAAGAAACAAGGAAGTTATTCGCGGAATCAGCCTTGAAATAGAGGAGGGAACTGTAAACGGACTTGTCGGAAAATCAGGATGCGGAAAATCCACCCTGCTAAAACTCATGGCGGGAATCCTCGTTCCATCTGGCGGCAGGGTGCTGTATAAAGGCACGGACATACAGCTGATGAATAATACAAGGAACAAAGAATTCCGGCGGGAATGTGCCTTTGTTTTTCAGGATTCTGCATTGTGGGCAAATCAGGACATTCAGCAAAACTTGAATCTTCCCCTTCAGACTCATAATCCCAAAATGCCACTGAATGAAAGGCTTCAGAAAATTCATGAAGTTTGCGAGCTGGTAAAATACGAAAAGCCCATGAATCTTAGGCCTGTAGATTTGTCCATGGGTGAGCAAAAGAAAATTGCCTTTGCCCGGGCCTTAATCAATAATCCTTCCACTCTTTTTCTTGATGAGTGCACGGAATCTCTTGACAGAAAGGGCGGGGCGATTATTGTTGACCTTATAAAAAACTTCATTGAATCTGGAAAGACTGTCGTTTACGTAAGCCACAGTACTTCATTTATAACTGCAATTTCAGGCAGACTTCATGTGATTGATGAAGGTCTGCTGTCAGAATAGGATGTAAAAATGAAATTCAAGATTCGTTATGCGGATAAAATCGTCGGAATTTTTTCTCTGCTGGCGCTTGCAGGCCTGCTCTGCTTTATCTTTCTTTTGGGGGCAAATCAGAACTGGTTCGTCAAAAAAAATGTCTATCACACATTTTTTGACTCGGGCGCAGGCCTTTCTACCGGCATGGACGTCATGTACAAGGGCTTTTCGATAGGCAAAATCAAGAATGTAAGGCTTGTCGGTTCTGAGGCTTTGGTAGAATTCTACATTCTTGAAGATTATGCCGGCTATGCAAAAGAAAATTCCCTGGTTGAGCTGATAACCAGTCCGATTGGACTTGGCTCTTCCTTTGTTTTTCATCCTGGACTTGGGCCGGCTCTCGTTCCTTCAGGAGCAGAAATTTTCAGAATTGGTTCTTCTTCTGCCAGCGAAATCATTGCACGAAAAAAAATAATTCTTGAGACGCAGGAAGATTCAATAGGCGTCCTCATGAAAAAAGTCTCTGCCATAATGGATAACGTCAATATTCTTCTTTATAACCTCAATGGTGCTTTGTCTGGGAAAGGTGAAGCATCAATGCCTATTAAAGAAATCGTGGGTAATGTCAATGAGATTACAAAAAATCTTTCCACCCTTACGGACACCCTGAATTCAGAAGAAGGAGTCGTTCCGGCTCTTCTTGGTCAGGGCTTTTCAACGGATATCTCCGAAGTCCTCAAGAATATTGCCATTGTTTCTCAGGAACTGAATGCCATCGGAGGCGGCGCCCAGACCATCGTGAATAATGCCGTTCCGGAAGTCGACACGGCTTTAATCCGCCTGAACCAGATTCTTCTGGAAGTGCAGGATGTTTTCGTAGGACTTAAAAATAATCCCCTTATTCGTGGGGGTGTTCCAGACAGAACCACTGGAAAATCTTCTACAACACTGCTTCGAAGTGAGGATTTCTAAAAATGAGTGTTTTCATTCAGGCAAAAAAAATTCTTTTCGCGTCTTTGGCTTTTCCGCTGTTTTTTTCATGTTCTTCCGCGCCTCAGCGGTCAATGATGATTACAGAAAAGGCGGAACTTGCATATTCCCGTCTGGATGAAGCAAACCGAAACATAATACGAGAAGACTATGACCGGGCTTTTTCCCTGCTCACTGATTCCTACACTCTGGCACTGGCCGTTGATAATGTTGAGGTCATGTGCAAAACGGCCCTTTCCGGAATAATTTTTAAGATTGCCTGCCCGGACTTTAAAATTGACCTTTCTGACCGCAGCGCGGAACAAAGCTTTCTTGTGGACTCAAAAGAAAAAATTCTTTCAAATGCAAGAAAACTCACGCTGCGCTCAAACAAAAGTGAAAGGAATCTCCTCATGTGTCTTTGCGATGTCTACGAGGCAAGAATTCTCTTTGAAAACGAAAAGAATTCTTCCGGCGGGCATATTTCGAGGGAAAATGCAGCCTCTTACCTTAAAAAACTTGATGCTGCAAAATCGACTGTTTCCGGCGAGCCTTATTATTACGCCTATCTTTTCCGTACTAAAGGTGACATCTGCATGGCCTCTTCACTTTATGACGACGCAAAAGAAAATTACGAGGAAGCTTCAAAAATTCATATCAAAAACCGCTATCTGATTGAAATCGGCATGGACTGGTATTGCGTGGCTCGGGCCTGCTCCCTGGGAGGCAAAAAAAAGGAGGCTGTCGAGGCAATTCAGAATGCAATCAAATACGACAAGGATGCTGAAAACACAATCGGCATTGCCCTGGACTACAAGGCTTACTCAAAGATTTTGCTGAGGGGCAGTCCTAGCGAAGAAGAAATGATTCTTGCGGCTGAGCTTCACGAATGGGGCGAAAAAATCCTTGGCACTGTAAGGCAGGGGCGGGCAGTGCAGTCTGCCTTTAATTAGTTGCATGATTTTTCTTTTGCTATTACAATTATATGAAAGTGAATTCTGAATATACTATTGTACTTGCAGACGGCGACCTGCTTTCCCGTGTTTGCGGCACAAATGACAGCAATTTAAAACTCATCGAAAAGCATATAGGTGTGCCTGTGTTTACAAGGGGTAACGAAATTTCCATAACTGAAGAAGACCCTCACGTTCAGCAGGAATTTAAATTCATTATTGACCGCATTGTAGACGAAATTTCTGATTCCGGGGATTCTTCTGCAGATTTAATTCATTCTATTTTAAACACCGGCTTTATTCACGGAGTTGCCGACACGGATTTTGACGCGGGTCGTTACGCAGTCGCAATTCCGGGAGCCGTCCGTAAAATTTATCCCAAAAGTAAAAATCAGGCAGAGCTCATAAAGGCTTTCCGCAACCATGACCTTGTTTTTGCAGAGGGGCCTGCCGGCTCAGGAAAGACATTCCTTGCAATTGCAGAAGCCCTGAGCCTTGTCCTGTCCAAAAAAGTAAATTCCATTGTCCTTACCCGGCCTGTCGTTGAGGCTGGTGAAAGTCTGGGCTTTTTGCCTGGTGCCCTTGAAGACAAAATCAATCCCTATCTCAGGCCTTTGTATGATTCAATGAATGCATGCCTTCCAAGGGAAATAGTGCATAAGCTTACAGAAAATGGTATCATAGAAGTTGCGCCGCTTGCATACATGAGGGGGCGCACTTTAAATAATTGTGTCGTAATTCTTGATGAAGCTCAGAATACAACCACTGAGCAGATGAAAATGTTCCTTACGAGGATGGGAGAGAATGCAAAAGTTTTCATCACGGGGGATACGACTCAAGTTGACCTTCCGAGGCGGCAAAAATCAGGTCTGCTCCATGCCATGCAGATTCTGGGACAAATCCCGGAAATCGGCATGATAAGGCTGTCAGGTTCCGATGTCGTGCGTTCTCCGCTGGTCAGAAAAATTGTTCAGGCATACGAGAATGAACAAGAGGTAAAAAATGAGTAAAAAAGAAAAAAACGATAAAAACGGAATCTCTGTTTTTTTTGATTCCATATTCAGTTTCATTTCCAAAAACTGGGGCTTCATTCTGGCCTTTTTCCTTACATTTATTGCCGCTACGGCCATTGTCTGGTACGACGCCAATACTACTGAGACTCTGGCTTCTTTTGCCATCGAAGAATACGAAATCGGTCAGGTGGCCGACAAAACCATCTATGCATCAAAGTCCCTGCCGGAAGACGCCCGTTATCCTGTAGCCATTGAAAAGGGTGAAAAGGTAATCCGCAAGGGCTTTCCAATCACTGAAGAAGAATATTTCAAACTGCAGAAAATGGCTGATTCCCCGCTTTATGTAGATTATCGGGCTTTTTGTGACAAAATCCTCTATCTCATACTTGTGGCAGTCCTTTGGGTCGTTCTTTTTAATCCGGTTCTTTTGCGTAAGAAAATCGAAATCAAAGAAGTCGTGCTGGAATGCATTCTTTTTACGGTCGTCTTCTTCTCGGCTTCATTCGGAATGAAAAATGCCATCTTTCAAAATCCCTACACGCTACCTGTCATGATTCCGTCTGTATTCTCGGCTTTTCTGGTTGCAATTCTTTTTGGCCAGACTTCAGCCCTCTTTTTCAGTTCCCTGCTGGCCCTTGGGGTTCTTGGCTCTTCTTCTTTTCAGATTGTCCCTGCCTTGTACACTCTTGCGGTCTGCATTTCTTCTTCACGAATCGTAATGAAAATCGAAAGACGAATCGATATGGTTTTTGCCTCAATCATGCAGGCTGTCCTGAGCGTTGTCTTCATAGTTTTCTTTAAAGTCATGTTCAATTCTGACTTCAACGACGCCGTCTTTGTTTTTCCAGCGCTGGCCTTCAATTCATTCCTTTCCGGAATCCTTGTGCTTGGCTTCCTTACACCCCTTGAATCCATCATGAACACGGCTTCTGTTTTCAGGCTCATGGATTTGAGCGACCAGAACACTCCTGTCCTTCGAAAGCTTCTTCTTACGGCCAGCGGAACCCATCAGCATTGTATGATGGTTGCCCAGCTTGCTGAAAATGCCTGCAAGGAAATTGGAGCAAACGCCCTTCTTGCCCGCGTAGGTGCCTATTATCACGATATCGGCAAAATGGAGCATCCTGAGTATTTCACTGAAAACAATATTGATACGGCCAATAAGCATACTGATTTGAATCCGTCTCTTTCTGTTTCAGTCATCAAAAGCCACATCAAGCTCGGAGTTGAAAAGGCTCATCAGCTCAGGCTTCCAAAGCAGATTATTGACATTATTGCCGAGCATCACGGAAACAGCGTTATTACTTACTTCTACAACAAGGCCAAGGAAAAGGATTCCAGCGTAATTCCTGAAGATTATTCTTACCCTGGAAATCCCCCGACCACAAAAGAAAGCGCCGTAGTCATGCTTGCCGATGTTTGTGAAGCGGCCTGCAAGTCAATTGAAAAACCCACGGCCCAGCGTCTTGAAAAAATCATTCAGGAACTCATAAATTCCAAAATCGAAAGCAATCAGCTTGACAATTCTGCCCTTACTTTCGGGGAACTTACAAAAATCCGTGACACCTTCGTACGTATTCTTGCGGCTTACTACCACGGACGCATTAAATATCAGAATCAAAAGGATCCTGATTCAAGTGTGGATTCAGAGCTTAAAGACAGAACTTCTGCAGAAAAAGACAAGTCAAATTCATCAGAAATAAAAGAAGGAAATGCGTGATTAAATTATGAACAGAATTTTGATTTCAATTCAGGAAGACTATGCTCCACCGGTCTGGTTCAGCAGCCAGAAGATTGAAAAATTCGTAGACTCAGTGCTTGAAAAACTGGGCTATGACGGTGAAGAAATTTCAATTCTTTTCTGCAACGACAGTGAAATTCATGAACTGAACAAAAATTACCGGAACATCGATTCTCCAACAGACATTCTTTCCTTTGAGAATGGCGAAAAATATACCGATGATGAAGGTGAGTGGCTTCAGGCCGGCGATATTGCGATTTCCCTTGAAACCCTTCCTGTCAATGCGCAATATTTTAACGTGACCGAAAACGAAGAATTCAAACGTCTTTTGATTCATGGCCTGCTTCATGTAAACGGCTATGACCATGGCGAAGAACACATTGAAAGCGGTCTTGAGCCGACGGATGAAATGCTTGTCTTGCAGGAAAAAATTCTTAAAGAATTTGAAGAAATAAATTTAATATAAAAAGGAAATTATATGGGATTATTTAAATTTCGAAAAAAGAAAGACGAGGACTATCACTCCAGTAACGCCGCTAAGTCGGAAAAATCTTCTGACTTAGACCGGGCGCAAGAAGAAATTCTCATTGAAGAGAAGAATGACATGATTAAGGGAATTGAGGATTTGTCCGAGACGACCGTAAAGGAAGTCATGATTCCCAGAATCGATGTCGATTTTATTTCAATTGATACTCCGGAAGAAGAACTTCTGGAAAAAATTACTGCAAGCGGTCATTCACGCTTTCCCGTATACAGCGAATCGATTGACAATGTCACTGGAATCCTCTATGTAAAGGACATTATCAAGGCCATAGCACGCAAAGAAAAAGTAGATCTGCAGAAAATCACCAAAAAAGCATATTTCGTCCCGGAATCCAAAAAAATTGACGGACTCCTTCGTGAATTTAAGCGCCGGCACCAGCATATTGCTATTGCAATCGATGAATACGGCGGCATTTCCGGAATCGTCTGCATGGAAGACATCATCGAGGAAATCGTCGGCGACATTCAGGACGAATTTGACAACGAAAAGGAAGATATTGTTTCTCTCGGTGAAAATGTCTGGCTCTGTGATGCCCGCGTGGATCTGGACGACCTTAACGAGACTCTTGAAGCCGCCTTTCCAACCGAAGACTTTGATACGCTGGGCGGATTTGTCCTGGATCTTTTTGGCCGCATTCCCGTTAAATACGAAAAAATTGAGTACGAGAATTTTGATTTTATCGTGCAGGATATGGAAGGTCACCGCGTAAATTTAATAAAAGTAATCAAAAAGCAGGTTGAAGATACCGATAATTAAGACGATATGAAGTCGATTTCAAAGTTTTTTGCGTTTTTTCTTGTTTTTTCTCTTGGTTTTTCCGTTTTTTCTGAGAATCTTGGTGCGCTTAAATTTTTTGAGCGCGGAGTTCAGAAGCAGGGCATAGAAGATTATTATGGCGCCTCCGAAGATTTTCAGCAGGCCATTCAAGCCAATAAATCCTACGGCGAAGCCTGGTTTCATCTTTCACAGGTGACTTATGCCATTGGGGATTACAGTCTTGCCCTGACTTATCTTGAGGAAGCCGACAAGTATGCAAAAAATCGCAATGACATTCAGAATCTCCGCGGACTTATACTGATTGCCCTGGGGAGGCTGGACGAGGCCCGTTCTGTTTTTAATGACATACTCAAAAAATATCCAAACGACATAAACTCGCGTTTTGGCCTTGCAGAACTTGACCTTTTTACGGGAAGCTTTATCGGTGCAAAAAATCAGTATGAAGATGCGTTGAAGCGTCAGGGAAACAATCGCAAGGCTCTGCTTTCTCTGGCTTTAATCAGCTCGGAATTGGGAAATCACGATACTGCCCGAAAGTACATTGAGCAGGCTCTTCGCTATCATTCAGGCGAGAGTGAAGTTCATTATCTTGCCGCCTATCTTGAGGCCAAAAGGGGGAATTTTTCCGAGGCAGAAAAGCGGGCCAGGGCTGCAGTTCAGATAAATCCTGAATACACAAAGGCTTATGTCCTTCTTTCTTCAATTCTTTATGCCCAGAAAAAATATGATGACGTAATCGACATGTGTGACTACCTTATCGCCAAAAATCGCAATACTACCGAAGCCTGGTATCTAAAGGGACTTTCCCAGAACCGGAAGGGTGAATGGAAGTCCTGTGTTGACACATGGAATATGGCTCTTTCAATTAATCCGTACGATGAAGTTATGAGGAGCGGCCTTGAGCTTCTTGTCATGAAAAAACTTCCTGTTGAGGATGAACGGCGTGAAGCCTGGGCTGACTTTCATGTTCAGAAGGCCAGAGATTTTTCAAAGTCTTATTTTGGCGAGAATGCCCGTTACGAATATCAGCGGGCCCTCAAAATTAATCCTTTTAATGATGCAGCCCGCTCTGAATTCGCCCAGCTTTTGGGAAATACAGGACTCAATGAAAATTACCTCAATCAGCTTAAGTTTATCCGCCAGAATCAGGAATCGCTTGCAGATGAAGAGGCAAAGCCTTCTGCCAGCCAGAAAAAGGTCAGCGATACAATCGAGGCTTACGAGTCACTCATGAAATATTCACTTGCCGCAAAATGGAATGTTGACCCCTTTTATCTGGACAAGACCCGCTGGCATATCGGCCTTTATTACACAAAGTCCCCAGTACAGCTTCTTCATTGTGACGCTGAGGAAATTGCAGCCGGCATGTGCGCTGACATTTTTTCTGGAATTGCCTCTACTTCCGTTGCCCTTGAAAACCGGGCTGTTTCCGGATACGGCGAAGCTTATCGGCTTGCCCGCAAAAGCAACATGGATTATTTCGTAATCCTTTCAATTGATGAGACTGAGCGGGAAGTGACCTTGGGTGCCACAGTCTATTCGGCACGTACTGGAACGGAAACTACAAAATTTTCTTCCTTCAGAACCGGCAATGACAAATTTGCTTCCGTACTCAGGGCATTCCGCCATGATTTGCTTGCAATGCTTCCTGTCCGCGGAAAAATTCTGCAGAGAAGCGTAAACGATATTCTTTTAGACCTTGGAACTGTTGAGGGTATGAAAAAGGATGTGGTTCTGGACGTAATCAAGGCTGGAACAATAACTACAAGTGATAAAGGTCTTGGCGTTACTTTTGAAGAAAAAAATCATCTTGGAACAATAAAAATCAACCGCACCGGCGAAGAAATTTCTCAGGGAACTTTGGAGCAGAATGGCTTTTATGACCGCGTAAATGTGGGGGATGAAGTTCTTGTGAAATTCCGGCCTGACGACAAGTCTGCCGAAGACGCTCAGATTGCGGACAATTCGCCAGCCGCAGGTGAAAATGGAGCCAGAATCCTTCCTGAAGATGAAAAGCAGAAAAAGCTTGACGCCAGGGAAATGGGCCTGATTAAGACTCCGGCAATCATTGAACTTATCCGCGGCTTGAAGAACTAGGAATCTGATAAAAATCCAGCGTGGAATCAATCCATTTTTTTGAAAGCTCTGGAAGTTCATCCTCGACAAAAAGGAAGAGTTCCAGGGCTTTTCTGTAGTTCTTGCAGTAGTACTGGGACTGTGCCAGATAAAAAACAGCCCGGGTTGTTACATAAGAGTCGCGGGTGATTTCAAGAAATTTACGCAAATCTTTAACCGAGCCTTTGTAGTCTTTTTTGATGAAGTAAGTTTTAAGGGATTCAAAGAGGAAAAAATCGTCGCCTTCTGGAGAAAGAACCATGTCTTCCTCAAAAACGTAGGGGTTAAGTTGCCTTGGCTTTTTGACGGCATAAGGACCAGCCAGTTCTTTGCCTGCTTTTTTTGCCTTTGCTGTCATGGGAGTGGCCTTTATGTCCAGGTCAGAAATCAAGTCAAGATAGGGAAGAGGCAGTTCCCGCAAAAATCCAGGCACGTACTGTTCTTCAACTTCGGCAGCGACTTCGAAATAATCTTCCGGCGGAATCAGTGAAACAGGCTTTACGGTAGCGTTCACGGTGGGCAGAAGCATGTTGAAAAGATTTCCGTTTTTGTCACGGGCTATGAGGGCGTAATAATAGTCACCGAAATGCTTGAGAATGTCAGTGTAAGAGGAAGTGTGGGCTGGAACTTCTGCAATGGGCTTTTCTGCTGAAATTGTGGATTTTTGCTGAATCTGGCTTGTGGAACGGAAGATGGCTATGCTTGCCGCGTTAAAATCAGAGGGCAGATTCCATGAAAGCTGGATTTTGTTGACTCCGATTTTTTGTGCGCTGATTGCCGTACATACCGGGCGGCTTTTGACTTCCTGAGCGGACAAAAAAGTGCGGAATCCGAGTAAGAAAGAAATGAAAAAAACTTTTGAAAAGTGCCTGAAAATCTGCTCCATATATTTATTTTGCAACAAAAAGGGCGGTTTGACAAGATAAATGCAATCTTTTATTCTATATAAATGTTTGTATCCGTAGTTCTAGATCCGGGCGGAATTGACAGCGCAAAATCAATTGCAGAAATCCTTGCCCGATTCAATTTCAAAAAAATTCAGAAGGCCTGCTGGGAAAACATGCAGCTTAACGAGGCTCAGCTCACATCTCTCAAGCGTGAGATTGATTCTGTCACAGATTATTATGACACTCTGAGAATCTATCAGTTTCCGGTGAATTCAAATTTTGCGGTCACGGAACTGAGGCACAAGCAGTGGAAGCGGAGCGTCTACGGAGCAAAACAAAGCTAAAAATAGGAGCAGCAAATGTTAGAAGAACTTAAGGAACCGATTTCAACCCTCGAAGAAGACATCAAAAACGTTTGGGGGCGTCTTTGACGCGGCCACAATAGACAAAAAAATAAAAGAAACCGAAGAACTTACTGCCGCCGAAGGATTCTGGAACGATGCCGAAAAGGCCCAGAAGGTCATGAACGACCTTAAGCTTTTGAAAGGGCGGGTTGAACCCTGGCGCGAACTCATGCAGCAGATTGATGATATCAAGACTTTATACGAACTTGGAAGTGAAGGCGGGGACGATTCCGTTGAAGAAGAAATCCGTGCCGAACTTTCCAGCTGCCAGAAAAAGTTTGAGGAGCAGAGCATCTTGAACCTTCTTTCTGGTGAGGTCGACAAAAACGGCTGCTTCCTTACGATTCATGCGGGCGCGGGCGGAACGGAGGCCTGTGACTGGGCTTACATGCTTTCCAGAATGTATATCCGCTGGGCTGAGCGTCACGGCTACAAGCTTGAGACTGTTGACCTTCAGGAAGACGAGGGCGGAATCAAATCCACCACAATCCAGATTACAGGTGACTATGTTTACGGTCATTTGAAGGGCGAGGCTGGCGTTCACCGGCTTGTGCGAATCAGTCCTTTTGATGCCAATGCGCGCCGACACACATCTTTCAGCTCGGTTTTCATCTTCCCGATTCTTGACGACACAATCAAAGTTGACATCCGGCCGGAAGACCTTCGCGTAGACACTTACCGCTCAGGCGGAAAGGGTGGCCAGCACGTAAATAAGACTGACTCTGCAGTCCGCTTCACACACATTCCAACCGGAATCGTAGTTCAGTGTGACAGCGAGCGAAGCCAGATTATGAACCGCCAGACTTGTATGAACCTCTTGCGGGCAAAACTTTACGCCCACTACGAAGAGGAGCGTGCCAAAGAAACAGCCAAATTCGGTGCCGAAAAAAAGGACATTTCCTGGGGAAACCAAATCCGCTCCTATGTTTTCCAGCCTTACACAATGGTAAAGGATCACCGGACCAAGTTTTCTGTCGGCGACATTCAGGCCGTAATGGACGGCGACATCGACCAGTTCATCGACTCCTTCCTGCAGGCTCAGTGGAAGGGTCTGCCTGTGGGCGGTGATGACTCTGACGACGATGATTTGTAATGAAAAGGTTCCTTCTCACGCTGATTCTTATATGCTTAACTTTCTCTCTTTCTGCGGACAACTGGACTCTTGGAGTAATGGAGTTTTCCTTCAGACAGAAGCAGTCCAGGGCTGAAAGTTCTGCAAAGGCTGCTCAGGTTTTGCCTCAGCTTATTGTCGAGCAGTTTTCCAGCGAGAATATCCGTAAAATTCCCCAAAAGGAACTTCTTGACCGAAAGCTCAAGAAGCTTCAGACTGAGCGTCTTTCCCTTTTTCTTCAGCTTTCCAAGGAATACAAGACAAGAGATTCCCTTGTCCTTACCAACCAGAAAGCAAGAAGCCTGCAAAAGTCCATTAAAAAACAGATGGAAAAAATCCGCGACATTGAAATCAAGATTGATGAAAATCTTGAGGCTGTAAAAAATGCCGTGGACGAATATAGCCCTAGAATCGAAGCTGAAGAAGCCGTTTCCGAAGATAAAAAAACAGAAGTCAAAAAAAAAGGCGAAGAAAAATTCCCCTTCAGGCTTCCTTTTCCATTTTTCCGTGAAAACGAAGAAAATGAAATCGTGACGGAAAACGTCGTGCTTTACAAGAGTGATGCAACGACACTTTTTACTCCATCAGAAAAATCAACGGAAGCGGGATTTACTTCCTGGGACTTTGAGCAGGAAGTGATTTCGGCAGGAATAAACGGACTTATCACCGGTGAAATAACCTGTTATGGCGATTATTGCTCCGTAATTACCAGCCTCCGTATTTACCCGGGCGGACAGATTTTGGGGAGCGTTCAGGAAGTCGGGCTTCTTACTGATTTAATGCCCCTTGCAGATTCGATTGCCAGAAATCTTGATTCAAAAATTGCAAATGCCCTTCCGATTATGATTGAGTTTGAAGTCGAACCTAAGGAAATCGCAAAAGATTCCAAAATCATGATAGACGGAGTCGTTTTTTCTCTTACAAAAAGTGACGGAAGTTTTGAAAACAAAATCATCAAGGATTCTGGAATCCATCACATCAGTATAGAAGCTCCGGGCTACGAGAACCTGTCTTTTACTTATTCTTTTGCAGATGACAATATGTTTTTTGTCAGGGCGAACCTGCTTCCAGAAATTCATGGAAAGGCTTCCATCAGACTTAAAAAATACAGGGACGGTATTTTTCATACTTACGGGCTGAATCAGGCTGCGGTAACGGAAGATAATCCTTCTGCAAGCCTTGAAGTAAACGGTAAGCCTGTTCTTGGTGTTTTTTCAGTTCCCAAAGAAAATGAAGATGATTCTGATTCCAGCAACATTGCCTTTTTCCGCATTCCTGAAAATCAGGCCTTTGACGGTGCAAATCTTGTGGTTAACGCAAAGCCTTTTGACCGTCAGGCCAACATAGACAAGCGCCGCCGCTGGATGTATACGGCTTATTCTGCCTTAATCTGTTCCCTTCCATTTACTTTCTATTATAAAGGGGAATTTACTGCTGAAAATCAGGCCTATGCCCAGGGACTTGGAGATTTTAAAAAACTTTCCGACTTAAAGGACAAGGCTGACCTTTGCACCGGTATTTCTGCAGTCTTAGGAATTTGGACTGTCGTGGAGCTGGTCCGCTACCTTTGGGCGGCTGACAGGGTTCTTCCGGCAAAAACAAAGATTGACAGAAATGCCTCAAAAAATTTGTCCCCTGCCTTGATTCCGAAAATCGAAACTTTGCCAGCTCAGGAGGCAGAAAGTGCAGGGGCTTTTGACGACGAAAGTCCTGATTCTGAAGAATCTCTTATCGAAAATAACGAAATTATGGTAAACTAATATCTGGAGACTTTATGAAAATTTCATTCGCGCAGAAATTCAAAAATCTTTTCAGCTCAAAAAAAATCGACAGTGAATTTTTTGAAGAAATGACGGATGCTCTCGTGGAAGGTGACATGGGAGCAAAACTTGCCTACGAAATTACGGAAGAACTTGAAAATATATGCCGTGAAAAAAAACTTTCAGATGAGGCAGACATCAAAAGGGAACTTAAACTTCTGCTTTCTTCCTGCGTAAAATCCTGTGAGCTTAATCCTCTTGCTGGCAAGGTAAATATTTTCATGATGCTTGGAGTAAACGGCGTGGGCAAAACAACGACAGCAGCAAAAATTGCCCGGCTTTACAAAGAAAAGGGCGAAAAGGTAATTATGGCGGCCAGCGATACTTTCCGTGCAGCAGCTGAAGAACAGCTTGAGATGCACGGACAGCGCCTTGGAATCCGCGTGATTTCCCATCAGCATGGCAGCGATCCAAGTGCCGTTGTTTTTGATGCCGCTGATTCCTGCCGCGCAAATGGGGGGGGGCTTATCATAGCTGATACGGCAGGCCGCCTTCACAACAAGGAAAATCTTGTCCGGGAGCTTCAAAAAATTGACCGGATTGCAGCCCAAAAATCCGACGAAGGCTGCTTTAAAAAACTTCTGGTGATAGACGGTACTACAGGTCAGAATGCGCTTCGTCAGGCTGAAGTTTTTTCTGAAAGTGTCGGACTTGATGCCATTGTAATCACCAAGTATGATTCCACTGCCCGGGGTGGCTGTGCCTTTACAATCGGCCGGCAGCTTGGAATTCCTGTTGCCTACGTTTGTACCGGTGAAAAATACGAGGATATCAGGCCTTTTAATATCGAAGAATACGTTAATGAGTTTTTGGAAAACTAGGAAAACTCTGGATGAAACTGGCTCGCGGCTTTCTTTTTGTATTTTTTTTCTCTTTTTTTGCGCTTTTTCCTCTTTTCGGTAGGGATTTGTCTGCAAATGAAAAAAAAGCCCTTAATTATATCAGGGAGCTTTTCTTTGAGGTTACTCGATACAATGCCACGGGGCTCTCATCGCTCAGTCAGAGTCAGGGACTTGCCGAAATATCAAAAACAGCTTCTTCACTCATGCTCTGCCATAAATCTGAGCCGGCCCCGCTTCATACTTTTTACCTTTGTGAATATTACAATCCTGAAAAAACAGGCATAATCGACAGCACTTTTTGTCCGGAAGATTTGCTTTCTACCTTTGAAGATGAATCTGAAGAATATGAAAAGCTGGACTGGATTGATTATCTTTTGCAGGGACTTGATTCCTATGTTACAGCTGGAGAGGCAGATTCCTTTGATGTCAGGGACGGCTCAAAAATCCTTGAGATGCTTGAGGGTGGCGACGGCCGTGGAATTGACGGCCTTGAGGATTCCAAACTTGACGAAGAATTGCCGCAGGAATTTACCTACATAAAAAATGACGGCAATATCAGGCGTTTTTCCTATGACGGTGAGCAGTTCACTTCCTGGAAAGAAAATGAAAACACGATTCTTGTAAATTACTACGGTGAAAAGCTTATCCGCAAAAAGTTTGACAGTCTTTACAGGCTCATAAAAAGCGAGAAGTTTACGATTTCTTCTTCCGCCAAAAATTCAGTCCTTGAAAAATCAACGGAATATGACTATCGGGAAGATTCAACCATGCCTTTCCGCTCCATGGAAGACGATTTTTCTTCAAAAAGGCGCATATGCAATGAGTACGATGAAATGGGCAGGTCTGTAATGCTGCTAGAAAGCCATTATGAAGAAAGGGAAATAAAGTCAAAAGAAAAGTCCAAAGAGCAGGCTTCAGAAAAGACAGATAAGCCAAAGACAGAGACTCTTCTGCTGGATGACAAAAAAACGTCAAGGGTTTATGACGAAAAAGGAAGGGCCGTACAGCAGGAAACAATTACCTGGACTTACAAAAAAAATTTTTCAGGCAGATTTTCACGGAACCAGCGCTCGGTCAAGACTGTTTTTGATTATTCCTCAGTTACAGACGAAAATAATTTTCCTCCGGACCTGAAATTTTACGAGAACGGGGAACTTCATCTTGAACGCAAATACAGCGGTCCTAATTCCTATTCAGAGAAACTTTATTTCGAGGACGGTTTTTCAGTTGAAGTCCTGTATGAAAATTCCGTTAAAACTACAGAAATCATTTACATAAACGGAAAAGAGCAGAGGAGGCGTGAATTTGACCATTAAATCTTCACTTTCATGGATTTTTTTTGTATCAAGGCGCTTTGCTAAAGTTGACCGAAAGGGCTCTTCTGCCGTCACCAGACTTCTTGCTTCCCTGGGAATTTGTTTCGGGGTAATGACTTTGATTACAGTAATCAGCGTCATGAACGGATTTCAGCATAGCTTTATTGACGTCATCATGGAAATCAGTTCTTATCATATCCGGGTTGAAGGCGGCAACAAGGATTTCGAAGATTTCGAGGATTTTGCGGCTTCAGAAAAATCCATTCGGTCCCTTACTCCATTTTATGAGGCTCAAAGCCTTGTCCTTGGCTCTTCCGGAAAGGAAGCGGCAGCCATGATAAAAGCCCTTCCTCCTACCGTTTATAACGATGACGCAGGATTTAAAAAAAATGTGGACATATTTTCAGGAGCTTTTGACCTTGATTCTCCAAACAGCATTGTAATTGGCTCTGAGCTTGCGCGTAGAACCGGGAGCAGAGTCGGCGGACAAATCAGCCTTTATGCCCTTTCCGGAGGCAATGATGTTGACCTGTTTTCTTCTGAAAGGCTTTTTACCGTCACGGGAATTTTTCATACCGGCTATGCAGAAATAAACGCAAGTTTTGCCTTCATTGGAATTGAAGACGGACAGAAATATTTTGGCAGCGATGCAAAATTGATTTACGGTGTAAAGCTTTTTGATGAAAACGACGACTCAAGGGAAATTTCAAGAATACAAGAAAAGTTCCCGCAGATAAAATGTGAGTCATGGAAAAACTACAACCGTTCCTTTTTTGGAGCCCTTCGGGTTGAAAAAAACATGCTGATGTTCCTTGTCTTCTTGATTTTTGTAGTTGTAGCAATCAATATCTTCAACGGAATGAGGCGAATGGTTTTTGAAAGAAGGGAAGAAATAAGCCTGCTTACGGCTTTCGGCGGTCGGCCAGCCTCAATCAAGTCAATTTTCATCATGCAGGGGCTTTTGACAGGTATTTCCGGAGCCATTCCCGGCGTTATTCTGGGCCTCTTCCTTTCCATAAACATGGAAACCGTTTTCATCCTTCTTTCAAAACTTTCATATTACGCGAGTCTTTTTGCCGTCATGCTGGTGAATCCGGAAAACGGAGACTTTGTGCGTGAGAATCCCATGTTTCTGCTTTATGCGGGAATTCCGCCAAAGATTTTTTTGGGCGAAGTCGTCATGATTGCCCTGTTTGGAATTTTTTCCTCATTGCTGGCTTCATTGCTGGCGAGCCGGGGAATTTTAAAAATGACTGTCGCGGAGGTGTTAAGGGATGAGTGATATTGTGGTCAGCGTTAAATCGCTTGAAAAAACATACAGAACAGAAAGCGAGAGCCTTACGATTTTAAGGGATTTGAATCTTGAAATTGAAAAAGGAAAGAAAATCACTATTGTAGGTGAAAGTGGCAGCGGAAAGAGCACTCTGCTCAACATAATCGGTGGCCTTGACAGTCCGACTTCGGGGAATGTAAAGTGCGGACAATATGATCTTTCCAGCCTTGATGAAAAAAAACTTTCTGAATATCGAAGCCATTTCCTTGGATTGATTTTTCAGTTTCACTATCTTCTCAAGGATTTTACGGCCCTTGAAAACACATTCCTGCCTTCGATAATGGCCGGCCTTCCCAAAAAAAAGGCTGTTCAAAAGGCTACGCAGCTTCTGAAGGATGTCGGCCTTGAAAATCGCCTTGATCATCTTCCCAGCCAGCTTTCAGGCGGGGAAAGGCAGAGGGTCAGTGTGGCCCGTTCCCTCATGAATGATCCGCAGCTGATTCTTGCCGATGAACCTACGGGAAACCTGGATCCTGAAAACGCAAAAATGATTGGTTCCCTGCTTTTTTCAATGGTTGAAAAATATCAGAAGACCCTTCTTCTTGTTACCCATGACGTGAATCTTGCGAAGAAGGGGGATTTGTGCTATTCAATTAAAAATGGAAAGCTGGAGCTGGTATGACACTTTCTTCTTCACTTATTTTTGCCTTCCGACTCCTTTTTCCACGTACCGGTAAAAAATCCAATGCCCGGCGCAGCCTGTTTGCTGCTCTTGTCTGCATTGGAATCAGCCTTGTTCCCCTGATCATGATTTTGACCGTATCAAATGGAATGATAAAGGGCATTACCGACCGCATGATAGGCCTTTCTTCATCTCACCTGCAGCTGCTCCTTTATTCCGGCTCTGAATATGGTGAAAGTCCTGATTCCCTCAGACTCCTTTCTGACTCAATAAGAATGTATGATTCTTCCGTCAAAAGTATTTATCCTGAGCTTCAGGGCATAGGACTTGCTTCTTCTTCAAAGGGGCGTTTTGGTGCTTCAATTCGTGCCGTCGAAAAGGATGTCTTTGAAAAAAATCCTGCTTTTGCATCGCTGTTTGAGGTCCTTGACGGAAATACAAGTCTGGATTCAAAAAATTCCTGCATCCTTGGAAAAAAACTTGCCCAGGATCTTGGAGTTAGGGCCGGTTCGTCTGTACGGCTTATAACCACCAAGGAAAATGCTTCCGGCAAAATTGTTCCCAAAATCACGGTGCTGAAGGTGAATGGAATTGTTTCATCCGGCTATCAGGAACTGGATTCGCTCTGGCTGTTCCTTTCCCTCGAAGACGGATTCAGCCTGCTTTCCTCTAAATCTTCAACCCTTCAGCTGGGAATCGAAACAGACGATGCCTTTTCAATAAATCTTGAGAAGACATACCGCACATTAAAGCCTTTCCTTGCCTATGCTGGAAAACTTTACCGTTGGAATGAACTTAATTCCGCTCAATATGAAAATTTTGCCTCGACTCAGATTATGCTGATTTTCATCATGCTGCTTATTGTCCTTGTGGCTTCTGTGAATATTTCCAGTGCCCTTGTCATGCTTGTAATGGAGCGCAAAAAAGAAATTGCAATCTTAAAAAGTCTTGGCGGAACTTCAAACGGAATAGCACTTTCTTTCATTTTTACGGGAACAGTAACTGGTTTTTTAGGATTGGTCTTTGGTCTTCCCCTGGGACTTCTTGCTTCCGTTCATTTCAGCACAATTATGGGCCTGATAGAAAAAATCGTGAACTTCTTTGCAATGGCATTCTGTTTCCTTTCAGAAGGCGGCCTTGCAAACTTTGTTCAAATACGTCTCCTTGATCCTGCCTTTTACCTGCAGAATATTCCGCTGGTAATTCCTATTCCTCAGATTCTTTTGATTGCTTTCGGCACGGTAATCCTTTCCCTGCTCGTAAGTGTGATTCCTGCCGTTAGAGCCGGAAAAGAAAAACCTATAGAAACATTGAGAAAAATTTGACGCTGGGGTATAATTTTCAGTATCTTTATTTGGGTAGAATTATGCTCTGTGATTTATGTGGTGAAAACGAGGCTGTTTTATATATAGAGCAGTCCAATGGAAATACAAAACGAAAACTTAATCTCTGTTTTGACTGTGCGAAGATTCATGGAGTTTCTCCAGATTCCAAGACAATCGGCCGTTCCCTGGCAATGCTTTTTGATTCCATTCTTGGGCGTAACAAAAACGTAAAGCCCCGTCAGGACGATCGTCTTTGCCCTGTCTGCGGTATTTCTGTCAACGAAATCACCATGACCAAAACTGCGGGCTGTCCAGAGTGCTATTCCATTTTCAAGAATGAAATCAACGATACCTTCAAAAAAATCGGTGTTCTGCCACCCTACAAAGGCACCTTGCCAAAGCGCCTCAAAAATTTCCGCTCGGTTTTAACCGACAGAATCGTAATTCAGGCAAAACTAGAAGAATCCCTGAAGCGTGAAGATTACGAAAAGGCAGCCGTTTATCGTGATTATCTTAAGACCCTTGAAAAATCCCCGGTTGCAGGCGGAGAGGTTTAATGGCTGTATCAGAAACAAATATCTCCAGCGATGCATGGTATGCATTTAACGGCCCGGAAAATGATGTCGTGCTTTCCACAAGGGTGCGTTTTGCCAGAAATCTTGCAAATTTTCCTTTTCCTGCCAAATTCAAAGATGACGATGCTTTTCGTGTCCAGACTCTTGTATTTGATTCCTTTTCTCACTGCAAGGAGCCTGACAAGTATCAGGGGGTAATTACAAGCGAACTTGATGATTTGGGGGCAAAAATTCTTGAAGAGCGGGGAGTGCTGGATTCTTCATCTGCAAAAGAAAACGGCCGTGGCATAATCGTCCGCACTGACGGAAAAGTTTCCTGCGAAATCAATAATAAAGACCATGTGCGCCTGGCTTCTTTTGTTCCGGGCCTTGACGGAAAGGCTGCCTTTGACCAGCTGGCTATGCTTGATGACGAGCTTCAGAACAGCCTTCAGTTTGCAGCCGACTATGAGATGGGATACCTTACTTCAAATATTTATGACTGTGGCAGTGGCATGAAAGTTTCCTGCCGACTTCATCTTCCGTCCCTTTCTTTTTCCGGCAAAATACTTGCCCTCTTCACTTCCTTTGAATCAAAGGAAATCGTCGTAAGTGACTGTTTTGGAGCCGGAAATTTACCTTCTTCTTCTCTGGGCTTTTACTATCAGGTTTCAACCAGAACTGCCGGTAACGGTAATGAGCTGGATCAGATTGCTTCCCTTGTTTCAGCCGTAAAATATCTTGCTGAAAATGAACGCCGTGAGCGCAGTGTAGTCTTGCGAAACAGGCAGACGGAGCTTCGCAACAGAATTTACCGCTCTTACTCAAAGGTAAAATTTTCTTCTCTGGTTGACCTTCGTGAAGCGATTGAAATCATTTCTGACATAAAATGGGGTAAAAATCTTGGATTTTTTAGCGGAATAAGCGATTCTGAACTTTGTGCCCTCCTTTACAGGGTTCAGGACGGTCACCTGCAGTTCGTCCTCAAAAGCAAAAAATTAAATTTTCCGACAGACATAGCCGAAAACAAAGTCCTTAAGACTGACTATCTTCGTGCCCTGATACTTCAGGAAGCCTTTGAATCGATCAAAATAAACTGACATCTTAAAAGTTGCCGCAAAGAAATTTCATGCCGATAATCAATATATGAATGTTTCTGATGCAATCGAAGAATATATTTCTTATATCGAGTCTGTTAGGACCCTTTCTGCAAACACCGTGACAGCCTGCCGTAATGATTTGCAGCAGTTTATGGAAATGCCTTTTATCGGACCTGAAAAACAGATGGAGCAGCTTCTTCTTGAGGATTTAAAGCAGTGCATAGGTGTCCTTTCAAAGAAAAAGCGCTCGGCTGCTTCAATTAACCGCTTTATTTCTTCAGTGCGTTCACTTTTTGCTTATTGCCGTAATTTCGGCCATTTGAAGGTCAATGTCGCCCTTGAACTTAAAACCGTAAAAAATCCCAAAAAATTACCCCGATTTATGACGGGCGATGAGATTGACAGACTTTGCCGGGAGCCGGAAGTGAATGAGCTTTTATGGGAAAAGCGGGATAAGGCCATTTTTGAAATGCTTTATTCTTCAGGCTGCCGTGCCAGTGAAATTGTGTCCCTTACCCTGGACGATTTTAACGGAGATTTTTCTTCTGCTGTCGTAACCGGAAAGGGAAGCAAGGATAGACGGGTATATTTTGAGGATGATGCTCAAAAAGCCCTGAAAGACTATCTTGAAGACCGCAAAAAGCGATTCGGCGATGGGGATAAAGAAAGTCATGTTTTTGTGAATCAGCGTGGCGGAGCCCTTACCACAGGTGGACTTCGCCTGATTATAAGCAGATATTCTGGCAGTGATGGAACAAAGCATCATGTTTCTCCCCATGCTTTCCGTCATACATTTGCCACGGCCATGATTACAAACGGAGCTGACGTACGCATGGTTCAGGAACTTCTGGGGCATTCAAGTATTTCAACAACCCAGCGCTACACCCATATAAGCACGGAGCAGATGATTGCCATGTACAACAAGGCTCATCCCCATGCAAAATGATTTTCCTCTTGCCGACAAGGGCCTTTTTCTTTATCTTTAATATATGGAAAAGATTGAAATCAGAAGCACCACTGTCATTGCTGTAAAGCGTAACGGAAAGGTTGCCATGGCTGGAGACGGGCAGGTCACTTTGGGAAACACCGTCTGCAAAGGTAACGCCAGAAAGGTTCGAAAGATTTATAACGGCAAGATTCTCACAGGTTTTGCGGGAAGTGTTGCCGATGCCTTTACTTTGCTCGATAAGTTTGAAGAAAAGGTCAAGGAATTCAACGGAGACTTGACGAGAAGTGCTGTTGAGCTTGCAAAAATGTGGCGCACCGAAAAAATGTACCAGAAACTTGAGGCCATGCTGATTGTTGCTGACTCAAGCAAAATTCTTTTGATTTCCGGTGATGGTAATGTAATTGAGCCAGAAAATGACGTTCTTGCAATCGGTTCCGGAGGCAACTACGCATATTCAGCTGCCCTGGCATATCTGGATTCAAGTGATTTGAGCGCAAAAGAAATAGCCGAGCGAAGTCTTAAAATTGCCGGCAACATTTGTATCTATACAAACCAAAATATTACAGTTGAAGAAATCTAAAAAGGAAAATATCATGGCTATCGAAGGACTTACACCTAAACAGATTGTTGAGAAACTGGATTCATACATTATCGGTCAGGAAAAGGCAAAAAAAGCCGTTGCTGTTGCACTGCGAAACAGAATCCGCCGCATTCATCTTTCAGATGATATCCGGGACGAAGTTGCTCCCAAAAATATCCTTATGATAGGGCCTACTGGCGTTGGTAAGACAGAAATCGCCCGGCGTCTTGCAAAACTCGTGAATGCGCCATTCATCAAGGTCGAAGCCACCAAATACACTGAAGTCGGCTATGTCGGCCGTGACGTTGAGTCTATGGTTCGCGACCTCATGGCCGTGGGCTTTAATAATGTCAAAAAGGAAGTTGAGGACTCAATGAGGGAAGCCTGTGCTCCAAAAGTTGAGGAAAGGCTCCTTGACCTGCTTCTTCCTGGAAGCGGCGATAAAAAAGAAGAAAAGGCTGAAGAAAATCCGGCTCCTTCATTTGAAATCCTTCCATTTTCCGGCAGCCCGGAAGAAGCCCAGAAATTCATGGAGGAGCAGAACGCAAAACTTGCAGCCCAACAGGCTGAGGACGAAAAAAAGGCTGCTGAAAAGCCGTTTGACAATTCAACCCGTGAAAAATTCCGCACCATGCTGCGGGAAGGCAAGCTTGAGGAGCGCGAGGTTGAAGTCACAGTAAAGCGGCAGCGTTCAATGCCCAGCATGGAAATCATTGCGGGCGGCTCAATGGATGACCTTCAGAGTGGCATGATGGAAATTCAGAACATGCTTTCTGGCCGCAACCACAAGAAAAAGACTGTTTCAGTCCGCGAGGCAAGGAAAATCCTTACCGAAGAAGTTCTTGATTCCATGATTGACGCTGACAAAGTTGCTGACAAGGCAAAAGAGCGGGTAGAGCAGAGCGGAATCATCTTCATCGATGAAATTGATAAAATCGCCACAAAAAATTCAAATTCCAGCGGACAGGTCAGCCGGGAAGGTGTTCAGCGTGACATTCTGCCGATTGTCGAAGGCTCAAAAGTCAACACAAAATTCGGCGTTGTAGATACAACCCACATTCTTTTCATTGCTGCCGGAGCTTTCAGTCTTGCAGCTCCCAGCGACCTTATTCCAGAGCTTCAGGGGCGCTTTCCTCTGCGCGTAGAACTGGAGTCCCTTTCAAAAGAAGATTTCAAGCGTATCCTCACTGAGCCCAAAAATGCCCTTACCAAGCAGTATTCGTCGCTTCTTTCTACTGAAGGCGTAAATATTGTCTTTACAGAAGACTCAATCGAACGCATGAGCGAGCTTGCCGAAGAACTCAACAGCAGGAGCGAAAACATTGGTGCCCGCCGCCTGCATACAATTATGGAAAAGGTGCTTGAAGAAATCAGCTTTGATGCTGACGAGCACGAGGGTGAGACGGTGAATGTGGACGCAAAATACGTTGACGAAAAACTCACCGGCGTGGTAAAAGATCAGGATTTGAGCCGCTATATTTTGTAGTTGGAAATTAGGAGTGAGGAGCTGGAAGTTTGACTAAAGAAGAAATCCTTGCCCATTTTTTTTCTCTGCAGGACACTGGCTACCGCGATTTTCAGGCCAGACTGATTCCAGATATTGCGGCGGATTCCGTGATTGGTGTCCGCACGCCAGTTCTGCGTTCCTTTGCAAAAGAATTTTTTAAGGCGGGAGGGGAAGGTGTTAGCGAATTTCTTTCTTGCCTTCCTCACAGTTATTTTGACGAGAACCAGCTTCATGCCTTTTTAATCAGCATGCAAAAAGATTTCGCCACATGCATTTCACTTCTGGAAAATTTCCTTCCTTTCATTGACAATTGGGCCACCTGCGATCAGCTTTCTCCAAAGGTCTTTAAGAAACACAGGGCTGAGCTTCTTCCTTACATCGAAAAATGGCTTCAATCCGACAGAACTTACACGATTCGCTTTGGAATAGGCATGCTCATGCAGCATTTTCTTGACGAGGATTTCAATCCTCTTTACCTTGAGAAAGTGGCCTCAATTCGTTCCCGGGAATATTACGTAAACATGATGATTGCCTGGTATTTTGCTACTGCCCTTGCAAAACAATACCAAAAGACACTTCCTTTTATTGAAAATAAAAAACTTGACAGATGGACCCACAACAAGGTGATTCAGAAGGCTGTGGAAAGCTACAGAATTTCACCGGCACAGAAAGAATACCTTAAAGGCTTAAAAGTCAAGGTCTAGTAGAATTTGTATGCGTTCTTTCCCTGCTGCTTGCATTCGTACATGAGGGAATCTGCTTTGCTGTACATTTGCTCAAAATTTTCGTTGTCACTGATTAAGACGGCTCCCAGGCTGATTGAAATTTTGTGTCCGTTGAGTTCAGGTATGTTTATGCCGTCGATGTTCTTCATGAATCGGTCCAAAACCAGCATGCCGATTTCCTGGGATTCAATTCCTGGAGCAAAGACCACGAATTCATCGCCGCCAAGCCTGATCAGAATGTCTGAGTCGCGGAAAGTCTTTTTCATGCAGGATGCGATTTCAACGAGCACCTTGTCACCTGTCGCGTGACCAAAGCCGTCGTTTATGTGCTTGAATTTATTTGCGTCAAAAAGACAGAACATGCCGTATTTGCCTTCAATTATTGCCTTTTTAACTTTGTATTCTCCGCTGCGCCTGTTGCAGATTTGGGTCAGAGAGTCAGTTTCGGAAAGCTCGACAAGATTTGCCTCTAGCTTTTTCTGCGCCGAAATGTCAATGAATGAATAGATGATTACGGAACTGCCGTCTGAAAGCTGCACGCTTTTTGCATGGCCAAGGAGATGGACTTTTTTGCCGTCATCATGCATTACCGAAGTTTCATAGACAATTTCTTCTTTTGAAATCTTTGCAAGGGTGCGGACGTTTGCAAGTTTTTCAGTTTCTTCCTTGTCAAAGCGGTTTATAAGTTCCGTCAGTGTGAGTGAGTCTTTCTTTTTGGGATCAATTCCCCAGAGTTTAAGGGCTGTCTTGTTGACCAGGACGATATTGTTGTTGTCAAGGTCAGTAACAAGAGTGCCCACAGTCTGTGCTTCAAGAAGTTCAAAGAAAAGCTGATACTGGTTTTCAAGAACGCCGTGAAGTTCCTTGACTGCGTTTGCAATGGAGCCCAGTTCGTCATCGCGGGAAAGATATTTGTTGATAAGGTCAGAATGGCTGTAATCCCCGGACTTGAAATTTTTGATTTGAGTGTTGATGTCGCGTATAGGCCGCATGGTGAAATCAACGCTGAAGCCAAAGAAAAACAGCATTATCACCGTGACTAAGATGAAGACTGCGGCAATTATGTTCCTGACAGAATTGATAATCTCAAAAACGTTTTCGATTGAGTCTTCGACGACGAATATCCAGTTTTTGTCTGCCATGTAATAGCAGGAAATTACGGATTTTTTGGTGCGGAAACTGATTGTCTTGCCCGACTTGTTGATTTTTTTGAACTTTTGGAAAGAGTCCAGCAGCTGCTGGTCGACACATTTTTTACCCACCAGCTGACTTCTTTCATTGAAAATATATTCGCTTGTGTTCAGGTCAATCAGGGAATATCCGATTTTTTTGTCGGAGAGGGGCTTGAGTTTTTTTTCGATTGCATCTGTATAAAATGCACCTCCGGCAAAACCCACAGCTTCTCCTTTTTCATTGATGACAGGCACATAAACCGGCATGACCATTTTTTTGGTGACCGGTGCAAGAACTACACCTGTACAGAAGGCCTTTCCCTTGCTTTTGATTAATTCTTCAAGCTGCCTTGCATTTTCGGGGGTGCGGAAAGTTATGTTTATGGAATCTGGATTTGTGTGGTCAAGTACGTATGTGTTCCATTCGGCTATATAAAGGCCTTCGGTATCATTGTGGGCGGAAGCGTAGGCCATGGTAACTTCATGCAGCTTTCTCTTTGCAATAGGATTGCCTTTTTGGGTAAATCCTTCCATGATTATAGGTGATTTGCTGTAGCCGGACAAAAAATCACAGCATTCCACGATATATGACTCGACTATCTGAGCTCTGTCCCTGGCAATGATGTTCATGTCTCTCATTGCCTTGTCTTCAAGAACTTTTGTGAGACTGTGGTTTATGATAAGAAAAAGGGCCGTCATCGCAATTACTTCAACTGTTCCGACCATTGCTACGATTTTCAGACTGATTCTTTTGCCTTTCATTTCAATATATTTTAGCACAGAAAAAAGCATTTATAAAGAATTTTTTTCCATTACTGACAAAAATGAATAAAACTTGTGAATATGACTTTTGGGATTTATAATTGAAGAAATGACTGACATTGAGAATCTTGAGCGGATTATAAAACAGGTCTTTGGCATAGAAAAAGTCATTAAGACCAAAGAAAATTCGAACAGCTGCATAGCTCCCCTAAACCGTAAGCCCCATAATCTTTTTGCAAGGAATTTTTTTGACAGGCTTCGCCGCCTTAATGAAAAATTTACCGGTGACACTTCAGCATTATACGACATAGCTGAACGCGTCAAAAATATCGGTGAAGCCCGCAATTCAGCCTGGGCAGGTCCTTATTCCGAGCTTGTCGCCCTTGACTTTTATTCCCAATTTTCAGAATTCTTTAACCTTTCATATATCAACCTTCTTCCCATAAAAAAACATGCGCCCTCAATTCCAGCCTTGAACGGGCAGAAAGAGGTAATCGACATAGACCTTTGCCTGCACCTACGTCATGACCGGGTTTTTACTGACGTAAAGTCATTTAACTGCATCCATCAGAATATTCTGGATGAAGTAATCGAAATTGTTGAGGAATATTCCCTGGTCACTTTGGGAAAAAGCGTGATGATTGGCGTGGACAACCTTTCGAGCATCGATTATACCGAGGTCAAATCCCATCTGGGCTATGAAAAGCGAAAAATTTACTATGAGCTTACGAATGCGGTGAGCGAGAACAGGCGGATCCTTCATTACGAGTCTAAGTCCGGCATAGTCTTTACTTTCCGAATCGAATATTCAGATTCAATCAGCACCGTAAAGGAATATTCCCCCTTTGCCATGGCAGAAGCCTACAAGTATAAATTCCTTGATTATGGTTCCAAACTGATTGACAACGAGTATTCTTTGATTACCATGGTCAGAAATCCATATTTTAATGAAGAAACCGTTGATTTCGGCGACTTCAACAACATTTTTTACCGCTCCCTTGCCCGCCGCACCTTCATAGAACTTGAACGCAACCGGGAAAGTGCCTCAAAATATTCATCGTCTTACCAGAACAAAAAAATCCGGGTCTGTGACGTTTCGAAAAATCTGGCCGGAATCGTCTTCATTGATGACGAAAGTCCCGCTGAATCTGACCTGGAAAAGCTTTATTCTGCCTATTTTTACCTGAACCCCAATTATGCAAACAAAATGCCCCTCACAATCCGTAAACTCGAAAAATACTTTCGGAACGAACGTGAAGGGCAGATCAAAGATTTTGATGACTTTAAATGGGACAACTACTAGGGCTACATGTTGCCTTTTTCGCGCTGCAGCTTTTCCCATTCAGATTTAGGCATGTATTCTACCACAACCTTTCCGTCAATCTCATTGACTTTAGTCATAGCGAATTCCTCATAATGCTGAATGAGCCAGGCGTCATATTCCGTCCAAGTGTTAAATGTTTCGGTCATAAAATTCCTTTTTAAATTCCTCACAGAGCTTAGGAGCGCACAGAGAATCAAAGGATTAGAGATAAAATAATCTCTCTGTGAACTCTGTGCCCTCTGTGAGGAATTTTTCCCTTTTTCTATTGTAAGATTGCGCCCTTGTCAGCAGAAGAAACCAGCTTTGCGTAGCGTGCAAGGTAGCCGGTTTTTACCTTTGGTTCCGGGGCTTTCCATGCGGCCTTTCGTTTTGCAAGTTCCTCGTCGCTTACGTCCAGATGAATCTTGTAGTTATTGATGTCGAGGGTGATTTTATCGCCTTCCTGAACTAAAGCAATCGGACCACCAACTGCAGCCTCTGGTGAGCAGTGACCAAGACTTGCGCCTCGTGTTGCTCCAGAGAAGCGGCCGTCTGTAATCAGGGCAACCTGCTTGTCCAGTCCCTGTCCGGCCAATGCTGCTGTGACTGCGAGCATCTCACGCATTCCAGGACCGCCTTTCGGGCCTTCGTAGCGGATTACGACTACGTCCCCGGCCTTAATCTGAGCCTTCTGGACTGCTTCCATTGCCTCGCTTTCGTCATTAAAGACTCGGGCTGGTCCTGTGTGGAGCATGAGCTCTTTTGCACAGGCACTTCGCTTTACTACAGTTCCGTTTGGAGCCAGGTTTCCGAACAAAACAGCGATTCCACCGTTGTCGCTAAATGGATTTTCAATCGGACGCAAAATTTCAGGATTGCGGTTTTTAACGCCCTTGAGGTTCTCGGCGATTGTCTTTCCTGTGGCCGTAATCAAATCTGTGTGAATGAGCTTTTTCTTTGCAAGCTCTGCCAAAACGGCCTGAACGCCGCCTGCATCGTCAAGCTCGCACATGAAGGTGTGGCCTGCAGGAGCCAGGTGGCAGAGGTTTGGTGTGCGGTTTGAGATTTCATTTACTTCGTGAAGGTCAAGTGAAAGGCCTGCCTCGTGCATGATGGCCGGAACGTGAAGCATTGTGTTTGAAGAGCAGCCCAGAGCCATGTCTGCTGCAAGGGCGTTCTCAAAGTTCTCTTTTGTCATCATTTTTCGGGCTGTGATTCCCTTTTTATAAAGTTCCATTACGGCCATGCCTGCGTGTTTTGCAAGCTGGATTCGGCGACCGGTTACTGCAGGAATTGTTCCGTTGCCCGGCAAGCCCAATCCCAAAACTTCTGTAAGACAGTTCATTGAGTTTGCGGTGAACATGCCGGAGCAGGCACCGCAGCCAGGGCAGGCATAGTTTTCCATTTCACGAAGCTGCTCTTCGGTTACTTTACCCACGGCAAGGCCACCAACAGCCTCGAACATATCTGTTAAAGAAAGGTTTTTGCCGGAATATGGATTTGAAGCATCGTGACCAGGCAAGTGACCTGGCATCATAGGACCGCCTGAAACAAAAACTGTCGGCAGGTCAAGGCGGGCAGCGGCCATGAGCATACCCGGAACGATTTTGTCACAGTTAGGAATCATAACGAGGGCGTCAAACTGGTGAGCCTTTGCAACGCACTCAACGCTGTCTGCGATAAGTTCGCGGGTTACAAGGGAATACTTCATGCCCTCGTGGCCCATGGCGATTCCGTCACAGACGCCGATTGCAGGGAATTCAACTGGAGTGCCGCCAGCCAAGCGGACGCCGGCCTTTACGGCTTCAGCAATTCGGTCAAGCTCAATGTGGCCTGGAATCAGCTCGTTTTTTGCACAGATGATTCCGACCATTGGCTGGGCAAGTTCCTCATCAGTGTAGCCTGAAGCATAAAAAAGAGAGCGGTGCGGAGCCCGTGCCGTTCCCACGATAGCGTTATCAGATTTTTTCATAATGTACCTCACAAAAAATATTCAATGCCATTATACAGAGATTCTTTCATTGCGTAAATTGAAATATGAGAAAAGAATTATTGCGTTTTCTGCAATTATTTTTTTGCATAGTAGAGCCTTGTGTCCACCCGCTTGTAAAAAGTCTGAAGGTCATCGCAGTTCCTTGCACATGAAAGACCAAGGGAAACGCTTATCTGCGGCATCTTTTCCCATTGAAGGGCGTGAATACTTTTCTGGATTTTTTCAGCGATTTTTGCTTCATCTTCTCGTCTCCATTAATTTAATGATACACTGTAAAAGCTGTTTTTGTACAATTAAATTTTGGGGGCTCCGGCTGCCCTTCGGCTGTCGCTCAGGGATCAGCCGTCAGGCTTTCCCTGGTTCCGCTTCCGCTACATTGCCTGCACTGCGTTCCGGCAACGGCTTCGCCGCCAGTCCAATCCTTAGCCCGTGCTTCTCATTGACAAAATTTCTCCGTTTCCATAAAATAACGGCGTAAACGAGCAAAGGCGCTCATTCGATTTAATGGTTTGTTACCGTTGAATGGAATGGGCGTCTTTTTTTGCTTTAAAGGATTTTATGGAAAGCGACAGTGATTTAAAAGGCATTTTTGGGCAGCTTTGCGGAACACATGAAAAAGAAATTTTACTTGAGATGGATAAGCTTTACACTCAGATTGCAGACAGTCAGAGTGTCTGGTATAAGGAATCAGGCTTTACCTGCCCGCCAGGGTGCGGTGAATGCTGCAGAAATTTTGAGCCTGACCTTCTGGCAAGTGAGGCATATTTTATGGCGGCCTGGCTCCTGGCAAAAGACGCTCCTGTGGCAGAAAAAGTTGCCGACGGGGAATTTCCTTTTCCAGAAAATAAGGGCTGTCCTTTTTGGAATGAAAAACAGGAATATCACTGCACGATTTACGGAGGTCGCTCCTTTGTGTGCCGCTTTTTCGGGGCTTACGGAGCCAGATCTAAAAGCGGCGAGGTCGTTTTTAAGCCCTGTAAATTTTATCCTGCAAATCTCCTTGCTTCCCATAAGCCGCCTTTGGCACACAGGCAGTACGCTGAAAAGGAGTTAAAGGATGTTTTCGGTCATTTGCCGCCCCTTTCCACTGATATTATGGAATCAGCCCTTTCCCTCAATGGGGACAACAAGTCTACAAAGCTTATAAGGGAAATATTGCCACAGGCTGTCCGTCATTTAAAGTGGATTTGCAGCATGGCCCAAAATCCGGAAAATGCCTGACAATTGCTTCAAGCCTTAGCCTAGAAGTTCAAAAGCCTTGTCGAAAAAGTGCTTTTCGGCCACATCCGAAAACTTTTCCCTCAAATCCACAAGGTTTTCTTTCAGCTCTTTTTTGCTTTTTCCCCGCAGAATCACCTCGCAGTATCCCTGCTCGCGAATCTGCCTTGCCGCATGGTTTTCAATCTGATTAACAAAGGCAATGTAGGGCAGTGCCTTGAGTTCCAAAAGCTTGCTTCGTTCCAAAATAGGAAACTTGATATTTATCGAAAAACTCTGTGCCCTCTGTGCTCTCTGTGAGGAATTCAATAATTCACTAAACATCATATCCGGCAAAGACACACCCGCGCTAGCCGCATAAGTCGTGCTCATCCCGGAAAGCCTTGGATTTACTTCAATCACGAACCATTTTTCGCCGTCGAAGACCAAATCTACCTGAGCGATTCCGTTGAGTCTCATTCCATTCGCAAGTTTCAAAAGCATTTCGTTTAATTCAGCGATTTTAAGGCTTTCAAATTCTTCTTTTTCAATTCCAAAAGGCCCGATTTTCACGCTCTGCTTGGGGCTTGTGATTCCGTACTGGTTCACGCTGAATTTATGCGGCGGAAGAATCGTGTAATTTCCCTGACCGGTTTTTTCGTCAAATGTGCCGTATATTTCGCAGCCGAACTGCTCGCCGCAAAGCATTTCTTCTATTATTCGGTCCGAAGTCGTTTTCTTGGATTTTAAGATTCCCACGGCCTCATCGTAAGTATTCACAACGTCCGCGCCAAAAGAACTGAGGCCCGTAGTGTCTTTTATAATCACAGGAAAGCGCAATTTTTTGATTTCATGAAAAACTGAGTCGCGGAAGACATTGCTCCGTAAGTCACGCCGGTTTCCGCCGTTAATCCAAAGCTCGTGGTGCATGTAAACTGCTTTCGCACAGTTCACGCCGAGCTTTTCCAGAAAAACATGGGTGCGCCACTTGTCAAAGCAGATTGTCGCAGTTTCAACCGAGTGGCATATCGTCCTGATTCCCTTTTCGCGCAAAAAATCCGCCACCATCGCGTCCTTTATCGTGAGCCAGTCGTAGGGAACGACATAAAAACTTGCCGCAACCGCAATGTCGGGCTTCAATTCCGCAAGTTCCTCAGCGATTTCTTTTTCTTTGTCAGATTTTATCAGAAGCCGACGGACTTTTTCAGATTCTACTATAGTATTACCCTCGATGTCACATAAAAACATGGCCGGAAGCTGTGTCGCAATCAAAATCTCGTGCCCGCAGTTTTTGCCAGCCAGAAAATCCCATTGCTCCGTCCAGGAAGGAAGTGTCGTGGTGGTGATTGCCCCGCCGTCGTAAATATTCGAGCTTGTAGAATAAAAAAGAATCCGCATGAAAACAATATACAAGTGGCAATAAATTACTGCAATCCCCACTCAATATTCTGAATCTTTTCTCGGAGTGATTCGTCACCAGTCAGATTAACAAGCGTTTCCAATAAATCTGCCCCGTTCGTCCACACATCCGGGTAAACGCCAAAGCCCTCGCCATGCCAGTTTTTGAATCTCTTAAGGCTTCCTCTCATTTCCGTTGCTGAAATATAAAAGACAATTTTTGATTCGGGGAGTCTGAAGGGATTTACGTTCCAGTATTCACAGCATCCCGAAGAATTTTCTCCCACAACAATAACCTGATTGCCAAAGTCTTCTTTTGCAGTCCACACAAACTCTTCTGTGGCAGAAGCTGAGTTCCTGTCGATTAGTATAATCAGTTTTCCTGTGAAATGAGGTTTTTCTGGAACAGAAAGTGCGTGTTCTGCCATCTTATCCAAAAAGTTTCTTGAGTCATAAGTGATTTTGCAGGGGGCATTTTTCTGTTCAAGCAGCATATTTTCCACGATATTGTCCGCTTCTCTGGTTTGTGTATTGAATTTTTTGTATTTCATGGCTTCAAGCTGGGTGAGGGCTGGTGACTGAACTTGTTTTGCTGGAACAAAGTTTTCTGCTTTCCAGAATTTTGATGCAATTCCGATTCCATATCGTGCCAAATCATATTCACTCACATTATTGCTGTCCGGAATATACAGATTAATGAAAAAATTTGTTCCGTAAGAATCGTATCCGCCTGGGTTGCTTCTCAAATCGACGATTATGTTCTTTTTGTCCTGAAAATTAGAGCCGGCCTTCATGAATTTTTGAAAATTTCTGTCCGCACCTCTTCGATATTTTGAATCAGCTGGTGGCTGCTGAAAACTGCTCAGAGAAATATACGCGGAATTTTCGGTCTGTTTTTCGCCATAACGTATATTCGGAAGCATATTAATCGGAACTTCTGATTTTACGTGAATTTCATAGACTTTGCCATCGATTGAAACTGAAAGCGACTTTTCCTGAGATGGAGCGACGTTGATTTTGTCGTCAGTTTTTTTGAGCATTTGAGAATAGGCTGGAAGGCGAGCTTTTTCGATTTCACCGACTCTGTAGATTCTTTCGCCTTTTCCTGGATAGTAAAAGAGATTTTCCGTGCTTCCGTCGTATTTTGAGCCGATTTTGATTCCAGGTTTTGCCGAATCTTCCCCGACTTCCACGACTTCAAACGAATTCCCGTCTTTTTTGACGAAAATATCCGACCAGTAAACGATATAATTGTCGCAGAAATGCCATGACCAGTTATTGAGGTGGATTGAAAAGTGCGTGTCTTGAATTTTGCCCGAAAGTTCAGCTTTTAAGACTTCAAAAAATTCCTCAACGCTGATTTCTTTTCCTTCAAAATGATTTTTTATATTCTTTTGGAGAACTTCCAGATTTAATCCACGTTCACAAGCATTTTCATAGCCCGCATAAGTTGTTTTAAAAATCCAGCAGAACATATCCAGATCTTTTTCGAGCTGGTCTTCTGAAATTTTCTCAACAGAATTGAAATTTTCGTAAGGATTTTCGATGTCTTTCCATTCGCAAGGTTCAACTTTGAGTGCGTTTGCCTTAAATTCTTCAGACGTCACATGAACAGAAGGGAGTGTATTTCCGCCGCTGGTTGAAGCGCAGCCCAAAAGCCAAAATGATGAAAGAATACCCGCAAAAGCAAGCATTGTCAGATTTTTTTGAATTAATGAAACTTTTTTCATAGAAAAACAATATACAATTTTTAAATGATTTTGCGTAGCTTAATTGAATCAACTCCCCAAAATCAGTAAAATACCCTTAATCAAAAAATCTTCATGGGGAAATTATGAAAATCAACGGCTCACAGATTGTAATTGAATGCCTTGTAGAGCAGGGCGTAGATACAGTTTTCGGTTATCCAGGCGGAAACATCCTTAATATTTATGACGCACTTTATAAAAACTCTGACAGAATCAACCATATCCTTACGGCACACGAACAGGCCGCAGCCCACGCCGCAGACGGATATGCCCGCACAACAGGCAAGGTCGGAGTCTGCATGGCAACTTCTGGCCCGGGTGCAACCAACCTTGTAACGGGCATCGCAACCGCTTACATGGACTCAATTCCTGTCGTTGCAATCACTTGTAATGTAGGCACTCCATTGCTCGGAAAAGACACTTTCCAGGAAATCGACATCACAGGCGTTACTCTCCCAATCACAAAACACAACTTCATCGTAAAAGACGTAAAAGACCTGGCCAAAACTTTCCGTGAGGCATTCATCATCGCAAAATCAGGCCGACCTGGCCCTGTCCTCATCGACATTCCAAAAGACGTAACTGCCAAAGAATGTGAATTCGAGCCTCTCAAAAAAGGCGACACAGGCCTTGAAACTCTCGTTTCGGAGAATTCCAACTTCTCACGAGTCGTAAAAGTCGCTGTTCCAAGTGACGAAGAAATCAAAAAAGCCGCAGAAATCATCAATAAATCAGAACGTCCTGTAATTTATGCAGGCGGCGGCGTTAAAATCAGCGGTGCCGAAAAGGAACTCCTCGAATTCGCCGAAAAAGCACAGATTCCAGTTGCCGAAAGCCTTATGGGCCGCGACGTATTCCCTGCAAGCCACCCGCTTTGCACCTGGATGGTCGGTATGCACGGAACGAGAGCCAGCAACATGGCAGTCACCGAAAGTGACCTCGTCCTCGCCCTGGGCTCACGCTTTTCTGACCGCGTAATCGGCGACCCGAAAGTTTTCGCCGCAAACGCAACTGTCCTTCACATCGACATCGACCCTGCCGAAATCAACAAGAACATTCCTGCTCAGGAGCAGCTTGTTGGCGACGTTAAGGCAATCCTTACCCGCCTGCTTCCTCTCATCGAAAAACGCGAGCACAAAGACTGGCTCAAGAAAGTCGATGAATGGAAAAAGGTTGTTCCTGCCTGCTACTCAGAAGTTAAACCGAACTCAATCAATCCAAAATTCATGCTTGAGACAGTCCACAAATACGCAGGTGACGACGCTTACATCACGACCGAAGTCGGCCAGCACCAGATGTGGACGGCTCAGTTCTATCCGTTCGGAAAGCCACGCCGCTTCGTAACTTCCGGCGGTTTGGGAACAATGGGCTTCGGTACAGGAGCCGCAATGGGAATCCAGGTTGCTCACCCGGAAGGCCGCGTAGTCCACATCGCAGGTGACGGCTCATTCCGCATGAACTGCAACGAGCTCTGCACAATCGCGCGCTACAATCTTCCAATCGTAATTGTTCTGGTAAACAACGGCACTTTGGGCAATGTCCGCGTATGGCAGAAACTCTTCTACGACAAACGCTACAGTCACACAACCCTCGACTTCGGCCCGGACTGGGGCAAACTGGCTGACGCATACGGAGTAGGCTACTACAAGGCTTGCAACAACGCCGAGTTCGACAAAGTTTTCAAAGAGGCCTTCGAGAGTCATAAGCCATGTATCGTAGACTCAATCGTTGACATCGACGAAATGATTCTACCTATGGCAATCCCTGGAAAGCCAATCGACGACCAGATGATGAGCTGGGACAACTAAGGCCTTTTTCATGACAGATAACACGTCACGAATCCGGGGAATCCTGCTTATAACGGGAGCCGCTTTCTTCTTTGCCACGATGAGTGCTTTCGTTCATCTGTCAGGGGAGCTTCCCTTCTTTCAAAAATGCTTTTTCAGAAATCTCGTCGCCCTTCTGGTGGCGGGATTTGCCCTTGTACGCTCAAAAAAGCCTCTTAACATTGTAAAAGGCTCGGTTCTTTTCCTCTGCATAAGGTGCGTGGCAGGCACAATCGGAATTTTCGGAAATTTTTACGCCATTGACCGCATTCCCTTATCCGACGCTGCCATGCTCAATAAAATGGCGCCTTTTTTCGCCGTGATTTTCAGCTATCTCGTCTTAAAAGAAAAAATCAGGCCACTTCAGGCTATTTTCCTGATTCTTGCATTTTTCGGGGCCATGCTCGTGGTAAAGCCTTCCTTTAATTTTACAGAATCGCTTCCGGCTTTTGCGGGATTTTTTGGCGGAGTGGGGGCGGGCTGTGCCTACGGCTGCGTGCGCAAACTTTCCACCTTCAAAATGAACGGAAAATTCATCGTCTTCTGTTTCTCAGCCTTTTCCTGCCTTGTGGCCCTTCCCTGGCTGATTTTATATTTTGAGCCCATGACTTTTTCCCAGCTTTTCTTACTTTTGATGGCAGGCTTGTGCGGGGCGGGCGGTCAGTTCTGCGTGACAGCGGCTTATTTTGCAGCTCCGGCCAAAGAAATTTCAGTTTTCGACTACTCGCAGGTAATTTTTGCCGCCCTTGAAGGCTTCTTCCTTTTTGGTCAGGTTCCCGACGGTCTCAGTTTTTTTGGCTGCGTCATAATAATCAGCATGGGAATCGCAATGTTTTTCTACGAAAAGAAAAAGGCACTTTAATTTTTACGGGCGCAATTTTATCGGCAACGGGCCTTCCGCGGCTCAGTAACCCTCGGCCGCTTCCCTCGCTGCGCTCAGTCCAGTGGCTGGCTTCGCCACAAAAAGAATAGGTATTGACGAAAATATGCGGGGGGGGGGTATACTATATCTTGAATCTTATCATTAGATTCAAGGAGTAAAAATGAAAATTTTCAAAAAAACACTTTTGTCTTTGCTTGCATGTACTATGCTTGCAAATTTTATTGCTTGTTCAGATGGTGATGACGGCTCATCTTCTGGCTCGTCTTCATCGCTTCCAAAATCTGTAGGCTCTGATCCGTTCAAAGGTAAAGAATTCAAGGAAGACGGCTATTTAGCTGATACCTATAAATTTGGTACAGACGGTAAGGTAGAAAAGGTTGGTTATTTAAGTAATTTAACCACTACTTACAAATATTCATACAATGCCGAAAAATCATTGCTCTATCGTTTGCAGGCAGATTGGCATGGTTTGTCTTACGATGACTATATTGCAGCGATGAAAACAAAGTTCACTTATACAAAAGCTGAACTCGAATCTCTAAAAAAGAAAAATACTAGTCTTCCGATTGTTGAATATTATACTATCTCAGAGTCAGGTGATAAACTTTCTTTGGAAGAGTATTATGACGGAGATATCTCAAAAACTCTCGTTGAATTTTCTGGTAGTAAAGACTCAAAAAAGATTTGGCTTTCTGGATATGAACTTGGTATTGACTTAGATGATGCCTCTTATTTGGCTGTTCCATCCTTTTCAAAAGGGGTAATGACTGCAAAATTGTATAAGGCTAAAAAATCTACTAGTTATTTTAGTACTAATTATAGTTTTACTGACGAAGAGGCTGGCACTGTAAAGGCAAATTATTCATTCCCGACAGAGGGCGCTAAAGATGAAGATAATGTAACAGGAACTCTCACATTCACTGAAGTTCCAGAAGCACTTTCAGAATCTTTAGCTTTGAATGAAGAGTTTACGCTTAAATTCTAAAAATCATTACTGACAAAAAAATCCCCCGGCTTGCAATTCAAAATCTCGCAGACCGGGGGATTTTTTTTGTCTCAGTTAAAGACTAGTCCAATGCGTGTCCTGCAGAACCGAGAACGTCAACACACTTGTGCATGTACATCTTTTTGAGCTCATCGCGAGCTGGTGTGAGGTACTGGCGTGGGTCGAAGTCGCCTGGGTGCTCAACAAAGTGGCGGCGGATAGCTGCTGTCATAGCCAAGCGGCCGTCTGAGTCGATGTTGATTTTGCAGACTGCTGATTTAGCTGCCTTGCGGAGCTGCTCTTCCGGGATACCGACTGAGTCAGGGATTTTTCCGCCGTACTGCTCAATGATTTTTACGTATTCTACTGGAACTGATGAAGATCCGTGGAGTACGATTGGGAAGCCTGGGAGCTTCTTTTCGATTGCTTCGAGAACGTCGAAAGCCAATGGTGGCGGAATAAGAACGCCGTCAGGAGTGCGTGTACACTGCTCTGGAGTGAACTTACAGCGGCCGTGTGAAGTTCCGATAGAAATTGCAAGTGAGTCACAGCCTGTTTTTGAAGTGAAGTCGATTACTTCCTCTGGTTTTGTGTATTTTGACTCTTCTGCAGCAACGTCGTCCTCAACGCCGCCGAGAACGCCAAGCTCAGCCTCTACTGTTACGTCGTGAGCGTGAGCATATTCTACAACTTTCTTTGTAAGGGCTACGTTCTCATCGTATGGAAGTGCAGAGCCGTCGATCATTACTGAAGAGAAACCGTTGTCGATACAGTCTTTTGCTACTTCAAAGTTTGGACCGTGGTCAAGGTGAAGAACGATTGGAATATCGCAGCCGAGCTCATGAGCGTACTCAACAGCACCGCGAGCCATGTTGCGGAGAATGTTTGCGTTTGCGTAAGCGCGAGCGCCTTTTGAAACCTGCAGGATGACAGGTGATTTAACCTCAACACAAGCCATGATGATAGCCTGCATCTGCTCCATGTTGTTGAAATTGAATGCTGGGATAGCATATCCGCCTTTCATTGCTTTTGCGAACATATCTTTTGTGTTCACCAAGCCAAGTTCTTTGTAACTGGTCATAAAAACTCCTTTCAAAATCGCTGAAAATGCGACCTAAAAAACTGTATGTGCTATAATATGTTTAAAACGCGATAAAATCAAGAACATGTCGTTTTTGTCTAAAAAAAATATTGTCACTATTTATGGTGAAAAATGGTTAAAATTAAAAAAATAAAATAGTCTTTTAAAATTGTTTGACAAAGATGTGTGTTAGAAATATAATTACTAATGATTTTGTGTGGGTTTTAGAAAGTTCTGCCGATAAATTTGATATGGGTGTCTTTCAAAAAGAACGCACGAATAAATAAAAAGGAGTTTTTGAATGAAAAAGGGCGTAGTAGTCTTTACTGGTTTTGCATTCCTGCTTGCATTCTCTGTTCCAGCAGTTGCACAACCCAGCTCAAAGGCCGTAGAAACAAGAATCATTGATAATTTTGACAACGTAGGTTCTCAAGATTATCAGGTACCTGGAAAATCGGTCAACAGCACTGAGTCTCACAACTGGACATGGGCAGTTCAGGCGAGCCACTATATTGATAAAGAAAAGGGTTTCCCAAAATTGGATTATTTTGACGGTCAGCCTAATTCTCTCCGTCTTTTCAATAAAGAAGGTGACCAGCCAAAAGTTCTCGGTGTAAAAACAAGTTATCTTCGCAAAGGTGAAAACTGGTTCGAAGTTTACCCGGAGAGCGAAGGTAAACCATACGAAATTCCTTTCGTAGGTACAGTTACACAGGTTGATTTCTGGGTATGGGGTGCAAATTACCTCTACTTCATCGATCTCCTTATCCGTGACGCAGACGGCCGTGTTTATACACTTCCTGCAGGCAATCTTGCTTTCAATGGATGGCGTAACGTAATCGTTCCAATTCCTTCACATGTCCGCCAGCACTCACGCTTGCGCTCAGGACCAACAACAATGACTTTCGTTGGATTCCGTGTACGCACAGATCCCGACGAATATGTCGATGATTTCAATATCTTCTTCGATCAGCTCAAGTTCTCTACAAACGCTTTGAGCAATGTATTCGATGGATATGAGCTCAAAAATGTTGATTTTGGTGATTCTGGCTCAAGCGGAAGCTCAAGCTCATCATCACAAGGAGAAGCAAAATAATGAAAAAGTTACTTACAGTTGCCATTGCATTGGCACTTTCTGCAGCAGTTTTTGCACAGGATAACAATCGTCAGAACGACAACGAGAGCCTTGCTTCACCAGATCCAACAGTAGTGGGTAATGATTCTGCCCGACAGGCTCTTCGTGAAGTATCAGTTGACCGCTATGAATTGGAAGGCAGTTGGAACGCTCATATTTCACCAGATAACGGCGTAATCAATGCTCGTCTTTTCGAGGGTAATCCTCTTGCAAAAGAGCCTCTTAAAGGTGAAGAAGATGCAGAAGACTCAAAAGTTCTTGGTATCAAAGTTGAATTCTTCCATCGCGGTGTAAACTCATTCTTCATTAAGTCTGCACGCCCAATCCCAATTGAGGGTGTTACAAAGACAATTTCTTTGTGGGTTGCCGGACGAAATATGAATCATGAAATGTACGTTCTCGTACAGGACTACAATGGCAATAACTTCGAGCTTTTCCTTGGAAACCTTGGTTTCTCAGGCTGGAAGAAAATGTCTGTAGCTGTTCCACCAACTCCGGATGGAGAGCATGGAATTATCCAGTCTTCTGCTTATCATGGTGTAAAGCCAGGCCTTCGCATTGTAGGTTTCCGTGTTGACTGTAACCCAATGCTTGCTCGTGGCACATACTATATGTACCTCGACGACCTTCGTGCTGTAACAGATCTTTATGATCTTGAAAACCGTGACGAAGACGATATGAACGACGACTGGTAGTCCTTAATAAAGGCACTTTTGTGTTAGGCCCGCTGTTTTAATCAGCGGGTTTTTTTTATGTCTCTTGGTTTCCTACAGTTTTCTATAAAGTCTGAGCATTTATTCGTCTCTTCTAATTTATTTAAAAAAATGCTATAATTTATTATATGAATCTTAGTAATTTTGGAATCAACGCCTATAAAAATGCGGCAAATTCTGATTCCTCGGACAAAATAGATAAAAAACAAATCAGTACGCCTGCTTTTGAAAAAATCACATCATCTTCTGCAGGACAGGGACAAAAATCTCAAAAAACAATCAATGAAATTTTTGACAAGCGATTTTTTCCTCAATTAAGTGATAAAGATTTTCAAGGAAATGAGTCTGCTCGTATTGCAGCGAAAGCCCTTACTTCTGGTGGCCTTATAAAAGTTCCTGAACAGCCCCGTGAAAAGGACGGAAAAGAAAATATTTATCGCCGGGTTGCAAAATTCCTTATGCTGATTGGCGTTGATGAAGCTGCAAAAATCCTTCCGCATCTTTCAGAAGAACAAACTGAAAAAATAATTCCTGAAATAGCGTCAATCCGCTATGTTGAGCCGGAAGAAGCTACGGAAATACTTCAGGAATTTCAAGGCTTGGTTAAACAGGCTCGTGAAGAGGGGGGCATTGACACGGCCCGGGCAATTCTTGAAAAGGCATTTGGTTCTCACAAGGCCGGCCTTATTCTTGAAAAAACTGCAAGTAATATTTCTGGAAAGCCCTTTGAATATCTTTTTGAGGCTGACAGTGACCGGGTTTCACTCCTTTTAAAAGATGAGTCAAATGCGGTAAAAGCCCTTGTTCTTTCATATCTTAACCCGAAAGTTTCTGCCCAAGTCATAAATGAAATGGAAACTCAGGACAAAAAAGATGTAGTCATGCGTCTGGCTAAGCTCACTAAGGTTTCTCCGGAAATTATTCAGCGGGTGGACAAAGCCATGCAGGAAAAAATGAATCATCTTGCGAGCTCAAAATCTGATTCAATTGACGGCAAAAGTGTTCTTGCTCAGATTCTCAAGCGCATGTCACCGCAGGCCGAAGAAGGAATCTTGAATAATCTTGCGGAACAGGATTCTCAGCTTGGTGAAGAATTACGGGAAAGGCTGTTTACTACAGAAGATATTATCAATGCAGACGACCGCTTTATTCAGGACAGACTGCGTGACATGGATGAAGAAGAAATTGCTTATCTTATCGCATCAAAAGCCGAGGATTTCCGTGAAAAAGTTCTTTCAAATGTTTCAGAAAATAGAAGAAAATCAATTCTGGAAACTGAAAAATTCCTGTATCCAATGCGGAAGAGTGACTGCGAGAAGGTGACGTCTCAGTTTTTTGCTACGTTACGGCGAGCCTGGGAAGAAGGAAATTTGTATATAAAAGGCAGGGATGACGAGCTTTATGTCTGAGATTCTTAAAAAAGGTGAATATTACAAGTCTTTTGAGGTTCTTAATGTTTTTGATGTTCCGGACTATCATTCTACCGCCTTTCATCTGCGACATTCAAAAACCGGACTTGAAGTTTTTCACATGCTCAATGATGACAGTGAAAATCTTTTTGCCTTTGCATTCCGTACTCCAAACACAAAGGCAAATGGTCTTGCACATATTATTGAACATTCCGTTTTATGCGGTTCAGAAAAATATCCTTTAAAAGATCCTTTTGTAGTCATGTCGAATCAGAGCGTAAAAACTTATCTCAATGCCATGACTTATTCCGATAAAACTGTATATCCTGCAAGTTCAATTTCCAGGGCCGATTATTATAATCTCATGTCAGTTTACGCTGATGCAGTTTTTTTTCCGCGTCTTGAAAAAGAAATTTTTATGCAGGAAGCTCACCGCCTTGAAATCGACGAAAACGGAAGTCCTTCAATTCAGGGAGTCGTTTACAATGAAATGAAGGGAAGCTATTCTTCCTTTGAGTCAGTTGCCTCTGACATTGCATTTGCAAGCCTTTTAAAGGGGACAATCTACGAAAAAGATTCTGGTGGCGATCCTCTGGAAATTCCTTCTGTTACCTATGAAGAATTCCTGCAATTCCATAAAACATGGTACCGCCCGGACAACTGTTTCGTGTTTCTGCATGGCAACATTCCTACTGTGGAACAGCTTGATTTCCTGCAGCAAAATTTCCTTGACCGGCTGGAACAAAAGTTTCCTTCACTTGATGTTTCAGAATCTGCGCGCAAAAAGCGTATCAGTGATTTTATTTCCCTTGTTACTCCTTCAAAAATCGGCTCGCCCATAGAAGTTTATGCGGAAGCTCCCAGTGGCGAAGGCGAAGAAGGCAATACTGTCCTTGTTAATTGGCTTACCGGCCGTTGCGAAAATGCTCTTTCCACAACAGAAAAAGTGATTCTTGCAGGTATCTTGTGCAATCATGACGGTTCGCCACTTCAAAAGGCTTTGCTTGAAAGCGGCCTTGGTGAGGATATTGCCCCGCAAAGTGGCCTTTTTGGCTCAATTTATACTTCTACCTTTACAGTTGGTCTGCGTGGTGTCAAAAAAGGGAATGAAAAGCTGGTTGAAAAACTTATCCTGGACACTGTAAAAAATCTTGTTCAAAAGGGAATCCCGGAAGATGACGTGGAATCCACCTTGACTACACTGGAATTCTCCCATCGTGAAATTAAGCGCGGGCACGGACCTTTTGCAATTTCTCTTATGGCCCGTCCTATTTACGGCTGGCTTTACGGAGACGGACTTGAAAATCAGATTCGCCTGCGTTCTCATCTTGAGCAAATCCGCAAAAAAATAACGTGTGATAAATCTTATATTCAAAAGCTTCTTAGGGAACTTCTTCTTGAAAATAATTCCAGGTCTCTTGTAGTTGTATCTCCGTCAGAAAATTTTACAAAGAGGCGGGAAGAAGCAGAAAAACAAAGAATCGCAGCGCTTCTAAAACAAAAATCGGTCCAAGAAATCAAAAGGGAAAGCGAAAGGCTTCATGCTTTTCAGGCTTCCGGCGATGATTCTTCCTGTCTGCCTCATCTTGAGCCAAAAGATTTTATAATTGAAGGCAAGCCTGTCATGAACCGGGTAAAATCCGTCATTGATTTTCTTCCGGGTTTTGACGGCTCAAAAGTTCCATTCATCAAAAATGTGGAAAATACAAACGGAATAATCTATCTTGACGTCGGTTTTCCTGCAGATGTTCTTGATGCAAAAGACTATCCTTTCCTTCCTGCTTTTGCGGATTGCGTTACTGAATGTGGCTGGGGGGAACTTGACTGGGCCAGGTCTGCGGCTGAAACAGCCCTTTATACCGGCGGAATCGGGGTAAACCTTCTTACAATGGAAGGTCCTGACACTCAAAATGCAAAGGAACTCGCAAGAAAATACAACTGGATTAAGCGTGACTGGGTGATTTTCAGAATGTCCATGCTTGAAGAAAAGTCTGAGAAGGCGCTGAATCTTCTGGAAGGCTGTCTTAATGAAACTGATTTTTCAGATGAAAAGCGTATTGCCGACATACTTGCTGAAAGCCGAAATGACTTTGAGTCATCCGTAATTCCTGATGGCCATGTTTTTGTTTCCAATCGGGTTTTGCGGGCCAAATCAAGGAAAACCGCAGTTGATGAAATCTGGAATGGAATTTCTCAGTATCTTACTCTTAAAAAACTTGCTGATTCGCCTCTTTCTGAAAATATCAGTCGTTTCATACGAATTTTCAGACTTATAAAAGAGGGCGGGGCGTTCATTCATGCTACCGGTGAAGTTTCCGGCTTTAAAAAACTGGAATCCCTTTTACCAGATTTTATTTCCTCTGTAAAAATCTCTGCCCCCCATAATCCAAGGGATTGTGACGACTCTGATTTTTTTGCACTTACGGAAATTCCCGGAAAGGAAGGGGCGCTTTTAAATTCAGAGGTTTTTTCCACGTCTTCTCAGGTCGGTTATGCTTCCGAATGTATTCCCGCCGCAAAATACGAAAATCCTGAAAGTTATTCTGAGGAAGTCTGTACCCACTGGCTTTCAAATAATCTTCTCTGGGAAAAAATCCGTACTATTGGCGGTGCTTACGGAGCTTTCTGCAACGCCGAACCCATGTCAGGGCTTCTGGTCTTTGCGACTTACCGCGATCCTGCCGCCTTTGACTCATGTGACGTTTTTGAAGAGTGTATAAAAGAAGCTTCTGAAATTGATTTTTCAGATGACGATGTTTCTGCCGCCGTTATGGGCTGCTACAGCCATTTCATTCAGCCGCAGTCTCCCAAGGGGCGTGGTTCTTCTGCCCTTACCCGGCTGCTCTACGGAATTCTTGATGAAGACCGGGAGCAGAAAATTCTGGGCATATTGAATACAAAGCCGGAAGACCTGAAAAAGGCTTTCGGCAGGCTTTATGCAAATATTTCTGATGCAAAATTGGAGAAATTTAAAAAAAGAGCTGTAATTTGTGGAAAAAAAATGCTTTCAGAAGCAGGTTTTAGTGGAAAAATCATTTCATTACCGTTATAATTTTAAGCAGGGATTAAGTCTATTCGATTCCGGCTGGAGATTAAAATGAGGAATGAAAAATTTGAAAAATGCATAAAAATGATGAGGCAGTTGGTTTCTGACATTCAGGGAGCTCCGCTTCCAAGCGTTGATTTGGAGCCGGAACTTTATAGAATCTGGTTTGAGCATGTTCAGACAGCTGGAATGGAGTGTCTTTCCTATCTTGACGAAAATTTTCCCCTTGAAAAAGAAGACATTGACAGTACTCTTAATAAATTCTTAAAATAAAATATCAAGATTTATCTCTGCCTGCTAAAGTTAATTCTTTATTCTGTCGAAAATCAAAGAAGATAATCAGTTTAAAATCTTGTTGAATTGATTTTGGGTAGGCAGGGTATGACAAATTCAAAAGTTAGTAAGCGTTTCGATCAATATATTCTTCGTGGTAAGATGCGTCAGGAAGGTTTTGAGCGCTGGCGTTATGTTTTTTCTGCTCTAAGCAAATTTAATGGTCGTGAACGAAAATTTTTCATAGAGTTGTATATCGTAAATCCGGGTCTTTCCCCTAAAGCTGCCGTTATAAGCCAAAAGTCCAGACTAGCCATTTCCGAGGCTGACTTGCAGTATGCCCTTGCAGGAACGGAAGCTGCGGCCCATGCAAATGATGAAATGGACGTGAAGCCTTCTTATGTGCTCGTCAAGGCAGGAATCTTCGGGGAAGGCGGCAAGCAGATGAATAAATTCTATGCTTCGTCTCAGTTTGCCTTTGTAAAAAATACTGACAGTTTTAAAGTCGGGGAGTGTTCTTTCAGTTCAAAAGGGCTCTCAGGTTCAGTTTTGGTCACTGCCCAGGATTTGCGCGTGCGACCTGAACTGCTTTGTAATGTCGGAGCAATGTCCTGGGACTTAAAATTTGAGCGCTCAATCGAAAACAATCCTTTGTACAACCGCAAAAATTATCTTTGGATTCCAATCGGAACAAAAACCCTGTTTTCAGGCTCTGTTCTTGTTGACAATCAGGAATATGTGGTTCTTCCAAAGTCTTCAAACGGTTACATAGACAAGAGTTGGGGCGAAACCCTGAATTCGCCTTATTTTCATATTTCTTCAGGAAGACTTACGAGTATTATTACAGGCCGGCAGATGCTGAATTCCTGTTTTGCCCTGGAGGGTGAATTTTCAGGAAAACTCTGTGCTGTCATAAATCTGGAGGGTGCGAAATACAGTGTCTCAAACCGAAAAATTTTCAAAAAAGATGTGATTATTCATGACTGCTCTCAGCTTTCGGATACGGCTGAAGGTGAAAAAGTTCACTGGTCTGTGAGTATCCATCGGGGAAAATTCGTAATCGACATTGATATTTATTGCAAGGCAAGCGAAATGTTTGTCCGTGATTATGAAATGCCCCAGGGAAAAAGGTGCCTCCTTAAGGTTTTGGGCGGAACGGGAAATGGTGAAATTCGGGTTTACAAAAAAGTCAAAAAGAATCTTGAACTTCTTGAGCATGCAAACATAAATGACGCAATCTGTGAATTCGGACAGACTGAAGAAGTAGGAAAATAGAAAGAAATTAAACAGTTGACAAAAAAATCTAAAAATGTTAATTTATATCAACATTTTAATAGAAATATTTTAATGGACTCGCAAAAACGAGTCCATTTTTGTTATCGGAGCGTTGATGGATTACATTGCCTTGGATTCTTATCCTCATTATACCGAATGTGAAAAAATTGTCAGTGGATTGGGCTTCCATCTCGTTGAATTAAAGATTTCTCCTCAGAACGGAGTTACACAGATTCTTGCAACGATTACCGGAGCCGATTCCAGCGTCAATATCGGCGTCAACGACTGCTCCCGCGTTCATAAGGTTCTGTTGCCGGCCCTTGAAGAAATGCTTGGTACGGAAAACACTTATATGGAGCTCACTTCACCTGGCATGGAGCGCAATATCAGGAATGCTGCTGAATTTCCGCTTTTTCTTGGCCGGCAAATTCGGGTTTATGATAAAACTGTAACTGACTGGGTAGGCGGCATTCTTAAAAGTGCAGACAGCCAGTCACTAACATTGGAAGAAACAAAAGAAGACGGCACTTTGGAATCAAAGGTCATTTCTTTTGAAAATATAGCAAAAGCAAAATTTATTCATTTATAGTAGGAGGCTCGATATGTCAGAAATGGCAGATGCAATCCGTGAACTGACTCAAGAAAAAGGATTTTCATTGGATTCAGTCAAACAGACTATTGAGAACACTTTGCGCGCAGCTTACAAGCGTACTTTTGGAACTGCTGATAACTGCGTTGTTACTTTCGCTGATGATATGTCAGATGTTACCGTTGCTTCTCGAAAAACAATCGTTGACGGTGTGTATGACCCTGTTACCGAAATTGAACTTGAAGATGCACTTAAGCTTTCTCCGGAATGTGAATTGGGTGATGAAATCGACATTATCGTCGACCCCAAAACTTTTGACCGTTCAGCTGTTTCTGTTGGTAAACAGGAAACACACAAAGGCTTGAACGAGTCATTCAAAGACAAACTTTATAACGAATACAAGGATAAGGTCGGTGAAATCATCATCGGTTACTTCCAGCGTGAATACAACGGCAATATCTATGTTGATCTGGGAAAGGTTGAAGGAGTATTGCCAAAGAAATATCAGTCTCCACGCGAAGTTTACAATAAAAATGACCGAATCAAGGCATTTATCGTAGACTTAAAGAGAATTTCATCTGGATTGCAGCTTGTTTTGAGCCGCTCTGATCCAAAATTCGTTCAGTCTATTCTTGAACTTGAGGTTCCTGAAATTCAGGACAAAACTGTCGAAATCAAAAAAATTGTCCGTGATGCAGGCTACCGCACAAAGATTGCAGTTTCAACTACAAAAGAAGACGTTGATCCTGTAGGTTCATGTGTCGGACCAAAAGGCATGCGAATCCAGAATGTTATCCGTGAACTTGAAGGCGAGAAGATTGACGTTCTCCGCTATTCAGATGATCCGGTTGTTTTCATTAAAAATGCTCTTTCTCCGGCAGAAGTTAACCGTGTAGTTATCCTTGATGACGAGAAAAAGACAGCCCTTGCAATCGTTAATGACGAGCAGTTCTCTGTTGCAATCGGTAAAAACGGTCAGAATGTTCGCCTTGCAAACCGCCTTTGTGACTGGAGCATCGACGTTAAGACAGAAGAGCAGGCTGCAGAGATGGATCTTACCGAGCTTTCAACACGCCGTGCACAGGAATTGTTCAGCAACAATACTGCAGAGATTGAACCGGATGAAATTTCGGTTATTGCAGACCTTCCGGGCGTAAATCAGGAAGTTGCTGCAAAACTTAAGGAAGCCGGCTATGACGATATTGAAAAATTTGTTGATGCTTACGAGTCTGGAGAGCTTGCTGACTTTGAGGGTGCAAGTGCAGATGAACTGGCCGAAGTCAACAAAATCGTTCATAATACGGTAGAATTTGTCGAAGAAGAAGAGGGTGAGTCTGAGGCTGCTCCATCAGAAGAATCGAATGAAGCTGAAGAAGAGCAGGAATATTTCTGCCCTGAATGCGGTGCAAAAATCACGCTGAACATGACACATTGTCCGTCATGTGGCGTTGAATTCGAATTTGAAGAGGACGAGGAATAAGAGGTTTATAGAGGAATATGGCGGAAGAAGCTGCAAAAAAACCAGAATTTGTTTTAATCAAGAAAGAAAAAAAAGCCGAGCCAGCTCAGGAAAGTGCTAAAACTGAGGCTTCTCAGTCTATGACAAAAAAGAAAGTTGTCATCAAAAAGAAGCCTGTGCCTGCAAATGGTGAAGGCAAATCAGACTCAAATCAGGAAGAGAAAGCTAAGAATGGCGTTCATGTCGTCGTTAAAAAGCCGACTCCGGCTTCTCCATCTGCTCCAAAAACTTCAGAACAGCAGGAAAAGCCTCGTCCAGAAACAGTTCGTCCTCAGAAATCATTTGAGTTGAATTCAGCTCGCCCGAACGTAAAGGCTGGAAATCTTTCCGGAAGCCGTCAGGGCGGATATAACCGTGATCGTGGCGGCTACAATAACGGCGGCTATAACAACAATCGTGGTGGTTATGGTCAGAATGGCGGCCGAAGCGGCGGATTTACCGGTGCACAGGCACGTGAAGGCTATCAGAACCGCGAGCGTGACAACAATCGTCAGGGCGGATTCAACCGTAACGGCGGTCAGGGCGGATTCAATCGCAATGGCGGTCAGGGTGGATTCAACCGTGGCGGATTCAATGGACAGGGCGGTCAGGGCAGGCCGGGCTTTGGCAATCGACCAGGTTTTGGCAGCCAGGGTGGCGGTAGGCCGGGATTCGGCGGTCCGCGTCCAAGCGGCGGTGGCTTTGCTCCTCGCGGTGGCTTTGCTCCGGCTCCAATTCCTGCTCCACAGGCAGGCAAAAAGCAATTTAAAGGCAAAAAGCAGGTCTATGGCCAGCGAAAAGATAAAGAAGAGCTTTTTGACGAAGAAGAACTTTACAAGAAGAAGCAGGTTACTCAGGCAAGCGTAGTTCCAAAGTCAATCGACATTATGGAATCTATTTCTGTGTCTGACCTTGCCAAAAAAATGAACCTCAAGGCTGGTGACATCATTGCTAAGCTCATGGGCATGGGCATGATGGTTACAATCAACCAGTCAATCGACTCTGATACTGCGACACTTCTTGCAGCAGAATACGATTGTGAAGTTCATCTTGTTTCTCTTTATGATGAGACTGTTATTGAGCACGATGTGGGTGAAGAAGAAAACCTTAAGTTCCGCCCGCCAATCGTTACTGTCATGGGTCACGTTGACCATGGTAAGACAAAAACTTTGGATGCAATCCGAAAGACAAACGTTGTTGCAGGCGAGGCCGGCGGTATCACTCAGAAAATTGGTGCTTATCAGGTTCATACAGAAAAGGGAACAATCACATTCCTGGATACTCCGGGTCACGAAGCATTCACTATGATGCGTGCTCGTGGTGCCCAGATTACAGATATAGTCGTTCTGGTTGTCGCAGCCGATGACGGCGTTATGCCTCAGACTCTTGAGGCTTTGAGTCACGCAAAGGACGCAAAAGTTCCTATCATCGTTGCCGTCAACAAAATCGATAAACCGGACGCAAATCCTGAGAACGTCATGACCCAGCTTTCAAATCAGGGGCTTACTCCTGAAGAGTGGGGCGGTGACACTCAGTATGTCAGAATTTCTGCCCTTAAAGGACAGGGAATTGATGACCTTCTTGACGCAATTCTTTTGCAGGCAGAAGTTCTTGAGCTTAAAGCTCAGTATGATACCCGTGCAGAAGGTAAAGTCATTGAGTCTCGAATTGATCAGGGACGTGGTGTTGTTGCTTCTGTTGTTGTTCAGAGCGGTACACTCAAAATCGGTGATCCTTTTGTCGCAGGAATTTACTCAGGTCGTGTACGAGCCATGTTCAATGACCGCGGTGAAAAGGTTTTGGAGGCTCTTCCAAGTATGCCTGTTGAGGTTCTTGGTCTTGACGATATGCCTAATGCAGGTGATCCGTTCCAGGTTACAGAAACTGAAAAGGACGCAAGGGCTATTTCTGCAAAACGACAGGAACTCAAACGATTTGAGGCTGCAAAGGCTGTCAAGAAAGTCAATCTTGAAAACCTTGTCTCAACGATTCAGGCAAGCGAAATCAAAGAGCTCAAGGTCATCATCAAAGCTGACTTGCAGGGTTCTGCAGAAGCACTCAAAACAAGCCTTGAAAAACTCTCAACTCCAGAAATCCGCCTGAACGTAATCCATTCTTCTGCAGGTGCAATCAACGAGTCAGACGTTACTTTGGCAGCGGCTGACGGAAACGCAATCCTTATCGGATTCAACGTTCGCCCGACACCAAAGGCAAAGCTTCTTGCCGAGCAGGAAAAGGTCGACATCCGAAAATACAACATCATTTACAAGTGTGTTGAGGAAATCACCCTTGCAATGGAAGGAATGCTCAAGCCGGATACAAAAGAAGAAGTTACGGGACAGGTGGAAGTCCGCAGTACATTTAAGGTTCCAAAGGTTGGTGTTATTGCCGGTTGTTACGTTACCGAAGGTGTTGTCAAGCGAACAAGTTCTGTTAACCTTATCCGTGACGGAATCGTTAAATACACTGGCAAGATCACATCTCTCAAACGCTTTAAGGATGACGCAAAAGAAGTCGCATACGGATTTGAGTGTGGTATCGGTCTTGAAAACTGGCAGGATATTCAGGAAGGCGACGTATTTGAAGTATTTGAGTATGTTGAGATTGCCCGAAAACTCGGTGACTCTATCGCAAAAGAAAAGGAAGCTGCTGCAAAGACTGCCGAAGAAACTTCTGCTTCTGAGGAGTAAAAATGGGTGAATTCAGAATGCTTAAGCTTGGAGAGCAAATTCGCGAAGAAATCTCCAGGCTGATAGGCTTGCAGAAAGTAAAAGATCCTCGTGTCTCAACTTTTCTTTCTATAAATCGTGTTGAGGTTGCAAAGGATTTGGCTTATGCTAAAGTCTATGTCTCTAGTTTCCTCAATGAATCTCAGGTTAAAAAGGGCGTTGAAGGCTTGAACTCTGCCGCAGGCTTTATTCAGTCTTCGATTGCCAAAAAACTTTCGATTTACAAATTTCCTCGGCTCACTTTTATCGAAGACTCAAGTATCAAAGAAGGATTCGATATGGTGAACAAACTGAACAGGCTTGAGGAGCAGGAAAAGGCTGTTCAGTCAGGTGAAAATAACGATTCTGCGAATGAAGAAGACTAACTCTGACATTTCCGGCATTGTACTGCTTGCAAAGCAGGCCGGTCTTACAAGTTTTTCTTCTCTTTCTTCGGTCAAGCGTGCTCTTGGGACTACAAAAGTTGGTCATACAGGCACGCTTGATTCGTTTGCAGACGGACTGCTTGTAGTCCTCGTAGGAAAACTCACACATCTCGTTCCTCATATCACGAATTTTGATAAAACGTATATCGCGCTCATTGAATTCGGGAGCGAAACTGACACCCTGGAACCAACTGGACAGGTCGTAAGGACAGGAAAAATCCCCACAAAAGAAGAAGTTGAATCAGTTCTTCCAAAATTCCTGGGAGAGATTGACCAGATTCCGCCTGCTTACTCAGCTCTTCATGTTGACGGAAAGCGGGCGAGCGACTTGATGCGTGAAGGAAAGTCTGTTGAGCTTAAGCCTCGTAAAATTACAATTTCTTCTATTAAATTGCTCGATTTTACCGATAAATTTGCCCGGATTGAAGTTTCCTGCTCCAAAGGAACTTACATCCGGTCTCTTGCGCGGGATATTGCTTTGGCTTGTGGCACGGTCGCTCATCTAAAGGAACTAAAGCGCACGCGGGTTGGACCGTTCAAGCTTGAAGATGCCGTTTTTGGTGAAGAGCAAATTCGCTCTCATCTTCTTGATATGGACATGAATCTTGCACATCTTTGCGGAATGGACACTGCAATTCTTGCTCCACGGTATATCAATGATTTTAACAATGGTCGCCCGTTGAAAGCAAAAATGTTCGTGCATGATTTCAACCGCGAGAACGACAAAAATGAAATCGCAGTTTTTTATGATGACGGAAAATTCGGCGGAGTCATTACCAAAAAGCCGAGCGGAAACAAATTTCTTCTCAATTATGGCTTTGTGATTCATCATGAAGAGCCAAAAATGAAGATTTTTTCATGGGAGCAGATTGTCAGCGGAAGGTTCCCCGAAGAATACAAAAATGCTGGCACTGCAATCACAATCGGAAGCTTTGACGGCTCACATTTGGGGCATAGGGCGATTTTTGATTCTGTAATCTCTCAGAAAGAAAAAAATATTGTTCCTGGTGTGCTTACTTTTACACGTTCGCTTCGTGGATATAAAAATCCTACAGCTTATGAAGGTGATGTCGTTTCACTCTCGCAAAAACTTGAAAATCTTACTGTACATGGCTTTGACTTTGCTATAGTCGTTGACTTTTCTTCTGAATTCGGTAGAATAGAAGGACGTGATTTTCTTGCAGAGCTTGTGCAAAAGTGCGGTCTTAAGTATTTGGCCGAAGGCTCTGATTTCCATTGCGGGCACAAAGGTCTTGTCGGCATGGAAGAAATCAGGAACATCGCGGCGGATTTTAATTTCACAGTCCAAACAATTGATTCTGTGATTTTTGAAGGCGAGAAGGTTTCTTCTTCCCGAATCCGAAAGTGCGTGCTTGAAAAGCAGTTTGCACAGGCTCAAAAAATGCTTTTAAAGCCTTTCGAGCTTGATTGCACAGGTTTCAACTGGCACAGACAAAGTGAGAACATAATTTTCGCTTCCAAAAAAGGGGCGCAACTTTTGCCTCCTAACGGAAGTTACAAAGTCCTTGTGACTTTTTATACATTTGGTCAAAAATCTGGTGAAGCACAAAATTGCCGTGCAGCCAATTCTGATTGTACATTAGAGAATGGGATTCTTCGCCTCGCATTCTCTGATAATTTAATCAGTGGCTTTGTTCGGTCGGTTCAGTTCTTGTAGTCCAGATAAATTTTATATTTTAAGGAGTAAGTAAATGGCACTTACAAAAGAAACAACAGCTGCTGTAATCAGCAAATTCGGCGCAAACGAGGCCGACACAGGTAACACAAAGGTTCAGATTGCTCTTCTCACAGAGCGAATCAAACAGCTTACAACACACACACAGAATTTCCCAAAAGACACTAACTGCAAACGAGCTTTGCTCAAAGTAATCGGTGCTCGCCGTTCTCTTCTCAAATATCTTCAGAGAAAAGACCTCGAAACATACCGCTCACTTATTAAAGAGCTCGGTCTCCGCAAATAAGTTTGTTCTTTAGTCAAAAATCCCGTCAGCTGAGCCTGTCGGGATTTTTTTTATCTTATTTTAAAATCTTTTGCATTGATTATTATCTTATTATGGTTTAAAATTATAAGGCTATTATATTTAAAGCACGCATCGGATGTAGTGATGTGTGTAGGAGTAAAATTATGTCTGTAGAAAGAGTAACCTACAAGATTGGAGATTCCGAGCTTATCCTTGAAACTGGTAAAATCGGTAAACAGGCAAACGGTTGTGTTTATGCACAGTATGCAGGTGCTGCAATCGTTGCTACAGTTTGTGCTTCTTCGGAAGTAAAAGAGGGATTGGATTTCGTTCCTGTTACAGTTGAGTACAATGAAAAGTATTATGCCGCTGGCAAAATTCCTGGCGGTTTCATTAAGCGAGAGGGAAGACCAAAGGACAAAGAAATTTTGGTCAGCCGTCTTATCGACCGCCCTATGCGCCCGCTTTTTGAAGTAAGCTTTGGCCGTGAGATTCAGATTGTTCCAACTTGCGTTTCATCAGACGGAATCAACCCGCCTGACATTCTTGCAGTTATCGCTTCATCAGCTGCTGTCTCAATTTCTGACATTCCTTTCCACGGCCCGGTTGCAGCTGCCCGTGTTGCTTACATCAACGGCGAGTATGTCATCAACCCGACATTCCAGCAGCAGGAAAAGGCTCAGCTCGAAATCGTAGTTGCCGGTACAAAAGACGGCTTCACTATGGTTGAAGGTGGTGCAAACGAAGTTTCTGAGGACATCATGCTTGGTGCTCTCGAAAAGGCTCAGGGCTTCATCACTGCAATGTGTGAGCTTCAGGAGCAGCTTGTCGCAAAATGCGGCAAAGAAAAGCTTCCTCTCGCGCCTCTCAACGTTGAGCTTGAGAATAAAGAGGCAATCATCGCTGAGGCAACACCTTTGCTCGAAAAGGCTTGTTTCCAGGACGGCAAGATGAACCGCGGCAAGGCAATTTCTGAGGTTAAAAAGCAGGTTGTGGCAAATCACGCTGAGCAGCTTGCCGATGAAATCCAGAAAAAGCTCTTCGATGCCTGCTTCGACGACATCCAGTACAATCTTCTTCGCAGATCAATCCTTGACAAAGGCGTTCGAATCGACGGCCGCAAATGCGACGAAATCCGCCCGATCACTTGCGAAGTTAACGTTCTTCCTCGTCCTCACGGCTCAGCCCTCTTCACTCGTGGCGAAACTCAGTCACTCGCTGTCACCACTTTGGGAACAGCACTCGACGCACAGGTTCTTGACGACATCGACGGAGAGCGAAGCGAAAACTTCATCCTCCACTACAACTTCCCGCCATATTCGGTTGGTGAGACAGGCCGCCTGACAACAGGCCGCCGCGAAATCGGTCACGGAAACCTGGCCCGCCGTTCTTTGGCCCCAATGATTCCTCCAATGTCAGAATTCCCATACACAATCCGTGTAGTTTCAGAGATTATGGAATCAAACGGCTCATCTTCACAGGCTTCAACTTGTGGTGGATGTCTCTCATTGCTCGCAGCTGGCGTTCCAATGAAAAAGATGGTCGCTGGTATCGCAATGGGCCTTATCACAGAGCCAGAGGGTGACAATCCTTACGGAAAATACAAGATTCTTTCTGATATCCTTGGTGAAGAAGATCACTTGGGCGACATGGACTTTAAAGTTGCCGGTACAAAAGACGGTATCACAGGCTTCCAGATGGACATCAAGATTGCCGGTGTTACAACAGAAATCATGAAGAACGCTTTGGCCCAGGCAAAAGCTGGCCGCCTGCACATCCTTTCAATCATGGAGAAGTGCATCGACAAGCCACAGCCAATCAGCCCGTTTGCTCCAAAAATCCTCACAATGAAGATTGCTCCGGATAAAATCGGCGCACTCATCGGACCAGGCGGAAAGAACATCAAGGCTCTCTGCGCTCAGTACGGTGTCACAATCAACACTGAGGACGACGGCACAGTTCAGATTTACGGCAAAACAGGCAAATCAGCCGAAGAAGCAAAAATTGCTGTCAAAGGCATCTGTGAAGACCCGGAAGTCGGCACAATTTACAACGGAACAGTCAAACGAATCATGGAATTCGGCGCATTCGTTGAAATCTTGCCTGGTAAAGAAGGCCTCTGCCACATTTCCAAGCTTTCACGCGGCCGCGTAGAAAAGGTAACTGACGTTCTCAAAGAAGGTCAGCAGATTCCTGTAAAATTGCTCGAAGTTGACAAACAGGGAAGATTGAATCTTTCTTACATCGATGCAATTGAAGCACAAAAGTAAAATCCCTCACAGATAGGGAGCGTAAGAAAATTGCGTAGCAATTTTAGCGAGTCTCCCGAAGAGCTATGCTCGTAGGGGCACAGAGAGCACAGAGCAATTCTTGTTCTAAGATATTTATATACCTCAATCCAGTTGTCTTGGAGAATTGGATTGGGGTATTTTTTTTTGTATTACGAACATCCTCTGTGAACTCTGTGCCCTCTGTGAGAAATTCCAACTCCAGTCAGTGTCGGCTGGAGTTTTTTTATCTGTTTGCTTGACAAATTGTGCAATCGGTTGCACAATCTTTTTATGGGTATCTGCACTGAAATTAACAGGCTTTGCGCCTATGGATTGAAAACTGGCCTTATTGCAAGTGAAGACTTGATTTTTGTGAAGAATCAGTTTCTTCTCCTTTTGAATCTTGACGGCTTTGAAAATGATAAGGATGTCTCCGACATCCCGGATGTTGAGGTTTCAGACCTTGAGGATATCCTCAGAAATATTCTTGATTATGCCGTTGAAAAAGGACTTACTGGCGGAGACGGTACTGTTTACCGGGATTTGTTTGATACCCGCCTAATGGGAGTAATGGTTGACCGACCGAGCGCCATAATCAAAAAATTCAATGAGCTTTACAAAAAATCACCGAAAGAGGCGACTGATTTCTTCTATAAGTTATCGCAGGATTCTGACTATATCAGACGTTACCGAATCTCAAAGGACTTGAAGTGGGTTTCAAAGACTTTGTACGGTGACATGGACATTACGATTAATCTTTCAAAGCCGGAAAAAGATCCCAGGGCTATTGCTGCTGCCAAACTTGTAAAGCAGACCGGCTACCCTAAGTGCCTTTTGTGCAGGGAAAATGAAGGATACGCCGGCCGACTCAATCATCCTGCGCGTGAGAATCTTCGCGTGATTCCCCTTGAGCTTTCCGGTGAAAAATGGGGCTTTCAGTATTCGCCCTATGTTTACTACAACGAGCACTGCATCGTCTTCAAATATGAGCATTCGCCCATGGCAATCACAAGAAAAACTTTCGCCCGCCTGCTTGATTTCGTGGAAAAATTTCCCCACTATACATTGGGAAGCAACGCCGACTTACCCATTGTGGGCGGCTCAATTTTGACCCATGACCATTTTCAGGGCGGGGCCTACGAATTTCCCATGGCAAGGGCTCCTCTTGAAAAAGAATTCGCTGTCAAAGGCTTTGAAGACGTAAAATGCGGAATCGTAAAGTGGCCTATGAGCGTGATAAGAATTTCTTCGCTCGAAAAAGAAAGGCTTGTGGAGCTTGCAGACTATATTCTTGAAAAGTGGAGGGCATATACGGACGAAGAGGCCTTTATTTTTGCCGAGACAAATGGTGAAAGGCACAACACCCTGAACCCGATTGCCCGTCGCCGCGGAAATGATTTTGAGCTGGATCTGGTTTTGCGGAACAATATTACGACGAGCGAGCATCCCCTCGGCCTTTATCATCCTCACTCAGAACTTCACCACATCAAAAAAGAAAATATCGGCCTGATTGAGGTCATGGGGCTTGCGATCCTGCCCGGCCGCCTAAAAAGCGAGCTTTTTGAGTTGAACTCGGCCCTTCGTTCTGGAAAAGACATTTCTTCAATCGAGAGCCTTGAAAAGCATGCAGTCTGGTGCCGTGAACTTTCCTCAAAATATGATTTTGCCTCAATGAGCGCTGAAAAGTGCGATTCAGTCCTTAAGGAAGAAATCGGCCATGTATTTTCAAAAGTTCTTGAACACGCAGGCGTGTACAAATATACTGAAGAAGGAAGAGTCTCATTCATGAAATTTATTGGGACTTTATAAAAAGCACCGTCACATAACGCGGAGTCTTTATAGGAGTAATTTATGATTGAAGAAAAAAAATTGGATGATGAGGTGACACAGTTCACTGTTTCAAACGGCACGATTTCTTTTGTTGCAATTGAATGGGGCTGCACGATTACGAATCTTTATGTTCCGTCAAAAAACGGTGAGAAAGTTGACATCCTTCTTGGATTCGACACTCTTGAAGGCTGGAAGAAGGGCACTGAAGCCCATAACGCAATCGTAGGCCGCTTTGCCAACCGAATCCGCGGCGCAAAATTCAGCCTTGAAGGAAAAACTTACACTCTGGACAAGAACGACGGCGAGAACTGCCTTCACGGCGGAAACACACGCTACGAAAAAATGCTCTGGAAGGGCGAGAAATATTCTGACTCAGAAGGCGAGGGCGTAAAATTCACCAGAAAAAGTCCGGACGGAGAGCAGGGGTTTCCTGCAAATGTTGAGCTGTGCGTAATCTACAAGCTTACAGGCAAAAATGAGCTTGTCTGGGAATACACTGCCACAAGTGACGGAGCAACTCCAATCAACCTTACAAATCATGCCTACTTCAACCTGAACGGAAAGGGCAGCGTGGAAGGACACCACCTTCAGCTTGATTGCGACTCAATCCTTGAGACTGCGGCAGACTCAGCTCCTACAGGCAACATAATCAGCGTAGAGGGAACTCCTTTTGACTTCCGCACTGAAAAACTTGTGGGAAAAGACTGCAATAAAGTTGAGCCGCTCAAAAACGGCTATGACCAGTGCTTCCTTACAAAGGCGAAGGATGAGTCTAAGCTCGTTCACTTCGGAAAAATCTGGTCGGAAGAAAGCGGAATCTCAATGGAAATCTCAACTAACCAGCGTGGCGTTCATGTTTATACCGCAAACTACATCGGCGGAAAAATCGGAAAGGGCGGCGTGGTTCATAATCCCCACGACGGAATCTGCTTTGAGAGCGAGAGGTTTCCAAACGCAATCAATGAGCCTAAATTCCCAAGCTGCGTCTTGAAGCCGGGAGAAAAATATTTCCATAAGACTGTGCTTAAATTTTAGCCAGCGTTGCGCTCGGCGTTTGAGGGCGTCGACATCCTGTCGTGCCAAAAATTTTGCAAGCAAAATTCTTGGGGGCTTTCTTTGCTTTAGCCCACATCCTTGTGGGCCTCTTTTTTAAGTATTGCATTTAATTTGGTTTTTTAAGGGGGGAGACTTCCCCCTCCTTCGTAAACAGGAGAAAAACATGGGATTGACATCAAAGGAATATGATCCGAAAGACCTGCCTGCTGAATTTGTGAGAGTTTACGGCGGAAGCGAAAAAGACATTCGCGTCTATGCTTCGCCGGCCAGAATCAACATAATCGGCGAGCACATTGACTACAACGGCGGAAAGGTTTTTCCGGCTGCGATTGACCGCTATCTTTATGTGGCGATCCGTAAGCGGAAGGACTCCAAAATCGTCTATAACGATGTGCGTTTTCCGGGAACCTATGAATTTGACGTCAATGACAGTTTTGCTTTCGACAAAAAAAATGATTATGCCAACTACCTCAACGGAATCTTAAGCCAGCTCAAGGCAAAAAATTACAGATTCGATTCTGGATTTGAAATCCTTATGGCAAGCAATGTTCCTGCAGGCGGGGGAATTTCTTCTTCGTCGGCCCTTGAATGTGGATTTGCCTATGCCGTGAGCGATGTTTTTGGATTCAAAATTGACCGGGTTGAGATTGCGAAGCTTGGCCAGAGATCTGAGCATAATTTTATGGGCGTGAACTGCGGAATCATGGATCAGTTCATAATAGCAACAGGAAAGAAAAATACAGCTGAAATGCTTGACTGTGCGACCCTTGAATATGAATATGCCCCACTTGAGCTTGGTGATTATCGTTTTGTCGTAATGAACACCAACAAAGTCCGCAAGCTTTCCGACTCAAAATACAACGAGAGGCGAAGCCAGTGCGAGACAGCCCTAAAAATCCTTGTGGACAATGGTGTGAAAGGCCTTGACGGGTGCCCGATAAAGGCTTTGTGCGAGCTTACGCCTTCAAAATGGGAAGCAGTCAGTCATTTTGTAAGTGACGAAATTTTACGGAAGAGGGCAAGGCACTGCGTTTACGAAAATCAGCGGGTTTTGGATGCGGTTTCGGCCTTAAAGGCGGGCGACTTGAAAAAATTGGGCCTGCTCCTGAATGCCTCTCACGAATCCCTTAAAAACGATTACGAGGTCACGGGCCTTGAACTTGACACTCTTGCAGAGACTTCCCAAAAGCAGGAAGGCTGTCTTGGCTCGCGCATGACCGGGGCCGGCTTTGGCGGATGTGCGATTGCGCTCGTTCACAAGGACAAGGTTGCTTCCTTCATCGAAAATGTCCAGAAAGAATATACTGCAAAAGTGGGCTACGCCGCGGGCTTCTTTCAGTGTGAAACCGGTGACGGAGTCGCCCGAGTTTTGTAGCAGGGATTTTTGTTTTTTTTCTTGACAATTGATGCAATCGGTTGCACAATATTTATATGGGCAATCGGTTGCACAACTCAAACTTCACAATGGAAGATATCGCTCTTGAGCTCGGGCTTTCAAAAAGCACTGTTTCCCGTGCCTTGTCAGATTCCGGAAGAATCAGTGTCGGAACAAAGGAACGGGTAAAAGCTTGTGCCAAAAAGCACGGATTTAAGCCGAATCTTGTGGCAAAAGCCCTTGCAGGAAAGAGAACCCTTAACATTGCAGCCATAATGCCTTTAGAAGCTAGTGCAAGCCAAATGCTGTTTTTTCATGAGTGCCTTTCCGGAATCGTGAGTCGTGCCTCAAAAGAAGGCTACAGCACACTGGTATGCATGAACGAAAAAGACAACAGTAGTATTCTTGAAAGCATCCTTTCAAATGGCAAGGTCGATGCTGCCGTCGTTACCCAGCTCATGCATGATGACAAGACGGTTGAGCTTCTAAAAAAATATCATCTTCCTTTCGTTGTAATCGGTTCTGGTGCGGGTAAAGATATCGTTCACGTTGATTCACGCATGAAGGAAAATTGTGCCAAATTCACCAGAATATGCCTTAATAATCTCCCTCAAAACTCTAATGTTCTTTTTGTCTGTGGTTCCCTGGACGTAGAGGCGAATAATAACCGTCTTTCAGGATTTTTGAGCGGAATCGAAAAGTTTCCTTCCCTTCAGTATGAAGTCTGCAAGGAAGACGATGACATTGAAAAAAGACTTTCACAAGAGTCATGGAAGATGATTCTGTGTTCTGACGACGTAATCTGTATGAAAGTCGATGAAATCCTTAAACTGCAAAATCGTTCAATCGGAAAAGATGTGTTTCTTGCGTCTTTTCACGACAGCATTCTTCTCGAGTCGCATTCACCGGGAATAAGCGCCCTTAGAGTCGATGCCTTAAATCTTGGAAGTGTTGCAGCTGAGCTTTCCATCAAAATGCTCTCCGGCACAAATTATGAAACTGTAAACTATGTGGACTGTTCGTTTCAAATGCGTCAGTCAACATGTTAAATAAAGTTTAAAAGGAGGCATTTCTGCTATGAAAAGAATTGCAAAAATCGGAATGGCCGCACTTTGTGCCGTAACTATGTTTGGTTTTTCTTCCTGCAACAAGAAAAAGGCTGCTGACGAAAAAATCACTTTAACAGTCTGGGAATCTACAAACGGTCCTGACGAATTCATCAGACGGGCAGGTGAGGCTTTCACACAGACTCATCCGAATGTAATCATCAAATATGAGAACGTAGAGCTCAGTGATTCTTCTAACCAGATAGCCCTTGACGGTCCGGCTGGTAAGGGGGCAGATATTTTTGCCGCTCCCCATGATAAAGTCGGTGCCCTTGTGGCTGGAGGTCACGTTCTTCCAACTGCAAATCCAGAGAACGTAAAGGCCCATGCTCTGGCTGCCTGCTCCCAGGCTCTTACCTACGAAGGTAAAATGTACGGATATCCTGTTTCTGCTGAAACTTACGCTCTTTTCTACAATAAGAAACTGATTTCAGAGAATGAGCTTCCAAAGAACTGGGATGACCTTAAAAAGTGGGTGGCAGACTTCAACGCACAGAATCCTGGAAAATATGGTTTCATCATGGCTTGTGAAGCTTACTACACAATCATCTTCACAACAAGCGAAGGAAACCGCCTCTTTGGAAAGGACGGAAAAGACCGCAAAAATTCAAATATCAACTCTGAAAAATCAATCGAAGGTATGAAATTCTTCCAGACCCTGCATGATGTTATAAAAGTTCCTGCTGCTGACCTGGATACTGCAACTGTTGACGGTGCCTTCCAGAGTGGAAATGCCGCAATGCATATTACCGGCCTTTGGAATGTCGTTCCTTTTGAAAAGGCTGGAATTGACTTTGGAGTTGCTCCTCTTCCGGCTCTTCCTGGAAACACAACTCCTGCATCTTCTTTCAGCGGAACCCGCGCTATGTTCGTTTCTGCTTATTCTGAGCATCCTGAAGAAGCAAATGAATTTGCTGCCTTCCTCATGAGTGGAGAAATGCAGCGCCTTCGTTTTGAAATCACTGGTGCACTTCCAAGTATTGATACAAAGGTTTCAAGTCCTTATGCAGAAGGTTTCTTAAAGCAGCTTGAATATGCATTCCCAATGCCTACAGTTCCTGAAATGGGAATGTATTGGGAAGCAATGAACAATGCCTCAAAAAATATCTGGAACGGTGCTGACGTTAAGACTGAACTTGATGCTTGTAACGCCGCAATGGTTCAAAAATAATCAATTTAGGGAAGGGGAAGGCAAAAAAAAGCCTTTTTCTTTCCTTCAGCGGGGCTGAATTTTGAAATTTTATGCCCCGCCTTGCCCCACATCTGTTGGGAAAAATAGGAAGTGCTTATGAAATTGAAACCTGATGCTTCAGATCTTAAGAAAATTACCTTGACCGCATCCTGCTTTATGGGGCTTTCCCATCTTCTTTTTCTGAAAGACTATGTAAAGGGTGTGTTTTTTTCGCTGTGTGAGCTTTTATTTTTGGTCTTTCTTCCTGCAATAGTCAGAAAAATAATCGGTCTGGTTACCCTTGGCTCTCCCCATCCTGAGCTTCCGGTCAAAATGCGAGACAATTCGATTTTTATGCTCATTGATGGAATCTTGGTCATAGCCGTCATTGCCTTTTTTGTGATTGTCTACGTTTTGAGCGTCAGGAGCGCCCGCAGCGGATATTGTGAATACTGCCGGACAGGGCGTCTGAAAAATCAGAAAGATTCTTTTGACAGTGCAATCGGTAAATCTTTTCCTATTTTTGGTCTGGCTCCAGCCTTTGTCATGGTCATTGTTTTTGTGCTTGTTCCGCTCCTTTTCAGCGTGGCGGTGGCCTTTACAAATTATTCCGATCCTTCACATATTCCGCCAAATAATACAGTAGATTGGGTCGGTTTTCAGAATTTCGCGGAGCTTCTTGGCGGTAAAAATACCTGGTCGGTGGGCTTCATACGAATTGCCCTGTGGACCCTGGTCTGGGCTTTTTTTGCTACATTCACCTGCTATTTTGGCGGGCTTATCGTGGCAGTTCAGCTCAAAGAAATCAACGTGAAAATTGCACCTGTATTCAGGTTTATTTTTATCCTTCCATATGCCGTTCCCGGCGTTGTCTCAATGCTCGTATGGAAGAATCTTTTGAACGGCTCTTTCGGCATCCTTAACAGGACACTCATGGCCCTTCATGTCATTTCCCAGCCAATTCCCTGGCTTGGTACGGCGGCCATGGCTCAGTTCACCTGTGTCGTCATAAATCTTTGGGCCGGTTTTGGATATTTTATGCTGCTGTCCATGGGCACAATGACTGCAATCAGCGATGACTTGAACGAGGCTGCCCGAATTGACGGTGCGAACAGAAGGCAGATTTTTTCAAAAATCACGCTGCCCCTTGTTTTGTATCAGACTCTTCCTTTAATAATCATGAGTTTTGCCCACAATGTGAACAATTTCGGCGCAATTTTCTTCCTTACGGGCGGCGCACCAACGGTTTCGGATTCCACCACGACAATGGCTGGCGGCACGGACATTCTTGTCACATGGATTTACAAGCTCACCATAACTTTAATGAAATACAACTATGCTTCTGTCATTGCCGTCATGATTTTCATCGTGCTGGCTCCGTTCGCTATTTTCAACTTCAGACAGACAAAAGCCTATAAGGAGGGTTCACTATGACAAAAGAAGATGGAATCAATCTCATCAATAAAATTTTCATCTATGCGGTTTTTTCAGTAATTTCGATTCTTGTGATTTATCCTCTGATTTATGTGGTCAGCGGGGCCTTTGCTCCGACAAATTCAATTGCATCGCTCAACATAATTCCCTTTAAGGACGGCTTTACGCTCGACCACTTTGTCGACCTGTTCACAAAAAAGCACTACGGAAGGTGGTTTTTGAATACCCTGATTATCGCCGGTGAGACAAGCGGAGCCACTGTTGTAATAGCTTCCCTTTCTGCCTATGTTTTCAGCCGCTTTAACTTCAAGTTCAAAAAATCTTTCCTTATGTCCCTTCTCATACTTCAGATTTTTCCAAGCTTTGTCGGCATGATTGCAATTTATGTAATACTTCTTAGAATTAACGGCCTTGACACTCTCTGGGGGCTGGTTCTTGTTTATGTCGCCGGAAATATTCCCTACAACACCTGGCTTGTCAAAAATTACATGGATACGGTCTCAAAAAGTCTGGACGAGGCTGCAAGAATTGACGGAGCCAGCCATTTCAGGGTTTTTGCCCAGATTATTCTGCCGGTAACAAAACCCATCATCACTTTCCTTGCAATTACAAGCTTTACCGCCCCCTGGATGGACTTCATTTTCCCAAAAATGATTCTTAGAAGTCCTGAAAAGCAGACTCTGGCTCTGGGACTCTTTGGTTTTGTGACCGAAAAAAAGAATGAATTTACGATTTTTGCGGCCGGTTCTCTTCTGGTTTCAATTCCTTTTGTGATTTTCTTTCTTTTAAGTCAGAAAACTTTGATTTCAAGCTTTGGCGGTGCTGCTGTTAAGGAGTAATGATTTTTATGGCCTATTCTTTTGACAATATCAGTATATTAAAAGACGGGAAACGAATTTTTCCGATTATGGGTGAAATCCATTATTCCCGCGTTCCCCGTTCTGAATGGAAGGAGCGGCTTTTAAAAATGAAGGCCGGGGGCGTTACCATTGTTTCAAGCTATGTAATTTGGATTCACCATGAAGAAATTGAAGGTGAATATGACTGGAGCGGCGACAGAAATTTACGGGAGTTTCTGAAGACTGTCAAATCATGCGGACTAAAAATGCTGCTTCGAATCGGACCCTGGTGCCACGGGGAAGTCAGAAACGGCGGCTTTCCAGACTGGCTTTTGCACAAGAATTTTGAGCCGCGTACAAACGACCAGAAATATTTTGATGCCGTAAAAATCTGGTATGAAAAAATTTATGAGCAGGCAAAAGACTTTATCTGTAATCCCGCGGATAATTCCACGAGTGAAAATCCGGTCATAGGCGTTCAGATTGAAAACGAATACGGTCACTGCGGAGGCCTTTACGAAAAGGAAAGCGGTGAAGGGCACATGAAGACACTCCTTGAAATGGCAAAAAAGTGCGGTTTCAACGTGGCTCTTTACACGGCGACAGGCTGGGGCGGAGCCTGGACAGGCGGAATGCTTCCCGTGATGGGCGGCTACTGCGACGCTCCCTGGGATCAGAGGGTGACGGAAATCGAGCCCAGCGGAAACTTTACCTTTACTCATGAGCGCAACGACCATAATATTGGCAGCGATCACGGTTTCGGATATGGAATTACCTTTGACCTTAAAAAGTTTCCCTATCTTACTGCGGAACTAGGTGGTGGCCTTCAGGTGACTTCCCACAGACGGACTATAGCCGCCTCAAAGGATATAGCCGCTGTTGCCCTTTCAAAACTGGGAAGTGGAGTAAATCTTCTTGGATTTTACATGTATGCTGGCGGTACAAACCCGGAAGGAAAGCTTACGACCCTGCAGGAATCGAGGGCTACGGGCTATCTCAACGATTTACCTGTTAAATCCTATGATTTCCGCGCTCCGGTCCGGGAATTCGGTCAGGTTTCTGATACCTTGAAGGAACTGAAGCTGATTTCATATTTTACCGCTCAGTGGGGCGAAGATTTATGCCTTCTTGCCCCTGAAATTCCCTGTGAGGTAAAGCCGGACGACTTGAAAAGCCTGCGCTATGCCTTCAGAACTGACAGAAAGCGGGGCTATCTTTTTGTGAATAATTATGTGCGACATCAGAAAATGGCTGAGCACAAAAATGTGGAATTTAAATCTCCAGACGGAAGCCTTGCCTTTCCAAAGACAGATATTTTCAGCGGTGACTTCTTCTTCCTGCCTTTCAACATGAAATATGGAAAAAGTCTGGTAAAGACTGCAAAAGTTACGCCCTTTACAAAAATCGGCGGCAGGCAAAATGAAGTTTTTGTCTTCTATAAGCGTGAAAACGACGGCTCAACTTCTGATTTTTTTGACTTTGCGGAAAGAAGCGGGGAAAATTTCCTTGTGCTTTCAAGAAGTGATGCCTTAAATTCATGGAGAATGTCTGATGGAAGGCTTGTCATAGGTGAGCCTGATTCTTATGTTATTGAAGGCGAGAATGGAGAAATTTCCTTTTCAACTCGCGGCAAGGGCTCTTTCTTTGTTTATCCTGACTTTGACGAAGTTCCTGAGGGATTTACGAAAAGGGGAATGGTGAACAAAAATGCTGCCTCTGATTTGGAGCCGGTTCTTTTTGCAGCCTATGATTTTATTTCCGGGGAAGAAAAGGCCGGAAACGTCACTTTTGAAAAAATTGAAAGTGAAGGTGATTCTGCCTTTTTCAGAGTCGACCTGTCTGAGTGCATTGAAAAACTCATTAAAAAGGACGAATCGACAGGTCTTTCTGACGTCTTTGTTTCCTTCAGCTATACAGGTGAGGAAGCAAGGCTTTATGAGCTTTCAAAGGGCAAAAAAAATCTTATCCTTGACCATTTCTATCTGGGAGAAGAATTTCCCTGGGAAATCGGACTCAAGCGTTTTGCCGGCTCTTCCATTGATTTTAAGAATCTTGTGCTTGAAATCCTTCCTCTCAAAAAGGATGCGGAAATTTACATTGAAAAATGGCCGGATTTTGGCGCAAAAATGGAAGTTGCAGAACTTCATTCGGTCAAAGCCCTTTGCGAAAAGACTTTCAGGCTGACCAAAAGCTTCTGATTCTTTCTGGTGACAATTTTTTGTTTCTTCTATATAATTGCCTCATGAATAAAGCAAGCATAAAAGTTGTCGCCTCAAAGGGGGCTGTCATTCCACAATACAAGACGGGCGGGGCTGCTGGTGCCGACATCTGCGCCCTTCTTTCAGAGCCGCTCCTAATAAAAAAAGGCGGCCGGGCAATCGTTCCAACCGGGCTTTTTTTTGAGATTCCCCAGGGCTATGAGGTTCAGGTGCGTCCCCGCTCAGGTCTTGCGGCCAAAAACGGAATTACGGTTCTGAACACTCCCGGCACTATTGACTCTGACTATCGTGGAGAAATCAAAGTAATCCTGGCTAATTTTGGTGACGAGGATTTTGTGGTAAATAACGGTGACCGTATTGCCCAGATTGTTGTTGCTCCTGTTACAATCGGAATTTTTGAGCTGGCAGATTCCCTTAATGAAACTGAAAGGGGAAGCGGCGGTTTTGGAAGTACAGGAAAGTAATTTCTTTGGTCATAAATAAAATATGGCAAGTCTTATCTGGAAATTTAAGCGTTTCCTTGCACAAAAAAAGAAAGAATCTCTCAGAAAATTCAAGAAGACCAGTGCTTTTTACCCCATAAAGGTCGTACTCGTTTCTATCATTTATTACCGCCGTACATGGGCCCGCAGTGAAGCAAAGAAAAAGCTTGAGGAATACACAAAAAATTTCCTGCAGAAATACAATGACTTCAACCTTGTGAACACGTGCACAAGGCTGTTGAGCAGGCTGGCTGCAAAAGCAAAACTTCCAAAGGCGGCTGAATTTTTACGCACTTCCATGCAGGAAGAAAGCGGAATTAACAGGCATGTTCTTTTTCGCTACCTTATGAAGGAGCTTTTTCTGTATTTTTTCATAGCCTTCATATTCTTTTTTATGGTTTTCTTTGTCAATCAGATTCTGCTTGTCGCCGAAAACATTTTGAAAAAGCACGTCCCGGTAATTGATGTGCTCAGGCTCATCTCTTATTCCCTTCCCATGGTCATTGCCCAGTCGGCTCCCTTTGCAACTTTAGTCGGCTTCCTTATGTGTCTGGGTCGGCTTGCCAGCGAAAATGAAATCCTGATTTTGCGTGCCTCCGGTCAGGGCTACAAGGTCATTTTAAAGCCTGTCATGATTCTTGGCGTGCTGATTTCAATCGCATCTTTTTTCGTGAACGACTATCTTCTTCCTTTGGGAACAATCAATTATAACAAGCTCTACCGCTCAATCCTTACGTCTAATCCTGCCGTGGAACTTGAGTCAAATTCCATCAAGCGAACCAACGACAAGACCCTCGTAATTGGGGAAGTGAACGGCGAGAACGTAAGTGACCTTATTTTCTTTGATACTGACGAAGATAACGGCCAGCGTATTATTGTTGCCGAAAATTCCCAGATTAAAAAGGCTTCTGCTCCCGGCGTCCTCATGAAGCTTATCATGAACGATGCCAGCGTGGTCATGTTTGATGATTCCCGCAAAAATGACTATGACGTCCTGACCTCTGAGAAGGTTGAGCTTAATATTTTTGAGTCGACTTTCCTTGAAAACAATGCCGTCGTTTCGCCCAGGGAAATGACCAGCTATGACCTTTACAAGGAAATAAAGGCCATGAAAGGCGATGCCGAAATCTCTGAAAAAAAGCGCAACCGCTATAATCTTGAGATGGCCAAAAAATTTTCCATGCCCTTCGGCTCGATTTTCTTTGCCATCCTTGCCATGCCGCTGGCCCTGATTTTTGGAAAACATAACGGGCAGACAATCGGACTGATTATAGGACTTTTCATTTCTCTTTTTTACTGGTCCGTCAGCATCGTGGGGCAGATTTTCAGTTCCAGAAGCGGCCTTTACGGAGTTACAACCATGTGGGCGCCAAATATCCTGATCGGGCTGGCAGGAATTCTTTTCTATCTGAGGCTTTTGCGAAAATGAAAATCATCGAGTATCTTTTCAGAAAGGTTATTCCCCTTTTTCTTGGAGCCCTTATTTTTTTTGCCATGGTTCTGGTTCTCGTGGACTTGATGATGAACCTGTGGAATTTTATTTCCAATGGTGTTCCGGGGCTTAAGGTTTTGCGGATTATGGGGCTTTATGTGCCCAAGTGCCTCTGGTATGCAACTCCAATTGCAATTCTTTTTGCAGTATCATACACGCTGAGTGATTTGTATGCCAGCAATGAGCTTATTGCGATTTTTGCTTCGGGCATTTCCCTTACCAGGTTTACCTTTCCCTTGCTGATTTTTGCCTTTGCCATGAGTTTTGCCCTTTATTTTTTTGATGACAAAGTCGTTGTGCCTACTTTTGCCAAAAAAACTGCCGAGCAGGAAGAAGTTCTCAACAAGGACAAGTCCCTTAACAATGACAAAATCGTAATTTTGAGTGAAAACGGAAACATCTGCTACAAGGCGGAATTTTATGATGATGAGGCCAAAAGACTTACTTCACTTTTCATAATAATCCGCAATGAAGACAAGACTCTTTCGTCGATTGTTCGGGCTGATTCTGCTGCCTGGCGGGAAAACAAATGGATTCTGTCTGGAGCTGTCCAGTATGTTCAGAATGGTGATACAATCCGGGCCTGTCCGCTTTCGCCGGAAGTTATTGAAAGGCTTACCGAACCGCCTGAAACTTTTCAGAACAATGTAATCAGCGTTGAAACCGTAAATTCAGCCACCGCAAAAGTTTATATAGAGCACTTGCAGAAGGCAGGCCTTCCTTTTGCCGAGCCATTGAGCCTTTATTACAAAAAATTCTCATTTCCCTTTATTCTTTTTATCGTAGTTTTTCTTTCGGTCGGCTTAAGCGGCAAGACCCGCAAGAATGTAATGCTCATGAGTCTGGCTTCCTGCATCAGTGCGGCGGTTCTTTTTTACGTAACTCAAATGGTTACCATGCTGCTGGCCAAATTCGGGGCGATTTCACCTTTTATGGGAGCCTGGTTCCCTGTATTCATGTTCGTTGTGATTGCAACCGTGGTCCTGCGTTACGCCCGCACTTAGTTAGATGGGCTTTTAAGGTTCCTGCCTGTTTTTTGACCTCATTTTTCTGTATTCCCGGGGACTTATGCCTGTGTGCTCCAGAAAAACTTTGTTGAAGGTGGTGCTCGACTGGAATCCTGCTTCAAAGGCACATTGAGTTATTGAAAGATTTTCGTTTTGCAGCAGATTGATTGCATTTTGAACCCGGATTCCTGCAAGATATGCGGGAAAAGTCATCTTCGTGTATTCGTTGAAAAGCTTTGAAAAGTAATACTGACTCAGCCCGGTTTTTTTGGCAACTTGAGCCTGGGTTAGCTTTTCGGCGGAATGTTCGGCAATATAACTGCAGGCAAACCTTATGTATTCCCACAGGCGATGGGAAAATCTTCCGTCTCCTAGACTGTGCTGATATTCGCTTAGAATAAATTCACCCAGAAGCAGAAGAATTTCGTAGACGAGCAGCTTGCAGCGGGTTTCTGAAAAGTAATTCTGTTCGGTCTGCAGCCTTTTAATTTTGTAAATAAAGTCCTTGATTTTTGCTGTCAGAAGTGGATTTTTTCTGCCGCTTATAAGGTGACTTGCGTTTAAAAAATGGGAAGCTGAGGCAAAGTCTGAATTGCTGTCGATTAAATAGGACGAAAATTGAATGAAAACCAGGCCGTTTTTGGGTATATGAAGGACTTCGTGAAGTTCCCTGGGCCATACAAGAAGAATGTCTCCGCTTTCCGGCTCGTAAATTCTTCCGTCAATCTTGTATCTGCAGCCATTTTTTAGGACTATGATGAATTCTGCTGCGTTGTGCCAGTGCGGGGGAAAAACGTCGGGAATTCCGTTTTCCGTAAAGGAGACTCCATGAATGTGGGGGTACTTGATTATTTCGGGTTCCATTCTGTCTTAATAATAGCAAAAAACGGGCAATTTTCAATAAAAATTTCCTTTATTTTTTTTTATTCCTACCTTATCCTTAGGTTATATCAATTATGCAGGAGTCATGACGAATGGAGAATTTTACATTTTATTCACCCACATTTTTTGTTTTTGGAAAAGAATCTGAAAATCAGACAGGAGAGTATGTAAAGAAATTTGGTGGAAGCAAGGTCCTTGTTCATTTTGGCGGACAGAGTGCGAAGAAATCAGGACTTTTGGACAGAGTTGAATCCTCATTAAAAAAAGAAGGAATTTCATTTGTCGAGCTTGGAGGCGTAAAACCAAACCCAAGAAGCGGTCTTGTATACGAAGGAATCGAACTCTGCAAAAAAGAGAAGGTTGATTTTATTCTTGCAGTTGGAGGCGGAAGCACGATTGACTCTGCAAAGGCAATTGCGGCAGGTGTTGTTTACGACGGAGATTTCTGGGATTTTTACATGGGAAAGCCGATCGAGAATGCCCTTCCGATTGGAACAGTCCTTACGATTGCGGCAGCCGGAAGCGAAGGAAGCCCGGACTCTGTAATCACAAAAGAAGAAGGAATGTTTAAGCGAGGAGCAAGCGGAAACGCAATCCGTCCTAAGTTCAGCATTTTGAATCCGGCTTTGACACAGACTCTGCCACCGCACCAGACAGCGGCAGGAATCACGGACATTATGGCGCACCTTTACGAGCGTTACCTTACAAACACAAAAGAAGTTGAAGTCACTGACCGCTTGATTGAAGCCCTCCTTCTTACAATGAAGCATGAAGGCCCGCGAGTTATCGCTGACCCGAACAATTACGAGGCTCGTGCAAACATCATGTGGGCTGGAATGATGGCTCACAACAACTCTTGTGGTGTTGGACGAAGCCAGGACTGGAACAGCCACAATATCGAGCATGAGCTTTCCGCTTTGTACGACTGTGCTCACGGGGCTGGTCTTGCCGTAACGATGCCCGCCGTTTTCAAATACGTTATGAATCACAACGTAATGAGATTTGCTCAGGTTGCCACCCGCGTCTGGGGCTGCCAGATGGATTTTGAGCATCCGGAAGTCACGGCCCTTGAAGGAATCAACGCCTTTCAGTCTTTCCTTGTCTCTCTTGGAATGCCAAAGAATTTTAGTGAGCTTGGCGCAAAAGAAGGAGATATCCCAAAACTTGTTCAGGTTCTCTGCCGTGGAGACGGACGCACCGGCTCAATTTCAGGCTTTGTCACTCTGAACGAAGATGACTGTACAAAAATCTATCAGATGATGGTGTAAATTCTAAAAGGTAATATTGGGGGAACTTTATGGCAAAATCAAAGGCTTTGTTTATCGGCGGAACAGGTACAATCTCTTCTGCAATCGTAAGGGAACTTTCAGAGCGTGCTGACTGGGAAGTCTGGCTTTTGAACCGCGGAAATAGGAACAGCGAAGTTCCTTCCTCTGTTCATCAGATTGTATGTGACATTTCTAATGAAGACGACGCGCGCAAAAAACTTTCTGGAATGGAATTTGATGTTGTAAATGAGTTCATCGGTTTTGTGCCTGAGCAGGTTGAGCGCGATTATCGTCTTTTTAAAGGAAAGTGCAGGCAATACATTTACATTTCCTCTGCCTCAGCCTACGCAAAACCTGCGGCAAACTATGTGATTACCGAAGGAACAACTCTTTCAAATCCTCACTGGGAATACTCACGCAATAAAATTGCCTGCGAAGAATTCCTTTTCAAAAAATACAGGGATGAGGGCTTTCCTGTAACGATTGTCCGCCCCAGCCACACTTACGACGAACGACACGTTCCGCTTGGAGTCCACGGAAAAAAGGGCTTTTATCAGGTCATTAAGCGCATGATGGACGGAAAACCTGTGATTATTCAGGGTGACGGAACTTCCCTCTGGCACGTAACTTTTAACAAAGATTTTGCGACTGGCTATATCGGACTCATGCTCAATCGTCATGCAACCGGCGAGGCCTTTCAGATTACAGGTGATGAAGTTCTTTCATGGAATCAGATTTACCAGACAATTGCGGATGCGCTCGGAGTAAAACTGAATGCTTATCATGTGTCTTCGGATTATCTGAGTGCTGCAGGTGATAAGTTTGGCTTTGATTTTGAAGGAAGCCTTATCGGCGACAAGTCAGTTTCGGTTGTTTTTGACAATTCAAAGCTCAAACGTCTTGTTCCAAAAATGACAACGACAATTCCTTTCCATGACGGAGTTCGGATTGCGCTTGATTACGTTATGTCTCATCCTGAATGTCAGGTTTTGGACGAAGAATTTGACGACTGGTGTGACAAGGTGATTTCAGTTCTGGAAGAAAGCAAAAAGAATTTTTAAAAAGAGAATAACGAGGCTTTATTATGGATAAAATTAAATGGGGAATTTTGGGAACTGCAAACATCGCTCGCTGGGCGACAATTCCCGGAATAAAACTTGCAGAAAACGCAGAGCTTTACGCAATTGCAGGCCGCAGTCTTGAAAAAGCAAAATCTTTTGCGGATGAATACGGATTTCAAAAATATTACGGCTCTTACGATGAGCTTTTAAAAGACAGTGAAGTTCAGGCGATTTATATTCCTCTTCCAAACAATCTTCACAAAGAATGGGTAATCAAAGCTCTCAAAGCAAAAAAGCACGTTCTTTGTGAAAAGCCTCTTGCCTTGAACGCGCTCGAAGCCGAAGAAATGTTTGCCGCTGCAAAAGAAAACGGCGTTCACCTTATGGAAGCCTATGCTTATCTCCACAGCCCTTATGTTCAGAGCTTAAAAGATGACATAAAAAGCGGAATCATCGGCGAAGTTGATTTTATCGACACGGCATTTGTGACACAGGGCTACAAAGAAGACTTTCGCCTTTACAAAGAATTTGGTGGAGGTGCTTTCTACGATTTGGGCTGCTATTGCACCACGATGATTCTTTCGATGATTGATTCAGATGTCGAGAGTGTAAAGGCCTGCGCAGAATTTTCTGATCAGGGCGTTGATAATATTACTACAGGTTTTGTCCGCTTCAAAAATGGGGCGCGATCTTCCTTCAATGTCGGAATGATTCTTGGCAAAAACACCAATTCCCGCTTTGACCGTCTCTACATTCACGGCTCAAAAGGCTTTATCCGCTCGGATGTGGAATACAATCAGGCAGGCTCTTTAAGCTATCAGATTTTCACGAAGGATAGCGATGGAAAAACTCAAATGATTGAGCGCAAAATTGAAGTTCCGCAGAACTACTGTCTTGAAATTGAGCAGCTTGGAAGATGTATCTTGAACGGGGAAAAAGCTTTTGTAAGCGAAGAATTTTCTATAAAGAACGCAAGGCTTATGGACATGATACGACTGACAGCACGATGATTCTTTGATATAATGTTTTCTAATGATAGAAAATATTTTTGAAATTAAACACGAATCCACGGACGGCGCGTCTCGCACGGGCACTTTGCATCTTCCGCATGGAGACGTTCAGACTCCTGTTTTTATGCCTGTCGGAACTAACGCCACAGTTAAGGCTCTCACAAAAGATGATCTGGAAGAAATCGGATTTGAAATCATTCTTGCAAACACTTATCACCTTTACTTGCGTCCGGGGCCGGATATTATCGAAGAGGCCGGCGGTTTGCACGGATTTTCCGGCTGGAAAAAGAACTTCCTCACCGATTCCGGCGGATTTCAGGTCTGGTCTCTCTCAAAATTGCGAAAAATCACCGAAGAGGGCGCGCTTTTTTCTTCAAACATCGACGGAAGCCGCCACATGTTCACGCCTGAGCGGGTAGTGGACATTCAGTCTCAGTTCAACTCGGATATTCAGATGCAGCTTGACGTTTGCACTGGCTGGGGTGAGGACAAAAAATCAGCGATTCACGCTCTTGAAATCACCAAAAACTGGCTTCGCCGAGCCAAAGAAGAATGGATAAAAAAATGCGACTCGGGCTACAAGGGAATCCTCATGCCAATCGTCCAGGGAAATTTCTTCGAGGATCTCAGAATCCAGTCGGCTGAGTTTGTCACTGAGATGAACATGCCTGCAATTGCAATCGGAGGCCTTAGCGTTGGCGAGCCGCCAGAAGTTTTTGCATCAATGCTCGACTTCACCGTAAAGTATCTTCCAAAAGAAAAGGCAAAATATGTCATGGGAATCGGCACTCCGGATTATATCCTGGACGCGGTTCATTCTGGAATCGACATGTTTGACTGCGTTCTTCCCACCCGAAATGCCCGAAACGGAAGCTACTTCACCCGAGACGGAAATCTGCCGATAAAACAAGAGAGGTTTGCCCGCGATTTTGGCCCGGTTGACCCGGAGTGTAACTGTAAGGTCTGCCGCTCTTATTCCCGCGCTTATCTCAGGCATCTCTTTAAGTCTCAGGAAATTTTGGGCAGTATGCTAGCAAGCTATCACAACCTTTACTTCCTGCACAACATGATGGCCGAAATCCGCGTCGCAATTTCAGAAAACCGGTTTGAAGAATACCGCACGAATTTCTTAAAACGCTATCACTCGGACAAATGGAAAATTAAATGAAAAAGACGATTTTGTTTTTGGCTGGAATATTTTTCTCAATTAATGCTTTTGCACAGGATGGTGGTTTTGGTGAGATTGAACTTTCTCAGCCTGAACCAGCCCTTCCTGAGCCAGAAGTTTCTCCTGAGCCGGAACTTTCTTCTTCCGAAGACTTTGACGCTGTTTCTGGAGCAGATGATTTTGCTGTTGAAGAAGAGCCGAAAGTCAAAAAAGAGAGCCTTGCAGGTGTTAGCGATGTTCCCAATTCAAAACGCCCGAAAACTCCGGATTCTTCAAAAGTCGATGAGCTTAATAACACTGACCCAGAGGCCAACGAAAAGAACGCCGACATTTTGAAATATGGCCTTGAAGAAGATATTTCGGAGCTGCTCGACACGATGACCAAAAAAAAGGACGTGCGATTCGTGAACGAGGTTTACGATCTTTTTCAGGACACAAAATCAGTCGCCATCCGCGAAAAAATCCTAAATTTCTTTAAGACAATCGAAGATCCATGCCTTGAAGATTATGCGGTCATGATCCTGAACGACCCTTATGACGAAAAACTTTCCACAGTAAATGCATGTTTTTCATATCTTCAGATGGCCAAAACAAAAGAAGCCGTTCCTGCAATCTGTACGCTTCTGGAAAGTGACAACGAAGAATATTTCACCGGCGCAATCGAAACTTTAGGAAAAGTCGGAGGCTCCCGCGAGGCCGTATACATCACGGAATTTCTGGAGCGCGAGGATTTGACCGTTGCCCAGAGACAGAGCCTTGTCCGGGTTCTTGGTCAGCTTCATGCCGTGGAAACTTACGACAAGCTCGTGGAATATGCTCAGGACAGCGACGAAAATGCCTTTGTCCGTATGTACAGTGCCGAGGCAATCGGAGAGATGGAAAAGCCGGAAGCACAGGAAATCCTTTCCGATTTGTTTGAGGACACGAACCCGAACCTCCGCCAGTATGTTATCAAAGGAATCTCGCATTTTAAGAACAGCGAAGCCAATGAAATCTTGATTCAGGGCTTGAAGGACAGCCATTACAAAGTCCGCCAGGAATCAATCAACGCAATCAAAGAAAATAATGTCTCCGAAGCCGACGAATATCTGATTTACCGGGCCAAAAACGACCCAGTTCAGGCCGTAAAAAATGACTGCCTTGACTGTCTTGCAAAACTCAACACGCCAAAAGGAAACGAATATCTTCTGAGCCAGATTACAGAAAAAAAAGTTCCTGACCCGCAGAGAGCCAGGGTTGCAAAAGTGCTTCTTGAAGAAGGTCGGGGAGTTTCAGAAATTGCCGAGCTTTGCAAAGAGACTATAAAAGACGACAAACGAAAGCAGCTCCGTTATGCGCTCGGAAAAGAAATGGCAAAATACGAAAATCCTGCCTTTGCCGAAATCGCGCTTGAATTCCTCAAGCACAAGGATACTTCGACAATCGGAACAGGCCTGGATATCTGGGCAAAAGGCCGCTACTCAAACTGCAACGAAGCGGTCAACGAACTTGCCGATAAAGCCGACCTCACCGCAAAAAACAAGAATCAGCTCGCAATCAAAGCGGCCCGCCTCTTGGGCCGAGATTTGGAAAAGCAGAGCGAGCAGAAAGAAGCCGAACGCAAAGCCGCCGAGGAAGCCAAAAAAGCAAAGAAAAACGGCACTGGGCTTGGGGACTAAAGCAGATTTAATTGTAGATGACCTTCTTTGACATTTCTATTTTTCTAGGGTAGGATTTACTAAGATTCTTGCAGGAGATTTGTGAATGGGTATTTATCTGAATCCGGGAAATGAAAGCTTTAAAGCCATTGTTTCAAGAAAAATCTATGTTGATAAAACTATGATGATTTCTGAGCTGAATGAAATCATGCAGGAAAGCAATAAATACCTGTGTATTTCACGACCCCGCCGATTCGGAAAAACCTTTGCCGGGAACATGATTTCTGCCTATTATTCCAAGGGCTGTGATTCCCGAGAGCTTTTTGCTCCCTACAAGATTGCTTCGGATGAAAGTTTTGAGCAAAATCTTAACAAATTCAACGTAATCAAGCTTGATATAAACAGCGAATATCGAAATGCGTTAGATAAAGAAAACTTGATTATCAAATTGACCAGGAATATACGTAAGGAGATGCGGGAGCAGTTTCCGTCTATTTCTTTTGATGATGATGATTCAATAGCTGATTGTATGCTCAAAGTTTATTCTTCAAAGGGCGAACAGTTTGTAATCATTTTTGATGAATATGATGTTCTTGTCCGTGAAAATGTCCAGAGCTCGCTTTTTGTGCAGTATCTTGATTTACTGAACGGCCTTTTTAAGAGTGACACCTTAAGCCCGGCAATAGCACTTGCATATCTTACAGGCATTCTTCCGATTATCCGCGATAAGGTTCAGTCAAAGCTTAATAATTTTGACGAATATACAGTTTTGAATGCCTACAATCTTGCTGAATACATAGGATTTACAGAAAATGAGGTAAAAGAGCTTTGCAGTAAATATGATGTGGATTTCAATGAATGTCAGAGATGGTATGACGGTTATCATCAGCACGGTTTTGATATTTACAATCCAGAATCAGTCGTAAAGGCAATACAGACCAGGTCATTTTCAAGTTTCTGGGGGAAAACATCTTCCTATGAGGTGATTTCTGACAGAATAAAAGCCAACTTTGCGGGAACAAAAGATGATATAATCAGAATGATTTCCGGGGAAAGTGTTGATGTAAATGTAACAAGTTATAAAAACACAATGAATGCCTTTGTGACAAAAAGCGATGTCTACACATATCTCATGCATTTGGGTTATCTTGCCTACAACGAAGCCGAAAAAACTTGTCGGATTCCAAACAAGGAAGTTCAGCAGGAATGGTTCAATGTTATAGAAGCTGACAGCGATTATGAAGTCACAAACAGCATAATTCAGTCGTCAAAAAACTTGCTTACACAGACCTGGCAGGGCAATGCAGAGGCAGTCGCAAAAACACTGGACACAAGCCATATTCATGTTACAAGCAACCGAAGCTACAATAATGAAGACGCCTTGCAGTCTGCCATCTATCTTTCATTCATTTATGCGCTTAATTACTACACTGTCATAAAGGAAATGACCGCCGGAAAGGGATTTGCCGATGTAGTATTCATTCCTTTTGTGCCGGATTTGCCTGCAATGATAATTGAACTAAAGAGGAACGGTTCTGCCGAAAGTGCCTTGAATCAGATTCGCGAAAAAAGATATTTTGATTCCCTTTCATCATTTAAGGGCAAAATTCTTTTTGTCGGCATAAATTATGATGAAGAAACTAAAACTCACGAATGTAAAATCGAAGAATTCGTAAAGTAAAAGCTTTCAAAATACGAAAACACAGCCTTTGGGCGTCATTGTGCTTGAAAATTTGCTTTAGGGGAAGAAAAGCCTATTTTTTCTCATTTTCCGCAAAAAGCTGGATTGCCTTTTCTAAAAATTGCCGGGTTTTGGGGGAACAGCGGTCTAAATCCTCTTCTGTTTTTGATTTTGCGGGCGTTGTAAAATTCCTTTCCGGTTTATTTTCACCTGTTACCAGATATTCTACAGTGACATTGAGTGCCTTTGCCAGGCGGACTGCGGCATCGGCGGGCGGCATGGAGCCTTGCGTTCCAAGATACATATCCAAAGCTCTTTGCTTTATATCAGCTCTGTAAGCGAGTTCTTTTCTTGTTAAGCCTAAAAATTCAATTTCTTCTCGTAGACGATTTGCAAAAGTTGACATAATACAATGATGTCGTAATTACGTTCTTAAACTAATTGACTAAATCGTAAAAACGATTTAAATTGTAAAAGTAGGGTTAGCGTAAATACGCTATTACAAGAGGATTTGTTTTGACACGTTACGCACTTCTTTGCGGTTCTGCCCCAAACGATTACAGGCAGAAAAAACTCGATGATTTGCATAATTCTCTTCTCGAAAAAAACGGCTGGAATGTTACCTGCATGGCAAACGGCACTGATGAGTTCATGCTTGAATATGCAATGAACAACATTTTTGGCGGGAATGTGGGCGATGAAGTGGGCGGAGTCCTTTTGTATTTTTGCACTGAAAAACCGCTTTTGGAAGACGAGAAAACTTTTTGGCTCCAAAAATGGGAAATCCGTAAAGATGTAGTTGCGCATTATGTAAATCTGGCGAAACAGTGCGGAATTGACTTTCAGGTCATTTATGACTCGGACAGAGAATTTGTGAGCGAAGAAAGTTTGGGATATGAGCAACTCACAGAAGAAGAGCGCCGTGAGTTCGTGGCAAAAGTAAATGCCGGACTTATAAGGATAGGCTAATGAATCTTACAGCAAGCGTTGTTCTTTTTAACACACCAAGAAGTCAGATAGAGTCTCTTTTTAAGTCCGTAATTGAGTCAAACTGCGTCGAAACCTTCTATATAATTGACAATTCTCCCAGCGATAAATGGCGGATCTTGGAAGAAGAATATGCTGAAAGGGCAGAAATTGCCGGAACGAAAATCCGTTATATCCATAATCAGAATTTTGGCTATGGTACAAGTCATAATCTTGCCATGCACGAGGCGATTGAGAATGGTGCTGTTTATCATGTGGTATTGAATCCTGACATTTATTTTGGTGCGGAAGTTTTGACTGCGCTGGTTCGGTTCATGGATGAAAATCCTGATGCTGCCTATGTTTTGCCAAAAGTGATTTATCCAAACGGAGAAATTCAGTATCTGTGCAAATTGCTCCCCACACCAAGTGACTTGATTTTCCGTAGATTCCTGCCAAAAAGCTGGGGCGTAAAACGAAATGACCGCTATTGCCTAAAAATGAGCGGTTACGACAAGGTTATTAATCCACCATGTTTGAGCGGCTGCTTCATGTTCATGCGGCTTGCGACTTTGCAGGAGAATGATATTTTCTTTGACGACGGATATTTTATGTATTGCGAAGATTTTGATTTGATCAGAAGACTTCACAGAGTTGCGAAGACGCTATATCTCCCAGATGTGACGATTGTGCATGACCATGCCAGGGAGAGTTACAAGAGCCGGAAGATGCTCGTGGCGCATATTAAGAGTGCGGTGAGGTATTTCAACAAATGGGGCTGGTTCTTTGACCGGGAACGCCGGGAGATGAATAAAGGTATTTTGGGAGAGTTACGTAATGCTCCAAACTAAATCCCTCAAAAAAAACGGTGTTTTTAATGCAATAAAAACATTAATGAGCGTTCTTTTTCCTCTTATAACTTTTCCATATGCTTCCAGAGTTCTTGGACCAGATGGAATAGGGAAAGTAAATTTTGCATCAAGTATTGTCAGTTACTTTATTATGATTGCAATGCTTGGAATTTCAAATTATGGAATTCGGGAAGTTGGAAAATACCGCAATGATAAAGAAAAACTTTCAAAGTTCGTAAAAGAAATTTTATCTATAAATTTAATCTCTAGTGCAATTGCATATGTTTTGCTATTTATTTCTATATTTATAATATCTCCGTTCTTTGAATATAGAAAACTTATAATTATATGCTCTACTTCAATATTATTTACAGTTGTCGGAGTAGAATGGCTATTTTATGCGATGGAAGATTTAGGTTCTGTTGCTGTAAGAAGTTTTATATTTCAGATATTAAGCCTTGTGCTGCTTTTTGTTTTTGTTAGAACTAAAGAAGACTACGTTAATTATGCACTTATAGGCGTTGTATCTTCTGTTGGATCAAATATTTTATCTTTTATTTTTGCAAGTCGGTATGTAGATTTGAAATCAAAAAATAAAATTGAGTTAAAGCAACACCTCAAACCAATCTTTGTATTTTTTATGATGTCCGTAGCAACAACTGTAAATTCTTCGATTGATATTACAATGCTTGGATTTATTTCAGGAGCAGATGAAGTCGGGTATTATTCAGCTGCACTGAAAGTTGTCAGATTAGTTGCTGCTGTGGTAGCTTCACTTACAGTAATACTTCCAAGACTATCTTATTATGCTTCTGTTGGCGAAAATGAGAATTTTAAAATTCTTTCTACCAAAACATTGGATGCAAATATGCTACTTGCAATTCCAGCTTGCATTGGAATGATGTCACTTTCAAAAAACATAATTTATGTTTTAAGCGGAACTCAATATGAAAATTCAATTAGAGTTCTCCATATTTTATCTTTTACAGTTTTTCTTTTAACAATAAGTAATCTATGTGGAGCTCACATGTTGCTTGCATTAGGAAAAGAAAAAGTAACATTTTATGCGGTTTTAATTGGTATCTTTTTTAATATTGCTACAAATCTTATTTTGATAAAAAGATACGGAGCATATGGAGCTGGAATAGCAACTTTAGCAAGTGAATTCACAGTTTCTGTTATAGAATTTTTTTGTGTGAAGAAATACTTCATCTGTAAAGATATTCTGAAAAATCTATTCCAAACAGTTTGCTCAGCATTGATTATGGCTTTGATTGTGTTTGCCATAATAAAAACTGATTTCTCAATCATAACAACTCTTGTCCTGTCAATTTTTGCAGGTGCATTGTCATATTTTTCTTTCCTTTTGATTTTTAGGAACGAGTTCATTATTGAGTTTATGAAAAAAGTTAGGAGATCATTTTAATGAAAATTCTTGTAACTGGTGCAAACGGATATTTAGGACAAGGTGTAACTAAAGTTCTTTGTGATAAAGGCGAACAGGTTATTGCAACAGGGCATTCTTCAGAGTTTATAGATTCTCGTGCAGAAATCAAAGACTGTGATTTATTTGCAATTGAAAATCCGTTCGACTATTTTGGAAAACCTGATGTGGTTCTTCATCTTGCCTGGAAGGATGGCTTTAAGCATGCCTCTCTTACTCATATAAATGATTTATCAAAACATTATTCATTTTTGACTAAGCTAATTGATTCAGGAATAAAACAGGTTTGTGTTGTTGGAAGTATGCATGAAATTGGTTTTTGGGAGGGCAGTATAAACGAAAATACACCTTGCAATCCTTTATCTTTGTATGGAATCGCAAAAAATGCTTTGCGACAGAGTATTGAGATTCAAAAAAAAACATCTGATTTTGTTTTTCAGTGGATTCGTGGTTATTACATAGTTGGTAATGCGGAACGTGGCTGTTCAATTTTTTCAAAAATAACTCAAGCTGCAAAAGAAGGGAAATCGACATTCCCTTTTACCCTTGGCTTAAATCAGTTTGATTTTATCGATTATGAAAAAATGTGTCATCAGATTGCGGCAGTTGTAAGACAGAATAAAGTTAGCGGAATTATAAATTGCTGTTCAGGCAGACCTGAGAAACTTGCAGACAGAGTAGAACGCTATATTAGAGAAAATAATTACAGCATCAAGCTTGAATACGGGGCTTTTCCAGATAGACCTTATGATTCAAAAGCTGTTTGGGGCGATGACAAGAAAATCAATCAGATTTTGTCTTTGGAAGGAGAATCTTTCTAATGCAATTAAAATCTTTTCTGCGTTTGCTAAAAAATACTCTTCTACGCCGTCGTGAATATCTTCCATCATTCAAAAAGAGATTTGCTTCGTTTTGTGAAGGAAGCGTGATTCATTATCCGTCGCTGATTACGGAGCATGAAAATATCTCTATCGGCAAAAATACAACGATTTTGGCTAATTCCAGAATTCAAATTTATAACGCCCTTACGGGCAGGGAAGCCAAAATAGCAATTGGCAGCAATTGCTATTTTGGCTTCCACCTTACAATTCTTGCAGGTGGAAGCATAAATATTGGAGATAACGTTCTTATTGCATCAAACGTTCTTATAACAAGTGAGAATCATGGAATGAATCCCGAAAGTAAAATTCCGTATATGAACCAGCCACTGGAATGTAAAGATGTTTCAATTGGCGAAGGTTCCTGGATAGGAGAGAAGGTTTCTATTATGCCGGGGGGGAACATAGGCAAAAAGTGTGTAATTGGAACGAATGCTGTTGTCACAAAGTCAATTCCAGATTATTCAATGGCGCTAGGTATTCCTGCAAGAGTCATTAAAAAGTGGAATTTTGAAACGCATGAATGGGAGAAAGTTTGATGAAAGAACGCATTGAATGGATAGATGCTCTTAAAGGAATTGCCATATTAGGAATTGTCTGTATTCATCTTGAAAATTGGACTTGCTTGTTTGCAGACAGAAAAATCATACATCAGATTTTGATGCGCGGAAATTTAGGAGTTGAGCTTACATATATTTGCAATGCTTATTTGCTGATGTTAAAGAAGAATGCTATCGCGAATAGTAAAAAATCGTGGGGGGGGGTACTAATGAATAGTGTTTTTAGAATCATACCATTGTATTTTCTCTATCTCTTCACTTTTTTTATTTTGGGCTTTTGGGGATTATTTGCGGCTGATATGTCTGCTATGAATGTTGCCTCTCATTTTCTGTTTTTAAGCATTTTAAATCCTTATTGGTGGACTTCCTTTCCTGGTTCTGGGTATGTTGGAGTCTTGGTTCTTCTTTGGCTCTTGTTTCCGTTTTATGAGAGGAAAGTCCATACAACAGAACAGGCAGTAGCAGGATCTTTGTTGATTGTATGCGTTTCTTTTTTATTGAATGCTATCCTACGATATATTCCGATTATCTCCGACAAAAATCTCTGGAATGATTATCTTTCATACATTTTTAGGGGAATTCAGTCTTTTTCATTCGGGATAATGTTGTTCTATCTCCCTGAAATCAAAAATAACATCGCGAAGAAAAAACTGTTTTCATGTTTGCTGTGCATATTTTCTGTTTTGGCAGCGTATCTTTTTATAAAATGCAATGCAACAAATATGTTGTTTTTCTTCGTGATAATCTGCTTTGTTATGGCGTTACAGATTTTTCCTGTCAAACTTTTTTGTAATCCGATTTTTTCTTTTTTGGGAAAATACATTTTTGGAATTTATATTTGCCACATAACGCTATATTTTTTTATCAGCCATTTTGTAAAAAATTCGTTTTTCATTTGGTCAAGTGTCATATTAGGCTCAGTCTTGCTTTCTGTAATCTTGACAATGCTTGTAGAGCGTCCGTGTATATCGCTGTTGAAAAAAATATTCTTAGGGAGAACAAAAAATGCCTAGACAGATTTATGTGCTTCTCAAGGGCAGAATTGGTAACCAGCTTTTTATTTATTCTTTTGCCCGCGATTTGCAGAAAAAACTTGGAGAAGAAAACCAAATCATAATTGATGACAGTGAAGTGCTTGCGATGAATTGGGAGAATTCATTAGTACATTATGATTTGCCAAATGTTCGGTATGTTCATGATGGGAGTGTACGAAAATCAAAAGCATGGCTTTTGCGATGGATTCTGCTTCGTATTGCTTTGAAACTTACATCACATTCAGATTTCAACATAAAGTTTCATAGAGAAAAAAGAATTCAACCTTTATTGAATTTCTTTGGAATAATGCTCTGTGAAAACGGCTATATGGATTTTCATTTTGGAAAAAAACATAAATATCTTTTGTGCGGATACTTTCAATCTAAGAAATACTTTGAGAGTGCAAATAATGAGTTGCGAAAAACTTTCTCTTTGAAAAATGAACTTAATTCATATCCAAATATCGATTTGCTCCGTAACTCAAATTCTGTCTGCATTTCTGTAAAGGTTGAGCATAATGTTGGAAGTTCTCTTTATGCTGTCTGCGGAAAAGAATATTGGAAAGAAGCTATCGACTACATTATTTCGAAAGTTCCGAATCCACTCTTTTTTGTCTGCTCAGATAATGTGGAATATGTAAAAGATAATCTTATTGACTGCTCAAAGTTTAAGGTTGTGTTTCAGGATAAATCAATACCTGTTCATATAACTCTCGCTGCAATGGGGCAGTGTAAGCATTTTATTATCGGAAATACAAGCTATGGGTGGTGGGCACAGTACCTTTCTGATAATCCCGGAAGAATCACTGTAGCGCCAAATCAGTGGATGCTGGTGGATATGCCATTGGATATTTATGAAGACAACTGGCATTTAATTGATGTGAAAAAATATTTGGGAGATAAAGCATTATGAAAATAGGAATTCTTTATATCTGCACAGGAAATTACACTGTATTTTGGGAAGATTTCTATGAATCATTTTCAAAATACTTTTGTACGAATTCCGAAATCCATTATTTTGTTTTTAGTGATAAAGAGATGGATTTTACTGGAAAACAGAATGTGCATTTCAACAAGATTCAGAATCAACCATGGCCTTTGATAACACTTCTTAGATTTCAAACTTTTTTAGCTGTCGAAGAACAGTTAAAAGAATGTGATTATCTATTTTTCTTTAATAGTAATTTGAACTGTGTTACTAACATTTCTGAAGAAGACTTCTTGCCTTCGAAAGATGAAAAACTTCTTTTTTATCATCATGGTGGGTATATCTATACAAAAAAAATATTTCATCCATATGAGCGAAATAAAAAATCTACTGCATATATACCGTATTCGTGTGGAGGCACTTATGTAGGTGGAGGAATTATTGGTGGTGAAACAATTCCATTCCTGGATATGTGTCGAATTCTAAAACAGAATATCGAAACCGACCTAAAGCAGAATTATATTGCCCGCTGGCACGACGAATCTCATATAAATCATTTCTTGTGTACTCTTGAAAATTATAAACTTCTAAATCCTGGTTACTGCTATCCTGTAGGTTTTGACTTGCCCTTTGAAAAGAAAATTGTAGGAGTTAGCAAGCAAGATAAATTTGATGTAAAGAATTTCAAATTCGTAACAAAAGAATTAAGTTTTTGGCAAAAGGTTTACAGAAGACTTGATAAAAAAATTCTTCCTTATATGCGTTTTGTGTTCTCTCTGTTAAAGAGGGAACATGTGAAGTAGCAAACTTCTGCCGTTGGCAGAAATATATACAGACTGAGTGTCTGTACAACGTTCTTTGACATTTCTATTTTTGTGGGAAGGAAAAAAAGATTGCATCTTTTAAAAATATGGGATAATCTTTAATTACACTTTGGATTATCCCATATAAAAGAGGTTTTTATGGATTTCATAAATCGTCATGCAGAAAAAACTTTGAAGCGTTTTGCTTTATCTTTTCCTGCAGTTCTTGTTACAGGAGCCAGACAGACAGGAAAAACGACGCTTTTGAAAAAAATTACTGAGGAAAAATCTGTTCCAGACACAACTTTTGATGATATTTCTGAAGAAGAGTTTGCAAAGACTGACCCTACTGCATTTCTTGAATTTCATCAAAGCCCCTATATGTTTGATGAAATCCAATATGTACCGGAGCTGTTTCGCTATCTGAAAATCCAGATAGACCAAGACCGCCACAACGGAATGTATTTTCTTACGGGAAGCCAGCAGTTCAAGTTGATGGAAAAAGCCACTGAAAGCCTTTCTGGTCGAATTGGTATCGTTCAGTTATATTCTCTGTCTGCCCGTGAAATCCGCAGCGATGCTTTTTCTGATTCATTTTTACCTGCAAAAGATTACATTCTTGCCAGAAATAAAGCGTTTTCAAATTACGAGTTTTCAGTTCAGAAAATATGGAATCGTATTTTTACAGGCGGTTACCCGGAAGTCGTGAAAAAAACAGTTACTGCAAAAGATTTTTATGCGGCATATTTGAAAACATACATAGAACGGGATATAAAAAACTTGAGCCAAGTTGCTGATGAAATGCAGTTTTTGCAGTTCATAACGGTTGTCGCAGCCCGTACAAGTCAGCTTGTTAACTACGGTGATATTGCCCGAGATTGCGGCATAAGCGAAGTAACGGCAAAAAAATGGCTTTCTTTGCTTGTTACGTCTGGAATCGTGTATCTTTTGCGTCCTTATTCAGCAAATGTTGAAAAGCGGGTCGTGAAGACTCCAAAAATGTATTTTATGGATACAGGACTTGCCTCATATCTTACCAAGTGGTCTGGTCCAGAAACACTGCAGAGCGGAGCAATGGCAGGGGCATTTTTTGAAACTTATGTTGTGAGTGAAGTTGTAAAATCTTTTGCAAATAACGGAGATGATGCACCGATATATTTTTATCGTGACAAGGACAAAATTGAAATTGATTTGCTGATTGAGCAGGATAACATTATTTATCCTGTCGAGATAAAAAAGACATCAACTCCAAATTCTGATGATGCAAAGAATTTTTTCATCACAAACAGATTGAAGAATGTTCAGATTGCTCAGCCTGTCATAGTTTGTGGCGCAAACAAAGTTTCATCGGTAAAAAAAGGTGAAATTACAGCTTTTGTAATTCCAGTAGAATTTATATAGACTACTTTTTCTCATAGAAATAGAAATGTCAAACGAACGGTAAAAACAAAAATGCCTTTGGAAAAAGACAAGGAGTACCGTCATGGCAGAAGTGCAGGTCACAGCTGGTAGTTTGACAGAAAATGATTCTCATCCGCGAAATTCGCAGCCGTTGGTCTCGGTGATTATACCTGTGTACAACGCAGAAAAATATGTGGAGCAGGCTGTCCGTTCTATAATGAATCAGACTTACAAGAATCTTGAAATTCTTATTACTGATGACTGCTCTACAGACGGTAGCTTTGAGATTTTAAAGAAGTTGTCAGAAGAAGATTCCCGCATAAAACTCTTTCGCAATACAGAAAATCAAAAAATTGTGCGCACCTTGAATGCACTTGTGGAGCGTGCAAGTGGAAAATATATAGCCCGTATGGACGCGGACGATATATCGTTGCCTAAGCGAATTGAAGCACAGGTACAATTTATGGAAGTTCATAATGAGTGTGGGCTTTGTGGTTGCAATATTTTTAGAATAGATGAATTTGGAAAAAAACTCAAAAAAATAGTTTTCCCAACAACCTATTCTGATAATGCTTTTTTTTCATTGTTTTCTCCAACTCTTTGTCATCCTTCTGTTCTTGGAAAAAGAGAAGTTTTCATTGAAAATAAATATGATGAGAAATATGATTTTGCCGAAGATTATGAATTATGGTTAAGATTATTATTCCAAAAATCCATTTATATTGCAAATCTTACTGATTATTTATTTGAATATAGAGTTTTTCAAGGTCAAGTTTCTCAAGTACATAGCTTAGAGCAAAAAGAAAAGACTCTTACAATCCTAAAAAAATATTGTCCCATAAAAAAAGAAAATTTACCATCTCATCTAAAACTATTTTTTTCAAATAATTATACATTAGAGGCCTCTGATAAGAAATACATACAATATATTCTCTGTCAATTAAAAGGAAGAAGTATAAATTTATCAATTCAAATTGTATCTAGAATTCTACTGTTTATTATAAACAGTAAAGATATTTTTTATTTCAGTTTTCTTATTATTATTCATCCTCTGTGTTTTTTGGCTTGTATAAACGGTTTCCTCAATAAAATAGGTAATAAACTATGATATATTATGCATTGGCTTTTACAGTTTTTTTTGTCGCATTAATCGACTCTTCAAGAGAAAATTCTATTCATGGTGTAAAAAACTTTACAACACAATTTTTACTGATTCTCTTTCCTTGTATACTTATTTTTCTTGGTGGTTTTCGTTGGCTTACTGGAACAGACTGGAATAATTATTATCATTTCTATGTTTGGCATGATAATTGGCAGGCTTATAACAACGGCGAATTTGAATTTTTATATACAGTATTAAATTTTATTTGTAAGCAAATTTCTTCTGAATATACTTTTTTCTTGTTTATCTTCTCATCGCTTGTAGTAATTTTAAAAACTAAGGCTTTACGTCAATTTACTAGACAATGTTTTGGTTTAACCTTTTTTCTTCTATATTGCTATTTGACTGGTGATATATTAGCTGTTCGTCAAGATCTAGCTATGTCTGTTTTATTTTTATCTATTCCAAAAATTATAAACAAAGAAGTAAGATGGTTTATTATTATTACTTTCATTGCCGTGCTTATTCATAATTCTGCTGTTATTTGGTTTATTTCTTATCCAATTTATTGGCATAAGCGAAATCGTAGGAACGATATATTGAAATTGTTTCTGTGTTTTTTTCTAGGCTTTTTAGGTAGTGTTTTATATATAAAACTTCTTACAGTTTGTATTAATATTCTTCCTGCTTCTGGAAGAGTTTATGGGAAAATTGTTGCGTATTCGGTTGCAAAATATCAGGCAAATTATTATTCAATATTAGGAAATGTTGCAAAGCGAATAATTGTTTTGCCAATTCTATTCTATTATGAACGAAAAGCAAACCGCATAAATCATTGTTTCTCAGGAGTATTTTCATTATATATTTTTGGAAATTGTCTGTATTTTTTGTTTCTTTCATCTTTTACCATTTTCCAGCGATTTACTAATTATTTTCTTGTATTAGAGTGCTTTCTTTTGGCACAGGTATTCTTTTCAATGAAAAAAGCAAATAAAAAAGTTTATATTTGTTTTTTATTATTGTATGGCTTTCTTAAACTTTACAAAGCGCTAAGTGCATTTTCATATTTAAAAATTCCATATTACAGTATTTTTTATTATGAAAATCGCTCAATGGATTGGAGAGGAGACTTTTAATTATGAAAAATTTACTTTTTATCTACAACAACCCTCTGGATGGCTCTTATGGTGGTTCTCAGCGGACAAAACAAGCCCTTCAAGGCTTGTCACAACATTTTAATGTTCTTTCGTATTCTTGCATAAAAAAATCAAATCCACTTGCAACAATGTGGCGGAATCTTTGTGGTTATTCAGGAAATCTTTCTGCTCGTGATTGTAAGCTTATTTTACATACAATTGCCAAAGAAAAAATTGATGTTGTTTTCTTTGATGTTTCACTACATGGGCGGCTTGTGCTTGAAATAAAGCAGCTTTATCCTGATGTAAATGTTGTTGTGAATTATCATAACTGTGAAGCTAAATATTTTGGAGATATGTTTAAGACAAAAGGAATTGCATATTATCCGATTTATCATTCCGCTGAAAAAAATGAACTTTTAAGTAAGGAATATGCTGATTTTCACATATTTATAACAGAGGAAGATAGAAAACAGCTTGGTGTTGAAAATAATTATTGTGTTATTCCAGTGACATTAGAAGATTCTTATAAAGAATTAACTAGAGAAAAACCAGCAGATCCCTATTTGCTTTTTGTCGGTGCGGCACAATATGCAAATATTGAAGGTGCAAAATATATAATTGAAAATCTAGCCCCAAATAGTGAAAGAAAATTTTTGATAGTCGGCAAGGGCATGAAATTGGTATTCCCAGGTGTTTATAAAAATGTTGAAGTTAGAGACTTTGTTCCATCGCTTTTAAATGTATATAGAGATGCCAGTGCGTTTATTTGTCCATTGTTTTTTGGAAGTGGGGCAAAGGTAAAAGTAGCTGAAGCCCTTATGTATGGAAAAAAAATAATCGGAACCCCATTGACCTTCTTTGGGTATGAACTGACTGGATGCAGTTATTCTGTTTGCAATTCTGAAAGAGAATTCCTTGACGAAATTAATCAGGTTGATATGGATAAGAGGTTTTATAAAGAAAACAGACAGGTGTTTTTAGAGAAATATGATGCCTGTAATAATGGCGAATATTATTCAACGATAAACAAGCATTTTTACGGCAAGGTTGAATAATAATGTTTGATAATATCGAAAAAACTTCTGTCAGTAAAAACAACTCTTTTCACTTTATTCGTCTTATGTGTTGCTTGATTGTAATATATGAACACGCCATAGGACTTTCAGAAAGTACTTTTCCTAATTTACAACTTGCCTCAACTGCAGTTGCTGTTTTCTTCATCCTTTCCGGCTTTTGGGTGACGATAAGTCTTCTTCGCTCTGATTCTGTAAAAGAATATGCTGTTAAGCGAATAAAAAAAATCCTTCCGCCGTATATTACAGTTGTAATACTTTTTGCTTTGTTACTATGTGTGGTCAGTTCTTTGTCCCCATACGAGTATTTTACAAATATCGGATTCTGGAAATACCTTGTGGCAAATCTCACGACATTAAACTTTCTCCATGCCTCGCTTCCCGGAGTTTTTGAAGGTTTGCCCTTGAATGGGGCTGTGAACGGTGCTTTGTGGACGATTAAGGTTGAGATTGCCTTCTATGTGTTTCTTCCTATTTTGATGCTCGTGATTACAAAGTGTAAATACAAGTATACACTGGGGGTACTGATTAGCATGTACTTTATTTCTGTTTTGTATATTCTCCTTTGCCATGCTGCCACTTCTGTAAAGCCTGCTCTTTCTCCTTTGGAAAATCAATTTCCGGCATTTATGGGATATTTTGCCTCTGGTATGGCCTTTGCTCTGTTTTGGAATGATTTACAGAAGAGTTTGAATTATGCTATTGTCCCATCGCTGATAGTTTTTATCATCTGTCATCAAATCGATAATTATCTTCTCTCCGCTATGATTCTTCCTGTTGTGTTTTCTTGCCTTGTATTTTGGATTGCGACTAGACTCTCGTTTTTAGGAAAAATTGTCACAAAAGATTATTCATTCGGAATGTATCTTGTGCATTATCCGCTGATTATGCTTTTTGTACAGCATGGATTCTTTGCTTCTTGCTGGCCTCTGGCTTTTGCAGCTGGCTTGGCTTGAGTTTTACGGCAAGTTACTTGCTGGGGAAAATAAAAATTTAACTATTTTGAGGATTTTATGAAAATCTTATTTATCTCGGCTTTCCCGCCTTGTCAGAAAACTGCCGGGCAGGATTATACAAGGCGTCTTATTCTAGACTTGATAAAAAAGGGCCATGAAGTCTCTTTTATTTATGCAGAATATCCAAAGCATAGTGTGGAACTTCCAGAGTATGTGAAAAATCTGGGTAAAATTCATCCGTCTTTTAGGAACTGTCTTAAAAAGCCTAGTTATCATCCTTTTTTTACAAAACGCTTCGATGAAAAAATCTTGAATCTTATTCAAGCTGTAGCCTCAGATTTTGACATGCTCTATTTTGACTTTTCTCAGGTGCATTTATATTCGCTTTTTATTGAACATCCAAACAAGGTTTTCATGTGCCATGATGTAATCGCACAGAAATTCAGCAGAAAGGGGCGACTTCATCTTCCTTGGATTAAACATACAGAAGGTAATCTTCTTCGAACTGCAAAACAAATCATAACTTTCAGTCAGAAAGACAGTGATTTTATCAAAAAGACTTATGGCCTGACTTCAATCCATGTAAATTTTTATCTTAAGAACGGACATTTTGACTATGAAGAAAATTAATGTGTATGAAAATCGCTTCTGCTTTTATGGAGCATGGAATCGTAAAGAAAATAGTGAGTGTCTGGAGTGGTTCTTGAAGAATGTGTATCCAAAACTCTCTGATGACTTTGAATTTGTCGTGATTGGCGGCGGAATGTCGGATTCTTTGCAGGATAGGCTTTGTTCTTACAAAAATTTTTCGTATCTCGGTTTTGTCGATGATCCTGTCAAAGAAATCGCAAAATGTCAAGCCTTGATTGCTCCTCTTCATAAGGGAGCAGGCGTTAAGGTCAAGGTAATAGATGCGCTTTCTTCGGGCACCTGCGTTGTCGGAACAAAAGTCGCCTTTGAGGGAATTGAGGACAATGCAGAACACAGATTATTCTTCCATGCGGAATCTGCAGACGGATTTGTAGCGATTCTGAACAACTGGCGAGCAATCGATATAGAAGAAAAACAGGCTGCTGCAGATGAATTTTTTGCCCGATACAACAAAAATCACTTTACGGACCTGCTGTAACAGTCCCGCAAAATCCTCCAGCTACTCATACAGTCCGTTCAGCATTCTGTACACTTCGTTGATTCTCTCTTTTCCGTCTACAGAAAAATCTATGTTCTCGTCAACCAGGGTCTCCAGGCTGGAAAGGCTTTCGTTGAGTGCTGTTGCAAAGCCCCGGCTCATCTTGAACCAGTAAGTGCCGCGACCGTCTGTGAACAAAGCTAAGAATGCGTATTCTTTTGTTTTTTTAGACATTGTGATTCTAAGGATTTTGTTCAAGTCGGCAATCAGCTTGTCAGCGACTCCTTCCTCGTGAATGTCAAAATTCCTCTTGCACCAGTCTTTTTCGGTGATTGGATTTAGGTTGAGGTTTTTTACGACCTTGCATGCAAGCTCAAGCTTTTCTCCGCTCAATAAGCCTGCCCCATGCAGTAGCACTTTCGAGCGAATCTGTGCATAGACTGCCATTTTGTTCTCGTCATTTTCTTTCTGGATTGCGCTTTTGAATTTATTGTATGGCAGAATGAGGATTTTCTTTCCTTTCTGCTTTTCGATTTCGAAAATTTCTCCGCCGATGACAATCTCATTATCGTTCTTTTCTTTTGCCTTGCGGCCACCAAAGTGACCGTCATCACGGCCAAGCAATTTTCCTTTGACTGCTGCGAAAGTTGAGCCTTTGAATTCGAGATTTCCTGTGAGACTTCGGCCTCTTTTCCCGCGGATTGCACCGAGTTTTGCTTCCAGGTCTGGTGAGATTTTTGAAAGAAGAGACTTGGTGAGTGGAGAGACGCTCATGGCAAAAGTACGGCTTGTACGGACGATTTCACCTGCGACGATAAAAAGCGGGTCTGTGCGGAACATGGAAGAGCCCGGATGAATCGAAATATGGTCTGCTGTGAGGGAGCGGTAATTTTCTTTTCCTTCACGAACGCAGACAAACTGAATCATGCCCGAAGCGATACAGCAAAGATAGTCGTCCATTGAGCCGCCGCTTCCGATCGGGATTCCGAGCTGCCCGATTTCTTCTTCGAGCTGGACCTTGATGTTGGCAATTTCGGCCATAACCCGCTCGTCAAGGTAGTTGTTCTGGCAGAAGCGCACAGGATTTTTCATCGACTGGTATGTACGGAAAAGTTTTACATAACTTACAAAATCGCCCTGAATGTCACGGAATGCGTGATGAGCTTTTCTGGCGTCGCTTTCTTCTCCAGGCGGCAGAATGAAAGGCGAATGAGTGCTCATAAAGGCAGCCGCAATTACGGTCTCTTCAAGAACATCCGGGTAGCGCATGATACTTTCGACTAAGATTCGGCTTACACGAGGCTCCAGCGGGAACTCGACCATGAGCTTTCCGATTGAAGAAAGGGTGTGGTCCTCGTTCAAGGCACCCATCTGATTTAAAGTCTCGACGGCTCCGCGGATGTCTTCTTTTTGAGGAGCTGAAATGAAGTCGAATGTGTCAAAGTCCGTGATTCCAAGCTCGCTCATGCGGAGAACGACCTCGCTCAAATCAGTGCGGTAAATTTCTTCGGTGGTGTATTCGGGCCGCTTGTCAAAATCCTTACGGCTATAAAGACGGTAGCAGGTTCCTGGTTGTGTTCGGCCAGCCCGGCCACGCCTCTGGTTTGAGCTTGCCTTTGATACAGGCACTTCGTTCAGGCTTGAAGTAAAAGTCTTCGGACTGTAAAAATTGAGCTTTGCGAGTCCTGAGTCGATTACGGTCGTGATTCCGTTGATTGTGACAGAAGTTTCTGCGATGTTCGTTGAGAGAACGACCTTTTTCTTTCCGAAGGGGGCATTGTCAAAAACACGCTCCTGCTCTTCTTTGGGAAGACGGCCATAAAGGGGCACGATATGAATTTTTGAGTGAAAACTTGAATACTGAAGACGCTTCGTGCAGTCCTTGATGATTTTTTCGCCCGGCAAAAAGACTAAGATGTCGCCGTCTTCATGATTGTCAAGCACCCGGTCAATAGTCTTCTCGATTTTTGAAAGGAGAAGTTCGCAGCCTGTAGCTGTTGCCGTGGTCGTAGGCTCTTTGGTTGTTGGCGGGTCGTAGACCATAGTGACCGGGAAAGTCTGGGTGTCAATTGTGACAATCGGGCAACCGCCAAAATATTCAGAAAAAGCCTCTGCATTCATTGTCGCGCTTGAGACAATCACCTTGAAATCCGGCCTGGCAGCAAGAACACGCTTTAAAAGCCCAAGGACAAAGTCGATGTTCAGGCTTCGCTCATGGGCCTCGTCAACCATAATCACGGAATATTTTGTCATCCAGGGGTCAAGCTTCATTTCCTGCAACAAAATTCCGTCGGTCATGATTTTGATTTTTGTGGTAATGTCGGTCTTGTCTTCAAAACGCATCTTGTAACCGACAAGCCCCGGATAAGAAGTCTTCAGCTGCTTTGCGATAAACTCACTTACGCTCAGGGCCGCAATTCGTCTGGGCTGGGTCACGGCAATCACACCGTTCTGGCTGTATCCCGCCTCATGCAAAATCACCGGAATCTGGGTGGTCTTTCCGCTTCCCGTGGGTGACTGCACGACGATAACCTGATTATTTTTAAGACATTCAAGAATTTTTTCTTTCTGTTCGTAAACCGGTAGCTTTTTATAGTCAATTGCCATGTGTCAATTATAGAAGAAAAAGGTGGAAGTTACAATTGTAGTTTTATATTGTAAACTTAAAGAGGTTTTTTAAGGTTGACAATAAAGGCGCCTGGTGCTAAATTTCATTCATGAAAAAAATATTTGTCACAGGAACTGGAACTGACGTGGGCAAAACTTATGTGACTGCACTCATCATTAAAAAACTGAATCAGGAAAATCTTAATCCTGCATATTTTAAGGCTGCAATGAGCGGTAACGAACGGGATTCCTCTGGAAAACTGATTCCCGGGGACGCAACTCATGTAAAAAAAATATCTGGAATAAGGCAGCCACTGGAAGAAATGTGTCCCTATGTCTATGAAAATGCTCTTTCTCCCCATCTGGCTTCCAGGCTTGAAGGAAATCCCGTAAAGCTAAAGGTCGTAAAAGAAAATTTTGAGAAAATTGCCGGAAAATATGACTTCATTACAATTGAAGGAAGCGGCGGAATAGTGTGCCCTCTGAATTTTGACGGTGAAGAAATATATCTTTCTGACGTGATTAAGCTTCTGGAATGTGACTGTATTCTTGTTGCTGATGCGGGCCTTGGAACAATCAATAATGTAGTCCTTACTGCCGAATACATGAAAAGCCGGAATCTGAAAATACGGGGAATGATTTTCAACAACTATATCCCGGGCAATGTCATGCACGAAGACAACATTAAAATGTGCCAGCACCTTACGAAAATTCCTGTACTTGCAAAAGTCCAGAAGAATTCCCATGAGCTTGAAATCGACATTTCACAGTTAACTGCAATTTATTCATAAAAAAGGAAAAGAAAATGATCTGGTATCCATATACACAAATGAAAGGCATGAAAACTCCGTTTAAGGTTCTTGATGCCCAGGGAGTCTATCTTTTTACGGATCAAGGAAAGATGATAGATTCCATTTCCTCATGGTGGTGCATGATTCACGGCTATAAAAATAAGGAAATAAACGAAGCCATAAAAAATCAGGTGGACATGTTCAGTCACGTAATGCTGGCAGGAATAAGTCACCGGAGCGTGAAACAACTTTCTCAGAAACTGCAGGAATATTTGCCGGGTGACCTTGACTATTGCTTCTATTCGGATTCCGGCTCCGTGGGCGTTGAAGTGGCGCTAAAAATGGCCTTTCAGTTCTTTGTGAACAAGGGGTGCCGGCGAAGTAAACTTCTTTCCCTTAAACATGCCTATCACGGCGACACTTTCATGTGCATGAAGGCCGGTGATGAAGAAGACTATAATTTCCTTCTTTCAGACCAGGACAAAAAAGACGTGATTCATGTTCCCACGGAAATAAATGAGCTTGAAAAGGTTTTTGCTGAACACGGCAGTGAATTCTATGCCTTTATCGTGGAACCTCTTTTGCAGGGGGCTGGCGGCATGAAAATGTACGGAATCGATTTTTTGCGGCGGGCAAGACAGCTTTGCGATGAACATGGTGTGCTTCTTATTTTTGATGAGGTTGCTACAGGATTTGGCCGCACAGGCTTTCGTTTCGTCTCTGATCTTGTTCTTCCTGACATTGTTGTTTTGGGAAAAGCCCTTACCGGGGGCTATATAGGCCATGCCGTTACCGTGGCAAACCACAAAGTTTATCAGGGCTTTTATTCAGACAGTCGGCGTCACGCCCTCATGCACGGACCAACCTTTATGGGAAATCCCCTTGCCTGTACTGCCGCCCTTAAATCCATAGAAATTTTTGAGAGGGAAGACTACATGTCTAAAATCAGGCACATTGAGTCTTTCGTGTCTGAAAAAATAAAAGGTTTTAGCCATCCCCTCATAAAGGAAGTAAGAAACATGGGCGGCTGTCTCTGCATCGAAGTTAAGGACAGCAAGGCTATTCAGGGATTTCAGGAATTTGCCTGCAAAAGGGGAGTCTTTTCAAGGCCCTTCGCCAACATAATTTATGCCATGTTCCCCTACATAATAACTGACTGGGAACTGGATACCGTGATTAATGTCATGAAAGACTGGTTTCAGGGGAAATAGCATGGAAAAACTCTACAGCCTTAAAATGCGGGCAAGCAAAAATGTGAATGGAGCTTCCGTCCACATTTCCGGCGCAGAAAAAATAGTCTATGCCTCTGACGTTAAGTCTTTTTCAGATTCCCTGATAATGCGCGGTTTAAATCATGAAAAGGGGCAGGCTGATTTTCTGAACTTAAAAATTACTGAATTAAAGAACGAAGATATTTTGTATCTGGATGCCCTTAAAGTTGAGACCGTTGAAGTTAAAGACTGGAAAGAAGGTCATGAGGAAATAAAAAAATTCCTTCTTGAAATCGGCATTGAAAATCCGGAAAAAATTATGGGTTTTATTTCCCAGACATATGCCATGCGCGGGGCCATGCTCCTTGATGTTGAGAATCTCGTGAGGCTTGAAAACGACTTTTTGCGGGGAATCCGGGCTACAAACATGGATCAGGAAAGAAAGGCCGGAGAGCAGCTTTCCTGCCGGAAAAATCATTATGAGGAAGCAATTGTTCTTGCCACAAAGGTTGCAAATTGCCCTGGAATTCTTGGTGAAATCTGTATTTCTGATGATCCTGATTATGTCACGGGCTATGTAAGTTCCATAAAAACCGGCTACAGGCGCATTACAAAAATGAAGGAAATGGGAAGCCCAAACGGGGGAAGAATTTTTCTCTTCAGGGGAAGCAGGCTTGAGGCTGAAAAAGCGATTGATTTCCTTCAGAATCAGCCGGTGATTGTAAGAAAACTAAAAAAACTCCCTGCGGAAAGTCAAAAATCCAGGTGGAGCTATATTGAAGGCACGCTTTCTTCCCTTAAAAAAGAAAATCTTTTCAGAACGACAAAGGCTTTTTCTTCGCCCCAGGGGCCGCATGTCAAAATCGGAGGCAGGGAATATGTCCTTATGGCTTCAAATGACTATCTTGATGTGGCAAATCATTCTTCCGTTAAAAAGGCCGTAAAGAATGCCATTGAGAAATATGGCTTTGGCTCAGGCGGCTCAAGGCTCACCACGGGAAACACGGAGCTTCACGATTTGCTTGAATCAAAGATTGCACAGTTCAAGGGCTGTGAATCTTCCCTGCTTTTTAACACGGGCTATGTGGCAAACCTGGCTTCTATTTCAGCCTTGTGTAATAAAGATTTTACCATTTTCAGTGATGAACTGAACCATGCCAGTATAATTGACGGATGCAGGCTTTCAAAGGCAAAAATCGTCACTTACCGCCACAACGACATGGAAGATTTGCGGAATAAAATTGCAGGAAATCCATTTTCCTTAGGACTTGCGGTAAGCGATGCTGTCTTTTCAATGGACGGTGACATACTTAATTATCCTGAATTTCTTGATGTCTGCCAGAAAAACAATCTTTTTTCCATGGTGGACGAGGCTCACTCCACGGGCGTAATCGGAAAAACCGGCCGGGGAATAAAAGAATACTGGAATGAAAGCCGGAATCCAGACCTTCTCATGGGAACTTTGAGTAAGGCCCTGGGCGGGGAAGGCGGCTTTGTTGCAGGCAGAAGGCAAATGATTGAATTCCTTCGGAACAAGGCGCGGGGCTATGTTTTTTCTACATCCCTTTCACCGGCTGTAATTGCAGGAAATCTTGAGGGTCTTAGAATCCTTGAAAATGAAACTTTTAGGGTAAAGACCCTGCAGCATAATGTGGAATTTTTTTGCAGACAGCTGACAAAAAACGGCCTGAAAGTAAAGTCAGAAACTGCCATAATTCCGATTGTCGTCGGAGAAGAAAAAAAGGCACTGGAACTTTCTGAATTCCTTTTTGACAAAGGATTTTATATTTCTGCAATAAGATATCCCACGGTGGCAAAAGGAAATGCCAGGCTCAGAATTGCGCTCATGTCAAGCCACACTGAAAAAGAACTGTCTCTTTGTGCCTGTCTTATTGCCTCTTATTTGAAAAGCCAGGTTCAAGGGCTTTTTCCATGATTTTCTTTCGTTCCCTAAGGTATTTTGCCCAGCCTGTGACTTCTGCACGGTCAAGGGCGGCAATAAAGTCATCATCCAGAACTTTTACAACGAACTGCCAGCCAGGGGTAATGTATGTCGTAATCAGGTGCGGCTCGTACTCGCCCAAAATTACGCTTCCGTCACTCATTTTGCTGGCCTTGATTTTTATTACAAGACCTTCACCAGTGAAGTCCCTGGAAGTTTCCGGGGCTGAAAACTGAGGAGAAGTCCTTTGGGCGGATATTGTGTTTCCGTTGGCATACATTATGAAAGAGCCTTCATCAGTTTCCTCAAAAATCTTTGCCACATGGGGGTGATTAGCCCAGATTATGTTGACCCTGCATTCGCTGATGATTTTCCTGAAAAAATTCCTGTGGTCATCAGTGACTTTGAGCACGTATTCCGGCTCATCCGTGTGGACTGAAAGCACGAAAAGGTCTGCCTTTGACTTTTCCTGCAGCCCTTTGAGCTCGTCAATCAGCTGACTTCGTTTTTTTTCTGTGGAAGGATAATAATCAATATAAGACGCATAGTCATTGCGGTTTAAAATCTCGGTTACTGCAACAAAAAGTACTTTGAAGCCGTTTTTTTCAATGATTTTATATGACAGCTCTCCACCTGATTTTTCCTTGAGACCGCAGGCCCATATTCCCTTGCGTCCGTCAAAATATTTTTTTGTGGCCTGAATCCCCTCTAGATACTGGTCGTTGGTGTGGTTGTTTGCCAGGGAAAATACATTGAATCCTGCCCTGATTGCAGCTTCTACATATTCTGGGTGCATGTTGAACTGGGGGTAGGTGCTCCAGGGAAGCTGGTTTGCTACGGGAGCCTCAACGTTTGCAAAGGCCAGGTCGGCAGAAGAAAGAAGGGGTGTCAGGTCCCGCCATATTCTGTCAAAGTCCGGGTTCGAGTAATTTGGCTTATGGGCCATTATGTCCCCTGCAAAAAGCATTGTCAGCTCGGACTGGAGCTGGACTTTTTCTGAAATATTGGCATTTTCCCCTTTTTGGGGCAAGTTTCCTGTAGTGCCGCAGGAAGAAATCTGAATTGAAAAAAACAGAATTATGAGAAACTGAAAGAAAAAAATGGGTGCTTTTAATTTGTCAGGTCTTCCCATTGAATGCCAGCTCCGTTTTCTACATTTCTTGTAAGTTTTTTGCCCGCCACCTTTTCAAGGTATTTGGGATGCAGGCCCACTGAAAGAATCTTTTCAGTGCGAAGAATGCCAATGTCTTCAATATTAATGACTTCCCCAGCTTCCATTTGCCTCATGAAGTGCAGGCTCCGGTTTGTGCGTCCGTAGTTTGCTTCTTCGGCTGGGGCAAGTTTTTTTACTCCATCGCCAATAATTTTTTGAATCCTCTCGCCGTATTCGTCTTCAAGCTGCCGTAAAATATAGTCTTCTGCGCCTTTTCCATACTGACGGAAGGCCGCCTGGCACTGATGGATGCAGTGGCTCATAAGGGCAAACTGCTCGCCTGTGAGGGCTACGGGGTCGTCAAGTCCGTCAGTTTCCTTTGAGACTGTAATGTGCTTTTCAATCATGCTGCCGCCCAATGCCGACGCAATGGAAGGCACAAGAACCGGATCAAGGGAATGGTCGCTTACTCCGCAGGGCACGCCGAAAATTGCCGACAGGTTTGGAATCAGCTTTAGGTTATACTCTTCTTCCGGGGCCGGGTAGCTTGTGATGCAGTGGAGCAGGGTAAGGTTTTCCCTGCCAAGAATTGACAGGGCCTGCTCAATGTCGGCGAGTTTTGATACTCCGGAAGAAATGATTACCGGAATATCATGGCTTTTGCGGTATTCTGCAAGCTTTTTCAGCAGAGGAATGTGATTCAGTTCCGGTGAAGCGATTTTAACTGCATCCGGCCCGATTGAAAGAAGCTCATCCAGCGAACGAAGGCCAAAAGGCGAGCAGGTGAACAGGGCTCCCCTTTCATGAGTGTAACGCAGACATTCCTCAAAAAAAGCCGGCTCAACTTCCAGTTCCTTGAAACGCCGGTAAAGGGGAATCTTGCCTGTTGGCAGGTTTACAAAGCCTGTGTCCGGGTGCAGGATTTCGTCAGCATATACCCATTGAAATTTGACATAGTCTGCTCCGCTTTCAACGGACAGGTCAATAAGTTCCTTTGCTTTTTTTAAATTTCCCCCGTGTGATGTTCCTATTTCTGCAATAATTTTCATTGTTTGTCCACCTTTTATTATTGTATCATAAAGATTTTGTGTGGTAAAATAAAAACATGATTAAAGTTATCGCAAAGTTATTCAAAGCCTTGAATGCAAACGTAAATCCCGGTGAAATTGCCCATGCTTTTTCCTGTGGTATTCTGCTGGGATTCATGCCCAAAAACAATGTTTTCTGGTACATGCTTTTTATTTTCATCCTTTTCATAAGAATCAACAAGCCCATGTATCTTATAATCACATTTCTTGCTTCCTGCATTGCCCCATGGCTTGATTCGCTTTTTGATTCGGCAGGCTATGCCTTCCTTACGCTTCCGGCCCTGTCCGATTTCTTCGCCACCCTCATTGAAATTCCCTTTGTTGGATTCACCAGATTCAACAATTCTCTGGTAATGGGTTCATTTCTTTGCGGTCTAGCATTTTACATTCCTGCATATTTTATCGGCCGCCTTTTTGTCTTTTTGTGGCGCCGTTACATCACCGCCTTTGTCCGCAAGACAAAAATCACAAAAGTTGTCGCCAGATTGCCTCTGGTCAACAAAATCGCAAGCCTTGTAGGAGAAGAATAAAATGTCAAAAAACGAAAAAAAGTCAAAGAAAAGTCCGAAAATGTTTCCTGCAAAAAAACTTCCGGGCATGCTCAAAAAATCTTACAAACAAAAAAAATTTGATAAAATCCTCAAAAAAATCTACATTCCCGAAGACAAGGCCCTCATCCAGTCCATGTTTTCCGAAAAATATCAGAAGGGCAAAAAAGAACTCATTCGTGTTCCCCGTGATTCCCAGTACACAAAGGCTCAGCTTAAAAGTCTCAAGGTTCTTGTAAAGAACATCAAGAGCAATAAGGGGCGCTTTAAGGCTGCTCCATTTATTGCCCTCGCTTCTCTGCTTGCCGCACTTGTGATTACAATCACCATATTTAAAAATCCCGTGACAAAGCTGGCCATCCGCTCTTCAATGCAGGGAATTTTCGGTGCAAAATGCGATATCGGTTCCGTAAATGTAGAAATTCTTGGCATGCGGCTCACTGTACGCAATCTGGCTCAGGCAAGTTCTTCTTCCCCCATGAAGAATATTTTCCAGTTTGACAAACTTGACCTGGATTTCAATCTGACTCAGCTGCTCCGGGCAAAATTTCATGCCCAGAACGTGGAAATTACAGGTCTGGCGGTAAATACAGAGCGCAAGACAAGCGGAGCTCTTCCTGTAAAGGTCAAAAAAGCAAAGCCACCAAAAGAAGAATCTCAAGACTCGGCTTTTTATGCTGCCCTAAAAGAAAAAACAGGTGCATCCCTTGTTCAGTCAAAAGATTCTGTAATGGCCATGCTTTCCCAGTATGATCCTCAGACTCTGATTGCCGGAATTAAGGACAATATCAAGACCAAAAAGGCAGCCGAGGAAGCTGAAGCCGAAATTCAGGCCATGATAGAAAAATGGCAGTCAAAACCTGCTGAAATTCAGGCCGATGTTGAGAAATTCAGATCTTCATCTGAAAAACTTGCCAAACTTGATACCGGCAATATCAAGACTCCACAGGAAATCAAGCAGACTATCGAAGACATACAGTCTGCTATCGAAAGCGGCAAAAAAGTCAAGTCAGATGTGGATTCAACTGTTTCAGCAGTCGAAAAAGACAAAAAGAAAGTCGCTTCCTTCGAGAAAAAAATCGAAGTCGCAATCAAGAGTGACCGTGAGCTGATTAAATCTCAGATTCCGGATCTATCCCTTGATAACGCCAGAAATATTCTTTCGGGAGTTTTTGATGATTTTGCCTATTCAATGCTGGGTAAATATTATCCCTATGTCAAAAAGGCAGTTTCTTATGCAAATTCCATGAAGTCTTCCCAGTCAGGCGAAGACAAGGCCAAAAAAGAAGCCAAAAAAGCCGAAAAGAAAAAGGCAAAAAAGGCCTTTAAGCGAGCATCTGGCCGCAACGTTTACTGGCGGGCGGACCGGGTTCCAAAATTCCTTGTTGAAAACCTTCACGGAAGCGGAAGTGGAATCGACATACAGGTAACAAACATTTCAAACGACATGGACAAAGTCGGAAAGCCTGCCGTAGCAAGCGGAAGTGTAAGCCTTTCTTCCCGCGTCCACAAGGCCGGCCTTATTGTCGATACCAGAAGCAAATCTACGGAGCCTTTGATTTCTGGAACTTATTCAAGTGATAATTTTCCTGTAAGCCTTGATTTGACTTCTTTCGCTGACAAACCTGGAATTCCTTCTTTTAATGGAAAAAGTACTGTAGACGCCAGATTTACGGCTGATTCTGATTTCAGCTTTACTGTCGGCGGGGATTTTTCCTTGAATCCTGTTTCTATCTCTGCAAAGCCTATTTCTCCTGACTTTGCCAACCGAATCTATTCAGGCGCCCTTTCTTCCGTTGACCACATGAAAGTAAAGGCAAATGCCGCTTATTCTGAGGCAAAGGGAATCAGCCTGGGAATTTCAACCGATGCTGAACAAATCATTATGGATTCACTAAAAGCTCTTGCAGCCAAAGAATTTGATACAATCAAGTCCGATGCCGTTGCAAGGGTTACCGAAGAACTTAATACTTACACTGCAGGCTTTACTTCAAAATTCGGTGATTTCAATAGCATTATCGAAAAGCTCAAGGACTCAAAATCTCTTAGCGACGAACTTAACAGGCAGCTTGAAGCCAAAAAGACTGAGCTTACAAATCAGCTGAAAGGTGCCGCAAAAGCCGAAATCGACAAGAAAAAGGCAGAGGCTGAGCAAAAGGCAAAGGAAGAAGCCACCAAAAAGGCAGAGGAAATCTTGGGCAACAGTGGAGCGGGCAAAGCTGCCGGCAAAGCGGCTGGAAACCTCCTCAAGGGCTTCAAAAAATAACTTAAATTGTGTTAAATAGCAGAATGACATATATTTACACGATTTTTTATTTATGATATGCTTTATTATTCTATTTTGTAATCTTTTATAACAGGAGTGTTCCATGTCTGGACATAATAAATGGTCGACCATTAAACATGCAAAGGGCGCAGCAGACGCAAAACGCGGCGCATTGTTCACAAAGTTGATTAAAGAAATTTCTATCGCTGCAAGCATGGGTGGCGGTGATCCAAATGCAAACCCACGTCTCCGTGCAGCTATCGTAAAGGCACGTGCAGCATCAATGCCAAAAGACAACATTGAGCGAGCCATCAAAAAAGGTACTGGTGAACTCGGTGGCGGTACATTCGAAGAATTGGTTTATGAAGGATACGCTGCAGGTGGCGTAGCAGTTCTCGTTGAGGTTCTTACAGACAACCACAACCGCGCTGCTGCTAACGTACGCAATATTTTCAACAAAACAGGCGGTAACTTGGGTACAACAGGTTCTGTAAGCCGCATGTTTGACCGCAAGGGCGTTATCGAATACGATGCAGAAGCCGTTTCTGAAGAAGAAGTTATGGAAGCAGCTCTCGAAGCTGGCGCAGAAGATATCGTAAACGAAGACGGAGTTATCACAGTAACAACTGCTCCAAACGATTTCACTGCTGTAGTAGAAGCTCTCGAACCAAAAGGCTGGACTTCACTTTCTGCAGAAGTTGCCATGGTTCCACAGGCATACACAGCTGTTGACAAAGACACAGCTGCCAAAGTTCAGAAACTCATCGATCGCCTCGAAGAAGACGATGACGTTCAGAACGTTTGGACAACCGTTGAATATCCAGACGATTTTGAGCCAGAGGCTTAAACTAATAAATTATTATTGAATAATTGAATAAAGCTACGAGACTGTCATAAGTTCTTGTAGCTTTTTTTATTGAGCAGATAATGCAGAAACGGCGTGTAATAGGAATCGATCCAGGTCTTGCCCACACAGGCTTTGGCATAATCGATGCAGTCGGAAACAACATTCGTCTCGTAAGTTACGGCGTAATTGAAACTCCTTCAAGCGAAGAGCATGGCACGCGCCTTCTAGCCATCTATAACCGCCTGCTTGCCGTCCTTCAGGAATTTAAGCCGGAACAGGCTGCCATGGAAGAACTGTATTTTGCCCGAAATGTTACAAGTGCTCTTTCGGTTGCAGAGGCAAAGGGGGTAGTTACAATGTGCCTTGCCCAGCATGCTCTTCCCCTCTGCATGTACCGCCCAAACCAAATCAAATATGCCGTTACTGGTACTAAAAGTGCTGACAAAAAAACTGTGGAGCAATACGTAAAAATCCTCTTGAACCTTGAGACTGAGCCTAAGCCCGACCACGCAGCTGATGCCCTTGCCGCCGCCATTACACACGTTTTTTCAACCGCAGAAAAAAATTACATCTTATAGAAATAAAAAAGCCGCCTGAGTTTTACCCAGGCGGCTTAAAGGAGTCCAAAGCGAAACCTTCATTGGAGTGGAGATGGGGGGAATTGAACCCCCGTCCGAAAGTGGAAGCCAAATACATCTACATGTTTAGTTATGCGAGGTAGTTGTCGGGAGCAGGTAGCAGCATAACAAGCGTCTCCTCCGTATCATGATTAAATGTCCCGCATGCACACCATGCATTGCAAGCGGCAAGTCCCTGTTTGTGACGGAAGTAATGAAGTTAGGAACAGCACCCCATTAGTTCCGGCTCAAGCGCAATTAAGCAGCGAGAGCTTCTGCGAAAGAAGCCTCTTCGACTTCTTCTTCTTTTCTTTCGAAAATTGCAGTTATTGTTTTCTCAGTTTTGGGAACCTTGACTCCCACATGCAGTAAGTGCCTTGATCACGATCGTCGAAACCGGTGCACCCCCGTTTATTTTCCTAATAAATATACTGATGAATCAAATCAAAGTCAAGGAAATTATTGAAAGCCTAACGTATGTCAATATAGAATCGCTTGAGGTAAATTGAGCGGTTCTTTGCTTTTTTCCAGTATTTGCTTGCGGGGAAACGCTTAACGAGCATGTCGTATGAATCAACCGCAAACCTGATGTCCCGTACCTGACTGTTGCTTTCGGAAATCTGGCCAAGAAGATAAAGAGCTTCGTCAAGGCGGGTAGAGGCGCTGTTGTAGTATTCCTGGGCTTCCTTAAGCGCATCAGCGAATTTTTTGTCGGCAAAATCTTTTTTGGCCTTTTCAAGCAGGGATTCGTCAGCTGCCGAATTTTCTTCTGCTGAAATTACCGCAGGTTCCCGGGTAATAATTTGATTTTCTTCCGGCAAGGCCGGCATAGACGGCATAGCACTTTCCGAAGAGACCGGTGTATAATCGGATGCCTGGCGAACCGTTTCATTCTTGATTACGGTTTTTATGTCGCTTTCCGGCTGAGAAGGCTGAGCCAGGGGAGAGTGTTGAAGTAAAAGTGATTCTGCTTCTGGAGTGGAATCAGAATTTGATTGTCGTGATGATTGAACCGGGCTGCTTTCAGTTTTTGCCGGAACTTCTTTTTCGGCCTGAGGAATGGGATCCTTCCTTTCTTGCTTTTGCTCTGTAATCGGCTTTTTCTGCTCGGAAATGTCGTTTTCTTTGACAGCTTCAGCTGTGGCTGTGTTTGTGCTGGCATTTGCCCGGTCAATTCTTCTCTGCGGTTTTGCAGGAACTATGTCGGCATAGGAAGGGGCCTTTATCCTGCCTGTCCCCCGCTGATTTTCAACGTTTACTTCAAGATAATCGTCAATATATTCCCCGGTCAGGGCATCATTTTTGTAAAAGTGCAGAAATGTCTTGCCTTGTTTTTTTGCCCTGAGCGAGAATGTCGTATTTTTTGTGCCGAGTTTACGGCCGAAATAGTTGAATATGTCGTTTTTGTCGGTTTCACCAATGTAAGTCCAGCCTGAACCTGGATAAGTTACATCGAGGTACTGATTGATTTTTACATTTACAGTGCGGGAAGGAATGACATTTTCCTTTTCAAGACTGTCTGCTAGCTCGGAAACTTCGTCCTGCTGGGGCTCTTCTTCTGGAATCGCCGGACTTTCTGTAACAGTTTCCTGAATTTCTGCAGTTTCTTCTGTTTTGGGCACAGTATCAATTACTTCTGAAAGTTCAGGAACTTCCTGCTTTGTTTCCTGAACTTCCGGCTCTTTTTCCGGCTGTTCTGGGGCGGGGACCTCAGTTTTGATTTCAGAAAGATCATGGACAATAATGTCAGGCTCCTCAAAAATTTTATATTCAGAAACCTTTTCCCTTTCGTCACTTGTTGGGGCTTCTTCTCGCTCCCTGATTAAATTTGAATCTTCATCGCTGACTTTTTCAGCCTCGGATGTTTCTTCAGTTTCTGTTTGACTTTCAGAGATTTCATCGACTTTACCTGAATCTTCTTTCTCTGCCTCAACACAAGACTCTTCATCCATAATCAGACTTTTTTCCTGGGAGTTGCCGCTATTTCTATTATTTTCGTCTGAATTTAATGTTTCACTGTCCGTCTCAGATTCAGCTTCTTCGGGCTCCAGACTTTCATTTTGTGACGTGGATTGTATTTCTTTTGCAATTTCGTCCGCAACATTTTCCTGTACGTTGTTTATTGATTCTTCAGCAGTCTGTGGCTTTGGAGCGGGGGCGGCGTTCTGTGTACTTGTGCATGAAGCGAGAAAAATTGAGATTAAAGCAAGAATCGTTGTTTTCAGGAAAAATTTTTTTGTCATCTGAAATGGACCTCTCTTTTTCTTATTTGAAACGGTTTTGACTTATGGAGCCGCATCACTTATGTCGTTTGCGATTTTATCATTGGCCTTTTCGAGTTCTTTCATGGTTTCTTCTTCCGGGAAGGTAAACCAGCGGTTGATTTCTTCTTTTGACCACTGATTTTCTGTTATTCTGTTGGGGTAATATTCTTTTTCAATGTCTGGAGCGTCTGGAATAAGAACAGGAGCGTCCTGGGTAAAGGGCTCTGCTTCCCTGACGGCAGTTTTTTTGACAGGAGCCGTTTGAATCATAAGGATTACAAGACCTGCAAGGAACAAAAAGACAACTATGCAGATAAAGGCAATCAGAAGCGGCTTTTTACGTGCTAAATCAGAAAATGTGTCCTTTAAATCTTCAAAATCAAGCATCATTGCCCCCTTGCTCAGGAGATTCTATATTTGAGGCCGGGGAGTCGCCTTCGCCTTGTGCTGCTTTAGCTTCTTCTTCTGCAAGTTTTGCAGCCCTTGCCTCAGCTCTTGCGCGTTTTGCGGCTTCCTTCTGTTCTTCGTTATATTTTTCGATTACAGGATCAGTGATGCTTCCGTCTGCATTGTGAATGCGGGGTTGCGGACGAGGAGGAACAACAACTCCTTCTTCTTCAGGGACTTCTTCCTCGATAAATTCTTCTGTTTCGTCAAAGGAATCGTCTTTTGAAATAGACTTGTCCAGGCTGATTGTAATTACCTTGCTTACACCTGATTCCTGCATTGTTACGCCCAGCATTGTACTTGCACCCATAACCGTTTTTTTGTTGTGGGTAATGACAATGTATTGAGAAAGTTTGGCAAACGAGCGCAATGCCTGAACAAAACTCGTGACGTTTTTGTCGTCCAGAGCCGCATCAATCTCATCCAAAAGACAGAATGGAGACGGCCTGACCTGGTAAGTTGCAAAGAGGAGGGCAACCGCAGTCATTGTTTTTTCACCACCGGAAAGAAGGGCTATGTTCTGGAGTTTTTTTCCTGGTGGCTCTGCATAAATGTCTACACCCGATGTAAGTACATTCTGAGGATCTGTAAGGCGAAGCTCTGCCCTGCCGCCACCAAAAAGGCGCCTGAACATGTTGTGGAAATTCTTTTTAATTTTGTTGTAGGTAAGGACAAACATTTCCGTGGACTTGTTCTTGATTTCCTCGTAAACACGGAGAATGTCTGCCTTAGCCTTAATTGTGTCTTCATATTGTTTCTGAAGTTTTTCGTAGCGTTCCTTTTGTTCGCCGAATTCTTCGGGAGCCATAAGGTTTACTGAACCCAAATCAGCCAGAGCCTTTCGCGAAGAAGAGAGTTTTTCCCTGAGAACGGCAGAAGAAGTGTTGATTTTATACATGCGTTCCTCAAATTCCATGAGGTCGCGTGAATGAGTTTCGATGAAGTTCTGCTTAATGTTCCGAATGTCGTTTTCGCTTGTAACCAGGTCGAGGGTGAGCCGCTCATATTGAGCCTGATATTTCTGCTGTTCCTCGCGCTTTTTGTCGAGGGCATTTTTTTTGCCGCTTACACTGGTGTTGCATCTCTTGATTTCTTCGTCGAGATTGCCCATGGTTTCGGCACATTCCCGGCCGCGCCTTTCAATGTCGGAAAGGGCTTCATCGAGGTCGGAGATTCGTTCTTCCAGATCTTCCTGATTTTTCTGCTCAAGGTACAGATCCTGCTCGTTCTGCCGCAATGCATTCTGCTCACTGACAAGATTGCGTTTTAATAAATCAGCTGTCTGCTTTGCGTTAAAAATCTGCTGCTGCATCTGGGCTTCAGAAACGCGGAGCTGGCTCAATGTTTCCTTGTATTCGTTGATTTTGCCGATGAGAAGGATGTTTTCGGCCTTGTATCCGTCGATTCGTTCACGAATAGTGGTGATTTTCTGCAGGTTTTCCTGAATGTTCCTGTCAATATTCCTCTTTTTAGTGATGATACCTTCTGGTGAAAGGAATTCGTCAATAAAATTCGGAACTGTCTGAGAGTAATTGTTGACGGCACCTTCGATTTCTTTTACGAGATTTGCAACTTCTTCCAAAGCTGCAATTGCATCTTTGGTGAAATTTTCGTTTTCTTCGTTTGAATGACCTTTGAGAGAAGCATAGTCAGCAAAAATGTTTCTGCGTCCTTCTGCGTAAACTTTGAGCTTGCCCACAAGACTGTCAAGGTCTTCCTTTGCCTTTTTGCTTGCAGCGGAAGAAAATCCAGAATCCTTTAGTTTTGCATCGAGCTCAGTGACGATGTCTTCTGTGATAGCCTCAAGTTCCTTTTGGAAAGCATCTCTTTCAATGTCAAGATTTTTTATTTCTTCTTCGCTTTCCTTTTCTTTTTGGTCGTTCTCGGTAATCTGATTCTGTGAATTTTCGATGTTTTTTACGAATGAATCGATGTTCTGCTTGACTTCTTCAATCTGTTTTGTCTTTGAGTGAAGGTCAGCGTCCTGATCTGAAATTTCTTCGTTGAGCTCGTCAATCCGTTCCTGGATTGAGCGGGCTTTAAGTTCCAGTGTGCCGATTTTTTCGCGGATTGTGCGGGCACTTTCGTTAAGAATCTTCTGCTGGTCGAGTTTATTTGTTTTCTCAGTCTGAATGCGGACAAGTTCCATTTGGAGCTCGCCCATTTTTGACTGAAGTTCCTTGATTTTGTCGCTATTTTCTGTGAGCGTGTTGAGAATCTCGTCGATTTCGCTTTGAACGGCATTTCTTTTTTCTGCGATTTCTTCTTTTGCCTGAGTTTGCCTTGCCTGATTCTGAACAAAGTCCTTGAGCTTTAAAAGCTGGATGTCAAGTTCAAAATTAAAAATGTCTTCTTTGAGTGCCCGGTATTTGAGGGTTTTTTCACTCTGGACTTTAAGCGTTTCATAACTGCGTTTGTTTTCGGCCAGTGAAACTTCAATTAAGTCAAGATTTTGCTGTGTTCTTTCCAGATCCCGCCTTGCCTCGGCAACTTCAGCCTTGCTTCTGGAAATTCCTGCGGCTTCCTCAAAAAGATAGCGGCGGTCTTCGGGCTTGCTGGAAAGAATCTGGTCAATTTTGCCCTGTTCCATGACAGAGTAGGCGGCCTTACCGACACCAGTGTCCATGAAAAGACGGCGAACTTCAGTTGGACCTACCTGCTTGTTGTTGATGTAATACTCATTTTCGCCGGAACGATAAAGACGCCGTTTGAGTGCAATCTCTGTGTCGTCAAGCGGAAGAAGCCCGTTTTCGTTTGCAAGAGTCAGGGTGACTTCAGCAATGTTAAGTGGAGGGCGGGTTTCTGTTCCGTTAAAAATGACGGATTCCATTGTGTCTGCACGGAGATTCTTTGCCTTGTTTTCGGCAAGAACCCATTTTACTGCGTCAACGACATTACTTTTGCCGCATCCGTTTGGACCCAGAAGGGCGGTAATGCCGTCGGCAAATTCAATGTGGGTTTTGTCGGCGAAAGATTTAAATCCAAATATATCCAGACTTTTTAGAAACACAAGGAAACCTCATTTTTTTTGAAATAGTATCTACTATTATAACACGGAATATCAGTCTGTTTCAATCTCATTTGGATCAACAAGTTTTCCTTTATAGAGCATTTTTGGATAGACCGTGATTTTGAGCTTTTTCTCAATCGCCGCATATTTACGCATTTCATATGCGTCACCGATTACAATGTTTATGCCGGTCTTCCCCATGCGCGCAGTTCTTCCAGCCCTGTGAATGAAAAAATCATCGTCGCTTGGCATGTCCATTTGGATTACATGAGTAATGTTTGGAATGTCCATGCCCCTGGAAACCAAATCGCTTGTTACAAGAATTTTGATTTTGCCGCTTCTGAACCGGTCGATTGTTGCCTTGCGTTCTGTTTTTTCGGTTTTTGAGGTGAGCGCGTAACAGTCAATGTTCTTGAATTTTAGTTTTGAGACTATGTTTGCAACTTGATCAAGTTTTGAAGTGAAAATCAGGGCCTTTTCGGGTTTTTCTGCGTTCAAAAGACTTCTGAGAGTGTCGATTTTGTCCCTTGTTTCTGCAAAAAGCGCCATGTGGGTGATTCTTTTGCGAAGGACGTCTTCTGGCGGAAGAAAAAGTGTTTTAAGGTCGCTTTCTGTCGTGCCGTTTTGTTTGATGCGCGTGTCCTGAAGGATTTTTTGCGTTGATTTGGTGATTGTAGCGCTGGCCGCAATCAGCTGGATGTCTTTTTTCATGGCATTAATGAGCTCAACTGTATCGCTTATGAGTTCCTTCGATGTGAGCCGGTCAACTTCATCCAGAACAAGGGCCATGGCTCCGTCAAGCTTAAGTTTTTTAAGGTGAAAGAGCTCAAGAAGGCGGGAAGGACCACCAATCACAATAAAAGGTTTTTCTTTGAGAGTCTCAATTTGGCGTTTGATTGGAGCACCACCAACAAGAAGGGCAGCCTTTGAGTCAGTAACCTGCTGAACCTGACTTTTTATTTGGGAGGCAAGTTCAATAGTGGGTGATATGATTACGATTCTGACTTCTTTTTTGGGATTTTCCTGATTTTCAAGCCTTTGCAAAAGAGGAAGAAGATAGGCAAGGGTTTTTCCGGTTCCGGTTTCGCTTTGAAAGAGAAGGGATGAGCCTGCAAGAATTTCAGGAATTGCCTGTGATTGAACTGCAGTCGGTTCCGTAATTTGATTCGCTGCAAGTTTTTGAATGTATTTTTCTTCGATTTTGAGGGATGCGAAGTCTTTTGCCTTTGTTTCTTTTGTATTTGTTGAATCCATGAAATTACTATAGCAGAAATAGAAAAATTTAGCTATAATACAAAGAATTATGAAAATCGGTATTGATACTTTTGGCTGTGAGCATGGCCGTTCCGGCGTAGGTTCTTATTTAACTTCTCTGTCTCAAAATTTTCAGAATACAGAGGACGTTCAGTTTGAACTTTTTGGAGCGGAAATTGACCGCTATACTTATGGCCGCGATTCAAATATCGGTTATGAATCAGTGATTTTACCTGACGAAGAGCGTTCAGAAAAACTCTGGCATCTTTTTATCTGCACGGCTTTTGCAAAAAAACAAAAGTATGACGCAATGCTTTTTCCGGCTTCATCTTATGCAATGCCACTTATATTTACTACGCCGTCAGTTGCCGTTGTTAACGATATTCTTTCAGAAAGCTTTAAAGAAAAGGGGCTTGCTGGGCGGCTTCGAATTAAGCAGTCCCTTAAAAACGTCAACAAAATCATTGCCCCCAGCATGTTCATAAAAAAAGACTTGAAGAGGCTGGGCATCAATCAGGACAAAATCGTCGTCGTACACAGCGGAATTAACCATTCCCTCTTTTATCCCAGGGAAATCATCACTTCCGAGACTGAAATGATAAAGCCCTTTGCAATCCGGCGACCATATTTTATATATGCTTCTACAATGTCTTCACCTTTAAAAAGGCATATTGAGCTCATAAAGGGATTTGAAATCTTCAAAAAAAAGACGGGATTGCCCCACAGACTTGTACTTGCCGGTAGTGACGGTGAAAATTCTGATGCAGTTAAAAAACTTGCCCTGATTTCACCTTATGCCTCTGATATTTTTATTACCGGTTACTTTCCCCATGAAAGTTTTCCTGCACTTTATGCAGGTAGTGAAGCCTGCCTTTTTCCGTCTGAAGTTGAGGGAGTGGGGCTCCCCGTGCTCGAGGCCATGGCTACTGGTGTTCCGGTTGCATGCTCAAAAGCCGGGGCATTGCAGGAAATTGCCGGTGAAAAGGCAATTCTTTTTGACAGCTCTGACATTTACGAAATCGCCGATTCCATCGAAAAAATTGTAAAAGATACAAAACTAAGAAAAAAAATGATAAAAGAAGGAATTGACTGGGCGCAAAAATTCAGCTGGGAAGCTACAGCCGCTGAAACTCTCGAAGTGCTAAAATCTGTTGCCCGATAAAAAAACGCGGCTTGTAAAAAGCCGCGTTTGTAAGAATTAGTCTTCTACAGCTACACCAAGATGCTTTTTCTGGAATTTTTTGAGCATTGCGAGTCCGTTTCGCTTACCATTGTAAACGTATCCACCGTCCCAATATTCAAGAGCTGCAAACAAAGCGTTACCGCCGTCCTGATCGTCTGATTTCTTTGTTCGGAATGAAACGTAGTTTGCAAGTTCCTCAAAGTTTGAATCGTGAAGAGCCTGCAATCGTTTGCGGTTGAATTCATTCCATTTTTCCAAATCCTTAAAGCCTTCACCTTCGTCCTGAACGATAAGGTGAGCGTGAGAAGGGCTGAATGAATACCAGACCTTTACTTTTTTGTTGATATCACAATTGTTACCGTGTTTAACGGCGTTCTTGATAACCTCAGAAATCTGCTGTTCAAGAAGGTTGATTTCTTTTATTTCAAGTGGTGCTGACTGAACGATAAGAAGGGTGAAATATCGAATCTGGCGGAAATCTGATGGAAATTCCTTGTAGAGCATGTTTGTAGTGTCGAACAATGGATCATTGTCGTCTGAGCGCAGTTCTTTAATCTGTTCCATAATTTTAACTCTCCTTATTTTTATTCATTTACCATGAGAAGTGCTTCTTCAACGCTGTTGGCGATAGGGAAGTAGCCCATAAGTTTAGTAAGTTCAATGACCTTCTTTACAGAGCCATGAATATTTGAGATCGCAAGTTTAAGGTTCATCTTTTTGATGGTTGAACAGATGTAAATCAAGGCACCGATTCCAGACGAGTCGATGTAGTCTACCTGTTCAAGGTTGATGATGAAGCTCTTTACATTTTTCTCAAGCATTTTCATGACGAGTTCCTTTAATTTATAGGAGTTGTAAAGATCCATTTCGCCGTTTACATCTATGACATAAACTTCTCCATTTTTTCTAATTTTCAGTTCCATAAATTAACTCCTTTAGTTACTGAATTTTAATCACAAGAAGTGTCTGGTCATCACGCAGCGTTTCGGTGCCAATGAACTTCTTGATGTCGGTTTTTACCAAATTTGCAATATCTTTACCCGGCAATTTTGCATTTGCCTTTATGATGTTGGTTAAGCTTGCAAGAGAATATTGCTGTCCCTGTGCGTTGAGTGCCTCAACCAAACCATCGGTATAACATATTATAATATCTCCTTGGCTTGCTGTAAACTCTATATCCTTATAACTTGTGGTTTTTTCGATACCGATAGGCTCACAAGTTACTGATACTTTTTCTACAGCGTCCTTGGCGACATTGTAGCGATAAACAGGAACGCTTCCACCTGTTGAAAGCTGAACCTTTTTGCTTGTCGGATCATAATTGATAAGGGCAATTGAAGCAAAATGATCTGCGTTTGGCTCTGAACAGATGCCCCTGTTTGCCCAGCTCAAAATTGTGCCGGCTGTTTGTGTTGTGTTTACGATAAGACGGAACATAGCCCGAATCATTGCCATAACGAGCAGAGAGTTCATGCCCTTGCCTGCAACATCCATTACTATGAAGGCAATCCTGTCCTGACGGGCTGGAATTACATCGAAAATATCTGAGCAGACGCCTGAAGTGTGCTCTGCATAGGAACCGATGTTGACCCCGGGAAGAGGAGGCAGCTTTTTGGGAAGGAATGAAATCTGAATTCCGGAAGCAATGTCTGCTTCTTTTGTAAGTTCCTGCTTATCTGTGTATTGCTTGAAGTTAAGTGCTGTTTTGAGAGCTGACTCTGCAAATTCGGAAAGAGTCTGTGCCCAGCCAAATTCTTTGTCGCCGAAAGGCTCTGATCCTGGATTGCGTGAAAGGGCAAGAACACCGACAACGACGTCTTTGTCAGGCATGCGGAGAGGAATGAAAATATAGCTTCCGAGCTTAAGGAAGTCTTCCGGGCCGTTTTCAACGATGCGGTCGTCCATTTTTGGAACGGCGATAAGCTCAGCTTTGCCTGCAGTTGCGATTTCTCCGAAAATGTTGTCGCGGAGTGGAAACTGGGCGTATTTGAAACTTGTAGATACCCTAAGAGGCTTGTGGGGCAGATCTTCGGGGAGCTTGTATGGTGGTGGGAATTCACCTGTAAATGATTTGACTGTAATCAAATCTTCGAATTCGTCAACCATGAGGATTGCTCCACCGTTTGCGCCAGTTACTTCAACGCTGGTTTTGTTGATTGTGTCCAGAAGGTTCTGCATGCCGTCTTTGTCGGAGAAGGAATCGGCTGCCGCAGCGACAAATGCCTTTCCTTTTTGGATGAGGTCGATTTTTTCGACCTGAATCTCTTCGACGACTATTTCAGGCTTGACTTCCTGCTTTTCTTCTTCGGCTTCTTCTGCTTTGATATATTCCTTTGGCTTGCCAAATGCGAGCATTAAGCAGTAGGGAATAAAAAGAAGAGAAGCGAAGAACATGAGAAGTGCAAAACGCATCATGCCCGGATGAGTTGCCGTGTAGGTACATGCAAAGATTATGACCGCCAGCGCAAAATATGCAATGAAACTAACCTTGGCCGTTTTTCTTACTTTGATGATTGTAAGAAGTACCGCAATCAGGATTGATACAGCAGCGGTACCGAACAAAGGAATATAGGAAATTGCGTCTGATGTGAACATTTGACTCCCTTATATTTTTTAGATTTTATAATTGTAACATCGGAAGAAATTACCGTCAAGTTTTAATTTGGCTTTTCCCCTAGTTTTGGATTTTAATTTTCTTTTTGAAAATCAGCCCCTTTATCTTGTTCTTGAAATGTTTTATGGGAGTTTCCCCAAAGGTTTTCATGAACGGAGTCGCAATATCGTCCAGAGTAAGTTCTGAGCCGAACTTAGTCTTGATTTCATCCCAGTATTTAATCATCCATACATAGAGGTCGCTTTTGCTGCGGTGGCGGAAATACTTCATGATGTGGTATTTGTCAATTACGCTTATGACCGGAAGGTAAACGTGATAGAGCCAGGACTGCATTGCCATGTCCATGCCGATTTCGTCACTTTTGTTCATGTTGATGTAATACTTGTGGGTGAGAATATGGTTGTAGATTACGTCGTACTGACCTGGAACCGAAAAGTCCAGACTCCAGAAGTCTGTTGCATCGCCGAAGCCTGTTTCTGTGTAGAAGACTCTTTTTTCGTAGTTGATGACCTGTCTGGTCATTTTTTTGAGACTGTCTCCAGGATGCAGCTTTATTTCGCTCTGAAGGCTTACGACCTCAGCGTCGATGAACTCTACTCCCCTGGATTTTGCAACCGATACCCGGTGATTACCGTCACGGACGAAGTATACTCCGCCAAGCTCATAGAGTGAGATGGGGGGCAGGGGAATGTCATTTATATGTGCGATGTCGATGTGCTCCCAGCGGGTCTTAAGGTGCATGCTCTTGGGGAAAAAGCGGTTGTCGAAGTCGTTGTAGCGGCCTTCGCTGCCTACAATCAGCTTGACCGGAATCGTCTGCATTCCCTTGTAGACTTCGTTTTCCGGTTTGAGAAGCTTTTTTATATCTGACAGGGAAATAAGCGTCGCCTCGTCAGGGTTGAGGAAGTGCTGAATTTCATTGAACAGGGCTTTGTGCCTTGCCCGTGAAAAATCCTCGTCTGACATGCTTGAAAGTATGTTTTCACCCATTATTCACTCTCCAAATTTAGAATTGTATAGCTGTAGGCGTTTACTACAGTGGTTTTGCCGACCTGTGTTGTCCTTGGTGTGTTCATGTCGTAAAGGTGTATGTGTCCGTGGACCAGATATACCGGCTGAAATTTCTTTATGAACCAGTTGAAGCATTCAAAACCCTTGTGGCAGGGATCTTCCTTATCGTGAATATGGCGTGGTGAAGCGTGCGTAAGGAAAATGTCAAGGTAGGTGCCGTAACGGAGCTTGTTGTAAATGAGCCGTGGCGTCATGGCGAGTAATTTAAAGAACATCTGGGATTCCGTGTACTGACTAAGGCCGTTGTTGTAGCGTATTGAGCCTGAAGCCCCTGCTATAAGAAGGGGACGGGGTTTTTTGCCTTCCCGGGGAATTCTGAATTTTTTGTCCTTGAGGACTTTGAATCCTGCGTAAGTTGCTCCGAAACTGCCTTTAAGGTTACCCATGCTTTGTTCCTCAAGCCATGTGGGATGCGGTCCCTTTTGAGTCCTTTGCTTATGATAGTAGCCGAATTCCTTGAGATTATGATTGCCGAATATAAAATAGGTCTGGCGGTTGAGGGTTGAGACTATAAAATCAATGTAGTCAGAGGGCAAATCCCCGGCGCACAGAATCAAATCTATGTCCGAGAATCGCTCTTTTGCTCCCGTGCTGTATACCAGAGGGTCAATTTGGTCTGAGACGCAGAGAATCTTCATAGTTGCGCCCTAAATTCCGGCTTTTGCCAGAATCGCCTCAAGCTTTTCCTTGCCTACAAGCTCGATAGGTCGGTTTTCTGCAAACCTGATGGCTGAAGTGGTGAACTCTGAAGACGTGCAGGCAAAGGCCTTTGCACAGTTTTTTGATTTTGCGAAGTCAAGGGTGCGCCTTACTTCTGCATCTTCGATTGGATCCGTGACCCGGTAGAAATTGAGTAGGAAGAGCTGCTTGCGCACGTTCATCCAGTCGTCCTTTTTCTGTTCCGTGGCGATAATCTGACAGCCCCATTTTGTTTCTTCGGCTGTCTGGGCGGCCATGCTGAAACCGGACAGCGATGCCTTTTTGCAGATTTCGATAAATTCGGCGTTTGAGCTGGTAAGGAATTCCTTAAGACTGTCGTTAGACTGCAAGTCTTTGTATTCTGAGAGCTTGGAAGGAACGTCCCGGAAGTTACGGTTGATTTTTGAGATAATCTGCCACTGTTCGATTGCCTTGTCGATTTTGCGGTTCTTTTCGTAGCAGGCGGCCAGAAAATATCGGGCGTACAAAGTTTCCTGAGATTTTTCGTCCTTGCCGGCCTTTACGGCCTTTTCAAATTCAAGCTGGGCGTTGTCGGTGGCTCCTGCCATCATGTAGCATGAACCGCGTTCAAGAAGGGCGCGCTGCTTGAATTCCGGATCGCGAAGGGCTTTTTCAAAAGATTTTACCGCTGCAGGGTATTCTTTGTTTTCCTTTTGAATTTTGCCAAGATAATAATAGGTAGAATATGTTTCCGGGCTTAGCTTTAAGGCGTAGTCGATTGCCTTTTTGGCGTCGTTGAACTGTTTGGCCCGGAAAAGAATCATGCCCATGCCGGCCCAGGCCTTAACGTGCTTTTTGTTGTATTTGATTGCCTTCTGGTAGAAGCCGAGGGCACTTTCTGCATTGTTCTGCTGCTCGTAAATTTTTGCACACTGAAAGAAATTTTCGGCGTTTGTAGGCTCAAGCTTGGTAAGAAGAAGAAATTCCTTGAGTGCGTCGTCAAGCTGGTTGAATTTGAGGTAGAGCTGTGAGAGCTGCTTGCGGAATTCTGTTTCGGGCAGTTTTGCGTCAAAAAGCGCGTTGTTTGCAACTGATTTGAATTCCATGAGGGCAAGCTCGTTCTTGCGGTCGGCCAGATATGCCTTGCCAAGATAATAGTGTGCATGATAATCCCTTGGATCTTTTGCGATAAGGGATTTTGCCGCCTTTTGTGCAGCCGCATATTTCTGCTGTTTTATGAGTTTGTTGATTCCGTCGAGCTTTTTGGGAGCTGCCAGAGACTTTATTACAAAAACTAAAAGAAATCCTATGAGAACAAGAAGAATTAGACAGACTGCAATAGCTACCATAATAATGGAGTATACAACACATTAAAGTATGTTTCAATAAAAGATTTTAAAATGAAAAATCGAAAATAGAAACTTGGCTTGCGGAAATTGGCAAAAGTTCCGATAATTAAAAAAATTATGACTTACAGAAAACTAATAGCATATACTTTGCTTCTTTCTCTTTCATTGCCAGTTGTCTTTCCACAGAAAGGCAGGTCAGCTGCCCCAAAAAAGAATTCCAGGCCTCTTCCACAGGCGGTGAATCCCACGACGACCAAATCTCCTGAGGCAAAGACCGCCGTTGACAGACTTAAGAAAACTCCGGCCAAAAAACAGAAGAAAGAAGCCGTAATCATATATAATGAAGATTTTGTAAAAGGCGAGGAACTTTTCGTGCTCAACAAGCCGGAAGAAGCCATCGTCTACTTTGAAAAATCCCTTGAGTCTGCGAACGTGGATCCCAAGGTCTACATTTATCTTGGAGTCTGCTACTATCAAATAGAAAAATATGACAAATCCCTTGCGGTCTGCGTTCAGGGAATGGCTAAGGAAGGAACTGACAAAAAAATCCTTGCCTACAATGCCGGAAACAGCTGCTATGCCATGGGAAACTACATGCGGGCGGATGCAAGCTATGCAATTGCACTTAAAGAAGACGAAAATTATTCCCCGGCCGTGCTGAACAGGGCAAATGCCCAGCTTAAGCTTGACCATCTGGGAGATGCCCGTGAAAATTACATAAAATATCTGGAAATGGAACCGGAAACGCCTCAAAGGGAGCGTATTGAAGAAATAATCCGGCTTCTTGAAGAAGAAATTGCACGGCGGGCCAATGAAAAACCTGAGCTTGTGAATGCTGACTTCAATATAGAGAACGAAAAAATGGAAATTCCTGAAGAACCTGAACGTGTTCTTGCCGATGAATTTCCGTCTGAAAAACCACAAAAAGAAAAATCCCTCAGTGAGATTGTGCATGCTGATTCAGTTGCGCCGGCGCTTCCTTCAATACAGGCTGAAAAAAAGTCTATGGAACTAGTTGTGGCAGAAAAAAAAGCAGATCAAAAAGATATTCCTGTCATTCCTGAGCTTGTCGGACCGGACGGTGAAGCTCCATTCATTCCGCCGGAGCAGCTGAGTATTGCTCCTTCAATAGTAAAGACTGACTCCGATGAACTTAAATCCGGTGGAAAATATCCTTCTGCAGGTGAGCGGGTCAGAATCGATGATGAACTGCGCCGTTTTGAGGAAGAGCGCAAGAAGCTTGAAAGTGAAAAACTCAGGCTTGAAGAAGCTAAAAAAGCCGCCGAGGAAGAAAAACTCCGCCTTGAAGAAGAAAACCGTAAAAAAGCAGAGGAAGAGGCTTCTCGGCTTGCTGAAGAAAACCGCAGAAAGGCAAGGGAAGAAGAGGAGCGGATTGCCGCACAAAAACGTGCCCTTGAGGAAGAAAGACATAACCTGGAAAAGGCAAAGATGCAGGCCGAATTTGAGGCTCAGAAGCGGGCACTTGAAGAAGAAAAACGTAAAATGGAAGAATCCAGAAAGGCAATGGAAGCCGAGCAGCAGAGAATTGCCGCTGAAAATCAGAAAAGAGCCCTGGAGGAAGAACTGCGCAAAATCGAGCAGGCCAGAGAGGAGGCAAGGCTTAAGGCTGAGGCAGAGGCCCGCATAAAAGCAGAGGAAGAGGCAAAGGCCAGAAAGGCTGAAGAAGAAAAGCAGAAAGCCCGGGAAGAAGCCAGAAAAGCCGCTGAGGAAGCAAAAAAGGCCGAGGAAGCCAGAAAGGCCGAGGAAGCCAGAAAGGCTGAAATTGAATCCTGGCCTGATGCCAGTGTGAGCCTTTCGGTTCAGGGCGGAAGCAACTTTACCCCGGACGGTGACGGTCACAATGACAGCATCAGCTTTGTTCCTGAGACTCAGTACCTTGAAGAAGGACTGGATTCATGGAATTTTTCAATATATGATCCCAAAGGAAATCTTTTCCGCAGCATTAAGGGAAAGGGGGCGCTTCCTCAAAAAATCGAGTGGGACGGTAAAAGTGACAGGGGCGAAACTGTCCTTTCAAAAAATACATATACTGCAAAACTTTCAGTTGTGCCTGGAACAAAGGACAGGCTCAGGCTTGGCAAAAAAAGTCTCGAAACTGAGGAAAAGATTTATACAGGGCTGCTCCTTCAGGTCATAATTCCCGGCCATGAATGGAAAATGGTGGTGAACTCAATCAACTTTGTTCCTAACGGAGCCCTTGATCCCCAAAAACTTACCAGCGAGCAGGTGACATGGAACAATGAGACTCTGGATGAAATCGCCGAGCAGATAAAAGACCATCCGGGTTCCAGCATCGTAATCGTGGAAGGCTATGCAAACAACATAAGCGGAACTGAAAAAGAAAACACTGAGGAACTTATTCCCCTGAGTCAGATGCGGTCCGATGCCATTGTAGAGGAACTGGTAAAGCGCGGCGTAAGCCGTGACGTCCTCAAATCAATGGGTAGGGGCGGAGCTAATCCCCTTGCCAGCCAGTCTGACAAGGCCAACTGGTATAAAAACCGCCGTGTAGAATTCAGAATTAAAAAGTAGGGCCCAATGCCGGATTTTGCCCTGCCGGTAAAATTTAAGGCTCTACATTTTAATAGTTCTTGCTTAAAAAACTCAATTATTATAAATTATTCAAACGGAAATGAGTTTAAAAAGTAAATACAAGTTTTTTGCCCTATTATTTTCTCTTCTTATCAGCACTTCATTATATTCTTACGATTTAACGTTCAAGGCTGAACCCATGGCCATTGCTCCCTTCATGTCGGCGGGCAGGACAAAATGGGATCCTTTGGGTGGCGCAGGCCTTCTCAGCATGGGCGTGGATTTTTTTGGCACGCTCAACGTGGGGCCTTCCTTCGGCTATTTCATGGTCTTAAAAAACAATAACGGAGAGCTTCTTCCTAGCGAGTCAAAATTTGTCTCACTGATTCCTTTTGGCCTTCAGATGAACCTGTGTTTCTATCCTTTTGCCCGGATTGAATTTTCACTGGGTGGGGCAACAGGCTTCGGAATAGCAAAGAACGGCAGTGATTCTCACTTTGCTCCATGGTACAGAGGTTTTGCAGACCTTGGCTTCCGACTGAATCCTCACTGGACAGTGGGTGCGGGCGCCTCTTATTTTGCCTATCAGGACGACACATGGTTCGGTAATCCCGGAATCGGCGGCATTACGGCAGGACTTTCCCTTAAATTTCATATAGAGACGGAACGCAAGAATGCGGGAGCCGGCACGGTTGAGTGCACGAGTGAAATCTCGGACAGCCTCTTTCCGCTTTTCTATACAATGTACAAGGAAAATCCCTTCGGTACAATCTACATTAAGAACAATGAGTCGGCTGAAATCCGCAATGTTGTGGTTACCTTCCGTGCTGAAGGCTACACTGCTTCTGAGCTTAAATGCGGCTCAATTTCAAACATCAGAAAGCGTAAAACAAAGGAAATTCCCTTTCTGGCTGATTTCAGTAAGGAAATCCTCAGATTCACTGAGGCGGGTAAGATTCCTGGCGAAATCATCGTAAGCTATGATCTTCTGGGCGAGCGAAAAACGTCTGTTTCTTCTGTAATCGTTCCTGTTTACAACCGTAACCTTGTACGCTGGGCAGACCCCCAGTCACTTGCGGCATACATTTCTGCTTCTGCTCCTGAAGTTCTTGAACTTTCAAAGGTTCTCGTAGGAATTGCACGTACAAAGCTTCGTTCCGGCGTAAACCGCAACCTGCAGTTCGCAATGTACCTTTTTGAAGGCATGAAGGTTGCCGGAATGAAATGCGCCTCGGACTTTGAGACACCTTACAACCGCTTTCATGTTGACGACACCCTTCTGGACTACATTCAGTATCCTTATCAGACAATTTTCTACAACGGTGGTGACTGTGACGACGTTGGAATCCTTACCATGGCTCTGCTGGAGTCAGTCGGTATTCATGGTTCCTATATTCCTGTTGAAGACGACTTCATCGTTCTTTTTGACACGGGCGTTACAATGGACAAGGCCGACCGCTACTTCAACGGCACTTCGCGAATCCTTGAAATCGACGGCAATGTCTGGATTCCTCTTTCTATGCGCAGCCTTCAGGAAGGTTTTATCAACAGCTGGCACAATGCGGCAAAAACTATCAACTCGCTTATCGAGTCTGAGCAGGAAATTTCCCTTATTTCCCTTGAGGAAGCCTGGCAGGTTTATCCTTCAAACGGTTTCTCAAGTACAGAAAATGTTTCTACAACTGTTGATGAAAAACGGCTCATTGCGGCTGCCGAAGTTGACATGGCCCGCTATGTAGCAACAGAATTCGGTCCAAAAATCGAAATCGTTCAAAACATGATAAAATCAGGCGGCGAAAATGCCGATAATTATAATCAGCTAGGTATGCTTTATGTTCGTGCGGGCATGTATAAAGAAGCAACTCAAGTTTATACAAAGTCAGCAAATATGGGTAATGTTACGGCCATGAACAACTTGGGAAACATTGCGTCGCTGCATAAAAATTATCTGGAAGCAAAAAAGTGGTATGAGAGAGCTATTCAAAAAGATCCTGACAATGAGAGCGCAAAGAAAAATCTTGAGCGCATCATGGGGGAACTGGAGTAAACTAAAAAAACATATATTCTCAAAAATAAATATTCTGATTCTTGCACTGACTTTTATGTCTCTTTCGCCTCTGACTGCCGAAGGTGACATAGTTTTGAACGTGCATGGTTATCTCGGCGGCGTATTTTCGAGTAACTACAATTCTTTTCCTGTAAAATCTGAATATGGCGGCGGCGTAAAGCTTGCCTACCGCACTCCTACAATTCTGGAACTTTCTGCTGGCTTTGACTATCTTGTCCTTCCCCTTGAAACGACAGACCCTCTGCCTGACGCTAACGTAATGAGGGCTAACGTGGGAATGGGTTTTTATATTCCCATTACAGAGCGTTTTGCCATTCTTCCGTCTGTCAACGCGGGTGTTTATAATCTGTCTGTTTTCGGAGATCGCAAAACCTCAATCTTTTTTGGCGGCGGCCTTTCCTTTGTATATAAGGTAAATCCTCATCTTTCTTTTGAAGCTCCCTTCATGATTGAATTTAACCGCGGTGTTTTTGCTGACATCGCTGTGGCTCCAGGCATTTCAATAAACCTTACCAAAATGTTCCGACGGGAAACCCTTATTTCCATGAAAATAAAGGAAATGAAGCCTGTTTTCCCGGTTCTGTATTCATGGTACGAAAAAAATCCTTTTGCCACGATAGAAATCACCAACGAAGAAGAAACCGGAATTACCGACGTTTCTGTCAGCTTTTTCCAGGGCCAGTACATGACCCAGCCGCAGCTGTGCGCTACAAAAAGGCGGATTGAAAAGCAGGAATCCTTTGACGTGGACCTGGTTGCCTTTTTTAACGAACAGATGCTTGATTTAATCGAAAAAGTCGACACAATGGGCAGCGTAATCGTTGAGTACCGGGTTTTGGGGCAGAAAAAACGCAAGACTTTCCCGATTACACTTGGAATTTACGGCCGTAACTCCATGTCATGGGATGATGACCGTCGTGCTGCTGTTTTTGTATCTTCAAAAGACCCGGCTGCCATGCTTTTTAGCCGTCACGTTACCAGCAGCGTGCGCAACAACCTGCGTTCCGGTGTTCCTCTGAATATTCAGTATGCCATGGGAATCTTTGAGGCCATGGACGAATTCGGCATAAACTATGTAATTGACCCTAACTCTTCTTATTCTGACAACGTAGGTTCAACTTCAATCGACTTCCTTCAGTTCCCTTATCAGACGCTTATGTATCGTGGCGGTGACTGTGACGACCTTTCGATTTTGACCTGCTCGCTTTTTGAGTCTGTCGGAGTTCATACGGCTTTCATTACAATTCCGGGCCATATTTTCATTGCATTTGATTCAGGCGTAAAGCAGAAGGACGCATGGAGGTATTTCAACTCTCTGGACGAATATATCATTTCGGACGGTGAAGTCTGGGTTCCGCTTGAAATCACCCTTTCAGATGAAGGTTACACAAAGGCCTGGAGGGTAGGTTCCCGTGAATGGAACGTTGCCGCCCGTACAAATGAAGCCATGCTTTACAAAATGCGTGATTCCTGGGAACTTTACAAGCCGGTCGGTGTTTCAGGCGCAAAGGCCAAATTTACCCTGCCCGAAAAAAAGGAGCTTCTCTCACGTTTTTCTGACAGCGTGGACTACTGGATTACCAGGGAAATTGACCCTCAGATCCGTTCCTTCAAGTCAATTCTGGCCAAAAAAGAAGATCCTGGAGTTCGTAATGACTTTGGAATTCTTTACGTCCGCTACGGACTTTTTGACGAGGCAGAAAAGCAGTTCAGAATTGCACGAAAATACAACAACAAGAATGCCCTGCTCAACACGGCCAGCATGTACTTTGCCAAGGAACAGTACGAAAACGCGGCTTACATGTACCGTCAGGTAATCAACAACGACCCCAAAAGCATCCTTGCTTATCTTGGACTTGCCCGATGTGCCTTTGAAATGGGCGACTATGAAACCTGTGATGAATCTTATGCCGTGGTCCGTGAAAACGACATGGATCTTGCCATGGAATATGCTTATCTCGGCTCCTTTGAGACTGTCCGTGGCCGTGCCTTTACTCTTTCTGAGCGCCTGGAAAAAACAATCTGGGTAGGAAGCAACGCCTTCATGAACGGTCAGTACGAGATTCTTGACAGGAACATGTACGAGGAACCAAAAATCGGACTTTCAAATCCTTACATTCAGTCAACTCAAATGGAATACAAGATTCCTGAAATTGAAAAGTCAATCGTTAAAAAATACGAGCAGAGCGACGACGAAGCTTTTGCAGGCAGCCTTTATGACTCACACTCAGAGGGAAAAAATCTTTCCGGAAGTGCAAATGGAAGCGGAACCCTTGAAATTCTTGAGGAAGAAATTGCCGAAAAGAAAGCTAAGGAAGAAGCAAATAATATTTCTGAAAAAATTGCAGAAAATGCTGAAATTGAAGAAATTGCTGAAATTGCAGAAAATTCTGAAATTGCTGAATCGCCCAAGGCCGAATCAAAAATTACAGAAAAAGTCCCTGAAAAGCGCGTAGCCCATGCAAAGCAAGCTGAGCAGCACACGGTCACGGAATCTATCGCAGACACAACTTCCGCCGTGGTGGAGTCAGTTTCAAAAACGGCTGGACAGGTTGCTCAGGCTGTAAGCAAAAAGACTGAGGAAGTCGTTGCGTCGATTTCAAAGACGACCGAAGCCGTGGTGGAGTCTGTTTCCAGGACAAAAGAGGCTGTGGTTGAATACGTAACTCCAATTGTAGACACGATTTACGAAAAAATTGATCCTGTGGGAGCGGCAAAAAAGGCCGAGGCTCGAAGGCAAGAAGCCGCCAAAAAAGAAGAAGAAAAGCGAATTGCCCAAGAAAAGGCAGAACTTGAGCTCGAAGAGAACGCAAAAAAATCAGCTGAACTCAGAATCGCCGAGGAAATAAGAAGGGCAACTGGTCTGTCTCCGGCTCCAGTGCCAGCTCCGGCTCCAGTGCCAGCTCCGGCTCCTGTGCCGGCTCCGCCTACAGAAAATGCCAGAAATGTGCCTTCAGAAATTGAAGCCGTTGAAGCTGTTGAAACTGTTGAAACTACAAAAGATGAAGGTGCCGCAAAAGCGGAAAATGCTGCAAGAGAAAGAATTGAAATCCCAGAAGTAACAGAAGCCTCTAAGAATTCTAAGAATGAGCTTTCGGAAACAGAACCTGTAAATGGTGAAAGAACTGAATCTGCTCAAACAGAGCAGGTAAAGACTGAGACCGAAAAAACTGAAATTCCGGAATCAGCCGGGCCGGCTAAGGATGCGCCGGTTGAAACCGTTGAATCCGTTCAAAACGTAGAGACTGCAGAATCTGAAAAGACTGGAAGTTCAAAGCCGGAAGAAATCGGGCGAAAAGCAGAAGCCAAAAAATCCGGCTCAAGTGGTGACATCGCAATACGAATTTCTGACGGACACACATGGAAGAGGGTAGCGGTCACAAAAAATGCCCGCAGGCCGGAAAAAGGCAGAAAAGCTCATGCTCTGAGCCAGCGCAAAAAACTCTCGGTAAACGATTTAAGGTCATTCAGGCAGGGAAAGCGCGGCAAAAAGAAGCTGCCTTACGAAGCTCCCAAAGAATCAAGGAACATTGCCCTGATTTCCGCAATTTACGAAGAAGACTTAAAGAAAAAACGTTTCTACGTTCCTTTGGGTAGGTTTGCAAGTTTTGCCGGAGCCTATCTTTTCTGGCTGGCACATCCTGAATATCCTGCCGTAATCGTACGCAGGGGCTACAGCGACTACGAAGTGCTTGCAGGCGATTACAGCGAAGAAGAATACAAGGCTCTTAAAGAAATGATAAACTCTCTTTAAGGCTTGAGCCGGTTTTGGCCAGTGCCGGCAAAATCAAAATAATTCTTTCTATCTGCATATAATATTGAAAAAAAATGAAGTTTGCGTTAATATTCATGGTGGAGTAACTTGGGCTAATTCTGTCCATGGAAGAGGGTTTTAAAATGTTCAATTTAAAAAATAAAAATCATACACAGGCTGATTCTGTCCGCTTTTCTCTGCATGTTCTGGGAGTTGCCAGCCTTCTCATGGCTTTTTCCCTTGTGTTTACAAACTGTTCCTTCCTTGAAGACGACGGCTTCTTCAACAAGGTCGAAAATGAAGTTGCTGTTGCAAACGCCGACAAAATGAACGTCTACATTCGGCATGCTTCCATCAAATTCGGTAAGACTCAGCCTGCCGACGCCGCCCTTTATCAAATCAAAAATAACGTAGAATTCTCCGTTACTGCCATGATTAACGAAGAATACGCCTTTTACCGCTGGGCAGCCTTTTCCACTGCTGACTTTGACATTACCAAGCAGCAGATGTCCATGATTTACGTAAATGACGAAGCCTACTATTCAGGTTTTGGCGCAAAGGAACTTGATTCAAGCGTAGTCAAATTTGAAAACCCCCGCTCAGAAACAACAAAAGTCCGCGTCATGCAGACTAGAAACGACATATGGCTGCTTCCTGTAGTTGCCGAGCGTCCAAAAATCAAGGGTACTTATCCAAAAACAAGTCAGACTCCAGTACGAAACTCCAAGCTGCGAGTTCAGTTCTCAAAGCCTATGGACGAAACTTCATTTGAAGGCAATTTCATTATTTCCCAGGGAACCTACGCTGCAGACTTCTCAATTAACGAAACTGACATTACCGACAAATTCCAGGTCGAAATCAACGAAAGCAAGAACCTGGCAACATTTTCTTTCCGTGACGCTGCTGAAATGTTTGCTCCTGGCGTCATCATTAAGCTTTATTTTACGGAAGACATTGCCGACTCAACCGGCTACACCATGCAGGGTTCTTCAAGCACACGAGAACTTGAATGGAGCATCGGTGCTTCTGTAGATACTCTGCCGCCTCTGATTATTGCCATGACGGCAGGAACCGGTAACGACTGCTCTAAATTCTCAAGCACTTCCACAAAAGAGGCAGAAAGGGCAAATTCAAACATCGACAACTCGCTTTACGACGATAACGGAGTCATCTTCGATAAATTCAAACTCAACGACAAAAACGAGCAGATTAAGGATGCCGGCGGTGACATTACCCTCAAGCACAGAGTCAGGGACAAGGTCAACATTTTCGTTTACTCACAGGATATTGCAAAAGCCGACGGTGAACGCCTTGAATCCGACGTACTCATGCTTGGATTCCGTGCAAAAGCCCTTACCGACCTTAGCGGAAATGCACTCGACTCAACTCAGCCGGGCAACTTTGTTGCAGACAAAATCGAAACTTACGCCGGCGGTGAAAACTACAGTGAAATTTCCGGCAAGAGCTTTAAGGCAATCACAGGCTCAAGCGGCGGCTGTATCTACACCTACGACCTTTCTTCTCTCCCAGACGGACTTATTCAGATTCAGGTTTACGCCTACGACGCAACAGGTAACGACGGTCTTTCTTCCTACGATCCAGATCTTGACGATGCAGACGGCTACGGTAACGGCCCGCGCTCACTCTTTATTATCAAGGACACAAAGGCTCCTGACATTGCCACAGAACTCGGAAAAATCAAGTCCAAGTCTGCGGCCGCTCCATTCGGCTGGTACAACAAGCGCTCTATCGATACCATCGAAGTTTACGACGAAACTGCAAATCCAATCCAGGATTACGGTCATCCAAAACTTGCTGCCTTCCACGACGACATCAAGTGGGTATTCAATATGGGTGAAGGAACTGAATGGAATCTTCCTTCTACAGACCCGGCCTGGGTATCTATCAAAGATAAATACAAAATCGGCTCAGCCAGCGTTGAGACGGACGGACCTGTTTCAATTACCTTCCGCCTTATGGACGACCTTGGCAACATTTCCGAAGCCGCAGGAATCTCTTCAGTACTCTACGACAACACAATTCCTGTCTCTGGCCAAGCGCTCTGTTCTGATTCAAGCGGAAACGCAGTCCTCAACGCAACAGGTGAAGCCAGAATTCCAAATGATAAGTATATCAAAGTTCCATTTACAGAAGAACTTGCCGGAGTCAAAATCATCGCAGTCAACGTCACTTCACCAAACGGATCTGCCGTATCTTCTCCGTACGACAGCGAAACAAAAATTACTTACACAGGTGAATCAGGAGAATCTTCTGAAGTATCACTCGATACAAGCCTTGACCTCGATGCCGTCAATAAAGAATACAAAGAAACTCCAGTATTCAGCGAAAATATCACAAGCCTTCACGTTCTCGCTGAAAGCTACAAGACAGGAACCTTCTATATTAGAGGAATCAATCTTGGGGATGCAGACGGAATCTACACCGTCACAGTCACTCTTTACGATGCAGCACTCAACAAGGCTGCAGAAAGTCAGGTCAAAGTTTCACGCGATACAACATCCCCTGTCGTCAACAATGTTGTTGTCAAAAATGTCGTATCCCGCACAGTTTACGGCGACAGTGCAAGCACATGGTGGCTTCCAAGAGCAGCCTACGACGACGCAAAAGAAGCAAAATTCGTTACACTCGAAGTTACAGCAACCGAAAACGGCTCTGGTGTCAAATATGTCACACTCGGCGAAAACGCACACCTCACATCAGAAACTACCATCACCGTCGAAGGAAGTGCCGCAACTCCTTCAATCGACACAAGTTCGAACACGCTCACATTCAGCGACTACAACAATCCGCCTCTCTACAAGGCAAGCGGTTCGTTCACGTTTACAATCACAGGCGTGCGTCTTGACAATCCTGACACAGCCGGCGGAAACAAAATCAAAGTTGAACTTACCGACTTCGTTGAAAAAACAGGAAGCAATAAAGACGGCTCAGGATTTAAGCTCTTCCCGGACAACACTTCTGCAAGCCCGGTTTACGCAGTTTACAGCGACAGCTCGTCTCCGGCAATCACCGCAGACACTCCCGCAATTGCCGACGGAAAGGCAGATTCCGCTTCCGACGAAACGGAATTCAGCACTTACCGCCTTGCCTCAAGCTATACGGACAAGGCAAAGGTCGACCTCACGCTTGCACTTACAGCCGAAGAAAACGGCTGCGGCGTAAACTCATTCACGCTCTCAAACGGCGTATTTACCGCAGCTTCAAAGGTTTACGTGGACACAACGGAACTTGCTATAGGCGATTATTCATTCCTTGGAGCCACAGTCAACTTCCCGAACTTCGTCTTTACAGGGGCTGAAACATTCAAATTTACAAACGTTGAACTCCAAAGCCCTGATGGTTCTCAAAACATCGTCGTTACCGCAAAAGATTTCACCGGCTGGACTTCTGCCGAAATTGCGACAAATTCAATCGTCCTCGATACTGTTGCTCCAGTGCCTGGCACACTTGACTGGTGTGTCAAGGAAGGCGTCTTCGGTGTCGCAAAATCAAATACGGTTGACAACCTTGCGCTTCTTTTGCCGTATACAGAAGCAACTGGCGGCGTAAAGGTAATCAAGGCAAACGTCACTCTTGAAGGAAATTCTTCTTACAATTATACAAAGGCGTTCTCAAGTTCAAGCCTCAAAGTCTGGTGGGTTGAAGACAAGTCTGTGGTAAATGCTTCATGGCTTGCATCAACTTCACCGCTGACAAAGAATACTGATTACAAAGTTTCTTCTGATTCAAGCTACATCACTCTCGAAACTCCAAAGACAAGCGGATGCTTCGTCTTCCTGAACCTCAAGGCTTCAGAAGACGCTGATTTCGTTGATAACGATACATACACATTCTCAATGCACCTTACTGACGCAGCATTGAACGGCTCTGCTTCGGATTCTTCACTTGCACTCAAGTCAGACAAAACTGCTCCTGAAATCAAGCGAATCTTCATCAACAGGCTTATTGCCCGCACAATGGAAGGTGAAACTTCACCAGATTCTTACTGGATTTCTAAAGAAGACTTTGCGGCAAGTGGCTCTGTTCCAACAAAAATCGAGGTTCAGCTTACAGTTGCAGAAAAATCTTCGGGAATTGAAACAATCACCCTCGGCGAAAACCTCAGGCTTACTTCAAGTTCTGAAATTTCATGTGCCGGAACTGCTCTTGTAAACGGCACGGATTATGCAGTCAGTTCAAATTATGACGTGATTACGCTTAAAGATATGTCAAATCCTAAGCTCAAGGCTGCTGATGACTTTATCATAACAATTACAAATGCAACTCTTAATGGTTCTGGTACCGCAATAAACGGCGAAAAGCAGGTTTCCGTAACGCTCAAAGACTTTGCCTTGAACGGCGGAAGTGGTGTTGCGGCATCTAACAGCAACGTAATTTCTGTAGAAGAAGATCCTGCATCTACAAAAACGGTCACAAAGGTTTATGTTGATTCTACACTCCCGGCAGTTTATGCGGTCAAACTTGCTGACCGTGGTGGAGCGGCTGCACTTGCTTCACGCCCTGACACAACGAACAAAACCACTGCACAGGCAGAATTTACAAACGAAGAATATGTAAACATTGCAGTCCGCACAACATATTCTTCAGATAGCGAAACAAAACGAAGCGGTATTACAAAACTCGTCCTTACCGGGGCAACTTTCTCTACTGATTCAGAAAACGAGTCTAAGATTTATGTAAGTAACCTTACTGCTACCAGCGATTCGGACATAGCACAAACTGATGCAGAAACTACAGGTACAGGCTATACAGAAATTACCGGCGCAACTTTTGATGATACAACCGCAACACTCCCTGCATCTTACGCATGCAAGAACGTCTGCATGTTCATAATCACAAACATCAAGCTTTCAGAAAGTGATGGAAGCAAAACTGTTTACGTTAAGCCGGTTGACTTTATCGGCTGGGAAGGTTCTTCTAAGAGCGATTCGATTACACTTGATAAGACAGCTCCTGAGTGGGCTGCAAAGCCATTTGTTGTAGGTGCTTCAAACACTTCTTCAGATATTTATCCTCATAATGCTAGTGATGACAACATTATTTTTGATGATGAGATTTATTTCTATACTAAAGAAGATAAAAATCCATACCTCACGGCTCAGTACACCGAACTAAATATCTATAAACTTTACTATAAGTATTTGGAAAATACAACTTCTGATTTTTCTGATAAAACATCTGCTTATGTAGCAAAAAATTATTATAGTAATTCTAATTTTACAAACAATCAGTTCCATAACGGATATTCCTTTATTTTCGTTCTCATGGATAAAGCCGGAAATTTTTCTGATGTGACACAGACTGTACGTTTTGTAAAAGACGGCGGCATTGAAAAGAAATACAAATCCGGCAGCTCGGAATATTCCCTTCAGTACAAGATGAAGTATGTTGACGACTATGACAGCACAACCGAAGGCGAGAACGGAACATATAAGGTATTCGAAACTGGAAAAACGTTGGATGTTAGTGTCTCATCAAGTAACGGTGTTGCTGCAATAACAAGCGGTTATCCTGTATTCTACAATAGACACAAAACATCGGCTGGAAGGGGAGCTAAGGTTGTAATTAATCTTGAAGGATACCTTGAGCGAACGAATACAAAGACTGCCAGCGGTATCGCCAAATATGCCGTAAACTCAAAAACTACAGCTCCAGAAGATACTGCCAGCGACTGGACAAAATGGACCAGCTATGACAGCACACAGTCAACAATTACAGTTTATCCAAAGGACACAAACTATGATACCGGTGCTTTGAGGCTCTGGTTCAAGGATAACGTCGGTAACACTGGTTCAATACTTGTAGCCAATGGTGCCGGAAAAACTCCGTCTTCTTCTGATTTAAGAACTGAAACCTATCCTGATGTATGGCTTAGAGACGGCGATGCACCAACTATTGATAATGGTTTCCAACCTACTGGGACTGGTTATGACTATGATTATCAGAGAATGACCCCTGAGGGTGTATATTATCCTAATGGAGATGTTTACACAGGTTCTCCTATAAATGTAAACGAACGCTCAAATGCTGACAAGAACCGAATGTTCTATACGGATACGGCTCTCTATAAAACAACTAAAAGCGAAAGGGTTGTCACAGATTCTAGTAAGAGTTTAAATAGCAGCTATTACGGCGTAAGGGTTATTCTCTATCCTTATGCAGGCTCTGGCACACCTTCCCGGGATTCAATTCTTACTTACATGGATTCTCATTCTTCATCAATCAAGTATTTTGGCGGTGAAACTGCTGCTATATCAAGCGTTCCGTTCCCTAGGGACAATACACTTGATGTCCTTAAAGGTGATCATTTCATTTATGTTGTCTGCCAGGATGCCGTAGGTAACATGAAAATTGAAAAATTAAAGTATAAATGTGGAAGTGGTAACGGGGATCCTGTTTATTATTCTCTGTTCGTGCGGGACAACACTCCGCCGGAAGTAAAACTTGCCGCAGATAATACAATTGTTCTGCCATATTCTTATTCTTCAACAAGCGAAGATTTTAGTGGCCACGGAAACTGGACGAACACACAGGAAAACTTCCAGAAGCTTTGCCCGCCAAACGCAGGCTACCGCGTCTGGTATGATTCAACCAAAGGTACAAATGGAACTGTATACTTCCGCTCTCCTAAAGGAAGCAATCCATATTCTTATTTTGATGCTGACAAAGTATTGGTAGATTCTTATGAAGGAGCAAATACTTCCCGCAATGCAGACGGTGTAAACTGGGATATAAACAAAAAACGTCCGTTCTTCTATATTGATATCGACAAAGGACAGAGTGAAGACAATCTCTTTGCTTTCTATTATGGTGATTCTGGAACGCATTTTGGAATTGCCGATACAAAAGGTCGTATAAAAGATATTGGAGAGCCTGATTATTTCAGTAATTGGGGTTGTGGAAATATCATTGGCTGGTCAGCTGGTTTTGGTGACCGATGGATGAATCTTTACAAAGGCGAAATCACAACAAGCATTGATGGCATTAGTTCTACTAATGGTTTGAGAGGCTGTACATTCACAGGAAAAGTAACAGCCTTCGTTGAGCCAAAAAATGATTTCAGCAGTCCAATTTATCTGCACATTCTCGATAAAGCAGGCTGGGCAACTACTGTTTCAATGGGTACACCTGGCACAATCTGGGAAAATGATGTTACGTCTCCGAGTGTTGCGTTTAACGGCACCGATTCATCGGTAAAAGCCGGTTTGAACGATGATGACGGTTTGTACCGAATGGACGCTGCGGGTTCAACTTCTCTTACACTTACATTCTCAGGCAAGGCTGAAACTGAAATTGCGTCTGGCCCAATCAAAGTTTATATTCCAAAAGATGTTGCTTCGGATGCAGGTTCTGGAATCTGGGGCTACTCTTGGACACGTAATATTGATGGAATCAAAACAGACGATTCAGGCAAACCTTATCTTGAGTTCAGCGGTTCTTCTTCTGCTCTTAAAATCGGAACTGCAAAAACATTCTATATCTATGATAATGTAGGAAACTGGACTGCATGTTCTTTGACTTCAAGTATTGACTCAACGCCACCTGAAATCAGCATGAGCTTCGGCAATTACGACACATATACCACAGGAGCTATCGCGGATAAAGATGGTCATGTCATACAGCTTTCAGGAAGCAGCACTTTGTCAGGCGGTTCTTATGGCGGAACTTATACAACAGAAAGTTCTGAAACTAATCCTTTTACGATTTACTCGAATGCAAGAACTGCTTCAAGTTCAGACGGCATGATTTTGGGATATTTCACTGCTAAGGATAAAAACGGAAACGAAGAAACTACCGGTACATATCTGGGTAAGATTACTCAGGTTATAGTAAAAACTCATGTCATTACGACAAGCGGTACAAGCGCAGGCGTAGACGTTAGTGATATTGTTGCACCATATTTTACTACTAATACCACAACAAACATTTCTACGCTTAATATGCCGATTTACCTTGACGGTTCTGGAAATTCTTCTTCAGATTCAACCATAAAGGGAACTTCTTTCCTTGGTAAACTCTACGAAATCACAATCAAGGATACCGGCGGCAACGCAACCTCAGTCTGGCTCAAAGTCCTGCGCGACAGGGAAGGACCGGCGTTTAGTTCAAGACCTTCTGTAACGCCTGAAACTGGCAAAATCGGTAAGAAGGATTTGAAGTATTATTACAACAACATGCTCATTGGCTTTACTGCCAGCGACAGCGGTGCAGGCCCAGCAACTTATTCTGTTTTGGGCGGTTCTGCTGGTTCAACAGCCCTCCAAATTGGAGCAACATCGTCTGTTATAACTAAGCCATTTAGTAATGGGGATGCTGTTTCGTTTGCTTCCAACAGCATCACAGGTCTTGCTTCAGATAAGCTCCGCATTCGGGTTTCCGACATTCTTGGAAATACCACAGATACAACTCTTGCTTTCAATGGTACTGCAGCCGGAACTTCAGATTTGTGGGTAAAGGATACTGTTGCACCAAGTTCAATAACATTTAAAGAAGAAAATTTTAAATCTGATGGTAAAATCGTAGGTCATGTAAAAGGAAACGAATTATACTTTATTGAATATTATAATATGGATGGTGGTAAGGTAAGCTATGAAACCAGTGAATTTGAGGTTAAAGTTCAAAGTGTAACAGATCCTGTAACTTCTTCTGCTTCCGGTGGTGCAATAAAAGGTTATTTTGTAACAACTTATGATGCTACAAATCCGATGATTCCAGATACGCTTAGCTCTACACTCAAAATAACACCAAGTGTTTATAGTGCAACTACAACTAAAGCTGCAAAAGTCTGGGCTGTCGACTATGCAGGAAATAAAAACTCCTTTGCTTTATATGTTAAGGCTGACGCAAGCTTCCCTACATTTACAACTGTTGATGAAGCTACAGCTAAAGAAAATGGAATTGTTAAAGGAAAAAATGATGCTAACTGGTACTTTAAATCAGGTGCAAAAGTAATTTTCAATGTAGTTAATACAAACTATAACATAAAAGAATATGGTGTTGCCTGGAAAACAGCAGAAACAGATACTTACTGGACGTTTAAAAAAACATCTCCTGATGGTACAGACATTACAAAAAATACAACTAAAACTGTTGAGTGGGAAATTCCTTCTGATAAAAATAACTTTTGGAACATCAATGGTTATGCTTATGGTAGTAATGACGGCTTTGGTTCGAGAAATCTTGGTTATGGTGTCTATTTAATCCGCGATGATAATGCTCCTGTTATAAGTGAGCTCAAGCTTTATTCTGGAACTCTTGCAGCAGAAGGCTCTCTTGCTGGTATCGGAGATTCTGTGGACGCCACTAAAACTTACTCCACAAACGCTTCAAAGTATAGCCTCAGCTTTACAATTACAGACGCTGGGGTAGGCTATGAAACTGCTGATATCAGCGGTGCAACTTATGATTCAACGAATTCCGTATGGATTGCAGAACCGGATTCAACAGGAAAGGTTACTGTAACACTTAAGGATAAACTCGGTAACGAAAAAATCTTTGCATTTACAGCCGCAGTTGATAATACAGCTCCGGAAGTTACCGGCATTACACTTTCCGGTGATATTGTAAAGCTTTATGGAAATTCTGCTGATGGCTATAAACTTTATTACAATAATAAGGATGTCTGCATTTCTGCTGTTACTTCTGATGACAGTTATGCAAAATACGCTCTCACGACAGCCTCTACTCCAGAAACTGTTCCAGGTGGTATTACATGGAATTCTGCCGGCTCAGATTTGAAGCTAAATGATATTTCTGCAAGCGGAACTTATCTTGCTTCAAAAGACGTTCTTGGAAATATCAGCGTTACTTCTCTTAAATCAATCAAGGTAAAAGTCGGCTCAACAGAATATAATAAGGTTGACAATTATTACTTTGATGAAACTAAGCCGCCTGCACCGACTGGGGTTGCTTTCTCTCCTGCTGCATCAGAGATGAACGGCTGGTATACAAAGGATGTTTCTATAACAGAATGTACCCTTTATTACAATATTTCAACAATTACGGCAGCACCAGTTGCTGGAACACCTGCTGAAGCTAACCATCTTGGATTCAAGGTTGGCAGCGGTACATCTGTTTCTGATGAATTGTCAATTTCATTGTCTAATGGTGATGCTGAAATCTATGCCGTAGACAAGGCGGGCAACGTCTCTGAATCAGCATATATAGTCCACATGATAAAAGATGATGGCGTTCCTGCACCGGCAGTGAATGAAACTACTCCAATCAATGAAGATTCAACAGGCAAAGCTTTCTGGTCAACAACGGACAGCAAAGTTTATTATAAAATTGGAGAAAACACTGTTTACCTTAATGTTGATTTTACAGCGGATTCGCTTTCGGGACTTCGCGGATATAAAACGAAAGTCGGTACTGATGAAATTTCCGGTTTGATTACTTTAAGTTCGGAGACAACAAAAGTTGCATTAGATGTTACAGGGCAAACTTCACCATTTGATGTTAAGATTTATGCCGTTGATAATACAGGTAACATTAACAGTGATGGTGAGGCACTTACTATTAATTTCAACGAACTGACAAATGCTAAACCGGTTACAGGCATTGGACCAACTGTAACAGCCTCACCTGATACAGGTAACGCATCTAAATTCGGTGATAATACAATCTATGTTGACGGTACAGCCACAAAAGTTACTGTCACTCCAACGCTTACAGTAGCGGACGTCACCGGCATAAAAGGCTTTGCTTCTGAAGTGGATGGAACTATTCAGGAAGGAACGACTTTCGAAATCACCCTCTCAGACGATGCAGCTACAACAGAAGGTCAGTCTTGCGATATCTATGCCGTAAATAATCTCGGGCTGTATTCTACGTCTGCTTATACGGTAACGATTAAGCGTGATAACGAAGGTCCTGTCGTAAAAGAAATTACTCTCAAAGCCCCTGCTGCTACAGAGACAACACCTGCAGGCAAAATCAATTATGCAGGTGGAAAACTGTATTACAACAGCAGCAGCGTTTATATCAATGACGTTACGGCAGAAGACGGATTCGGAATGCCGGCGGCGGCTGATAGAGTTTACGCAATAACCACGGCAGAATCGGGCACACCGACAATTGCCGCAGGAACAGAACTTAAAATCGGCGAACTTTCTAAGGCTTCAAATGAAGTTTATATCGCCACAATTGACGCACTTGGAAACGTAAGCTACACACCGATAAGCAAGGTTAAGATAACAATTTCTGCAGCAAGCACTTTGACAGGAACAGATGATGTTGAGATTGCTGGCACAGCAGATACACCTGTAGAATTTACCTTTGTTTATGATGCTACAAAGCCGGGTGTTCCGGTTGAAATCAATGCTCCTTCTGCAAAAGTTGGAAACGGCATGTGGAAGTCAACGGATAAAGATGCTACTCACCACATGTATACGATGTACTATAATACTGCTTCTCTCAGTGATGGCAAGTTGAATCTGGAAGTAACGTTCCCGAACGATACTTCTGGAATTGTCGGATACGGACTTGTTTACGTTACATCGGCTGGGGGAAAGACAGCTATGACATTGAAATCTTTCGGAACGCCAATCGCTTCTGATGCGACTGGAGACGATCTCGTAAGAACTATTCCAGTTGAAGTTGATGGTTATCAGCTCGTAAAATTCTATGCCGTTGATGGAGCAGGAAACGTCAATGAGGATGACGATAGTGAAGGTGTCGTAGACGGCCATGTAATCTGGCTTAAAAAAGATGATGAGGCTGCAAAAACTATTGAACAGATAAAGGATAGTGCTGGTGTCGATGGTTCTATTTTCCTTGCATATACTGAAGGAGGCAGCATAGTCTATTACAAATCAGGACTAAAACTTAATCTGAAACTTGAAGCAAATGAAAGTCCGATTACATCTTATGCCCTTGTTGAGTGGACTGGAACCTCGGCTAGTGAAACTGCACCTGCAAATTCAAGTACTGCATGGAAGCCAATTTCAGTAACTGCTTCTGAAGGAGAAAAAACAGTTTCTGTTGCTTTTGGTGACATTACTGAATTAAAGACAAACTATGCTCTTTGGATAAGAGATGCTGTTGGAAATACGAAAGCATATGAAAATCCAAGTGCTACAGGAAAGCCAAATGGACTTGGTGATCCTACCGGTTTGCGTGGTAATGATAAAAAGTTGAAAGATACATGGTGGCATGTATATGATAAAGAGTCTCAAGGTGAAGTATCATACACAATGACAGGTCAAACACTCAAAATTACCGGCTTCTCAGAAAACTTCCCTGTTAAATCATTGAAATTCAAGGATTTAACGTTTGGTGATGATAATATGAAAATCAGCAAGGTAACTGGATGGATTTCAGACACTGTAAGTAAAGACATAACTTCTGATGTTACAAATAAAGATATTTCAAAAACTGAAGAAGTTTACGAACTTTCATTTAATAAATCATATGTATTTAAGGATTTTGAAATTATTTTTGACAAAGGTGCCTTCTACTTCGGTGCAGGTGCTGAAGTGACAATTTCATCTGGATTTGGTACAGATTCTGTTATGAGCCATTTGGATCAGTCTCTTAAGGAGGCTTATTACTACGAATATGATGCAACTACAACAACGCTCACTATTTCTGGAATGATGTCTGGCTACAATTTGAAAAATATTGTTCTTTCCGGATTGACTTTCACAGGAGACGGTGATAAAGGTGTTGATTCTGTAAAGGACGGAAGTGGTACCGCTATAACTGCAAATGCCTGGGTTGATTCTACTTCTGGAAACTATTGTATTCAGATTTCAAGCGGTTGTGCTGTTGATTCTCTGGTAATCAAATTTAAAACTGCTCCAACTTTAGGCGACAGTTTAACAATGAAAATGTACAGAGATAATGCAGCCAGTTCTGAAGCCGTAACTGTTGATTTAATAGCACCACCTTCTGGCTCTCCAAGCATCTTCGGTCGCTTCTTCGACAACGTAAGCTCGGGCATTTCTTCAATCTTCACGGGCCGTTCAATGACCCATGAAGAGCGAATGGCCCTCAAAGAAGCTAAGGCTGCAAAGAAAGCGGCCCTGGCAGCAGAAAAAGCGGCCAAAAAGGCTGCAAAGAAAGCTGCACGAGACGCTAAGAAGAATGCTGAGCTTGCAAGTGCTGAACAGGGCCAGTCTTGGACCGGCCTGAGCGGTGAATTTGACTCGGCTTCTTCTGAGCTTAATTCTGCCGTTTCAAAGATGAATTCAAATGCTTCACAAACTGCTTCGCAGGCACAGATTTCTTCTAAGAAGAATGTTCTCAAGGTTAAGAAAACGGGCGTCAAGTCTTCTGAGTCTGCTTCTGCAGCTTCTGCAGCTGAAATGAGCTCAAAAGAATCTGCTTCAGGCAACCGATTGATTTATATCCTTGCAGCATTTGCTTCTCTGGCTGTTTGTGGCGGGGCGGCTACTGTTCTGGTTAAAAAAATGCGTAGAAGGTAGGCGATAAGCAAAAGTCAATGGAACTTCGTGCAAAAGTCAGCAGGACTTTAGTTCGTTGGTCAGTTGACTTTTGCAATTTGTCAGTTTTTCACTTTTTCAGCTTCAAGCTCTTTCTGCAGGTCACGCACCTGCTCAAGCGGGAGTGAAACTGCTTGGGCTATTTGTTCTGGAGTAAGAAGGTCCATTTTGAGCAAGTTTTTTGCACTGGCAATGGCATTTTGCTGTGCACCTTTTTCCAGTAAATTCATTCTTTCCGTGTTGTAGTCGCAAATCGCCGTATGAATGGAATTTTCTATTGCCCAGTTAATTTCGTCCTGGCTTACGGTCAAAAGTGATGATTTTGCTTTCATAAGACCTTCCTCGCTTTTGATAAGGCTTTCTATGTAGTCTTTCTTATTTTCGTCACTTGCGTAAGAAAGAAATAAGCCCCATTTTTCAAGCTTCGTAAGTTTCTCAGGCGGCGTGCCAAAAAACTTGTGGATTTTTATGAGGTCGAAGAAAATGACGTTCAGCTTTCCTGCAAGCTGTTTTCCATTCGACCTTTTCATAGTGTACCACTCAAGAGGTGAAAAGTCATCACTGCTAATCTGAAAATTCAGCACGGAAATCTGGTAGGCGGGGGGAGTCTTCCAGTTGTCACCCTTACGGTTGGTTGAGCTTAAAAGACGTGCTGCCTGTATTTCTGCGCGGGCAGCATAGTCGTATTCCCTGCTTCTGGACTGCATTTCAAGGTCAATTCTTTCACCGTCATCAAACTTTACGCTTACGTCGAAGCTCATCTGGTTCTGATCTGCGACTTCAACTGCAGGTTCGTTCGGCATCAGCTCAAGTTCCGCCACCTTCCTGTCAAGAATTGTCGAGATGAAATCCTTGAGTGCAGAGTTTGAGTCCTCAGTGTCCGCGGCGAACATCGCCTTGAAAGAAGAGTCGCATTTCGGGTCGAGCAGGGCTGTCGGTGAAGGACGAAGAGTGTTTGTGTTTTTCATTAAAAAACTCCTTTTGTAAAATTATGCGTAAGCTGCTTTCCACTTACACATATTTATTGCAAAAAAAATTCGATTTTCGGCAATGTATATAGAAGAAATTCTGAAAATATATTCAAAAATATAAAAAATCTCGAAAATCTCAAAAAAAAATGCGATTTTTTTTGCTGAAAAATTGACAATGGCTTTTGAACGCGTTAATATACTTTATAAGAGAAAATTAAGATACGATTAGTGTCTTACTAAATTAGGGAGGTGTTCCTATGAAACTTATCAAAACTCTTATCGTTGGTATGGTGGCATTCTTTGCTGCTGCATCACTTTTTGCTGCCGGCTCTTACAAGGTTGAGCGCGTAACTGGCAAAGTTACTTACGAGGCAAACGGTGAATGGAAGGCTGTTACAGTCGGTCAGGAAATTGCTGCCGGCACAAACGTAAACACAGCTTTGAATTCAAGCCTCGTTGTTTCTGACGGCAGTTCATCAGCAACAATCAAGGCCATGCAGAAAGGCTCAATCGACAAGCTCGCTTCTGCAGCAAGCACAAAAGGCGGCCTCAAAAAGGCTTCTGTAGCCAAGAACGGTGTCGCAGGAAAGGCAGACGGCTCTCAGAGCGGTGTTTCTACAGCTTCTTCTCGCGCATCAGAAGCAAAAAAAGACCTCGAATGGGATGAGTAGTCTTTTTTAAGTCCATTTGTGAATCCTGCAAGGTATTTGCAGGATTTTTTTTGTTTGAGTTTGTTGAAATATGAAAAAGTTACTTAAAATTATTGTTCCAATCGCAGAGATTATTATCTTTGCCCTTGTAGTTCTTGTCGCTGTGGTCTTTGTTCCAAGTCTCGACAAAAAAATCGCCGACTGGTTCCAGCGTCCCCTTACACCCCTTGAAGAACGCAGTGATATCATCATGATTAACGTTGACGACGCTTCAATCAATCAGATTGGTGTGTGGCCTTTCGGGCGTGACGTTTATGCCGACTGTATGGACATTCTTAAGGATTTTCCTACAGAAGCCGTGGTATACGATTTGAGCTTCCTGGACAAAAGTCAGCGCAAGGTCGATGAAGTCTATCTTAACGAAGATTTGCCGGGAATCATCGACGAAGCTTTCTCTTACTTGAATTCTGGCGATATCGGTATTCCCGAAGCACAGGAGGCCGTGAACGAAGCCGTTTCTGCCACAGTCAGGGACGTTGACGATATTCTGGCTGATTCAATTCAGTTTTTTGGTGATTCTTACCTCACCCTTACTCTTGATGACGCCTATCCCCTTGAAGATAAGGAGCAGATTGAATATCTTTCAAAATATATTTCCCTCAAAAATGTTGTGAATGAAGGCGACACCCTTACTTACGATTACAAGGGTGTCATGCCGGCAATCCACAATTTTATGACTCGGGCTAAATCGGCTGGATTTGTCAACGCTCCTCCAGACAAGGACGGTTATCTTCGCCGCCTGCCTGTTCTTCTCAAATATAACGGCGATTATTACGGTCAGCTTACTCTTGTTCCAATCCTCAGGCGTTTTGGTAATCCCGAAATCCACGTCTCAAATTCTTACGTGATCCTCAAGGGTTGCCATATGGACGACGATTCAGTGCCGGACATTAAGATTCCCCGCGACGAATCAGGCATGCTTATCGTAAAATATCCGCCCAAAAAATACACAGAATATAATTCCATTTCACTATGGAACATTTACCGTCTTTCTCTGCTTGACCGCAATCTTTTCAAGAGCGTTATGAGCATGAGCGAAAGCGGACTTTTTGGTCTTTGGGACGGCGAAGACCCTGTAAGCTATTATGAGCAGGCCCGCCACATCAAGAATTATCTGTGCAATAACCCGGAAGACCCTGAAAACGGCATGACCCGTCAAAACTACACTTACCTTAGAACCCAGTTCTATGACACGGTAAAGCGTTATCTTCAGAGCGATCAGGACAAGCTTCTCATTCAGGAATATGGCGAAGAAGAATACATTACCCAGGTTTTTGCCGATATGCGTGAACTTTTCCACGAAGTTGAGACTTCCCGTGACGAAGTTGCCCTTCGCGTAAGCAATGCAATCTGTATCATCGGTACAAACGCCACAAGTACGACTGATTTTGGCTTGAACCAGTATCAGCAGTCTTTCCCTAACCCTGGTGTTCACTATACCATGGCAAATCAGATTCTTTCCCAGGACTTTATCGACGACTCGCCCTGGTGGATTTCTGTGGCTATTGCAGTCGTTCTTTGTCTTCTTTATTCACTTCTTGCTGTCAGAATCAAAAGCACGGTCAGGCAGATTCTTTTCGGCCTTTTTGTAGTTTTGGGCACTTTATTCCTGCTTTTTGCTTATTTTTATGTCACAAAGCAGTATGTGGGCGTGGTGGTTCCTGTTTTTACCCTTGTTTTCTCTTTTGCAATCACCACAATCATAAATTACCTTTCAACTTCTTCAGAAAAGAAATTCATTACCAGCGCTTTCAGTCAGTGTCTTTCAAAGGAAGTTGTAAACGACATCGTAGCAAACCCGGATTCATTCAAGCTTGGCGGTCAGACTCTTGAAATGACTGCTATGTTCACCGACATTCAGAAATTCTCCGGCTTCTCTGAACTTTTAACGGCTGGTCAGCTGGTTGCTCTTTTGAATTACTACCTCACCAAAATGAGCGACATCATCATGAACGAAAGGGGAACCGTTGATAAATACGAAGGCGACGCAATCATTGCCCTTGTCGGTGCTCCTGTTCCCATGACTGACCATGCGGCCCGTGCCTGTGCCGCGGCAATCAAAATGAAAAAGTCTGAGCTGGACATGAACGAAGAAATCCGCAATATCGTGCGCTATCCAAAGCCTGAGAGCATGGACGATGATCTTTTTACTGCTTTCAGAATACTTGTGGAAAACAAGCGTGAAATCTTTACTCGAATCGGATTGAACTCTGGTGAAATGGTAGCGGGTTACATGGGAAGCGAAAATAAAAAGAATTACACTATGATGGGTAACAACGTAAACCTGGCTTCTCGTCTTGAAGGCGTAAACAAGCAGTACTCAACCGGCGGAATCATGATAAGCGAGGCCACACGCAACATGCTGGGCGACCGCTTTGTCGTGCGAAGCCTTGACCGGGTAAGGGTAGTGAACGTAAACACTCCAATCAGACTTTACGAGCTTATCGACGAAAAAAGCTGTGCCAGCGAGTTTACCCTCAAATATGTTGAGCTTTGGGAAAAGGTCATGGCTTTGTTTGAGGCCAAAAAGTATGCCGAGGCTCTGGAAGGCTTTAAAAAGCTTGCCGAAAAGAATCCCAAAGACAAGGTTGCCCGGTACTATATTACGCTTGTTGAAAAATTCTTCATCAAGGGCACATATCCTCAGGAAAAGGACGACTTTGGCGTGGCCTATAATCCTGAAGACGGAGTATTCAAGCTCCTGCAAAAGTAAGTGGTGAAATGTCAATTTCTTTTGCAAATAATCCTGCTCCAATGAAGCTTGCTCATGGGGCGGGATTTTTTTGCTGTCAGCAGATGAAATTGAATTAAAATTTATCTTAACAAAAGTCTTCCTTTCATGTTATAATTTGAAATTACTACAACCTTGTAGTAAAAATAATGAGAAAATAGTCAAAAGGTATGTTTTTTTGATATTTTTTCCAAAAAAGTGTTACAAAATGCCGCATTTTTACCAATATAATGAGGCAGATTATCAAACAGAGGCATAATTTTTTGCCTCAACGAAGAGCCGCAAATGCGGTATTTTAAAGGAGAATCTATGAAATACGGATTTTTTGATGATGAGGCACGTGAATATGTCATTACCCGCCCCGACACACCGGCTCCTTGGGCAAACTATCTTGGTTCGCCGGAGTATGGTGCATTGATTTCCAATAATGCAGGCGGTTACAGCTTTGCAAAATCTGGTGCAAACGGCCGAATCTTGCGCTATGTTTTTAATAATTTTGACCAGCCAGGACGTTACATTTATATCCGCGATAACGAATCAAAAGATTTCTGGTCTGCTTCATGGCAGCCTGTAGGCAAAGACTTGAACAGCTACAAGAGTGAATGCCGCCACGGTACAGCTTATACACGTATGCTTGCAGACTATTCTGACATTCATTCTGAGGCACTCTATTATGTTCCTCTTAATCAGTCTTACGAAGTCTGGAAGCTCAAAGTAAAGAACACTTCTTCAAAGACCCGTAAGCTCACAATCACAGGCTATGCCGAGTTCACAAACAACTCAAACTACGAGCAGGACCAGGTTAACCTTCAGTATTCTCTTTTCATCGGCCGCACATATTTCGACAAGAACCGCGTAGTTCATCAGGTTCACGGAAATCTTTCTGACATCGAAAAGGGCAAGAAGATTGACGAAAAACGTGTTACAGAGCGCGTACTTGGCCTGGCAGGAAGCCCAGTTGCTTCTTACTGCGGTGACAAAGAAGAATTCATCGGCCGCTATCACTCTTATGCAAACCCAGTCGGAGTAGAAAAGGGCGATCTTGGAAATCATCTTTCATACAACGAAAACTCATGCGGTGCTCTTTCAACTGTAATCGAGCTCAAGGCTGGTGAAGAAAAATCAATCGCTTTCATCGTCGGCATGAAATACACTGACGAAGCCGGAAAAATCATCGATACTTACAAAGATGTTGAAAAGACTTGTGAGAACGAGGTTTCTGAGCTCAAAAAATGGTGGCACGGCAAGTTCGAGAACTTCCAGGTCAACACACCAAGCAAAGAATTCAACACAATGATCAACACATGGAACGCTTACAACTGTTTCATGACATTCATCTGGTCTAGAGCCGCTTCATTCATCTATTGTGGTCTCCGCAACGGATACGGCTACCGCGACACTGTTCAGGACATTCAGGGCGTAATTCACCTTGCTCCAGAGATGGCTGTCGAAAAAATCCGCTTCATGCTTTCAGCACAGGTTGACAACGGCGGCGGTCTTCCACTCGTAAAATTCACACACAATGCAGGTCACGAGGACACTCCGGATGACGCTTCTTATGTAAAAGAGACTGGTCACCCGGCTTACCGTGCAGACGATGCCCTCTGGCTCTTCCCGACAATTTTCAAATATATTTCCGAGTCAGGAAACCTTGCCTTCATCGACGAAGTAATTCCTTTCGCAAACAAAGATTCCGGCACAGTTTACGAGCACTTGAAGAGAGCAATCAACTTCTCAATGGAACGCTTAGGCCCTCACGGCTTGCCGGCAGGTCTTTATGCTGACTGGAACGACTGTCTCCGCCTCGGCAAAAACGGCGAGTCTTCTTTCGTTGCATTCCAGTATTACTACGCAATGACTGTAATCCGCCACTTCGCAGAGTACAAAAAAGACTCTGAATATATCGCATTCATCGACAAAAAACAGGCTGAGTTTAAAAAACTCCTCAACGATTTGTGCTGGAACGAAGACCGGTTCATCCGCGGCTTCACAGAAGCTGGTGAGACTATCGGTAAAAAAGGCGACCCGGAAGCAAATATGTGGCTCAACCCACAGAGCTGGTCAGTTATTTCCGGTTTTGCTTCAAAAGAGCAGGCAGAAAAGGCGCTTGCATCTGTTCAGAAACAGCTCAATACAGAGTATGGTGCTGTCCTCATGGATCCGCCATACCACTCACACGCATTCGACGGCGCGCTCGCTGTAATTTACAACGCAGGTGTCAAAGAAAATGCCGGTATCTTCTCTCAGTCTCAGGGATGGATTATTCTTGCAGAAGCTTTGAGCGGTCACGGTAAGGCTGCATTCCAGTATTTCATGGAGAACGCTCCTTCTGTACAGAACGAAAAAGCAGAAGTCCGCGTGCTTGAGCCATACTGCTACGGTCAGTTCACAGAAGGAAAGGCAAGCCCTCACTTCGGTCGAAGCCACGTTCACTGGCTTACAGGAACAGCTTCAACTGTAATGGTAGGCTGTGTTGAAGGTATCATGGGTATGCGCCCAGACTTCGGCGGCTTAAGAATCGCTCCTTCTATTCCTTCTGACTGGAAAGGCTTCTCAATCGAAAAGACTTTCCGCGGCAAAAAACTCAAGATTACTGTTGAGAACCCGAACGGAAAGGAATGTGGCTGCTCAGAGTTCTACGTTAACGGTGAGAAGTTCAGCGACAACTACATTCCAGAAAGCAAGCTCACTGCTGTAACAGAAGTTAAGCTTGTAATGTAATTTTTTTTACTGCCACACAGTTTTTTTAATCTGTGTGGCTTTTTTTTCTCTTGTGCTATAATTCTCTGGACAAAGTCTGGAAGTAAACTGCATTGCTGGATTTTAAAGGGAGCTTTCCTTTTCAAAGGCAAAATCCGTGGTAAAAAAGTCTGGACTTACGGCTTCCCAGTTAAGTCGCACTTCCCAGTGCAGATGGGGGCCTGTTGCAAGTCCTGTTGCCCCTGAAAGGCCGATTAAGTCTCCTGTGTTTACAGTTTGCCCCTTTTCAACTTTAAGTTCACTCATGTGATAGTAAATTGAATAAAGCCCTGGAAGATGCTCAATGCATACGCTCCAGCCAGTTGAAATTCTGTCTTCCGCCATGACGACCCTGCCTTTTCCGCATGAGCGCACTTCGCTTCCCGTGGGAATTCCATAGTCGATTCCGTAGTGCAGGGTAGTTGATGAAGTGCCGTCGCTGTATGCAAAGACTCGCCTGTCACCAAAAAAGGAAGTGCGCCGGGTTGCAGGGGTTGGGGCAGAAAAAGCGCTTTTTTCGTAAACTGAATCAAAATTTTTTGTTGCAAAAATATTGTTCAGGCTCTCAATCTGTCGCTTTCGTTCCGGGCTTGTGTCTGTCCTTATTGCCGTGTTTCTTTTGTCCAGCTTGATTGTTTCTGATACAAATTCTTTTTTGACTATTGAAAGTGGAAGCTGGATTTCCTGCTCTGAATTGAATGCCTTTGTGCTGATTTTTGATACGAAATTACCCGGTTTGGTCCATGTGGAAAGGGCTGCTCCAGTAAGAAGTTCAAGACGGAGCGTTTTTTTGTCGGCCTTGCATTTGATTCTGTAAAAATCTGATTTTGTGACTGATTTTTCTGCTAGTGAGCCCTTGTCGTCAACACGGAAAACCGCAAGACTTCCGCTTTCTTTGGATTCTGAAAGAGACTTTATGAGCTTTTTGTTTTTGGTTTCAAAAATGAGGCGGACAAAAACTGCGTCTCCCGGCTGCAGTGAAGGCGAGTAAAAAGCTTTAATCGTATAATCATTGTAGGAAAAAGTTTTTGATTCTGAGAAGGCGGTAAATGTAAAAAATACCAGAAAAAGTGACAGGAGAATTCTTTTCATACAGGAATTATATCATGAAAATGCAGGCTTGGTAATTTTTTTGTGTGTGATTGCTAATTGATTTGTTTTCTGTTACATTTTTTTATCAATAGGAGATTTTATGAACAGATTCGTCAAGCGTTATTTGATTGACGCTCTCAGCGGTATGGCTCAGGGACTTTTTGCTTCCCTTCTGATTGGAACGATTATCAAAACTTTGGGGCAGCAGCTTTTGCGCCTTGGAACAAATCCTGTCTTCCAGTTTTTAGTTGATGCGGGCAATTTTGCCACTGACGGACATGTTGTGGGAGCGGCGATGGCTGTTGGTATCGGCTTTGCCATGAAATTGCCGGCCCTTGTTTTGTTCTCGCTCGTTGCAGTAGGAAGTGCGGCAAATGTTACTGGCGGGGCTGGTGGTCCGCTTGCAGTTTTGGTGATTGCGGTGATTGCGGCTGAGCTTGGAAATCTTGTCAGCAAAAAGACAAAGGTTGACATCATCGTGACTCCGCTTGTCACAATTCTTTCGGGCGCGCTTCTTACGATTCTCTTTGCAAAATATATCGGGCTTGCGGCTTCTTCTATCGGAAACATCATTGTCTGGGCGACAAAACTTCATCCTTTCGTAATGGGAATCATCATTTCCGTGCTCGTTGGCCTTGTCCTTACCCTGCCGATTTCTTCTGCGGCAATCTGTGCGGCTCTTGGTCTTGTAGGCCTGGCAGGTGGGGCAGCCGTTGCTGGTTGTTCTGCTCAAATGGTTGGATTCGCAGTCCTTTCATTCCGCGAAAATGGCTGGGGCGGCATTCTCTCACAGGGCTTGGGAACCAGTATGCTCCAGATGCCGAACATTGTCAAAAATCCAAAAATCTGGATTCCGCCAACTCTTGCATCCGCAATTACAGGTCCAATCGCAACCTGCCTTTTCAAAATGGAAATGAACGGGGCTGCAGTCTCTTCCGGCATGGGAACATGCGGCCTTGTTGGTCAGATTGGCGTGATTGCAGGCTGGTTTTCTCCGAGTGAAGCTGCCCTCAAGCACGGAGCTGCTGCGATTTCTCCGACAGCATTTGACTGGATTGGCCTTGTCCTTGTATGCTTTGTTCTTCCAGGCCTTCTGTCATGGGCATTTGGTCTAATGCTCAGAAAAATAGGCTGGATAAAGGAAAATGATTTGCTTTTAGCAAATTAGGATGGATGCCCATGCGCCATGGGCGCAAACGTCAATAACTTCCAATAGGCAAACGGCGGCATGTCCGCCGTATTAAGGAAGGTGATCTTACGCTTGAGTAGAAAAACTTTGCCATAAGATTGATTTGGTGCTATAATCTTTCTTATGGCAAATGATACAACTATCGCAACGACCAGCCCGATTGGTCAGCATTTGGAGAAGGTTGCCGAAGGTGCGCCTGTCTCTTATCTCATGTTCAACCAAAAAAGAATCAGCCTTGTGGCAAAAATGACGATTGGCCGCTCACCTGAGTGTTCAATCGTAATCGATAACAAACTCGCAAGCCGTCAGCACGCCACAATCCAGAAAATCCGCGACGCATATTTCCTCAAAGACGAAAAAAGCACCAACGGCACATTCTTGAACGGTCATCGGATTCCGCCGGATAAGTACGTCAAGCTCAACCCTGGCGACAAAATCACAATCGGTGCAATCACTCTCGTAATGTCATAAAAGGAATCAAAAATGGTAAAACACATTATTCTCTGGACTCTCAAAGATATGCCAGATTCAGAAAAGACTGAAGTCAAAAAGGCAATCAAGCAAGGTCTTGAAGCCCTCAAAGGGAAAATCCCCGGCCTTGTTGAAATAAAAGTAAATATCGACGGCCGCCTTGCCTCGTCAAACGCCGACTTGATGCTGGACTCAACGTTCGAATCAGAAGAAGCCCTCAAAACTTACGCAAAACACCCGGAGCATGTAGCCGTAGCAGACGGCAAGGTTCGTCCGTTCACTCAAAGCCGTGTTTGCTTGGATTTTGAGGTGTAGGGGGAATTGTTGTTGCAGGTTATATTATTGGTGATTAATACAATTCAATAAATTCTGTTGGGGTATATACAGGAATATCAGAAAATTTGTAATCTTTTTTGTTTCTTGTGACGATGCATTTACAATTTGCTTTTTTGGCAACAGAATATTGAACAGAATCTTCAAAATCTTTCCAACCGGAATCTATTGCCTTTTTCGCAATCTTTTCATCAGCTTTTGCAACGGAAACGATTTTTAACAATGTCTTGATTTTTTCAATAGCTGCGTCAGTGTCTTTTAAATTCTTTTTGACCAGATAGAAAATGTCAGTGATTGATACAACAGAAATATATCCTTTTACTATCCTATTTTCGGATAATTTCAAGGCAGACAGTGAGTCTGATACGAAATCAGTTCGATTCAAGAGAACATCGAGGACAACATTAGAATCATAGAATACTTTCATAGTGTAGAAAGCCTTTCCTCTTTGATTTGAGAAATTGTATAATCTTTGTTTCCCGCCACACCGACAAGACTTTCAGTGAGATGCAAATCTTTAGTTGCTTTTCTTGAAAAAAACGGATTCAATGATTTTTTCAGTGCTTTTATGAGAGACTTTTTTTGAAAAACAGAAAAACTGTCTATTTGAGACATCATTTCATAAAAAATTGCATCAGACATAGGCACCTCCATTCATATCTATTTTAAAAGTAACATCAAAAAAGAAAAAAGACAAGGTTAAATTACATTGCTTTTACTTCAATTCCGAGCCGTGCGACATTTTCGATGAAATTATGCATATTGTCGGGCTTCCATTGCGTGGAGACAACGACTTTTGTGCCGTCAGAAAGAATAATCGGATGCTTGTTGAAGCGACTTCCAGCCCATTGTTGAGGTGTTACGTCTTCCCAACGGCGAATCATTTTTCCAAACCCAGGTTTTGCCATGTAATCAGGAAATGCTTCCTGAAGCTCGTTGAAAGAAATGTCTTTGTGAGATTCAACATAAAATTGGACGGCTCTATAAACAGTAGGCCCTTTTCCGCCAGTCGGACTTCCGTTCACCATGAACTGAGTGCTGTCTTTTGCTCTAAAAGCAGGACTTGGAATGTATGAGTGACTTACTGCAGGATTATCAGAAACAAATGTTGGAGCGACTGCTACAGATTTTTGGCTTATTGAAATATTGTAATCTGCAAGAATTTTTTCGACATCAACAGCAGGGTATTTTTCTGCAAAATGATTTTTCAACAATTCCGTAATCAGATTTACAGAAAGTTCATTTTTGATTTCATTCTCGCTGTTTTTCTTTTGATTGCTTTCTTTTATGAAGCCCTTGATTTTTTGCTTGTCGAAATTATCCTTTGAGAAAAGCTCGACAAATCGGCTTCCGTTCGGATTGCTCTGTGTGAATGGAATTTCAAGCACGGAATACGAGTCTTCTTTTGCAATGAAATCGTAATCGTAGATGTAAAGATTATCGCAGACAAGAATTCCCAGGTCGATTTTGAGTTGATTAAGATAACTGAAAAGCTGAGCCTGTCCGTCGTGAAGGGTATGACGTTTTAGTTCTACGACGAACAAATCTTCTGTGTCGTTTCTTATAACGATATCAGCACGTTTTGTCATTACGCCCATTTTTACGGAACGCTGGGAGTCGATGTCAGAATCAGAATAGTTGAAAATGGTGGAAAAGAGTAGTTCCCATGAGGTTTGGACGATTTCTTCCTTGCTGTTGAGGTTCTTGTTGAACTGTGAAACGATTTTATTCCAGAATGTTGTATATAACATGGAAGGCTCCTGAACTTTTACTGTCATTTATAAATAATTGATTTTATTCTTTAAATGTTGGACAAAGAATATAGCCACAAGTTGGACACTCTAGTCGAAGTCCATCAAAAGTAATTCGACTGTCTCCACATTCAGGGCATGACCTTGGAGTTGTGTCTGGTATATGAAAAGTCTCTTTTTTTAAATCTGTTGGTTTAACGCATTCTATTTTAAGTTTTCGTTTTCTAATTAATGAAATATCAGGTTCTCCATCACAGAAAACGAAATACTCCTTGTATTGTGGATTAGGATACTTAAATAAAAAATGTTTTCCATTTTCAAAATCAACAGCGATGAATTTTCCATCATAGCCGATAATTTTGCCTTTGCCAAATAAATTGTGAATGATATTTTGTTCAATAATTCCCTTTACCATTTTTACCCAAACCTACAATCCCAGTTTTCCAATCATTGGAGTTGCCTTATTTAACAAATCAAATATCTTAGATACATCGACTTCATTGTCATTTGAAAACTTTGCAAGTTCTCGTTTTAATCTTGAAGAATTTTTAAGCCATTCTCTTCGTTCTTTAGTTTCTTCTGAGTCAGTTTCATATAAATCTTCGATGACCCAATATTTTCTGCCATCAATTTCTTTTTCCCAAATAAAACATGAATTTTCTTGCATCCAAATGTCATACGCATAACTTGAAAATTCTGACCATGTAATCCCGAGCTTTTTAAGTTCATCTTCGCTTATTTTGTCACCAACCTGAGGCTGGTCGCCAAAAACTTTATAAAAAATAGGATCATCAGGATATTGAAGTCTGTCCAAACAAAGATTTTTAACGAAGACTTTAAGTTCGGGTGTAAGAATTTTATTGAGACATTCCATAGCAATCTTATGGGCATCTTCTTTTGTCTTTTGCCAACATTCTTGAAGTTCATCTTCATCATCGGTATTACAATTATCAAATAAATCAGGTCTATCTTTTTTCAGTGCTTCCGTATATTTCGCCATTTCTGCTTTGATTTCTTCATCTTTCATTTTATTGCTCCTATTATATTTTTATAATGTGCATTACAGATTCTTTTTCTTTACTTACACCATGGTCATAATGACCTTCGCAAGCTTTTATTAATGGACTTTTGTTTTCACCTATTTTTACATAAGTAAAAATAAGGCGATTTTTTTGGTCTATTCTAATCGAAAAATCATCTTTTGTTCCTTTTAATTTTTCTGGTTTGCCTACACCTTCAAGAGGGGCACCTCGTTGAATTTGTTTAATCAACCGATTAATGCGTTTCAGTGTATTTTTGTTGTGTGTTTGCCAAAATTCATAATCATTAAAACCATCTGAATTAAATAGAAGTATATTCCCCATAGTTTACTTTCCCTTTATTTAATTTTATCATGAATTTATAAAATTATCTAAAAAAGTAAAAGTGTTTTCATTTCCTTTAATTACTTCTTTTACAGTATGACATTTTTATTCCCAAGGCACGGGAATGATTTATATATCTTTTTCTTCTATCAATTTTAAAAAAAGCTTTCTCATTAAAAAATAATCGTCTTTATAAATAAAAAAAGTTGAAATTATTAATTTCATCCCTGTTTCTCCAATCTCGTTCCATCCCAATTCACGAAATCTTTCGGATAGAACAATTCGCTTACATCAAAATAGCTTTCTCATAATCCTGTTCTACGTTTTTTCCATAATAATAATTAGCAGAGAGTTCAAGTTGTGCCTCAACATCTCCTTGTTCAGCCTTTTTAATCAATTCTTCAATATTCTCTTCCATGAAAAATCATCTCCAGTTGCAATAAAATCTGTAGTAGTCAATAATTATATCACCAGTTTTACGAAAAATAAAAATATTACCTAATATTTCCCTCACTGATGAATCACAAAATTTGACATCTCCGTCGTATGATATAAAATATAGTGCAGAATCATTCCCAAGTCACGGGAATATATCACCTTAAATTCACCACGACCTACATTCCTACAAACACATAGCCATGTACGGCGGGATACATAAAACCTCATCCTTCGTGCACAGATTCTTTGGATGGATGATATAACATTCTCCTATCCGCAGCCTAAATTTTTCTTTGAACCTAAGCAGTGATGTCGTCGTGTAGTTTTTGCTTGATTTTACTTCAATCGGAAAAAGTTTGTATTTCAGCTTACTGTTGTTGGAAATCAAAAAATCAATTTCAATATCATTTCGGTGTTTATCTTCTGAATAATGCGTATAGAAGTACAGCTTGTGACCATTTGCGGTAAGCATCTGGGCTATGGCATTTTCAAAAAGCATTCCTTTATTTAGAGATAATTTATTATTTAGAATCTGGTTATAAACATCGGCTTCTAAAAGTTCGTTTTCATCAAACGCATGACTTACCAGTAGGCCGGTATCTCCCAGATAGCATTTTATGTAAGAGCGAACTTCATTGATTGAAAGCCCTACATTCGGGTCACTGCACATGAAACATTCGTTTGAAATCATAGAATCGGAAAGCCAAAAAAATGTATCTTCATATTGGTCTGCAAACGAACCTTCCTGTATATCCTTAAAAATGACTCTCTTCTCATGTTGTGACAAAAGCCCCGGTATCTGATCAAAAATGGCGAGAACCTTGCTTCGGTACTGCGATTTTATTTTCATAATATCGTTCCGGTAAAGATTAAGAATGTCTCGTTTTTCCGCATCAACTGGAGAAAAATTTTTCCCGGATTCAATAAAAAGAACTACAGGTTTTGGCATTCCACCTACAAGCAGATATTGCTTGAATAGGAGCATTGCCTTGTTGTGCATTCCTTGTTCAAGCGGCATTTTTTTTTCAAAACATTTTTTTATATAATCAATTAACAGATTTTCCCCAAAAGCCCAGGCAAACTCTTCAAAATCAAGCGGGTACATGCAGACGCTTCTTTCTTCAGATGGAATAACAATGTTCTGAACTTTTTCTTTTACAGAAATTAGAGAACCTGTTTCGATATAATCATAACGACCATCTGCAACAAGATATTTTAAGGCCGCACGCGCTTGAGGAAACATCTGGATTTCATCAAAGATGATAATTGAATTTCTCTCCACAAGTTCCTTTTTATAATAAGCGGAAAGCAGCATAAAAAATGTATCAAGGTCATTTAGGTGCTCTGTAAAATACTTTTCTACGGTTGAATTTTTTTTGGCAAAATCGATGATGATATAGCTTTGATATTCGTTTTTTGCAAATTCTTCACAGACGGTAGATTTTCCTATTCGCCTTGCACCTTCAATGAGCAGAGCCTTTGAACCGTTACATTCTTTTTTCCATAAAAGCAGCTTATTGTATATTTTTCGTTTTAGAATCATATAGACCTCTGATTATACGCGTAGTTATATATACCTTATTCTTTGATTATACGCACACTATAAGCCAATTTTTGATTATGCGCAAGGTTAGAATCTCACGAATATTTGATTATGCGCAGAGTTCACTTATTTGGAACGGCACGCATTCGGGAAGTGCGCTGGGTATCCAATGAATTTGACATCTCCGTCGTATGATATAAAATATATTGCAGAATCATTCCCAAGTCACGGGAACGAGGCAAGGTTCCGAATCAAGTTCGGAATGACAGAGCACAGGAGCATCCAATGGCAGTAGACTTCACCGAAAAAGCAAAACGTTATCAGGTAATTGATGAAATCATCGCTTCGGGCCGCAAACTCAAATGGAAAGAAATAATTTCCGAGCTGGGGGCAAAATACGGCATCAAGACCAGCCGCACTTCCTTTTTCCGCGACATCGAGGAGCTGCAGGAAAAGTATCAGGCCCCGATTGACACAGACTTTGAGACTCACGGCTATTTTTACACTGACCCCAAATACCGTCTTCCACGATTCTACACTGACGAAAATGCCGCAAAGGCTGCCAAGCTGATCAAGACTCTCATGGACATGGTTAAGGACAACCCGCTTTACAAGGAAGCGCAGGAAGTCTTTGAGTCGCTTTCGATTGAGAATCATGATTTGTCGGTTGAGAATATCCGAATCAACAAAAAGCCTGAGAATGACCGGATTATTTTTGTGGGCGCGCCAAACAAGAACATTCCAGCCGAAACATGGCGGCTCATCGACAAGGCTCTCATGGAGAACCGCGTGATTACCTTTGATTATCAGTCGCTCACGGACACAAAGCCTTCGCCACGGAGAGTCCAGCCCTGGCAGCTTATTTACGACAACGGAAACTGGAATCTTCATGCGCTCGATGTGGTAAAGAACGGCCGCAGGCGGTATTCGCTTGGTGAGATGAAAAATATCCAGCTTACGAACGAAGTGTTTACGCTCCCAAAAGACTACGACTTTAGAAAAATGACCCGCGGCTCCTTCGGCTGTATGTGCCACGACACTTATCTTGACTACAAAATTCATCTCCATGGTTATGCAGCCCGCTATGCCAAAAACAGGCTTTGGGGTGAAAATCAGACCATCGTTCCAGACACCAATAACCCAGGTTCTGAAAACGACGGCATCATCCTGAGTTTCCGTAGCAACCAGCTCTACTCAATCAGGCGTTGGACTTGGCAGTGGGCGGACGAGGCATTCCCGATTGAGCCAAAAGAGCTGGTGGAGGACTGGCTTTCAAGAAGGGAGAAGGTGAGCGGAATAAAAATCTAGATGTTATCTTGCCATATCCGAAAGCCACCTTCGCGTTTCGCCGTAAAAATTGAAATCAGGATTGTACTTATTGCCCCAATTTGACTCCATTTCAAATCGCCAGGGAGCTGAAGCCCACGGTTCCACGTCATTTATGAGACCATCAGCATAGATTCTTATGAAAAGATGATTCATTCCTGATAAAGGATTCAAGTTCCTGACGATGACACAATTTGTTTGCATCTCTGGAAATCTCTTGTCCCATGTTTCCTTGAAAAGACATGTGTAGTCAATGCAGTTTACAAGTCCGTCCTTATTGTGGTCATAAACAGACTTCTGCGCTTCCATTACTGTCGTTATGATGTTGTCCCTGATTGTTGGTGAAAGAGTCCTTGGCGAATCACATGGGGCTTTAATACAGAAGACCAGAAAGGCAAATAGAAAGGAAACAACGACAAACATCATCAGTGTAAACTTGAGATAATAAGTGATGTACCCCTTGTAACTCATCCACTGGTCGGGAGTACTTGAGTATTGGGTATAAAACTCTGCGATGTAAGAGTCAAGCCTGAGCCTGTCATAGTCGGACATCTGATTTACGCAGTTGTTGAACTTTTTGGCAGCCGGGCAGTTCCTGCATTCTCTTTCATCGCATCGCTTGAATTGCAGGCGGCAGATACAGGCAGCTTTGCCCTTTGCAAGTTCGCGTACGGCAAGGTCGTTAAAAGTCTCTTCCCTCGTTACAAATCTGATTTCGTCATTCATAAAGCACCCCCTCTTTCTTTACCATTTTGTGAATGTATCGAGCATATAGTCGTCGTCATCGTCAAAATGCTTTTTCTTCTTCTTACGCTGTTCGAGATACTTACTGTTCCTCAGCCCTTGCCAGAAATCAGGGTTCAGAAAAAAACAGCAAAGAATAATAGCAAAAAGCATACCGAATGTTATAATGAACATGCAAAAAACATCATCATCTATTTCGAACATAAAAACCTCCTCATGAACCTTTGCGTTCACTGTAGCAAATATAAGTCAGAATGATTCCCAAGTCACGGGAATGACAATTCTTTTTGCCAAATCCCGCTTATTCGTGCTATAATCTTCCATATATAAGGAATTTTCCTGTGTCGAACATCCGTGCGCTTTTGCAGTCTTATCTTGATTCTCCTGAGCTTCCGTCTCATGATGCTTTGCTTTCCCTTTTGGAAGGCGGAATTGCTGTGCTCGAAGGGGAGAACTCTGAGTACCGTCCAATGGCCACTGATAAAAATGCGGGCGGACTTTTGGATTTTAGTTCTTCTCTGTTCAATTCTCTTCCTATTATAATAGTGCCTGACTTGCATGGGCGGGGCAAATTCATTCTTGATATTATGGACTTTAAGCTTGGCGGGCGCTCGGTTCTTGAGCTTTTGGAAGCGGGCGAAATCATTGTTCTTTGTGTGGGCGACATTTTTCACTCAGAGAACCGTGGGCGCGCAAGATGGAAGCAGGCTTATCTGGACTTTATGAACGGAAATCTTGTGAACGATTCTCTGACCGCTGAGATGCGCGAGAATCTTTCTCTTCTGGAGATGGTTCTTTCACTCAAATCGGCTTTTGCGAGCCATTTTCACATTTTAAAGGGCAATCACGAGAACATTCTGAACGAAGATATGCGGCAAAAGCACGGCAACGTTCCTTTCTGTAAATTCTGTGACGAAGGAAATATGGTGCGGGATTTTTTGCAGCACGCCTACGACGACTTGATTCTTCACGAGATTTATTGCTTTGAGAACTCTCTTCCGATTTGTGCGGCTTTCAAAAATTGCGTGGTGAGCCATGCCGAGCCTGCCGCTTTCTTTAGCCGCGAGCAGATTATAAATTATCACGCTGAGCGTTCAATCGTAACTTTCGCCCTCACGTGGACTGCAAACGACGCGGCGGAACTTGGCACGGTGGAGCATCTTTTTAATGAGCTTTTGCCGGAAGAAAGCCGTAAGAGTGCCTGGTATTTTTCCGGGCACAGGCCTGTCCTTGGAAAATACGCTTTGAGGCAGAACGGAAGGCTGGTTCAGATTCACAATCCCGAAATTGAACAGGTAGCGGTCGTGGTTCCAGGAAGAAAATTTAATCCCGAGACAGATATTGTGGAAGTTGATTAGCGGGGCGTTGCGGGGTGTCCCCGCAGAAGGGGTAGCGGAAATACCCGAACGGAGCGGAGAAGGCAGAGTTTGCTCGGACTTCTCCAGCGTAGTGAAAGGTATTGGAGCGAGGGGAAGACTTTCCCCTTTGTAATTTATAATCTGTGTAAATCTGTGTAATCTGTGGTTTATATAAAAGGAGTTTTTTATGGCAGAGAACCTTCCTCAAATGATTGGTAAGTATCGCATTATGGGTCTGGTCGCTAAGGGCGGAATGGGGGCGGTTTATAAGGCCGTTCATCCGACTCTAAAGCGCATGGTCATTCTCAAAAAACTTACGATTAAAGGGAACGCCACGATTCGGGAGCGGTTTAAGCGTGAGGCTCAGATTCTGCTCGACATGCAGAGCCCCTATATCGTGCACCTTTTTGACTACTTTGTCGAAGGAAACAGCCATTATATAGTAGAAGAATTCGTTGACGGCCTTTCTCTTGCCCAGGTTATTGAAAAACAGGTGTCGCTCGGAACGGAACTGTCGCTTCTCGTGTTTTTGGATGCCTGCTACGCGCTCAAATTTGCTCATGCCCGTGGAATCGTTCACCGTGACATCAAGCCTGGAAACATTTTGATTAGCCGCCGTGCCGAAGTTAAGCTTGCGGATTTTGGAATTGCTGCCAGCGACGACATCGAGGAAATTGCGGTCACAAAATCAGAGCGGATTGTCACCAAGGTTGCGGGCGACGTCACTCAGACTGGCGTTACTTTGGGAACCCCTGCCTACATGAGCCCTGAGCAGATTATGGACTCGCGCTCGGTTGATAATCGTGCCGACATTTATTCGATGGGCGTCATGCTTTATGAAATGCTCACCGGAAGCAAGCCTTTTGACTCAACAATCAGCGAGGAGAACCTGCAGAAGATCAGGAAAGGCAAGTACATCAACCCGCGTAAGATAGATCCTTCAATTCCTCTTGTGATTTGCAGCATGATTAAAAAAATGCTCAAGGCAAATCCTGAAAAGCGCTACAAGTCTATTGATTCCGTCATTAAAATTATCAAAAAATACCTGCGGGACTACGACACCCATGCAATCAGAATTTCCCTTGCCCAGATTATTCTGGCGAAAAATCACTTTGTCCTGCCGGAATTTGAAAAAAAGAGCCGGCTTGGCGTAAAAATTATAAGTTACGCAGTCTGTGCCGCAATTGCAGGTATTCTTGGAATGTATGCATGGAACGAAGGAATTTTCCATGCATCGGTTTTAAGTCCATGGTACAAGCCCGTCACGCTAAATCTGGTTACTCCAGTTGCCGGAATTCAAAACAACATTTATGGCATGGATATTCCTGTAAAGGCATACTTTTTTGATGAAAGCGATTCAGATCTTCCGGAAGTAAAGGGCAGCCGCCGGGATTTCAAGACTTCTCAGGGAATTGTAACCAGGACAAAAAGCGGAAAGTCCGTCTCAACTTCGTCAAAGGCAAATGTAAAATACCTCTCAATCAAGCCGGTTTACCTCAAAGACGGTCTTTACAGGGTAAAAGTCCTGATTGGTTCCTACGTAATGTGGTCAAGCTTTGCCGTAAGCGGTGAGCCCTGTAACCTAAACTTTGACAACTTGCAGCGGGTCGTGCGTCCAGTTACTGTCCAGACCCGTGCCTTTGATGCCCGGACAAATGAAATCCTTACCGCCAAAACAAAATTTACAGTCCTGTACGGTGGAAAATACGTGCCTTTTGATCAGGTTCCTCAAAAAGAACTTGTCAGCGGAAAAATCATGAAAATCCACGCTGAATGTGAAGGCTACAAACTAAAGGAATTCAGCATGATAATCGACTGGTACCAGGACACATTGTTCGTAAACGCCGGATTGGAAAAATAAGCCGGTTCCCGCATGGAGGCGGGCTTGAGCCGAAAAAGCCCGCAAGTTTTGCCTGCAAAACTTGTCAGGACATGGATGTCCAAAAATGCCGGATTGGAAAAGTAATCGTTTTCTGCTACACTCATTGCATGTCTCAGCCAAAATTATTCAGCATTATCGATAAAGCTGTCTACGATTATAAAATGATTGAACCGGGCGACAAGATTCTCGTGGGTGCTTCCGGCGGAAAGGATTCCACGGCCCTCATCGAGTATCTTTCAAACCGTGCCAAACGTAAGGATGCGGATTTTACCTTTACGGCCATTCACATTGAAACTGACTTTGAGGCCTGCACCATGAGTCCGCGTCTTCGCAAACAGCTTGAGGAATGGAATGTTGACACCCTTAATTACTTCGTCGATGTCGAAAACCGTGTAAAGGAAGGCTTTAAGATGAGCTGTTACTGGTGCTCAAATCAGCGGCGAAACGAACTCGTGCATTTTGCAGTCAAAAACGGCTACAACAAGCTTGCACTGGGCCATCATCTTGACGACATTCTTGAAACCCTTCTCATGAACATGCTCAGAAAAGGGGAGCTTTCAACCATGCCGCCCCGCCTTAACTATCAGAAATATCCCCTTGCGATCATACGCCCCCTCTGCTATGCCGACGTGGAAACAATCAAGGCTCACGCAAGCCAATCCGGCTACATCAGCACAACCTGCACCTGCATGTATCAGGACAATTCCGGCCGCAAGGAAGCAAGGGCAAGGCTTGAAGCCCTCACAAAGGGAGACCGCCGTGCCAAGGAAAGACTTCTTGCTTCCTTGAGGAACATCAACCGGGAGTATCTTCCGTAAGCGATTGCTCCGTCTCATTTTTATTGCCGACTGGAACTTTTTTTATTATATTTAATGTATGGCAAAGAAAGACGATAACAACGAAAACAATGAAAATATAGATTTAAATGAAGTCAAAGGGGCTTTTAAGGATTTTATGAAAGACAATTTTGATGTAGACATAAATGTTGACGAAACTTCGGATTCATCAGAAACTCCCGAAAAAGCTGAAAATGCTGAAAAATCTTCTGAAGAAAGTGTGGCCCAAGACGCTTCTCCTGTTGATTCGGGTAAAAAACGTGGCAAACGTGCCAAAAAAGTCTCTGTTAAGGATTTGGGCGAAGATGCTCAGATCGTTCCCATTGAAGACTTTCTTCCTCCCAAATTAAGCATTATTCCTGTGTCGGGCCGTCCTATGTTCCCTGGAATTTTCACTCCCGTAATGATTAATTCCGGTGCAGATACGCGCACGATAGAGTCTGCCTACGAAGGTGACGGCTTTATCGGCCTTGTTCTTTTAAAAGATGATGAATTGAAGGACGGTGAAAAGACTCCCCAAATCAAGGATTTGTACACGGTTGGTACCGTTGCCCGCATCATCAAAAAAATCAATCTTCCTGACGGCGGGGTGAATATTTTTATTTCCACAATCAAACGCTTCAAAATCCGCAAGACTTTAAGCCCTTCAAATCCCATTGTAGCTGCCGTTGAGTATCTTGAAGACGAGGAATTCGACACTTTTGAAGTCAAGGCTTTAACCCGTGCCCTTATCAGCGAAATGAAGGAAATCAGCGAGAACAATCCTCTTTTCAGCGAGGAAATGCGTCTCAATATGGTCAACATCGACAATCCCGGCAAAATCGCTGACTTTGTTGCGAGCGTCCTCAATGTAGAAAAGGCTGACCAGCAGAAAGTCCTTGAAGAAACAAATGTCCGTGCCCGTATGGAGCAGGTTCTTGTTTACATCAAAAAAGACCAGGATTTGCTTCGTATCCAGAAGAAAATCCAGAACGAACTTAACGAAAATTTCGAGAAAAACCAGCGTGAATACTTCCTGCGCGAAGAAATGAAAATGATTCAGGACGAGCTGGGAGTGGGCGAGGACGGCTCTGATTACCAGAAGTTCAAGGCCCGCATCGCTGACTTTGAATTTGAGGGCGAAATTCTGGATACTGTTGAGAACGAACTCGAAAAATTCAAGCTCATGGATCCAAGTTCTTCCGAGTATTTTGTCTCACGTAACTATCTTGAGCTTATCTGCACTTTGCCCTGGCGTGATGATTCAAAAGAAAATTATGATCTGGCAAAGGCTGCAAAAATCCTTGAGCGTGACCACTACGGTCTTGACGACGTTAAAAAACGTATCATGGAATACCTTGCCGTCCGCAAGCTTAAAAAAGACAACAAGGGCTCAATCATGATTCTTGTCGGTCCTCCGGGAGTTGGCAAAACTTCAATAGGTCACTCAATCGCAGAGGCCATGAACAAGCCTTTCTACCGGTTCTCTGTCGGCGGTATGCGTGACGAGGCCGAAATCAAAGGGCACAGGCGCACTTATGTCGGAGCCATGCCTGGAAAAATTCTTCAGGGCCTCAAAATTGCCAAAACAAAGTCTCCTGTCTTTTTGATTGATGAGGTTGACAAAATGGGTGCGAGCTATTCTGGCGGCGATCCGGCTTCGGCTTTGCTTGAAGTTCTGGACCCTGAGCAGAATGTGAGCTTCCGCGACAGCTATTTGGATTTACCTTTTGATGTTTCAAATGTTTTCTTCATTCTCACGGCCAATACTTTGGACAAAATTCCTGAGCCGCTTTTGGACCGAGCCGAAATAATCTCGATTCCGGGCTACATCGATCAGGAAAAGCTTGAGATTGCAAAAAAATACCTGGTTCCGAAGAATCTCGTGAAGAACGGCCTTTCAAAGAATCAGGTCAAATACACAAAAGAAGCGTTGCTCCGAATCGCCGAGGAATATGCCCGTGAAGCTGGTGTTCGCCACTACGAAAAGTGCATCGATAAAATTCACCGGAAGCTGATTACGCAGATTCTCACAGGAATCGCCCCGGAGAGCAAAAAACTCGGAAGCGTAACGAAAGCCATCACTGACGAGGAAATTGGTTCGCTCAAAAAAGAATCCTTCGTAATTGACGCGCCAGATTTGGACAAATATCTCGGAAAGCCTGTCTTTGACGAAAGTGAAATCAAGCGTGCTGACCGTCCTGGAACTGCAATAGGACTTGCATGGACCAGCATGGGCGGCGACACGCTTCTCATTGAGTCAATTACATTCCCAAGTGACAAGGGCGGCCTGCAGCTTACAGGCCAGATGGGCGACGTCATGAAGGAATCTGCTCAGATCGCCATGAACTGGGTCAAACAGTACGCGATTGAGCACAACATCAAAAAGGCTCAGTGGTTCGAGCGGAACACAATTCATCTTCATATCCCTGAAGGGGCGACTCCAAAAGACGGTCCTTCAGCTGGAATCACCATGGCTACTACACTAATGTCGCTCATTACAAATCGTCCAATTAAGCCAAATGTAGCCATGACTGGTGAACTTGATTTGACCGGAGCCGTCATGCCTATTGGTGGCTTGCGTGAGAAGACTGTTGCCGCACGCCGCAACGGAATCAAGACAATCTTCATTCCGAAGGCTAACGAGCGTGACTTGGACGACATTCCTGAGCACGTCAAAAAGGGAATTACATTTATTCCTGTACGCCAGGCCATGGAAGTCATGACTCAGATTTTCCAACCTGCAAAAAAAGAAGAAGAAGCGGGCTATGGATTTTAGACCTTCCTGGTAATAAATGCTCAATGAGCCACCTGCTTCATGCCAGGTGCGCCAGAGGTCTATGAATATAACGGCGTAAACAAAATGGAGCACTGCAGCTACTTTTACAGTCAATTTCGCAAATGCGTGAAGCCCAGAAGGCTGTAAGTGATGCAGCTGAAAGGCTCCGTACTGGAACTGCAGAGGTTAAAAGTACAATTGCCGCACTTGACGTTTAAATTTCCTGTCTGCCCTGTTGTTTTACTGTCCAAAAAAACTATATAATCTACCTATGTATACACGAGTTTTTTTGAACAAGAAAGAAGAAGCCGAACTCAAACAGGGCTTTCCATGGATTTTTGACAATGAGATTTCTCATGTAAAATATGACTCTAAGAATGGCGTGGAGCAGAAGAGCCTTTCTGAATGCACAGTTGAAGACGGCAGCGTTGTCGAAGTTTTTGCCAATGGCGGCGCTTTTTTGGGCAGCGGTGTAATCAACAGAAAGTCTAAAATTACCGTCCGCATGATTGGAATCGAGCACGCAGACCAGATTATGGCTGACCCTCAAGGCTTTTATGAGGCTCGGATTCAGGCCGCATATGATTTGCGTAAACTTCATTACAACATCAAGGACTCTTACCGTCTTGTTTACGGAGAGGCTGATTTTATCCCCGGCCTTATCGTCGAGCGTTTCTGTGACGTGAACAAAAACGTTTATCTTGTAATCCAGTTCTCCACATTGAGCTGCGAGGTTTTCCGAAAGGAGATTCTGCACGCCCTCAGAAAAATCATAAAGCCCTATGGAATTTACGAAAAAAGCGACGCCCCCAGCCGCGAAAAGGAAGGTCTTTCCCTCCGCTCATGCTGGGAAGGCGAAGTCCGCGAAGAAAAAATCGTAATCCGCGAGAACGACGTTCTTATCGAAGTTGACCTTGCAAACGGCCAGAAGACAGGCTACTTCCTCGACCAGAAAGATAACCGTCGTTATGTCGCAGGCCTTTGCGAGGGCAAGCGTGTTCTGGACACCTTCACCCACACCGGTGCATTCGGCTTGAACGCTGTGAAGGGCGGTGCAAAGGAAGTAATTTCCGTTGACATTTCACCTGAGGCCGTGGAGCTTGTGAACAAAAATATCGCTCTCAACAAGGCAGAAGGCAAAATGAAGGCCGTTTGTGCCGATGTCTTTGACCTTTTAAAAGAATACGAAAAGTCAGGCGAAAAATTTGACCTTATTATCCTTGATCCTCCGGCCTTCACCAAGACTGCAAAAAATATCGAAAAGGCTTACGGCGGCTACAAGGAAATTAACCTGCGTGCCATGCGTCTTTTGAATCCCAACGGAATCCTCGTTACCTGCTCATGCTCATATTTCTTTGACTCAGAGCATTTCTACGGCATGGTCATGAAGGCCGCCGAAGACAGCAAAAAACGCGTTCAGGTTCTGGCAAAATTCGGAGCCGGCCCTGACCATCCGGTCCTTTTGGGCTACCCCAAGTCAGAATATCTTAAGTGCGCGGTCTGCCGCGTCGTGTAAATAAAAGTTGAAAGGTGAGATTGCCTGTGAAAGATTTTAACTGCATTTTCGTAATCGGGCCTACAGCCGTAGGAAAAACCGCAATCGGCGTCAGGCTTGCCGACAAGTTTGGCGGTGAGATTATCAGCGCGGACTCTCGCCAAGTTTACAAAGGCCTTGACATTGGAAGCGGCAAGGATCTGGCCGACTACACCCTGAACGGAAAAGCCATTCCCTATCACCTCATCGATGTCTGCGACTTAAACCGTGAATACAATCTTTTTGACTTTCAGGAAGATTTTTACAAGGCATTTTCCGACATCACCAGCCGCGGAAAGCTCCCCATTTGCGTGGGCGGAACCGGCATGTACGTGGACTCTATCCTTCACGAGTATGACATGATTCCATTCACCGAAAAGCCCGGCGAGCGCGAGGAACTTGAAAAAAAGAGCGAGAAGGAACTAGAGGAAATCCTGACCGCCGAAAAAGAAAAGCTGCACAACACTTCCGAATTCGGTGACAAGGAGCGCATGATAAAGTCAATCCTCATAAACCGCTTCAATATCTCAGAAGAGTGCAGGCTTGCGCGCCAAAAGCTCCGTGCATCCCGCCCCAAAATCAAGCCACTCGTAATCGGAACCACCCTCGAGCGCACGCTTGTTCGAAGCAGAATCGCAAAACGCCTTTCTGACCGCATGGAAGAAGGCCTGATTGAGGAAGTAGAAAACCTACACGCTCACAAAGAAGAAAATGGGGCAGAGTGGAGCCGTCTTGAAGCCCTGGGCCTTGAGTACCGCTTCGTAAGCGATTATCTTCAGGGAAAATACAAGTCAAAGGAAGAAATGCAGGAACTTCTCAAGATTGCAATCGGCCAGTTCGCCAAAAGGCAGGAAACATGGTTCCGCTGCATGGAAAAAAAGGGAATCAAAATCCACTGGCTCCCGCAAATCATGGACATTGAAGAACGTTTTCAGGCCGCCTGTAAGATAGTGGAAAGTGACAATTGAAAAATGAAAAAATAGTTCGATGCCTAAGAAAGCCGACTGATTCAAAAAAAATGCGGTCGGAGTCGAGGTTGCGACAAAAACTCATTTGAACTTGTTCACCATGAGTTTTATGGCGCGTTCTCGACGGGAGACCGCATTTTTTTGTTTATCAGAAAATTTCTTAAGCGTTCACCACCATTTTTTCTGCTTCTGCAACCTTTGTAAGGTATCCTGTGCGGACGCAGCTTTCAAAAAGTGCCTTGCTGATGTAGTCAGTTGTAACGTCATCATAGCCGTCTTTATCACGGACGATGCGAACGACATATCCGTCATCCATTTCACGAACGACAGTCATGTAATCTGAATTGCTTCCAATGCTTTTAAGTGTGTATGTTCCCATAATAATCTCCCAGCCCAAAAATTGGACAACTTTTCAAAATTGAGTTGCAGCGCCATGCACTACATTTATATTTTCGGTATACTAAAAAAAAGTTTTAGCAATTTTTCATTCAGAAATGATTAATTTAAGTTGAATTTTAGACAATTGGAGCAATTTTGACAAGATACTGCGACGCCCACATGCACCTTTCTCACTCAAAAGAACCGAATTTTGCCGGCGAAGAGCAATATTTATGCCTGTCGTCATGCCATTCCAAAGAGGAATTTGAATCATTAGGGCGGTACCTGCCTTCCGGCAGGTCGGGCTTTTCGCACTTTCGCTATTCGCTCCATTCCTCCGCTTCGCTACGGAACGCCTCCGGCGGTGCTACTATCCCTACCGCAAACGTAAAAGGCCTTGTATTCGCCACTTACGGCATTCATCCCCAGTCACCGTCAATCAGGGACAAGTCCTTCATCGAAGAAGAACTTGCTTTTCTTGAAAATCTCCTTGCCTCCAAAAAAATCATTGCCATAGGCGAGTGCGGCTTTGATTTTTTTACTCCAGAATTTAAATCCACCGCCGTGGAACAAGAAATCGTCTTTAATGAACAGCTTTTCCTTGCCCAAAAATACAATCTTCCCCTTGTCCTGCACCTTAGGAAAGCCATCGAAAAAATCTTTACTTATTCGCGCGAACTTAAAAAACTCCCGGCCGTAATCTTTCATTCATTCCCCGGCACTCTGCGTGAAGCCCAGTCGCTCACAAATCACGGAATCAATGCCTTTTTCTCCTTTGGAAAGCCGATTTTAAACGGCAAAAAAAGTGCAATCGAATGCATTCAAAATCTTCCGCTGGAAAATCTGCTGCTTGAAACCGACGCCCCATACCAGACATTAAAAGGTGAGAAAGAAACTTTTCCCAGCGACATCAAAAAAGTCTATCAGAAGGCAAGTGAGCTGCGAGGCCTAAGTCTGCAAGAGCTGAGCGAGGCTATTTACGTAAATTTTCAGCAGGTAACTTGCGCTTTTAAAGGCAATTGCCCTGACTTGTGCAAGACCCAGATTTCCATTTCTTAAAACAGTTGAAAATTCACTGATATTCTTTTACTATTATATAGTAGAATTTATATGAAAAAGTTTTGCCTTCTGCTCATCTTTTCAATGTTCTCTTTTTTTGCATTTTCTGAGCGGGTTATTTCACCTGCAGAGGGAACTTTTGCCAACAAGCAGAGCCTGATTCTTGATTTGAGCGACGGGGCAGAGGCATTTTATTCATACACAAGCAATAATCCCCTAAACTCAGGCTTTGCCTATGACGGGCCTGTTTTAATCGACATGGCCGGTCAGGTGTCACTTTATATTGCTGTTGTAAAGGAAGGCGAAAAAGAATTTTACCAGATTAACTACAAAGTTAGCGAGTCAAATCCCTTTGCAAACGGCACCTTTGAAAAAAAATTCATCGACAGGGTAAGCACGGAAAACATTCTTCCATGTACCAGTGAAAATATCATAAACGTGCCCAAGTCCCTGCAGTTTTCCATCGGGGACGGTTCAAAACCCAGGCTTTCAGGCATAACTCTCTCGGTTTCTGCCGACAACAAGCTTTCCCGCTATATTCCCTGCACGGTTACGGACGGAAATCAGAACTGGCGCTTCATAATTTTTCTTTCACCAGGCAAGTCAGGCTCTTTTTTTCCGGTTTCCTTTCCATTCGAAATCTCTGATTGGGAAACTTTTACCTTTACCGGCAAAAATTTAATCTGGTGCATTGACGGAGGCTTTTGGTCGGCATCGAAAGAGCCGGTAAAAATCGACCGCAGCAAAAAACATGTCGTTTACTGGCAGGATGTGGCTTACAAGGCTGGAAATCCTGTTCAGTCTTTTGAACTTCCACCCAAGCCTTCAATTCTGACCGAGGATTTTGACAAGGCCGTGGCTTTTACGATTAACGGTGACCTGCGCTACAAAATGTCTGTGCTTTCTAGCGGAGCAAGCGGTGAAAGTCATGGGGATAAGTCTCTTTACTCAAGCCTTACCTTCGACACTTTTGAGGGGGATTATGTCAAGGCCTCCGCAGTTTTTGCAGTCTATTGTGACGGTCTTTATCAAGGAAATCTTTCCGTTCCCTACGAAATTGACAGGCAGCCGCCTCTTCCTCCAAAATTTCTTCCTTCCGAACCTGGTTTTTATGCCCGACATGACGTTTCGCTTCGGGTCAGTTCAGATGAAGAAGCAAAGGTTTACCTGAATATTCTTGGTCCTTTCAGCGTAAATTCTGCTTCCTATCTGGACAATAATTCTGAATTCGACTACATAAAGCCCGGTGAGTTTTTTCTCTACAAATCACAGCCACTTGAGCTTCGTGCCGGAGTTGAAAAGGCGGTCTGTTACAAGGCTTTTGCATATTCTGAGGACAAAGCAGGCAATGTAAGTTCACTTTCAAGCTATCAGGTCATTATCGATGAATACAATTATTTCCTTGATGCGGACGCGCCGGATTTTGCAGCTGACGGAAGCCGACTGCATCCATTCAATTCCTTTGAGCAGGTTCTGAAGGTCATTAATCAGGGCAAATTCGTACATTTCTTTGTAAGCGGAAGCGTAATTCTGCCAAAAGGCATGTCGGTGATTTCCTCAAACTGTTCATTTACCGGCATGGCTGACGCACGCTTTGTACTGGAGCCTTCCTCATATATTCTCGTAAAGGATTCCAGCCTGGAAGTGCAAAACTGCGTGCTTCAAAAAGAAATCGGTGATTCAAAAAAATCTGACCAGAGGCTTCTTGTGCTGGAGAGGGCCGCCGCATCTTTTGAGGACTGTGAGATTCTTGGTAATTTTGCTTCATCCGGAAATCTTCTTTCTTGTGAATCTTCAATCATTACATTCAGAAATTCAGGACTTACCGCACAAAGTTCTACTTATGCCTGCCTTCTTTCGGCCATTGATTCAAAAATATCCATTTCAGACTGTCATGCATCTTCTATTTCGGACACGGCCGTGAATTTTAGCCTAAAGGGCGGCTCTTTTGCCTTGACAAATTGTGACTGCAGGGTTATTTCACATTTGGGGCGAATCATAGAGTCGGGCGGTACAAATTTAAGGCTTAATTCCAACAGGTATACTGGTGATTTTGATCAGGCTGCCAAAAATTTCAGGCCCGTCTGGAAGGACGAAAAATCTCTTGTACTTGAAGATAAAAATAACAGGACGGAAGGTTTCGGCACTGTCCGTTAGGGAGGCAATATGCTTGTTTGTGGATTTGATGAGGCGGGCAGGGGCCCTTTGGCAGGACCTGTTACGGCCGGCTGCGTTATTTTGCCCCGGAATTTTCCCATTGAGATTTTGAATGACTCAAAAAAACTTTCAGAAAAAAAACGTATCGCTGCTGAAAAAGTGATTATGGAACAGGCCTGCTGGGGACTGGGTGTGGTTGATCATGAAACCATTGACCAGATGAACATTCTTCGTGCCAGCATGTATGCCATGGAAATTGCCTACAAAATGATGATTGCAAAACTTCCGGAATGGCTGCAGGCTCATGAGATTCCTTTTGACGAAAACAATCTTGACGGCATGATTTCTGCAATCACTGACGGAACCAGCTGCCCAGGCGTTCCCTGTGCCTGCCGCTGTGAGCCCAAGGCTGACGGAAAATACCCTGAAGTCATGGCAGCCAGCATTATCGCCAAAGTGGAGCGGGATAAAATGATGGTTGAATTCGACAGGCTTTATCCTCAATACGGCTATGCAAAGCACAAGGGCTATCCCACGGCCGCCCATATCGCAGTCTGCAGGAAAATCGGCATGAGTCCAATTCAGAGAAGAACTTTTAAGTTTTGACCTATTGCAATAAATGTCAAAATATGTTACAAATTTCACCGAAAATCAATTCACATTTTTAAGGAAGGGTCAAAATGAGCATCCGCGGAGAACTTTTTACTACACAGGTTTTGTTGGACAACCGCTCGTATTTTTTCAACATCAAGGAAAATAGGGCTGGCGATTTATTTTTGCAGATTGTAGAGAGCAAAAAAGGCGACGGAGCTGATTTTGACCGCCACCAGATTTCAATTTTTGCAGAGGACATGCAGAAGGTTCTCGCAGGTCTTGACGATTCCCTCAAATTCATCGAAAAAGAGCGCAAGGAGCGTGCTAAGCGCCGTGCCGAACTCAAAGCCGCAAAAGAAGCAAAATATGCCTTGGGCGGTGGCGAAAAGAAAGTCTACAAGCGCAAGGGCGAAGAAAAGAAAGACGACGGAATCAAGCGCACAGGCAAAGTAATCCACATCAAGTCAAAGAAAGAAGAGTAATAAGCAAAAATTATTTAATTAATATAAGTTTTGAGATTATGTGGATGTATCAAAAAAACGTCTCCCAGTCGTGATAACGGCTTAGCGAAACCTAGGGAACGACGGCGAAGCCGGCAAAATGCTCCGATGGAGCATTTTGAGTGACTCTCCGAACAGCTATGCTGTGAAGGCCTGCTAGCCTGCTACACGTGTTTTGTGCCCGTAACTATATACGTTTGCCGCTCACGCGGCAGCACAAAACGAGTGTTTTCGTAAGCCGTTTCACTCCTTCTCGACGTTTTTTTTGCTTTTAGTCAGTATATTTAAAATGCTTCGACGATTTCTTTAACAGCTTCAAACAGGTCTTCAATGGCCTGTTTTTTTGTTGCCGGGCCGAAGCTGAAACGCACCGCGCTGTCCTGAATTTCGCGACTGGCATTCATTGCGGCAAGGATTGGGCGGCTTTGTTTTTTGGCTGAGCAGGCACTTCCTGTTGAAATCGAAAAGCCTTTTGCGTCCAATGCACGCACCATGACGTTGCCAGGAATTCCTAAAAAGGCAGCCTGAACTACCCAGGGGCTGAACTTAGCCTGAGCCTCGCAGGAAAAATCCTCGCGCAGTTCAGGTACGAGCCGGCATTTTTCAAGACTCTTGAGCTTTTTTAAAAAATCCAGAGTCCATTCTTTCTGCTCTTCAAGGCGTTTTTTTGCTGATTCGCCCATACGTTTTTCATTCAGATAATATTTTTCAAGGCATTTTGAAAAGGCCACGGCCCCAAAAAGGTTTTCTGTGCCGCTCCTGATATTCTGTTCCTGACCGCCTCCGACCAAAAATGAGTTTACGGGTCTTGCAAGGTACAAAATGCCGATTCCGCGGGGGCCAGAAATTTTGTGTGCACTTAATGCCGCAGAGTCGATTCCGCTGTGTGACAAATCAAGGGAAATCTTTCCTGCAGCCTGAACGCAGTCCACATGAAAGTGGGGCTTTTTTTTGCCTGCTGCCCATTTAGTAATCGCATCGGCAATCTCGTAAACCGGCTGAACGCAGCCCGTCTCGTTGTTCACTGCCATGACCGTGACAAAAAGCGTGTCAGGCGTAAGATTTTCTGTTATTGATTCTGGTTGGATAAAGCCGTTTTTGTCGGGATTCACGCTCACAACTTCAAAACCCTGTTTTTTAAGCATGGCACATTCTTCGCGCAAAGCCGGATGCTCTATGGCGCTCAGAATAATCCTGCCTTTTTTTGGGGAATTCAATAATGAAAGAAGGGGAATGTGGTCGCTTTCGGTTCCGCCGGATGTGAAAATCAGCTGGCTTTCTTTTACTCCAAGGCTTTTTGCGCAGGAAGACCTTGCTTCCTCAAGAATTTTTCGCGCTTCTTTTCCGATGCTGTGGACTGCAGAAGGGTTTCCGTCGTATTTGATTGCCGTTTCCAGAGATTCACGGAGGATTTTTTCGTCACATGGGGCTGTTGCCGCCCAGTCAAAGTAATGCTCAAAGTTCATGGTGAAATAATATCATATTGCAAAAACTGAAACAATTCGATAGACTGTCTTTTGAAAATACGACAAAGAAGCCGTAGGTTTTACGCAGGAGTTGTCTCTGCGTGAATCTACGGCTTTTATTTTTTTTGAGGACTAATATGAGTAAATTTATCTTTGTTACGGGTGGCGTTGTCTCTGGCCTTGGAAAGGGAATCACGGCCGCCTCCCTTGGAAGGCTTTTGAAGGCCCGGGGACTTAAAGTTGCTTCCCAAAAACTTGATCCTTACATGAACGTTGACCCGGGCACCATGAGCCCTTTTCAGCACGGCGAAGTTTTTGTAACCGACGACGGGGCTGAGACTGATTTGGATTTGGGCCACTACGAGCGCTTTATCGATGAAAACCTTACCAAATACTCAAACCTTACCAGTGGCCGGGTTTACTGGAATGTTCTGAACAAGGAGCGAAACGGCGATTATCTTGGCCAGACCGTGCAGATTATTCCCCATGTCACCAACGAAATCAAGGATTTTATCCTGAAGAATGCGGAAGTCACTGGCGCTGACGTGAGCATAGTTGAAATCGGCGGCACAATCGGTGACATTGAAAGCCAGCCTTTCCTTGAGGCAATCCGCCAGCTATCACTTGAAGTCGGAAGGCGCAACTGCCTTTTCATTCACGTTTGCCTCGTTCCATATATTTCAGGCAGCGATGAATTTAAGTCAAAGCCTACCCAGCATTCCGTAAAGGAACTTATGGCCGTGGGAATTCACCCGGACATTATCGTTGCTCGCTGCGACAAGGAAATTCCTCTTGATATTCGAAAGAAGATTTCGCTTTTCTGCAACGTAAGCGAAGACTGCGTAATCAACAACACCACCTGCAAGAGCCTTTATGAAGTGCCCCTCATGCTTCATGCCCAGAACATGGACGATGTAGTTTGCCGGGACTTGGGAATCGAAAAGCAGACTGACTACACGGCACTGGCCGACTGGTCAAAGATGGTGGAGCGGATTCACGGCCGGCAAGGCGAGATTCAGGTCGCCCTTGTCGGAAAATACGTAAAGCTGCACGATTCTTACCTGAGCATTGTCGAAAGCCTGAACCACGCTTCCTTTGTAATCGGAAAAAATGTCAGAATCAAGTGGGTCGACTCGGATTCAGTTACTGACGAAAGCGCAGAATCGATTTTTGCTGACTGCTCAGGAATCATTCTTCCGGGCGGATTCGGCCAGAGGGGAATCGAGGGAATGATTGCTTCCTGCCGCTATGCCAGAACCCACAATATTCCGTATTTTGGAATATGCCTTGGAATGCAGATTCTTGTAATTGAGTTTGCCCGCGGGGTTCTTGGACTTAAAAAGGCAAACAGCCGCGAATTTGACGAGCTTTGCGAAAATCCTGTAATCGACTTAATGAAGGATCAGGAAGGCGTCATTCTTGGCGGAACCATGAGGCTTGGAAGCTATCCCTGCAAGGTCGCCGACGGCACGATTATGAAAAAGGCCTATGGAGCTGACTTGATTGAGGAGCGGCACCGTCACCGATACGAGTTCAACAACGACTACCGCGATCAGATGAAGGCGGCAGGTCTTGTAATCAGCGGCACAAGCCCCGACGACAAAATCGTTGAGACCGTGGAGCTGAGCCAGGGCGAAGGTGAAGGAAAGCATAAGTTTTTTGTCGGCGTTCAGTTCCACCCGGAATTCAAGAGCCGGCCCAACAACGCCGGAAAACTTTTCGTTGAATTTTTGAAGGCCTGCAATTAAAAAAAGCATGTTAGAGGAAAAAATGAGCAAAGCATATTTGATTCTTGCGGACGGAAGCGTCTTTGAGGGAAAATCAATCGGTGCAGAAGGCAAAACGATTGGCGAGACGGTCTTTACCACCGGCATGACCGGCTACATTGAGACATTGACTGACCCCAGCTATTACGGTCAGATTGTAACCCAGACTTTTCCCCTGATTGGAAACTACGGCGTGGAGAGCGGGGACTTTGAGAGCAAAAAAAGCTGGGTTCGCGGCTATGTGGTCCGTGAATTGTGCGAAAAACCCAGCAATTTCAGGTGCGAAGGCGATTTGGATTCCTTCCTCAAAAAGCAGAATATCGTCGGAATTTCAGGCATTGACACCAGAAAGCTCACAAAAGTTCTTCGCGAAGCCGGAGTCATGAACGGAATGATTTTAAGCGGCGCAGAATGTGCAAAACTGAACATTGAAAAGGGAAAATTGCCGGCGGAAAGTTCTCTTCTGAAAGAAATTTCTTCCTATAAAATCGAAAATGCGGTAAAAAGCGTTCAGAGTCTATGTGAGGGGGAAGGCCTTCCCCCTGGGGGTCAAGCTCCGCTTTCACCCGCACCCCTTTCTGCGGGGAGGAACAATAGCGAGCGTCTTGTTCCCCGCAACGCCCCGTCAGTCGTCCTCTTTGATTTTGGAGCCAAGGCTAACATTGAGCGCGAGCTTGAAAAACGCGGTTGCAAGGTGAAGGTCCTTCCTTATGACACAAAGGCTGAAGAAGTCATAAAAATGGCTCCCGACGGAATCATGCTCAGTAACGGGCCTGGAGATCCTGCGGAAAACACCGGCATAATCGCCGAAATCAAAAAACTCTGCGAAAGTGGAATTCCGATTTTTGGAATCTGCCTTGGTCATCAGATGCTTGCATTGGCCCGCGGAGCCAAAACCTCAAAGCTCAAGTACGGTCACCGGGGCGGAAATCATCCCGTAAAGGACCTTGAAGGCGGAAGAGTCTATATCACCAGCCAGAACCACGGCTATGCTGTTGAAAACGATACTCTGCCAGATTATGCCAAACTTAGTTTTGTAAACGCAAACGACAATACCTGCGAGGGAATCCGCTATACTGACATTCCGGCCTTCAGCGTTCAGTTTCACCCTGAAGCTTGCGGCGGACCTCATGACACGAACTTTTTGTTTGATAATTTTTGTAAAATGATGGGAGCGTAAAAGTGCCACTTAATAAAAACATCCACAAAGTTATGATTATTGGTTCAGGCCCGATTGTAATCGGTCAGGCTGCGGAATTTGACTATGCGGGAAACCAGGCCTGCAAGGCCTTAAAGTCGCTTGGCCTTGAAGTCTGCCTTGTGAATTCAAACCCTGCCACATTGATGACAGACCATTTTATGGCGGATGAGATTTATCTTGAGCCGCTCACGCTAGAATCTTTGCAGCGGATTATCGAAAAAGAAAAGCCTGATTCGCTCCTTTCGACTCTGGGCGGACAGACGGGCCTTACTTTAAGCATGGAGCTTGCAAAATCAGGATTTTTGGAGAGCCACAACGTCAAGCTTTTGGGAGCTCGTCCTGCTACAATCGACAAGGCCGAAGACCGCCAGCTTTTTAAGGACACGATGGAAGCGATCGGCGAGCCTTGCATTCCAAGCAAAGTCGTTACGACCTACGAAGATGCCGTGGATTTTGTTCACAACGTGATTGGTTTTCCTGCAATTATCCGGCCGGCCTTTACTCTGGGCGGAACAGGCGGCGGAATCGTAAACAATGACCGCGAGCTTGATGAGATTGCCCACAACGGCCTTCATCGTTCGCCGATTCACCAGATTCTTGTTGAAAAATGTATCAGCGGATGGAAGGAAGTTGAATTTGAGGTAATGCGGGATTCAAGCGGGAACGTAATCACCGTCTGTTCCATGGAAAACTTTGACCCGGTTGGCGTCCATACAGGAGACTCAATCGTAATCGCTCCCACGGTAACTCTTGCCGACAAAGAATATCAGATGCTCAGAAGTGCGGCTCTGAACATAATTTCAGCCCTTGAGATTGAAGGAGGCTGTAACTGCCAGTTCGCGCTTAATCCTGACTCTTTTGAATACGCCGTAATTGAAGTTAATCCGCGTGTAAGCCGCTCTTCGGCCCTGGCTTCAAAGGCAACAGGCTATCCGATTGCGAAAGTCGCGGCTCTGATTGCGGTTGGTTTTACTCTCGATGAAATCCCCAACTTCGTCACCAAAAAGACTAAGGCCTGCTTTGAGCCGGTTCTGGATTATGTCGTAGTAAAAATGCCAAAATTCCCCTTTGACAAATTCGTCTATGCGGCTCGAAAGCTCGGCACTCAGATGAAGGCAACCGGCGAGGTAATGGCAATCGGCCAGAATTTTGAGGAAGCGATTTTGAAGGCTTGCCGTGGGCTTGAAGTCGGCGTAAAAGATTTGAATTTCCCGGCCTTTGAAAAGGAAAGTGACGAGAAAATCCGCGAGCGGGTTGCAAAATGCACAGACCAGAGGATTTTTGCGATTTATCAGGCTTTGAAGCGAAAATTGCTCACAGTTGAAGAAATCCACGAAATCACGAAGATTGACGAATGGTTTTTGTGGAAACTTGAGAATATTGCTGAAGCAGAGAAAACTGCCGGCGGTAAAATGCTCTTCCAGCCGAAAAGCTTCAAAATGGTCGACACTTGTGCTGGCGAGTTCGATGCGGAAACGCCTTATTTCTATTCAACCACAGGCGGCGAAAACGAAGCCGAGAAATTTTTGGCAGCGCAGAGAAGCGGGGCGTTGCGGGTAGGGAGCGACGGCGAAGCCGGCAAAACCTGTGAGACAGGTTTTGAGCGACTCTCGGTGAAGGCTATGCCTGAACCGCGGAGTACAATCGGGGATTTTAAGGGGGATGCCCCCTTAGGCGAAAGGGGTGTGCCACAACAAAGTGTGGCACAGGGGAAAGACCTTTCCCCTAACAAATCCAAAGGCACAATCGTCGTTCTTGGTTCAGGTCCAATCCGAATCGGACAGGGAATCGAGTTCGACTATGCCAGCGTTCAGTGCGTGCGTGCGCTTAAAAAATTGGGCTACGAGGTTGCAATCGTGAACAACAACCCGGAGACCGTTTCCACCGACTTTGACACGGCAGACAGGCTTTATTTTGAGCCTTTGACTCCGGTCGATGTGATGAACGTGCTTGCCGTCGAAAAACCGCTTGGCGTTGTCGTTGCCTTTGGTGGCGGAACTGCAATCAAGCTTGCAAAATATCTGGACGGGCAGGGTGTAAGAATTCTTGGAACGAGTGCCGATGCGATTGACCTTGCCGAAGACCGCGAGCGTTTTGAGGAACTTTGCGACCGGCTGAACATCAAGCGGCCAAAAGGACTTACGGTCTTTACAGAAAGCGAGGCTCTGGAAGCAGGCCAGAAGATTGGCTACCCGGTTTTGATGCGTCCGAGCTATGTTTTGGGCGGACAGAACATGATTGTCGCCCGAAATTCTGCCGACGTCAAAGAATACATGGCCATTATCCTGAGGCAGAAAATCGAAAATCCTGTCCTGATTGACAAATATATGGAAGGAAAGGAGCTTGAAGTCGATTGTATCTGCGACGGTGAGAATGTCCTTATTCCGGGCATAATGGAGCATGTGGAGCGTACTGGAATCCATTCCGGCGACTCGATTGCGGTTTACCCAGGCGAGTTTGATGCTGAGATTGAGGCAAAAATTGTCCGTCAGTCTGTTGATCTGGCTCTTGCCCTGGGAACTAAGGGGCTGGTTAATATTCAGTATCTTATTTATGAAAATGATTTGTACATTATCGAAGCAAATCCTCGTTCCAGCCGAACGGTTCCTTATATTTCAAAAGTTTCTGGAATTCCGATGATTGACCTTGCGACCCGTGCCATGCTCGGCGAAAAGGTGAGCGAGATGGGATATGGAACAGGTCTTTACCGAAAGCCGAATTATTTTGCGGTGAAAGTGCCTGTATTCAGTTTTGAAAAGCTCATGGACGTGGACACTCATCTTGGGCCAGAGATGAAGTCAACCGGAGAAGTCCTGGGAATTGCGCGTACTCGAAAAGAGGCGATTTTCAAGGGAATGGCCGCAGCCGGCTGGAAGATGATTCGACCGAAAATTTACCACACAGATTCGGAATCGTTACGCGATTCCACTGAAGAAAAGAAAAATGCTAAAAAAGAAACGGCGTTAGCCGTTTCCAATCCGTGTGGCATTCTTTTTTCTGTTCGTCAGAGCGACTTGCCGGAGCTTCCTGCTCTTGCCCGCAAATTCTACGACTTGGGATTTAAATTGTATGCCACGAGCGGAAATGCGGCTACGATTGAGCGGAGCGGCATGGAAGTTGAGCATGTGGCAAAAGTCCATGAAAACTATAACGACAATGTAATGACTCTTCTTGAAAGCGGAAAGGTCGTTTATGTCGTTTCAACCAGCGCAAAAGGCCGGGATCCGGTTGCAGAAAGCGTAAAGCTCCGCCGTCTTGCCGTTGAGCGCGACATCGACTGCCTTACAGCAATTGACACTGCCAATGCTCTGGCTGACAGCCTTGCCAGCTCTTACACTTTGGAAAACGCAAGCCTAGTGGACATAAATCACGATTTGTAATTTGTAAAAAGGCAAAAAATCAGGCTGCCCAAAAAGAATAAAAACGGTTATGTCACTTCGACTTCGCTCAGTGACCGTGTGCAAGAAACTCTTTTTGGCAGCCTTTTTTTTGTTTATACCGGATATTCTCCGCAGAAACAGCCTTCGCAGAAGCCGCTTTCCCCAAGGGCCCTCCTCATTCCATCGATGGAGATGAATGCCAGGGAATCCGCTCCGATTTCCTTTCGGATTTCCTCAAGTTCATGTGTGCTTGAGATAAGCTCGTTTTTGCTCGGGGTGTCAATTCCCAGGTGGCAGGGAAATTTTACCTGTGGTGAGCTTACCCTGAAATGAACTTCCCTGGCACCGGCCCTTCGCAAAATCTGCACGAGGCGGCGGCTTGTCGTTCCACGAACGATTGAGTCGTCAATGACTATGACTCTTTTTCCAGAAAGGTCGCTTTTTATGGCGTTCAGCTTTACAAAGACCATGTTTTCACGTTCTGCCTGAGTTGGGGCAATGAAAGTCCGGCCTATGTACTTGTTTTTTATGATTCCAGTCACATAAGGAATTCCGCTTTCTTTGGAATAGCCCATTGCGGCTCCGATTCCACTGTCCGGCACTCCCACCACAACATCTGCTTCTTGAGGACTTTCCCGGGCAAGTTCCTTTCCCATTCTGTAGCGGGAATCCTGAACTGAAATTCCGTCAATCACGCTGTCCGGCCTGGCAAAATATACATATTCAAAAATACAGGTTCTTTTGGGTTCCTTTTGTGATATTTTGATGGAATTGACACCGTCTTTATTTATGACGATGATTTCACCTTTTTCGATGTCACGGACATATTCACCGTTGACTGCATCAATTGCACATGATTCCGAGGCTAAAATCCAGCCGTCTCCGTTTTTTCCAAGGCAAAGTGGTCTGATTCCGTTGGGATCCCGGACTCCAATCAAAGTGTCTTCAGTCATAATGCAAAGCGCGAAAGAGCCTTTTATCATGGCAACTGCCTGAACAATAGCGTCAAGAAATGTTTTTTGAGCCTTTGCTCCTTCCAGAGCTTTTTTTGACTTGCTTCCGGGCTTTCCGCCGTTTTCGATAAATTTCCGTACAATCAGCTTGAGTATTACTTCAGAGTCGCTTGTGCTTGAAAAAGTGTAGCCGTAATCTTCCAGCATGGCCCTGAGTTCTCCGTGATTTACCAGCTGGCCGTTGTGGGCCAGGGCGATTGAGCCGTATTTAAAGCTGTTGAGGAAAGGCTGGGCATTTTCGATTGTCCTTCCGCCGGCTGTCGCATAGCGGACATGGGCAACGGAAATATTTCCCTTGAGTTTTTCAAAATGTCCCTGCTCAAAAATGTCGCCCACGAGCCCCATGTCTTTCCGAAGGGAAATTTTCTGTCCGTCACTTACGGCAATTCCCGCACTTTCCTGTCCCCGGTGCTGAAGGGCGACAAGGGCAAAATAGGAAAGACTTGCCGCATTTTCGGCACCGTAAATTCCTACAACGCCACATTCATCTTTAAAACCCATTTTTTTTACCTCATCAGCCATGCATCAATTTCTTTTGCACATTCCCGGCCTTCAGCTATTGCCCAGACTACAAGGCTTTGACCCCGCCTCATGTCGCCGGCCGCAAAGATTTTTGGATTTTCAGTCTGATGGCTTTCAGAAGATGAAGTTACTACTGTGTTGCGCTCGGAAAGTTTACTTCCAAAGGATGCGGCCGTGTATTCTTCGGCTCCCAGAAATCCTGCCGCAACCAGAATCAAATCTGCCTTAAGTTCCTTTTCGCTTCCTTCGATTTCAACCAGCTTTCTTACGCCGTCAATTACTTTGAATTCGACCTGAACGGTTTTTACTCCAGTGACTTTTCCGCCTTCTGAATAGATTTCCTTGATTGTTGTCTGGAAAATCCGCGGGTCGTGACCGAATTTTGCGATTGCTTCTTCAGCTCCATAGTCGGTTTTGAGGGTTTTAGGCCACTGTGGCCATGGATTGTCAGAACTTCGTTCCAGCGGAGGTTTTGGCATCATCTCAAGCTGTGTGACGCTTTTTGCCCCCAGACGGATTGCGCTTCCCGTACAGTCGTTGCCAGTGTCGCCGCCACCAAGGACAATAACGTCTTTTCCTTCTATATTTATGCCTTTTTTTTCAAGGGAAAGGGCTATGTTTTTGTTGGTGATTACAAGATCCCGTCCGAAAGATTTTTCTGCCTCGCTCAAGGCTATGACTGATTTCGTGACGCTTGTAAGAAAATCTACCGCGAACATAAGTCCGCCTTGCTCGGCCGGGAGCAGTTTTTCAGCTCCTTTTGCCGAAAGAGCCCTTGCTTTTTTTGCACCGCAGCAGAGGGCGACCGCATCGTAATTTTTGATGATGTCTTCTGCGGAGAAAGTGCGTCCCACATCGGCATTGAAAATGAATTCAACGCCTTCCTCTTTCATAAGATTGATTCGTCTTTCCACGATTTTTTTGTCCAGCTTCATGTTGGGAATTCCGTAGGTCAAAAGGCCGCCTGCCCTGTCTTCACGCTCATAAACAGTAACTGAGTGCCCGCGACGGTTGAGCCAGTCAGCCACCGCCAGTCCCGCAGGCCCTGAACCTATTACAGCGACTTTTTTTCCTGAGCGTTTTTCCGGCGGATTTGCTTTCATGTAGCCTGAGGCAAAAGCGTGCTCGATTATGTAAAGCTCGTTGTCGTGGACTGTGACGGCTCCTCCCAAAGAAGAAGGACTTCCCAAATTGCAGGCTTTTTCACAAAGGGCGGGGCAGACCCTTCCTGTAAATTCGGGGAAACTTGAAGTCTTTAAAAGCCTCCATGCCGCCATGTCGTACTGTCCCTGATAAAGGGCGTCGTTCCATTCGGGAATGTAGTTGTGAAGGGGGCAGCCCGTAACCATTCCGGCCAAGCGGATTGCACTTTGGCACATGGGAACACCGCAGTTCATGCAGCGTGCCGCCTGTTCCCGTCTTTTTTTGTCGTCCAGAAGCGGGTGAAATTCCTTGAAATTTGTGATTCGCTCGAAGGGTGTAAAGTTTCCGTTCTCAAGCCTGCTGTATTCCATAAATCCTGTTGTTTTTCCCATTTTTTTCTCCATATTCTTATTTAGCAGTCATCATTTTCAGGTAATCGTTTGGGATGATTTTTTTGAACTTGCAAATGTAATTTTCCCAGTCAGAAAGAATGGCCTTTCCTTTTTCAGAGTCTGTTTCTTTTACGTGCATTTCAATCAGTTCCTTAAGTTTTTCAGCATCGCTTTTATCCTTGAGAACCGTCACTTCATCGTCCAGATCATACATTTTTACAAGTTCGTGATTGAGCCTTTTGTAAAGATCGTGCTTTTCGTCAAGAATATAGGCTATGCCTCCGCTCATTCCGGCTGCAAGGTTTCTTCCTGTGCCGCCCAAAATTACCGCAGTTCCGCCAGTCATGTATTCAAGGGCATGGTCACCGCAGCCTTCAACTACGGCAGCAGCCCCGGAATTCCTTACGCAGAATCGTTCTCCTGCAATTCCGTTTATGAATGCAGAGCCGCTTGTTGCACCGAAAAGTGCCACGTTTCCGATGATGATGTTCTCACAGGCCTTTCCTTCAAAGCCCCTTGCTTTTTTGACGACGATTTTTCCGCCGCTCAAGCCCTTTCCAAGATAGTCGTTTGCGTCTCCTGTGAGGGAAAGCGTGAGTCCTTTTGGAATGAATGCTCCGAAACTCTGGCCGGCTCCGCCTTCAAATTCTATCCTGTAGCTGTCATTTTCCAGCATGCCGCCATATTTTTTCTGAATTTCGCTTCCAAAAATCGTTCCTGCAGTGCGGTCGGTTGACTCGATTTTGATTGTGTCCGATTTTTTGCTTTCAAGATAAGGAAGCAGCTTTTTGACGTCAAGCGTATCTGAAACTTCCTTTTCGTTGAGGGCAGAAGGAGAAAGCTTTTCTTCGGCCTGCTCAGTGTTTACTGCCTTTCCAAGGACTCTCGAAAGGTCAAGTAGATTTGCCCTCTTAAATCCCTGCTTTTCCTTGAGGCGGAGCAAATCTGTTCTTCCGCACATTTCGTCGATTGTCTTTACACCAAGGCGGGCCATGATTTCCCTGACTTCCCGGGCGACAAAGAGCATGAAATTCTCAACATATTCCGGCTTTCCTGCAAAATTTGCGCGGAGTTTTTCATTCTGGGTTGCAATTCCAAACGGACAGGTATCGCTCTGACAGGCCCTCATCATGCGGCAACCCATTGTGACCAGAGGAGCCGTGGCAAAGCCGAATTCCTGAGCACCCAAAAGACATGCGATTGCAACGTCCCGGCCGCTCATGAGCTTACCGTCGGTTTCAACAATGACCTTGTGGCGAAGTCCGTTCTGAATCAAAGTCTGGTGGGCTTCGGAAAGGCCAAGTTCCCAGGGAAGGCCTGCGTTGTGAATCGAAGAAATAGGTGCAGCACCGGTTCCGCCGTCGTGACCTGAAATCAAAATAACGTGAGAGCCTGCCTTTGCAACTCCTGCGGCAATTGTTCCGACTCCGGCTTCGCTTACAAGCTTGACAGAAATCCTTGCTTTGCGGTTTGCGTTCTTAAGGTCGTAGATAAGCTGAGCCAAATCTTCTATAGAATAAATGTCATGGTGGGGTGGAGGAGAAATAAGGCTTACGCCAGGAGTTGCGTAACGGGTGCGGGCAATCCAGGGATAAACTTTTGTTCCTGGAAGATGGCCTCCTTCGCCAGGCTTTGCCCCCTGAGCCATTTTGATTTGAATCTCTTCTGCGCTCAAAAGATATTCTTCTGTAACGCCGAACCTGCCTGAAGCCACCTGCTTGATTGCAGAATTCCATTTTGTTCCAAGACGCTCAGGATTTTCTCCGCCTTCGCCGGAATTTGACTTGCCGTGAAGGTGGTTCATAGCTTCGGCCATGCACTTGTGGGCTTCCTCGCTGATTGAGCCGTAGCTCATGGCTCCTGTCTTGAATCTTTTTACGATTTCTTCTTCACTTTCAACTTCTTCAATAGGAATTCCGCCTTTCTTGTCAAAGTTAAAGTCAAGCATGGCTCGCAAAGTATGGGGATGCTCGTCACTGTCAACAAGAGCCGTGTATTCCTTGAAACGCCTGTAGTCGCCTTTCTGGGTTGATTCCTGCAGGGCAATGATTGTCTCCGGATTGTAAAGATGGTCTTCTGCGTTTGGCCCCCGCCTCATTTTGTGGTAGCCTACAGAATCAAGATGGTCGTTTTCTGTCAGGCCATTTGGATTCCATGCCTGATTATGGTTGAAAATTACGTCTTCTTCGATTTCTTTAAGTCCGATTCCGCCGATTCTTGAGACTGTGTTTGTGAAGTATTTTTCGGTGACTTCCTTTGAAATGCCAACTGCTTCAAAAATCTGGGCAGACTGGTAAGACTGAACTGAGCTGATACCCATTTTTGCCGCGATTTTTACGATTCCGTTGATTACGGCCTTGTTGTAGTCTTCGATGGCTGTGTGATAGTCCTTGTCCAGAAGTTTCTGGTCGATTAGTTCTGCAATTGCTTCATGGGCAAGATATGGATTTACGGCCCGGGCACCATAACCCAGGCACATGGCTGCCTGATGAACGTTACGCACTTCGCCGCTTTCAAGAATCATTGAAAGCTTGGTGCGTTTTTTGGTTCGGATAAGGTACTGTTCCACGGCCGATACTGCCAGAAGTGAAGGAATTGCCGCGTGGCTTTCATCAACGCCCCTGTCAGAAAGGACGATGATGTTGTAGCCTTCCTCGTAAGCTGAGTCAATCTGTGCGAAAAGTGAATCCAGCGCCTTTTCAAGAACTTTGCCTGTCGGGGGGGTACGGGGGCTTTCCCCTGTAGAAGGGGTAGCGGAAGACGCCCCTGCGGCTGTAGCGAGGGGAAGGCTTTCCCCTTCAAAGTCCTTCATTTCAATCAAAAGGGAGAGTGTTTTCGTGCGCAGTCCTTTCTGGTCCAGTGCCTTGATTTTAATCATGTCAGTGCCCGTGAGAATCGGGTTGTTTATTTCAAGAACATGACAGTTTTTGCCGCTTGCGTTTAGAAGGTCGCCGTCACTTCCGACATAAACAGTTGTATCTGTGACGATTTTTTCACGCAGGCTGTCAATCGGAGGGTTTGTGACCTGGGCAAAAAGCTGCTTGAAATATTCAAAAAGACCGGGATGTTTGTCGCTCATGGCGGCAAGAGGCGTGTCCACACCCATGGAACCGATTGGCTCAACACCTGTTTTTGCCATTGGAAGAATCATTTCGTTCACGTCCTCGTAGTTGTAGCCGAAGGCGCGGTAAAGCCTGTTCCGCTCTTCCTGGCTTGAGACCGGAATTTTTTTGTTGGGGATTTTAAGGCTTGAAAGCGGAACGATATTCTGACTGAGCCACTCACCGTATGGATGCTCGGCTGCAAAGCCTGACTTGATTTCTTCGTCCGAGATAAGTTTTTTGGCCCTGGTGTCGACCAGAAGCATTTTTCCCGGCATGAGTCGGCTTTTTGTAACAATCTGGCTTTCAGGAATGTCAAGGACACCGACTTCCGAGCTTAAAATGAGCAGGTTGTCCTTTGTAATGTAATAGCGGCTTGGTCTAAGTCCGTTTCGGTCAAGAGTTGCTCCGAAAACTTCGCCGTCGCTGAAAAGAATGGCCGCAGGACCGTCCCAGCTTTCCATCATGGTTGCCCAATAATGGTAGAAATCCTTTTTTTCCTGACTCAGAGTATCATCGTGCTTCCATGCCATTGGAATCAAGACCGTTACGGCAAGCGGCAGGGGAAGTCCATTCATGACATAATATTCCAGGGTGTTGTCAAGCATGGCTGAGTCGCTTCCTCTTGTGTCAACCTCGCCGTTTCGGGCGATCATGCGGTCAACGTTTCCGCGGATTGTGTTGATTTCGCCGTTGTGGGCAAGAAAGCGGTTAGGGTGGGCTCTCTGCCAGCTTGGATTTGTATTTGTTGAAAAGCGTGAGTGTACGATGCCCAGGGCTGAAACATAGTCTTTTGACTGCAAGTCCTGATAGAAGGTTCTAAGCTCGTCAACAAGAAACATTCCCTTGTAGACGATAGTGCGGCTGGAAAGGGAGCAGACGTAAGTTTCGTTCTTTCCGCCTTTCTCAAATTCGATTCGGGCTGAATAAAGAAGCCTGTCGAATTCAAGTCCTTTCGGACACTTTTCTGGTCGGGCTATGAAAGCCTGCCAGATTTGAGGCATGCAGTCCCGGGCCTTTTTCCCAAGGACTTCGGCCTTTACAGGAACTTGCCTCCAGCCCAAAAAATCGAGCTTGTGGGCCGAAAGAACTTTCTCAAAGCGTGATTTTTCTGATTCAAGGCTTCCGTCATTTGGAAAGAAGAACATTCCGATTCCGTAATCGCCTTCGCCGAGATTTTTTACGATGGAAGAAACTTCCCCTGCAAAAAAATCATGGCTCACCTGAAGCAGTATTCCAACTCCGTCACCAGTTTCACCGGAAGCGTCTTTTCCTGCCCTGTGCTGTAATTTTTCTACGATTGAAAGGGCCTTGTCCACGATTTCATGTGATTTTTTTCCGTCGATGCTTACGACTGCCCCGATTCCGCATGAATCATGCTCGAAAGATGGTTCATAAAGTGTCTTCATAACTTCAGTTTTCTCCTATTCTTCGAAGCAAAAAAAAGCCGCAGACGATGCCTTTAAAAAGAACATCACCTGCGGCTCCTTTGCCGAATATTTTAGATTTTTGCTGATAAAACAAAAAAGGCCGCAAAGATTTAGACTTTGCGACCTCATTGCCGTTGAATTATTTATATCTCAACGACAATTTTTTGTCAATATGATTTCATTTAATCCTGCAATGCCTCGTAGCCATCGAATCGAAAATCCTTCCATGGATTTTCGATTCGCACGAGAATTTGCAGGCAAATTCTCTCTTTGCTGTTATCTCACATCCTGTGAGGCCTTAATCCTGCAGTGCTTCATATCCTTCCTCTCCGGTGCGAACCTTGACAACGTTCTCAACATCATATACGAAAATCTTTCCGTCGCCGATGTGGCCTGTGTACAAAACTTCCTTGGCAGCCGTTACAACAAGGTCAACCGGAACTTCTGAAACCACGATGTCAACCTTAATCTTTGGAAGCAGGGTAATGTCCATCTCAACGCCGCGGTACTTCTGAGTGTTTCCGTGCTGAACTCCGCAACCCAAAACGTTTGTGACCGTCATGCCCGTAACATTGATGTCGTTAAGGGCGGCCTTAAGCTCGTCGAACTTGCTCTGGCGGGTGATGATTGTAACCATGTGGAACTTTGCGTCTGGCCGGCTCGTAGCCTTTGCAACAGGTACTGCCTTTTCCACTGGAACTGAAGATGTTGAACCAGACTTGCTTTCTCCGCCCAAAACCTGAGGTGCCATGATGAAGTCTGCGTAGCTTGAATCGATTCCGTGCTCAAGCTTATCAAGGCCTACAACCTCTTCCTCGCGGCTTGCTCTAAGTCCGTGGAACTTTTTAATCAGACTGAAAGTAATCAGCATACATGCGGTTGTCCACAAAACGATTGTAAACTCACCCAAAGTCTGAACTCCAAGGTGCTTGAGTCCACCGCCGTAGAAAAGACCTGACTCAACGTTGAAAAGACCGTCACTCAAAGTTCCCCAGATACCGTTTGCAAGATGAACGCCGACTGCACCAACCGGGTCATCAATGTGGAGCTTAAGATCAAGACCTTCAACTACGAGCACTACGATGATTCCGGCTACGATTCCGATTACACTTGCGCCCAGGGCGTCTACAGTGGCACAGGTTGGCGTGATTGCGACAAGACCTGCCAAAGAAGCGTTCAAAGTCATTGAAACATCAGGCTTTCCGTTCTTGACCCATGTAAAAATCATTGTGGTTACAGCTGCAAGGGCAGGGGCGATTGTAGTCGTCGTAAAGACAGCCGCAAGACCGCCGACTCCCAAAAGCTTTGTACAGGCAGCGCCGTTAAATCCGTACCAGCCGAACCAGAGGATGAAAGTTCCCAAGGCACCCAAAGTAAGTGAATGACCTGGAATTGCGTGAACCTTAGTTATCTTTCCGCTCTTGTCATAGTCATACTTTCCGATTCGAGGACCTAAGAAGATTGCTCCAATCAAGGCAGCAGTACCGCCAACCGAGTGAATCGCAGCTCCTCCCGCAAAGTCAACGAAACCAAGCTGAACGAGCCAGCCCTGAGCATTCCAGACCCAGCCTGCCTCAATCGGATAAACGACAGCCGAAATAATTGCAGAGTAAATGCAGTATGCAGAGAACTTTGTCCGCTCAGCCATTGAACCTGAAACGATTGTCGCAGCCGTTGCACAGAAAACAAGGTTAAAGACAAAAGATGACCAGTCAAGCTCGGCAAAGTTAGTAAAAAGCTGAAGGTTCGGTTTTCCCACGATGCCGAAAAGATAATTTTCGCTCATCATAAGGCCAAAGCCCAGCAGCATGAACATTGGAGTTCCGATACAGAAATCCATCAGGTTTTTCATGATGATGTTTCCCGCATTCTTTGCCCGGGTAAATCCAGTCTCAACCATCGCAAATCCGCACTGCATAAAAAATACCAGCGCGGCACCAATCAAAAACCACACGCTCCAAACTTCATTCATATTAAATCCTCCTCAAATACAAAAAAACGCCGCAGAAAAATTCCTTATACTACAGAAAATTTCCTGCGGCGCCATTGCCAATTTTGTTTTATGTCTAAAAATTCTCGTCAGGACATTTTGTCCTATTTTACGCTGTACAAAAGCTCTGCGTAGCTTGGAACAGGCCATTCACTTGCCGGAACGAATCCTTCAAGCTCGTCTACACTCTCACGCAAAGTCCCCATTGCGCTGAACACTTCTTTTCTATAATAAAGGGCGTTTTCTTCAGCATCAGAAACTTTTGCGGCTCCGTCCACTGCCTTTTCAAGACTCTGAACGTCGCTGTAAATCTTTCCTGTGAGCGTGCTGACTTTTTTGAGCACATCTGCTTCGTAAGAGTCTTCTGCTCCAAGAGCCTTTTTGACAGAAACTGAGTCGGCGAGGAATTTTGCGTATTTTGCTCCGGCCGGAAGGTAGAGTTTTTTCGCCATATCAAGCATTGTGAGAGCCTCAATGTTGATGATTTTTGAGTAGTTCTCGTAGTGAATCTCATTGCGGCTCGTAATCTCAACCTTTGAGTAAACTCCGTGCTTTTCAAAGAGCTTGACGTTCTTTTCGTCCAGAGTGTGCTGAAGGGCTTCCGGGGTTGATTTCAAGTTCAGAAGTCCGCGTTTCTCAGCTTCGGCAACCCATGAATCATCGTAGCCGTTTCCGTTGAAGATGATTCTTTTGTGCTCTTTGATTGTCTTGAGAATGAGTTTGTGCAAGTCACCCTTGAAGTCGCTTGATTTTTCAAGTTCGTCCGCAAACTGACTCAATTCCTCGGCAACTGCTGTGTTCAGGAATACGTTTGCACAGGCAACTGACTCGCTTGAACCAAGCATACGGAATTCGAATTTATTTCCTGTGAATGCAAATGGTGAAGTGCGGTTTCGGTCGGTCGTGTCCTTGTTGAAATCCGGAAGGACAGTGACTCCAATCTGCATCTTTTCTTTTTCATGGCTGCCATAAGGTTTTCCGGCCTCAAGGCATTCAAGAATCTCAGAAAGCTCGTCGCCCAGGAACATAGAAACAATCGCTGGAGGTGCCTCGTTTGCACCAAGACGATGGTCGTTTCCAGCCGAAGCGACTGAGATTCTGAGCAAATCCTGATACTCGTCCACAGCCTTAATCACAGCGCACAAGAATAGGAGAAATTGTGCGTTGCTTTGAGGTGTGGCACCGGGATCAAGAAGGTTCTTTCCAGTGTTGGTGGAAATGGACCAGTTATTATGTTTACCGCTTCCGTTTACGCCAGCAAATGGCTTTTCGTGAAGCAAACATACCATTCCATGCTTTGCCGCTATTTTTTTCATCATCTCCATTGTAAGCTGGTTGTGGTCACAGGCGATGTTTGTCGTAGAGAAAATCGGGGCAAGCTCGTGCTGGGCAGGGGCGACCTCGTTGTGCTCAGTCTTGGCAAGAATCCCCAGCTTCCAAAGCTCTTCGTTCAAGTCTTTCATGAAAGCCTGAACCCGGGGCTTAATCATGCCGAAATAATGGTCTTCGAGTTCCTGACCTTTGGGAGATTTTGCTCCAAAAAGGGTTCGACCGGTAAAAATCAAGTCCTCGCGTTTTTCCCAAGCTGCTTTGTCAACCAGGAAATATTCCTGCTCAGGCCCCACAGTTGTTTTTACGGAAGTTACGTCAGTATTTCCGAAAAGATGAAGGACACGGACTGCCTGTTTTGAAATTGCTTCCATTGAGCGCAGAAGCGGAGTCTTTTTGTCCAGAGCTTCGCCTGTGTATGAACAGAATGCTGTTGGAATGCAGAGAACGCCGTCTTTAATGAAAGCGTAGGAAGTCGGATCCCATGCAGTGTAGCCTCGTGCCTCGAATGTGGCGCGGATTCCACCAGAAGGGAATGAAGAAGCGTCAGGCTCGCCCTGAACAAGCTCTTTTCCTGAAAATTCCATGATAACTTTGCCTTCGCTTGAAGGAGTGATGAATGAATCGTGCTTTTCGGCTGTTGTGCCTGTGAGCGGCTGGAACCAGTGTGTAAAATGTGTGGCTCCCTTTTCGATTGCCCAGTCTTTCATGGCATTTGCGACTACATTTGCAACGGTTGGGGCAAGTTTTTCGCCGTCATCAATCGTTTTCATCAGCTGTTTGAAAGTCTCTTTTGGCAGGCGGGCTTTCATTACGGTTTCGTTAAAAACATTTTCACCAAAAATTGATGTTACAGAATCCATAATTTTCTCCATTTTGATTTTTATAAAGGGGAAAGTCTCCCCCTCGCTCCAAAGCGTTGCTTTTCCGCTACCCCCTCTGCGGGGGCACCCCGCAACGCCCCGGAAAACAAAAAACGCCGCACTCTCTGAACCGTTGTACACCAGTCCGAAAATGCAGCGTCTTTGCTGATTTAAAAACAGAAAAGGTCGCAAGAATTGCCTTCCTGCGACCTCATTGCCGTTTGATGATTCTTTTATAGCGTGTTGAAAAAAAATTGTCAAGCAAAATTGTGAAGTTTGTAGACAATAATTTTTGAAAATTGATGAAAAATCGGTCTTGACCAATCTTTTGGCTTTTCGATATAGTAGATATGTAATTTATGTCAAAGGCGACACTATCTTTAGCAGATGGTGTCGCCTTTTTTTTGTTAAAGGAGAATATTGGATTATGTGTGGATTTGTTGGAGCATTTGATTTGAGTTCAGGGGGAAAACCTCTTGCAGATGGATTGCAGGATGAGCTTCGTGCCCAGGTTCTGGAAATGAGCAAAAAAATTCGTCACCGCGGGCCGGACTGGAGCGGCGTTTACACAGGAAAGAACGCGATTTTGAGCCACGAACGCCTTTCCATAGTTGACCCTTTGAGCGGTAAGCAGCCTTTGGTCAGCGATGACGGCAAATTAATTCTGGCTGCTAACGGTGAAATCTACAATCACAAGGAAATCCGAAAATCTTTTGAGGGCAAATACAATTTTTTGACTGGAAGCGACTGTGAGGTTATTCTTCCGCTTTACAAGGAATATCGTGATTCAGGTAATTTCGCTGAGATGATTGAAAAACTGAGCGGAATTTTTGCCTTCGCGCTTTATGACAGCGAGCGTGACACATATCTCATTGCCCGTGACGAAATCGGTGTAATTCCCTTGTATCAGGGCTGGGACAAAGCTGGCCGTTACTATGTTGCGAGTGAGCTCAAGGCTCTGGAAGGCGAGTGCGTTACAATCGAAGAATTCCCGAACGGCCATTATTTGGTTTCTGGCGGAAAACCTGTCCGCTGGTACAAGCGTGACTGGGAATCTTTTGAGAATGTCAAAAATTCTCCGAAAGCAACTGACGAAAAGGGCGAGGTTATCAATCCCAGCGTAATCGAAAAAGTGCGAAACGGCCTTGAATCGGCTGTAAAAGCCCAGCTCATGAGCGATGTTCCTTACGGCGTCTTGCTCTCAGGTGGCCTGGATTCTTCTATTATTGCCGCAATCACCCAGAAATTCTCTAAAAAGCGCGTTGAGTCGGACAGCAAAGAGAGCGCATGGTGGCCTCAGCTGCATAGTTTTGCGATAGGTCTTGAAGGAAGCCCGGACCTTGTGGCAGCTCAGAAAGCCGCTGACTATATCGGAACAGTCCATCACGAAGTTCACTTCACCATTCAGGAAGCTTTGGACGCTCTGCCGGATGTAATCTACCATATCGAAACTTACGACATAACCACAGTGCGCGCATCAACTCCGATGTATCTTCTTGCCCGCGTAATCAAATCAATGGGTATCAAGATGGTTCTTTCGGGCGAAGGTAGTGACGAGCTTTTCGGCGGATATTTGTACTTCCACAAGGCTCCGAGCGCACAGGAATTCCACGAGGAACTGGTGCGAAAAATGAGCAAGCTTCATCTTTATGACTGCCTGCGTGCAAATAAATCTCTTATGGCCTGGGGCGTTGAGGGGCGTGTTCCATTCCTGGACAAAGATTTTATCGATATTGCAATGAGCCTTAACCCAAGCGACAAAATGAATATCAGACTTCCGGACGGAAAGCAGCGTATGGAAAAATGGATTTTGCGAAAGGCTTTCGAAGATTTGCTTCCGGAGAGCATCGCATGGCGGCAGAAAGAGCAGTTCAGTGACGGCGTTGGCTACAACTGGATTGACACCCTCAAAAAAATCACCGAAGAAAAGGTCAGCGATCAGGAATTTGCCCGCCGAGAGAACCGCTTCCCGGTAAATCCTCCAAAAACAAAAGAGGAATATTACTATCGCGAAATTTACAGTCGTCTTTTCCCAAGCGATTCTGCAGCAAAGTGCGTTCCCCACGAGGCTGGCGTTGCATGCAGCACGGCAAAGGCCCTCGAATGGGATGCCGCATGGAAGAACATGGATGAGCCGTCAGGTCGCGCTATTTCTGGCGTACATGATAGTGCTTACTAAGTAAGTGCGGCGGGTTCACGGCAAGGCATATTGATAAGTTCTGCGTGTTTGCATGACAAAGCATATAAAAAATGCTATACTATTGATAATGAATAATCTGGTGGTTTTGTACGGCGGTGACTTAACTTCACATGCCTTCGAAAAAGTCTTTGACGGAAAATCCGCTTTTGAGCGTGTTTTGGAATGGGCTGGTCTTTTCAGCAAAAATATCATTCTCTTTACCACAAACGACTCGGCTTTTTCTGGGCAAATATCTTCTTCGCTTCCTTCCGAAGCCCAGGTTCAGCTTGTATCCAGGAATTCTTGGTCAAAATCACTTTTTATCTCAGAAATCGCCTCTGCACTCAAAAACTTTTCTGCTTCATCTGCGCTGGTTTCCTATGCTGACACTCCTTTTTTAAGCGAAAAACTTACCCGTGATTTAATCGAAATGCACGAAAAATATTCAGCGGAATATTCTTTTGCAGACGGCTTTCCTTACGGCTTCACTCCGGAAGTCATCGAAGCCGGCACTGCATCAATTCTTGCCCAGCTGGCCTCGACCAACCTTAAGGCAGAAGGCGAAAAGCCAGTGGACAGGGAAGCTATTTTTTCTGTCATGCGGGGAGACATCAATTCTTTTGAAATCGAAACCTTAATTTCCGACAAAGATTACCGTCTCTTGCGCTTTAATTTTGACGCCGGCAGTAAAATCAATTTCCTTTCATGCAAAAATCTCTTTGAAGCTGCAAAAAGCGAAAAATGCAGTCTTAATGAGCCTTATGCCCTTGCAGATCTGGCCGCAAAAAGTCCTTCCGTCATGCAGACTCTTCCTGCCTTCTATAATATTCAGATTTCTCCAAAATATAATCACAAATACTGCTATTCTCTGGAATCTGCCGGCAAAAATCCCTCAGGGGCTTTTATGAGTCTTTCCAGCTTTCAGAAAATCATTTCCCAAATAGCTGATTTTTCTGAAAATGCGGTCATTTCTCTTTCGGCTTTTGGTGAGCCGCTCTTAAATCCTCAATTTGCAGATATTGCCCTTGAAGTCATAAATCAGAACTCAAAAGACCACAAAATTTCCCTTTTAATCGAAAGTGACGGACTTCTTGTCACCGAAGAGCTTGCCTCAAAAATAGCCGCTCTTGCCTCTGACAAAAATGCAGAAGTCAACTGGATTATTTATCTTGATGCAATTGAAAAATCAACTTACGCTTCAATCCACAATTGTCCTGAGCAGGATTTTGACAAGGCTCTTCTTGCCATTCAAATCCTCGAAAAGTATTTTGAAGGTCATGTTTATCCCCAGTTCATGCGCATGAAGACAAACGAAAGCCAGCTGGAAGGCTTCTATCGTTTCTGGAGCGAAAAGCAGAGCCCGTCAAAGGGTGAACTCATAATCCAAAAATACAATTCAGTTTGCAGCACTCTCCCGGATTTAAAATCCGCAGACCTTTCTCCCGTAAACAGAATCCCATGCTGGCATCTCCGCCGTGACATGACCATTCTTTCTGACGGAACTGTGCCTTTCTGCTTTCAGCTGGCCTTTGCTCAAAATGCAGGCAATATCCTTACGGAAGGAATTCCGGCTGTCTGGGCGCGTTTTGGTGAAGTCCTAAAAAATCACCTTGAATCTTCTTGTCTTTCAGAGACGGGACTTTCTGCCGATAATAAATGCGGAATCTGTGATGAATTCTATACCTTTAATTTTTAATCAGCATCAGATTAGCATGACTGTTCTCGGTGGCAAGGAAAGCGTTCCAAACATTCGCATGAATATCTGTGCCATAATCATAAACCGGGGCTGGAATTCTTACCGCTCCAAAATGATTGAAAATCTTATGAGATGCGGTTTTTCCGAGATTATTTCCATCGAAGCCAATTCAGAAAATTACAGCATCGAAGATTTTTCCAGAAAATTTCCTTTTGTCAAAATCATAATTCCCCAGGAACCTGTTACTGAAGGCGACCTGGTCAATATTGGAGTAGGGGAATCTTCTTCTGATTATGTCCTTGTGCTCCGGGATTCCCTTGATTTTTCCACTGACATACTTACCCCGACTCTGGCTTCAAAACTTACAGAAAACAATACCTTTTGCGTTACACCCCGCCTTTTGGGAAAGAACAATTTTTCATTTCCAGTGCTTTTTTCTCCTTCAATCAAGCGTGCGGCATTAAACGTGATTTCAACATCGGTGGTTTCTGACGGAAGCCCAAATCTTTTTCCTTTTGACAATATCGCCCTCTACAACCGCAAAAAATTCATGGACTTAGGTGGCTTTGACTATACCATACTGTCAGATTACTGGCAGAACCTTGATTTCTCATTCCGTTCCTGGCTCTGGGGTGAGCAAATCATTTTTTCTACGGCATTAAGCCTTTCTTACAGCACGGATGTTCCGGTTCTTGAGACTGGAGCCAGCCAGTTCTCCAACAGATTTTATCTTAAAAATCTCGTGCCAAGATTCTATGAAGACCACGGTGCAATTCCAGGCTCTTCTTTCTTTGCCTTTTGGGGAAGCTCCTCTTGCGGATTTTTTGAGGCTATGGCAAGATTCAAGGAAGCGAGGGAATGGGTCTCGCAGAATAAATACAGATTTAAAAGGGATGCTCTCGATTTAGTCGAGAACTGGGGAAATAAATGACTATTATAGCAGTACAATGCAGGCTTTCATCAACCCGCTTGCCGGGAAAAGCTCTTAAAATTTTAGGTGGCAAAACGGTTCTTGACTGGTCTCTTGCCGCCATGAAAAAAGTAAAGGCCGACGATTATTATGTTGCTACAGATGAGGCTTCTTTTGATGAGCTTAAGCCTGTCTGTGAGCGTAACGGATTCAAGATTTTTAAGGGGCCTCTTGAAGATGTCCTTGAGCGCTACTGCAATCTTATAAAAGAAAGCGGTGCTGATGTGGTGCTTCGTGCTACGGCTGACAATCCCTTCCTTTTCTATGAGGCGGCTCAGTCCCTTGCCGACGAATTTGAAAAGCGTTCTGCTTATGAAGATTTTGACTACATTACCTATACCGGTCTTCCTCATGGCAGTGGTATCGAAATGTTCAAGGCTGATTCTCTTTTAAAGGCCCGTGACCTTACAAATCTCCCTTACGACCACGAGCATGTCGGTCCCAGCCTTTACAAGCATCCTGAGCATTTTAAGTCACTTTTTATTCCTGCTCCCCAGCAGTGGAATTATCCTTCCCTGCGCACGACCATTGATACTATTGCAGATTTTAAAAAGGCGGAATCAATAATAAAAATCATTTCCGGCAGTGCTGACGAAAAAAATCCTGTCAAAGAACCCTACACAAGCGTGCAGATTCTTTCTGCCCTTGAATCCCCGGAACTTTACCGGCCGATTCTCACAGTTCCATGCGTAAAAAAAGGCAAGGGAACCGGGCATTTGCGTCGCTGCCTTAAAATTGCCATTGAAACAGGTGCCAGCGTCTACATTCCAGAAGACGCGGCTCTTGAAGAAAGGGAAGAACTCATTGAAGATGCCAAAAAAAGTGGCTTTAGGAGTGAGCAGATTGTTTCCCGCCTTCCAGAAAAGGGTGAATATGATTTGATTGTCACCGATGCCTTTACCCTTGACCGGGAACTTGCCCTCAATCTTTCAAAGGCTGCACCTGTCATTGCCATAGATGAAGGCTCCCTTAATGCAGACCTTTGCGATTGCCTTCTGGACATAATTCCTTCCTATGGGCTGGCACGACCGGCAAATATTTGCGATCCTTCCTATGTTTCCCTGCCTGAACACAGACGCACTGCAAAAAAATGCGAGAATATCGAAGATATTAAGTCAATTCTGGTCACGGTAGGTGGTGAAGATCCTTCGAATCTGCTTGTTCCCACGGCCATTGCATTAGCCAGGGCTGCTTTGTCTTCCAGGGTAAAAATTACCGCAATAGCCCAAAATCCAGAAGAAGCTGAACTGCGGGTTCAGGACGAGGAATGCCGCAAAAAAATCTCTTTTATTCCGCCCGTTCACAACCTCAAGGAAGAACTTTCAGGCTATGACCTTGTAGTCACTCATTATGGATTCACTGCTTTTGAGGCGCTTGCTGCAGGATGTGCTGTCATGCTTTTGGGCACTACATCCCTTCATGTGAATCTGGCCCAGAAATACGGATTCGTCTGCCTTTCACAGGCTCAGATTACCCCGGAAAACATAATTTCCGCCATGCAAAACGTAAAATCCCTTTATCCGGATTCTCCATTCCTCAAAGAAGGTGCAGGCAAAAAATCTCTTGGTGCTTTCGTAAAAGTCCTTGCAGGTAGCAAGCGGGTAGCCTGTCCTGTGTGCCGTGACGAATCTGCTTCCCTGGAAAATCCTATTGTTGCCAGAACGACTTTGCATACTTTCAGGCGCTGCCGTTCCTGTGGCATGCTGTACATGTCATGGACTCATGCTGAAGGTAAGGATTACGATTCCTCGTATTTTTTTGAAGACTACAAAAAACAATATGGAAAAACTTACCTGGATGACTTCAAGAACATCAAGAAGCAGTGTGTCCGCAGGACAAGCCTTGTCGACATGCTTTACCGCTCAAGCCACAGGGCCGTCACGCCAACCGTTTTGGATATAGGATGTGCTTTCGGCCCTTATCTTGACGCTGCGAATGACGCCGGCTGGCAGGTCTTCGGCACGGACATTTCGCAGGCTGCAGTTGATTATGTTCAGAAAAACCTGCATTATCCGGCTGCCGTAGCACAATTCCCAGATTTTGATCCGGTTGAGGAATTCGGAGTAAAGAATTTTGACGCTGTAACAATGTGGTATGTAATTGAGCATTTCCAGGACCTGGATTCAGTGCTCAAAGGAGTGTCAAAAATCCTCAAGAACGGAGGAATTTTTGCCTTCTCAACACCTTCTGCCAGCGGAGTTTCCGGCAGATTCAACACCCAGTCTTTCTTTCAGAATTCTCCTACAGACCATTTCACTCTTTGGGAGCCGGGGCGGGCGGCTTCAATCCTGAGGCGCTATGGCTTCAAGGTTTCAAAAGTCGTCTCAACAGGCCACCATCCTGAGCGTTTTCCAAATATGAAGGGGCAAAAGTCCACGAGCCTTAAATTCGCACTCTATTCAGGGGCAAGTCATTTCTTTGGTCTTGGTGACACATTCGAGGTTTATTGCAAAAAGGAAAGGGAGATTTTCTGATGTTTGAAACAAAAAAAATATTGATTCTTGGTGCAGGACTCATGCAGAAACCTGCGATTCTTGGAGCAAAACATCTTGGATACAAGGCGGTCGTCGTTGATGCCAATAAAAATGCGGTGGCAGTTCCTCTTGCCGATGAATTTTACCCAGTGGATTTAAAAGACCGCGAATCTCTTCTTGAACTTGCCAAAAAACTGAACCAAAAAGGTGAGCTCAAGGGAGTCTTTACTGCAGGCACTGACTTTTCAGCCAGCGTCTCATTCGTAGCAGAAAATATGGGGCTTCCCGCACACTCCTTTGAGGCTGCCCAAAACGCCAGTGACAAAGTCAGAATGAGGGCGTGCTTTAAAAAGGCCGGTGTTCCAAGCCCCAGATTTCAGGAACTGGACGAACACAGCCATGCTGAACTTCTTTCAGCGTCCAGCATTGAATTCCCAAAAGTCGTAAAACCCTGTGACAACATGGGGGGCAGGGGGTGCAGACTTGTCCGCAATCAGAATGAGCTTTCTTCTTCTGTAAGTACCGCAATCAAGAATTCCCGAACTCACAGGGCTATTTTTGAAGACTATATGGAAGGAGCTGAATTTTCAATCGATTCAGTTGTATATAACGGAACCCTCACAATCACAGGATTTGCCGACCGCCACATCTTCTATCCGCCGTATTTCATTGAAATGGGGCATTCTCTTCCTTCTCAGGCTGATTCCAAAATCAAGAATGAACTCATCGCCACTTTTGCCCTGGGAATCAAGGCTTTGGGGCTTACATGCGGAGTTGCCAAGGCTGACATCAAATACACAAAAAAAGGACCAATGATTGGAGAAATCGCAGCACGTCTTTCAGGCGGCTACATGTCGGGCTGGACTTTTCCTTATTCAAGCGGCATGAACCTCACCGAAGAGGCAATGAAAATCGCCCTGGGACATGAACCTGACTATCTGCTTTCAAACCGGGTTTCTCTGCCATGGCAGCCCCACGAGTCTGTAAAAGACAAGGATCAGCCTTTTGATCTTTACGAGATTCCGTCAACTTTAGTCAGTGCTGAGCGTGCATGGCTTTCAATTCCTGGTATCGTTTCAAAAATTTACGGCATGGAGCAGGTAAAGCAGATTTATGGAGTGCGGGATCTTCTTCCAAGGGTAAAAGAAGGTGATGAAGTTGACTTCCCCAGAAATAATGTCGAAAAATGCGGAAATGTCATTGCTGTTGGCATAAATCACGAGCAGGCATTTAAATCTGCCCATGATGCTGTTTCAGGTATAACACTCCGCCTTGAGCCTCACAATAAAAAAACTGACGACTTTCTTGCCGGAAAGTCTGAAAGTGACGAGGAAGGCTTTCCTGTATCGGCATTTACCTTCAGCCCCAAAAATTTCACTTCCCTGAGTGTAGGTGAGGGCACAAAAATCCCTGAAAATGCCAGAGCAATTGACTTCCTTCCGGAAACGCTGATTCCTCTTGCGGATTCCCTTAAAGACTGGAATCACTGTACATTGCGCCATACCCTGGAAAAATTCGACGAAATCTGTCCGCTTCATAAGGAACTGGACGGAAAGGCTTTCTGGTCTGCAGTCCTGCGTGGCGGTATTCAGGGAGCCCTGTATGTTGCCGATAATTAAGCGGATTCAATTTATTTACTATGAAACTACGAGTATTCTTAATTTTTGCTATTTTTTCTCTTATAAACCCTCTTTTTGCGCAGTCTGCGGACCTGAACTTAATCTCTGAGTCCGAAAAACTTGGTGCTTCTGTTTACTGGGATTCCTTGAGCGGAACCGGCCTGCTAGAAAAAAACGGCCATCAAATTTCCTTTCGTGCCGGTGACGGCTTTGTTCTTCAGGACTATAAAAAACTTGCCCTTACTGATGCCCCGGTCGTAAAAAGCGGAGTTTTATATGTTACAAAATCATTCCTCGATTCGGCAGACAGGCTTTTTAAGACTCAAACTGCAGAAAGCAACGGATTTAAAATCGGAGCAATCCTGATTGACCCGGGCCACGGCGGAAAAGACCCCGGTGCCATGATGACCCACAAAGTCAAAGGCAAATCCTTCACCGTCAAGGAAAAGGACGTCAATCTGACTGTTGGAAAAATGCTTTATTCCCGCCTCAAGGCTGCCTATCCCGACAAAAAAATCCTAATGACCCGAAGCACTGACAAATTTCTTTCTCTGGCAGAGCGCACCGAAATTGCAAACGGAGTCAAGCTGGCGGACAAGGAAGCCGTTCTTTACGTCTCGGTTCACGTAAATTCCTCACTGGACAAAAAAGCCTCTGGCTATGAAGTCTGGTATCTTTCTCCGGGTTACCGCCGCACAGTCCTTGAAAAAACCGGCGATGTTGATAAAAATCTTTTCAATGTTATGAATTCCATGATGGAAGAAGAATATACCACCGAAAGCATCCTGATTGCAAAGTTCATCATGGACGGAATCGCCGCTCAGGTCGGCTCCCTTTCAAGTCCACGGGGAATCAAGGCCGAGGAATGGTTCGTGGTCAAAAATTCCAACATGCCCGCAGTTCTCATTGAAGTCGGATTCCTGTCAAACGAAAAAGAGGCCGCTCTTCTTGCCGACAATTCTTACTTGCAAAAAATGTCCCTTGGAATATATAATGGACTGTCAGCTTTTGTAACGCACTTTGAGCGTTCCAGGGGCTTTACGGGGGCAAAATAGGGCGTTACGGCTGTCGCCGTCGGGCCTTCCGCCCTTCGCTCACGCTCATAGCCTTCGGCTACTGAAGGGGCTCCATACCCTAACGCATGGATAAAATATGAATTTAAATTTAGTGCAGAACCTTATAAAAAAACACTGGCTTAAACTTGCTTTTTCCCTGGCATCCCTTGTATTTCTTTGCCTTCTGGTGCATTTTTTCTCCCATTTCGGGCAAAAAAGATATACCTTTAACTATCCTCTTGCCGGCTCAAAGTGGAAGAAAACCGAAGTCCGCTACCTCACGTCCGAGCCTGTTCAGGGCAAAATCGCCTGCTATGTGGACGAGCTTATTTTAGGCCCGTCTTTTTACAGGGGCAGGCCTTTGTTCAGTCTGGGCACAAGGGTAGAATACTGTTTTCTGCGCAATAAAACACTATATGTGGGGCTTTCCGAGGAAGCAAGCCTGCAGGAAAATGGCGCACCGGCAATTGGGGAAGGGGTCGCCCTTTTCAAAAAAAACATCAAAAAGAATTTTACAGGCATCAAATATATAGAACTTTTTATCGACGGAAATTTTATCGCTGACTGAAAATCGATTTAAATTTTTGTTGACAAAATGCCTTAGATATAAGATACTGTAGAATATACAAGGCTACATCAATTGAGTAAAAAGGAGCTTCAAAAATGAAGAAAACTTTAGTTTTATCGGCAGCATTGATGACACTCGTTGGACTTTCTTCTTTCGCAGAAGAGAGAACTCTCATCGATTTCACAACGCTTAAAGCAGACATCGCCGTTTATCCACAGGATTATGACGGAGAGAAAAAGGAAAACCAGAACAAGCGTACTATTATGGATTACGCTACTGCAGCTGGTGCATCTTTCAGTGCAGAGCAGAAAGATCTCATGAAATCTTCTCTCGCTCTTGACCAGTGGGAAGTTGTTCTCAACAGCTCAGCACGCACTGTAAGCAGCTTGGCTCAGTCACAGGTTAAGCCGGCTCCAGTAAGCAGCAACTCAAAACAGCCGTTCGCTGGTTCAGACGTAATGGGTGTTCGTGTTGTATTCCCAACTGGTGCTTACAATTCAAACGCTAAAATCGTTCCACCTTTCTCAATTCCTGCTTATGAGCCATATTCACAGGCAGACGACAATGGAGAACGCCAGGCCGCTTCAAATGAAGGCGGTGAGTCTTCAGGACCAAAATGGTTGTTCGAAGCTGATGATCCATCAGACAAGGCTTCTCCAGCTTATGGTCTCGTTAAAAATGTTGGCACAATCAAAAAGATTGCTGTTACAACAATGGGTATGAACTTCCCACATGCTCTCTATGTTCTCCTCGGCGACACAGACAATGTAACACGCCGCTACTTCATGGGTTACCTCGGTTTCGACGGATGGAAAACTCTTGAATGGAACAACCCTGAGTATATTTCAGAAGTTCGCACTCGCGAAATTCGTGTATATCCAATCTATCCACGTGGCGAGCCATTCGTAAAATTCGAAGGTTTCCAGATTTGTCGTGACGCTGCTCATGTTGGCGACGACTTTATCGGATACTTCAAAGACGTAAAAATCATCTTCGATAAAGCTAACCTCGTTTCAGAGCGCGATATCGCTGACGAAGACATTTGGGGAATCATCGGTCGTAAAGAATCTGCTCGCCAGGCTCTCGAAATGTCACGATTCGGTAACAAACAGGTTAACCGCTACATTGAAAAACAGAAGATGGCTACTGAAGAGAATTTCACTTCTTCACTCTCTGAAGACGGTGCTTCAAACGCTCAGTCAAACGGTGGTCAGGCTGCTAACGCTTCTGCTCAGTAAGATTCAATAGTATTTATATACAATTGATGTCTAAAAACCGTCTGCTAAGGCAGGCGGTTTTTTTATGTTTAAATAATTTGCTTGATTTTATATTAAATTATGTTAAGATTATCTTATGGAAAATTTCGTGAATTCTTTGCCCAGTAAAAACAATATCAAGGCAACTTATGAGTCTTATAAGCCAGTTCTTTCCGAAATTATGACTAAAATCGAAGAAAAACTTCGAAAAACTATAAAACTGGCTTCTAATCCTACTTATAAATCCCGCGTAAAATCTTTCAACAGTTACTATCGCAAGGTCCTTCGCCTAAAATCAGAAGAAGCTGAAAAAAGTAATTTTGTCGAGCTTACAGACATGATGGGAATCAGAGTGATATGTGCCTTCCTTGAGGACTTAAGCGAAGTAGAGCAGCAGATAAAGGATAATTTTGTCGTTAAGGAAGTGGAATATAAAGGTGCTCAGCAAAGTTTTCGTGAATTCGGCTATGAGTCTGTTCACGTTCTTGTTTCAATTCCAAAGGATTGCATGCCCAAAAAGTGCGAGCTGCCCCTGCCGGACTCTCTTGTCTGTGAAATTCAAATACGTACGATTTTACAGGATGCCTGGGCTGAAGTTGAGCATGAGCTTATTTACAAGTCGGAATTTACTCCTTTTGATATGCCGCTTCGTCGAAAGCTTGCCTCAATGAACGCAAGCCTTACCCTGGCAGACATTATCTTCCAGGAAATTCGCGATTATCAGAAAAAACTTCAGGGCGAAGTTGAGGCGAGAAGGGCTTCATTTTACGAAAAGGCAGACGAACTTACACTTGCGAATGCAGGCAAAAAAATCGAGACTCTTGAGCCTAAAAACATCAACAGGGTTTCACCCTATGTTCATGGAACAATCGATGATATGATTCTTGAGGCAATCCAGGCTCACAATCATGGCGATTTGGACAAGGCAGTAGAAATTTACAGTATTATCCTGAGTTCTGAGCCAACGCCTCCGCCTCCAGTACTTGCGGTAATTCACAAGCACCGTGGCATGGCGTATTTTGCGCAAAATAATTATACGGCTTCCCTGGAAGATTTCAGGCAGAGCGTGGTTTATGATCCAAACGGCTATCGTTCCTACTATTATATTGGCATTGTACTTAGCATCATGAATCAGCATAAGGAAGCAATTGAAGCATACAGTGAATCAATAAAAATAAATGAGTATCAGTCTCACGCACATTTCCGTCGGGCAGTGTCATATTACAAGCTGGGCGATTTTGACAGTGCCTTAAAAGACCTGACAAACGCCCAGTCCCTAGGCCTTAACGACTCAGAAACCGAAAGCCTTCACGCCAAGCTAATGGAAAAATTCGGAATGTCGATGTAGAAAAAAATGCTGCGCCCGCTATGTAGCACCGCCGCAGGCGTTCCGAAACGAAGTGTAGGAATGAGCGTTAGCGAAGTGCGGAACAGCGGTTGGTCAAAAAATGCGCTCAAAATAAAAAAAAATAGATTTTTCTGCTGATTTTTGGTAAGATTTCAAAATATGGAAATAAATCATCGCTTTTCCCTTGAAGTCCGCCAGGAAATTAAACGCCAGATTGAAGAGGCGGGCGGTAATGAAGTTTTTTTTGCAGGAATCATAAATGATCAAGGCGTAGTTATTTCCGTTCAGGCCGGGAGCAGGGGAAATTCAGATTCGGTACCGGTTAATTTTTCTTTTGCCAGGGAAGCGTCCGTTTTAATCCATAATCATCCATCGGGAAATCTGCATCCCTCTGAAGCTGATTTAATGGTGGCAAGCGATTGCAGCGAAAAGGCTCAGGGCTTTTACATAGTCAATAATTCTGTCAGTGAAGTCTATGTGGTCATGGAGCCAATAAAGCCTACGGTTACCAAAAAACTTGATTCAGAAGAGACGGCCCTCTACCTTTCTTCTTCAGGACCGCTGGCAAAAATCTCGCCATATTTTGAGGAACGCCCGGCCCAGATTGAGCTTGTCAAGGAAATCTCAAAAAGTTTCAATGATGAGTCTGTGGGGGTCTTTGAGGCTGGAACCGGTGTCGGAAAATCTTTTGCCTATCTTGTTCCATCGATGCTCTGGGCCTTGAACAACAAGGAGCGGGTGGTGATTTCCACGGGAACGATAAACCTTCAGCAGCAGCTTGCCGAAAAGGATATTCCCCAGGCCGAAAAAATCATTGGCAGAAAAGTCAAGTCAATTCTCGTCAAGGGCAGGCAGAACTATGTCTGCTTGCGGCGTCTTAGTGAAGTAGGGGCGGAACGAGATTTGTTCAATGACGAGACTGAAATCTTTGATAAGATTAACGCGTGGGCAAAGGAGAGCAAAACTGGAAGCAGGAGCGATTTGAGCTTTATGCCGCCGGAAAATCTCTGGCAGCGGGTTAATTCTGAAGCTGATGCTTGTATGGGAATGAGGTGCAGATTCCGGGAAAAGTGCTTTGTAATGAAGGTTCGGAAAGAGGCAGCTGATGCAAATATCCTTGTTGTGAATCATCATATGCTTTTTGCAGACATTGAAAGCCGCATGAACGGGGCGGGCTACGACGATACGGCTGTTTTACCGCCTTACAGGCGCCTTGTTTTTGATGAAGCCCACGGAATTGAGGATGCGGCTACAAGTTTTTTTTCAAATGCGCTCAACCGGTTCAGGATTTTAAAGCAGCTTAATCTTTTGTACCGTCAGAGAAAGTCAAGCGTTACAGGTTATGTGTTTACTCTGAGTGCCCTTTCCCATATTGAGGACAAGTCTGACAGTGTAAAAGTTGCGATAGAAAAAACTAAGGAAGCAATTTTTAGTCTTGAGGAAAATGCCGCAGAACTCCTTCAGCAGGAATTCACTTTGCGACTCTTTCAGGGAACAGCTCACCGTTTTACGGCCATAATCGAAAAAATTCGCCTTCTGCAGCAGCAGCTTGGAATTGTAACTGGACTCATGCGGGAAATAATCGAGGAAATACCGGAGGATGATCTGGATAATTCTGTGATTTACGAGTCAAAGGCTGTCCTTCGCAGGCTTGATACGGCCGTCATGCTCTGTCAGAATTTCGTTGTCTGGGACGAGCACCCGGAAAGCGTCTTCTGGATTCAGGCTAAGCGGCTTCCGCCAGTTATGTTGAAAAACGCTCAAAATCAGGCTTTTTCGAATCCTTTTTATTACGAGTTCATTGAGACTCCTTTGGATGTGGCTCCCATGATGAACCGGGGCGTTTATGAACCGATGAAAAGCGTAGTCTGCACCTCGGCAACAATTTCAATCAGCAGAAGCTTTGATTTCTGGAAAAAACGTGTTGGAATCAGTTTTGTTGAAAAGGAAAGGGTTAAAAGCGGTGAATTTGAGTCACCTTTTCCATACAAAGAAAATATGTTTTTTGCCGTTCCGTCCGATGCTCCTTTTCCGGATAACGAAAACTTTCAGGGCTATATTGAGGATTCCATCGTGTCACTTATCGAGGCTGCCGGTGGAAAGACCCTGGTTCTTTTTACTGCCTATGATTCTCTCCGGCATGCCTGCGACACGGCACGAAGCCGTCTTCGATCTTCTGGCATTACTGTCCTTAAACAGGGGGATGATGACCGTTTTAGGCTTTTGTCACAGTTTAAGGATGATGTTTCAAGCGTACTTTTTGCTACGGATTCTTTTTGGGAAGGCGTTGATGTGCCAGGGGAATCTTTGAGCCTTGTAATTATCGTAAAACTTCCTTTCGGCGTGCCCAGTGATCCGGTTTTTGCGGCTAGAAGTGAAGAAATTGCGAAGCGGGGTGGTTTTCCTTTTATGGAACTTAGCCTTCCTGAAGCTGTAATAAAATTCCGCCAGGGGTTTGGCCGTCTTATTCGTCGCGGAGATGACAGGGGGGCTGTGGTGGCTTTAGACAGGCGTATTATCGAAAAGTCTTATGGAAGGATGTTTACGGAAAGTGTGCCAGAAACTGAAGTCGTCTACAGGCCGCTGGGTGAAATTTTGAAAAAAATAAGGGAATTTTAATTGACCTGCTTAAAAGCAAGTCTTGAAGTCGGGATGACAGGATTCGCCTTCCAGTCGCCCACGTCCTGTGGGCTCCTTACAGGCATCTTCGTACGCTGACGGCTGCATCCTTGCAGCCTTTTCCTCCTGCTGGTCGCGGCGCGTACTACGCTTCGAATCCTTAGGACAGCTTTTTATAGAATATTATTTTAAAATAAAAAAAGACCTGCTTAAAAGCAAGTCTTGAAGTCGGGATGACAGGATTCGAACCTGCGACATCTTGGTCCCAAACCAAGCGCGCTACCAGCTGCGCTACATCCCGGAAATGGGCAGTGAGAGACTCGAACTCCCGACAACCTGGGTGTAAACCAGGGGCTCTACCAACTGAGCTAACTGCCCGTCTGCATTTCTGAATGCTTAGATAATATATCAAATATGAAAAATTTATTCAAGAGGAAAAATAAAAAAATGACAAAAAAAAATAATTTTTTTGTCATTTTACTGAGTGCTAAAAATAAAATTGATAAAATAAAATTGATAATTGAAGAACTTCTAAACTTGTGCTAAAATATTCTTATGAGTTTTTCTATGGGGATAGGCGTATTTATTTGTTCTGCGATTGCCTTTTTGCTTTGCGCCTTGCTTACTCCGATTATTATTACTTTATGTAAAAAATTCAATTGGTATGATGAAGTTGATCCCCGCAAAGTGCATAAGGGGCAGATTCCACGTTTGGGTGGGGTTGGTATTTTTCTGTCGTTTCAGGTGTCACTTGCCCTTTATGTCTTTCATTTTTCAAATTCTGCCCTTGTTCATGCAATGCCAGTCCTTTTGGCAGGCCTTATAATTTTTCTCTTTGGCGTAACTGATGATTTCTTAAATTTAAGGGCAAAATTCAAATTCCTCATTCAGATTATATCTGCCCTTATCGTTTCTTCAAGTCCGCTCTACATTAATACCTTTTTTGGTGTTTCGATTCCGCCTTTTATCGGCAGGGCAGGCACTTTCTGCTGGATTCTCTTCCTTGTCAATGCATATAATCTTATAGACGGTCTTGATTTGCTTTGTGGCGGGCTTTCTTTTCTTACGATATTGACTGCCGGGTTTTTCATGATTGTTGGAGGGCAGCCTGTAGGCTACATTTACATCATTGCCTGTGCTTCAATTCTTGCATTTCTTATTTACAACAGGCCTCCTGCAAAAATATTTCTTGGTGACGGTGGAAGCCAGACTCTGGGCTTTGTTATTGCGATGATTCCAGTCTTTCCAATACAGGGTGGCATGGAGTACACAAAAGTGCTCATTACAATCCTCATGACTTCAATCCCGGTCACGGACGTGATTGCGGCTGTATGGCGTCGTACAAGGGAGCATCGTTCCTTTTTTAGTGCTGACCGGGCGCATATTCATCATAAGCTTGTAAATGTTGGACTCTCCAAAACTTCAACGGCTATCTGTCTTCTTATAATTCAGCTTTTTATTTGCATGGCTTCACTTGCAACACTTTTAATGACAAAAACGCGGGACGCTGTTGTTCTTCTCTGCGTTTGCATTTTCCTTGTCTGGGGATTTTTCATTATGATGCACTATATCAATCGCATGGTAAACATGAAGCATACAGGGCATCTTGCTGACGCTCCTCAGGCAGAACACTGTTCATATATGAATTTTAATTTTCCCAAAGACTTTAAGGGCCTTCATTTTCATTTTGTAGGAATAAAGGGCACGGGTATGGTTGCTCTTGTTGAAATTCTTCATGCCCGTGGTGCTGTAATAAGCGGAAGCGATGTTGCTGAGCGTTTTTATACGGACGAAATTCTTGAAAAACTGGGAATCAAGGCACTTCCATTTTCAGAGAAAAACATTAATGATTCAGTTCAGTTTGTAATTTATTCCAGCGCCTATTCTGTCGAAAAAAATCCAGACCTTATGGAGGCAAAAAGGCGAAACCTGCCAATGATGCTTTATTCCGAAGCCCTTGGAGCAATCAGTCATGCTTCCTATTCATGCGGTGTGTGCGGTGTGCATGGTAAAACGACTACGACAGGCTTGTGCGGTACAATTCTCCGGGAACTTCCTCTTGATTCTCAGGTTCTTGCCGGCTCCATAATCAAATCCTTTGACGATTCCTGTGTTATGAGCAAGGGACATGATTATTTTGTAGCTGAAACCTGCGAGTATCAGCGTCATTTCATGGCTTTTGAACCTAAAAAAATTATCCTTACAAGCGTTGAAAGTGATCATCAGGATTACTATCCGACTTATGAAGATATTCGTTCCGCCTTCGTTGACTATATCTGCAAGCTTCCAGTAGGCGGGCAGGTGATTTATTGTGCAGATGACAAAGGTGCCTGTGAGGCAGTGGAACTTGCAAAAGCAAAACGCAGTGATATTCAGGCCCTTCCATATGGACAGAATGCGGCAGGTAATTACAGGCTGACTTTTGACCGTGTAGAGTCGGGTATTCAATATTTTAAAATTGACTTCCTCGGTGAGTGCGCGCTTTCTATTCCTGGTGAACATAACGTCCGTAATGCAGTGGCGGCCCTTGCTCTGTCATGTGAACTTTTAAAAAGTGCGGGTAAGGATCCTCTTGATTTTGCGGATGACATGAAGCGTGGCCTAAAAAAATTTGCAGGCGGCAAAAGAAGAAGTGAAATCGTGGGGCGTGCCAAAACACCCCTGGGGCAGGAAGTCATCTTTATAGACGACTATGGCCATCATCCCACAGCTGTCAGAACAACCCTTGCTGGTTTCAGGGAATTTTACAGGAATCACAAGATAATCGTTGACTTTATGAGCCACACCTATACGAGAACGGCGGCCCTGCTGGAAGAATTTGCTTCCTGCTTTGCTTCTGCTGATAAGGTCATCATCAACAGAATTTACGGCAGTGCACGGGAAAATCCGGGGGATGCAAACGTTACTGGTGAAATTCTTGCTGAGCATGCTAAAAAATATCACGATGATGTTTCCTATGCAGGTGATTTTGACGAGGCTGCGGAACTCGGATTAAAATTCCTTTCACAGCCAAGCGGAAATGACTTTCCTGACGGATACGTTTTTGTCACTATGGGAGCAGGAGATAACTGGAAGGTGGGCAAAAAAATTCTTGAAAAACTCTCTTGAATTGTGTCATAATGGAACATATGAGTAATTCAAAATCATGCACCTTCGTTTTTGCAGGTGGCGGAACAGGCGGGCATATCTACCCCGGTCTTGCCGTTGCTGATGAGCTTCGCAATATCGCTTCTAAAAATAATCAGGAAATAAAGATTGTCTGGATGGGAAATTCCGGTGGAATGGACAGGGAACTTGTGGAAAAATCTTCTTCCGTTGATGAGTTTGTCGGAATTCCCAGCGGAAAGCTTCGCAGGTATTTTTCCATTAAGAATTTTACTGATTTATTTAAAATATTTTTCGGTTTTGTAAAATCTTTTTTTGTACTTTTAAAACTTCACCCGGCTGTTCTTTTTTCAAAAGGTGGTTTTGTAAGTGTTCCGCCTTGTTTCGCAGCCTCAATTTTGCGTATTCCAGTTTTTACTCATGAATGTGACTTTACGCCGGGACTTGCCACAAAGCTCAATTCCCGCTTTGCCTCAAAGATTCTGGTTTCTTATGAAGAAACAAAAGCATATCTTCCAAAAGACAAGGCTGGCAGGGCTTTAGTTACTGGAAATCCAGTGCGACCGGCTTTTTATGAAGCCAATCCAGAAGAAGGCAAAAAATTTCTTTTTGAAAATAGAAGTGACTACGATCCCGAAAAGCCAATTCTTCTTGTTTTAGGAGGAAGTCTTGGTGCCCATCAGATAAACATGCTTGTATCCTCTAATCTTGACTGGCTGTGCCAGCGCTTCAATGTCGTTCATCAGTGTGGTGCAAAGGATGCAGCTTCTATGCCCAAAAATCATGCGGGCTATTTTTTGCATCCATTCATTTATAAAGAAATGTGTGACGTCATTTCCTGCGCTGATATTGTCTTGAGCCGGGCAGGAGCAAACTCAATCTGGGAATGCTCGGTTCTTGGAAAGCCTATGATTTTGATTCCTTTATGTGGAAGTGGAACTCGTGGCGATCAGGTTGATAACGCGCATTTTTTCGAAGAGAAGGGGGCTGCAATCGTTCTTTTGGGTGAATATGCCGAAGAATCCTATTTAAAGTCTGCCTGTGAAAAAATGCTGGACTTAAATTGCCGGGCAAATGCGGCTTCTGCCTCAAAGTCTCTTTCTGAAGGGAAGCGTCCGGCTCAAAAAATCGCTGAAATTGTATGGGAGCAAGGCAGGTCCTAAAATGACATTTACCTTTATCGATATTGTTTTTCTGATTATCATAGCATCTTTTGCCTTTATGGCGATGATTCACGGACTTATTTCAGAACTTTTTGGAAAGCTGGCAGTAATTGTAGGATTGGTCGCAGGTTTTTACTTCTGTGGACTTCTGGCTCCGCACATTGCTAAATTCATAAAAATTCCTGCGGTTGATGTCGTTCTTTCATTTATCTTGATTTTCGTTACGGCCTTTCTGCTTGTCAAAATCATTCAGATAATTGTGGGAACGATTTTCTCCGGAGAAATCATGAAAAGCCTTGATCGTGTTTTGGGGCTTGCTTTTGGTGCACTTGAAGGGGCTTTGGTTGTCTGCTGTATCCTTATTTTAATTAAGGCTCAGATTTGGTTTGATTTAAATTCCATTGTTGATTCAAGTACGACATGGAAATACCTTAATCCTTTCCTTGAGGCGCCGATTAAATATATCCGGGGGATGCTTGTTTAATGTTTGATAACCTTTTGTACCAGCCCGCTGCATCTCTATTGATGGAAGACATTTTGCGGAATCAGCTTCCTGGTGCCATCCTGCTTTCCGGCCCCGCTTCTTCCGGTAAACTAACCTGTGCCCTAGAAATCGCACGTATTCTTTCCTGTACAGGTCAAAATCAATACGGGCAGAGGGGACACTGGCTTTGTGACTGTCCTTCTTGCAAAAAAAATAAGGAACTTTCCAATACAAACGTTCTTCTTGCAGGTCCACGTGACTGTTCGCTTGAAATTCTAGCGTCTAAAAAGGCTTTTTTACAGGCTGCTTTTGATAATTCAAGCTTTTTGCCGGCTGTGCGCTATCTTTTTATACGGTCAGTGCGCAAACTGACTCTGCGTTTTTCTCAGGTTCTTTGGGAAGGAGACGATAAGCTTTCAAAACTCAGCCCAATTATGGCCTCAATTGACGAGGATATGGAAAAACTTAATCCCGAAAAGCCGCTTCCTGATTCGGAAAAACTTGAAAAAATCTGCGATTCAATCGTAAAAAACTGCGATAAACTAGAATCAACCTTCATGTATGATTCCCTTCCGATAAATCAGATTCGCCGGGCCTCTGTCTGGGCGCACATGAAGTCTGTTTCCGGTAAAAAGATTTTCATCATCGAAAATGCCGAGCGCATGCTTGAAAGCGTTCGTAATGCCCTTTTGAAAATCCTGGAGGAACCGCCTGAGGATATGGTTTTTATACTTACAACATCGAACCGCGGGGCTGTCATGCCCACCATTCTTTCCCGCGTGCGAACTTACAATTTTTACGAGAGAAGTGCTGCCCAACAAAAAGAAGTCGTTCAGCGTGTTTTTCATGCCCGTGGCCAGGAAGAAAATCTCCTTATAAATGATTATCTGCAGCTTTTTCTTCCTGTAAATCCGGAGCAGATAAAAAAAACTGCTGCAACCTATTTTAATTTTTTGATGAAGGGGCAGATTCCTCTTGCTGATACAATCGTAAAAGAATGCAATGGCTTTGAGCCACGTTTCCTTTTCAAAATTTTTCTTACAGGAATCCTTGAGGAAGCAAGAAAAGGCACTCAGAGTCCTTCCAGAAATGAAGTCTGCGCCAAAATCGTAGAATTTGCACGTGACTGCTACAATGGTGTTTCTATTTTCAATCAGAGTCCTGTTGCGGCGATAGAAAGGCTTTCCAGGGATTTGTCGAGCATAAAGAGGGAGCTATTAATCTGAAATTTTTAGTGGGACTGTTATGAAAGAATTTTCAAGGCGTGTTTCTCAAAAAATCGATAAGCTTTCTCCTTTGCAGATTCAAAATCTGGTGGAAGACTGTTATGCCCAGGCAGAAATGTTTGATTCAATTTTTCAGAGCCTGCCTTCAGGGCTTATAATTGCTGACGAGAATTTCTGCCTTACAAAAATCAACAAGGCTGCCGAGCGATATCTTCCATTCAAGTCAAATCCAGAGGATCAAAAATCCGAGGGAATAGAAGTGTGGAAGATTATCGACGATGAAGAAATCGCACACTTCCTAAAAAATGCCTTTGAAGCCGACAGGACAAACATCTCGGATGAATTCACTGTTGCAACTTCCGGCGGTTCCGTGCGTTTTCTTGACTTGTATGTGACTCCGCTGGTCCAGAATCAGAACCAGAGCAAAAATCTTATCGGCTCCATCATCCGTATAGACGACGTGACCGAAAAACGCAATCAGGAAGTCCTTCTTCACCGCATGGAAACTCTGGCTGGCCTTACCAATGTGGCGGCCAGCGTCGCCCACGAAATCAAAAATCCTCTGGGAGCCATTTCCATTCACATTCAGCTTATGCAGAAGGCAATCAAAAAAAAGCGTGAGGGTGACGGTCTTTTGCCGCCACCCAAATATTCTGAGGACTATCTTGATGTTATCACGCAGGAAATTGAGCGGCTGAACAAAATCGTGGTGGATTTTTTAATGGCGGTGCGTCCCATCTCTGCAAAACTGGAGCTTGTGAACCCCAATAAAATTCTCGAAGAATTCATTTCCTTTTTTATGCCCGAATTCAAAGAAAAGCACATAAAACTTGAGTCAGAATTGTGTGCCAGTGACGTCCGCCTTCTGCTTGACGCCAAGCTTTTCCGCGAGGTAATAGTAAACCTTTCCCAGAACGCGATTTTCGCAATCTCAAAAAAATTTGACGATGACGAAAGCCGTATAAAAGGCAAAATCTGCATAAAAAGCAGAATCGACAGTGACCGCTACATCCTTACTTTTTCGGATGACGGAAGTGGCATGGACGAAGAAACTGCAGGCAGGGTCTTTGAGCCGTATTTTACCACAAAATCAAACGGAACCGGCCTGGGAATGGCAATGAGCTACAAAATCATCAAGGAATTTTCAGGCGATATTTCTCTTTCTTCGGCTCTGGGCGAGGGCACCTGTTTTACAATCAGCCTTCCGGTTCCTCAAATGGAGAAAAAGCTGATTGAATTCAAGGAAAACGGCTTTTCCGAGGAGCAAAAATGAAATTCACAATCCTTATAATAGACGATGAAAAAAATATCCGCGAGGGGCTTGCCGCTGACTTTGAGATGGACGGCTACAACGTAAAGATTGCCGCCAACGGAAAGGAAGGCCTTGACCTGATTGCTAACGGTGACATCGACCTTGTAATCACAGACCTTCGTATGCCGGGTTCAATATCCGGTGAAGAAGTTCTGCGTCAGGTCACCACAAAAATGCCCGGAATCCCTGTAATCGTTCTTACAGGTCACGGTTCAATCGATGCCGCCGTAAAAGCCATGCAGGACGGAGCCTACGACTTTCTCACAAAGCCTCTGAACCTTGCCCAGCTTGAAGTAATCGTCAAGCGTGCCCTTGAAGGCCGCGAGCTTAAGATTAAGCACACTGAGCTTTTAAAGCAGGTTTCCACCCAAAAAAAGGCTGACATGGTCATAGGAAAGAGCGCGGCCATGCAGAAGGTCATGACTCTCGTAAAAAAGGTGGCCGATGCCAGAATTTCCGTGCTTATCACTGGCGAAACCGGCGTCGGAAAGGAAGTCGTAGCCAATGCAATCCACAATCTTTCCAGCCGGAGTGACAAGGCCTTTATCCCTGTCGTTTGCTCTTCTTTGAGCGAGACTCTTCTTGAAAGCGAGCTTTTCGGACACGAGAAGGGGGCTTTTACAAACGCAGACAGCCTTCACAAGGGAAAATTCGAGCTTGCACACGGCGGAACGATTTTCCTTGACGAAATCGGTGAAATCAACATGAACGTGCAGGTAAAGCTCTTGCGGGTTCTTCAGGAGCGGAAGTTTGAGCGGGTAGGCGGGGAAGAGCCTATTGAGGTTGATGTGCGCGTTCTTGCCGCAACCAACAAGAATCTGGAGGAAGAAGTGAAGGCCGGCCGCTTCCGTGAGGACCTGTATTTCCGCCTCAACGGAATCCATATTGAAGTGCCGCCTTTGCGGGAGCGTAAGGACGATATTCCCCTTTTGCTGAATTCATTTCTTGAGCGCTACAATGCCGAAAACGGAAAGCACATCACGGGCTTTGACAGTCAGGCACGGAATGCCCTTTACAAGTACGACTGGCCCGGCAATATCCGTGAGCTTCAGCATTGCGTGGAAAGCTCTGTTGTCATGGCAGGCGGCAGCGAAATCACCCTTGAAGACCTGCCTCCTTCTGTAAGTCGGGCGAGCGGAATTGAGACCATTTCCCTTCCTGTGGGAATCACTTTGGAAGAAGCTGAAAAAATCATCATTCAGGAAAATCTTGCCGCCAACAAGGGGAACAAAAGCAAGACAGCCGAAACTCTTGGAATCGGACGGAAGACTTTGCACCGAAAACTTGCTGAATACGGCATGGAAAGTGAAGAATAAATTCTTTTATTTTTTTTGATTTTTTTGTGCTTTATGTGTTGACTAAATTTTTATCTTTTGTTATATTATCAAAGTCAGCTCGCTACTGAGTTGCAATGATGTCTCCTTCGTCTAGTGGTTAGGACATCGGGTTTTCATCCCGACAACAGCAGTTCAATTCTGCTAGGAGATGATACTTGTACCTTGCAACCAAAATCGATTGCAAGGTTTTTTTATAATTTAGATTGAATAATAATTTGGGAGATTTTCTTATGGCAAGAAATCAGACATCTGCACAAAAACGATTCCGACAGAGCGAAGTTCGCCGCATGCACAACAAGGCTATTAAGAGCGAATGCCACACTTACGTACGCCAGTTTGTTGAGGCTGTTCATGCAAAGGATTCAAAACTTGCTCAGGAAAAACTTAATCTTTTGACTTCTAAACTTGATTCTGCACGCAGCAAGGGCGTTCTTAAACGAAATGCTGTTTCACGCAAAAAGTCACGCATGCAGAAACTCTACAATGTAACTTTCGCAGCAGCAAACTAAGTTTCGTCGCGATTGACTGATTGAAGCTATCTGATTGTATACAATTATGCACTTCAGGTAGCATTTTTTTTTATTTTTTTTATGGCTGGTTGTTATGTCTGCAAGTAAAATTACTAAAAGTGAAATCGTGGATAAAGTTCATGAGAATACTAAAGTTGAAAAAAAAGTTATCCATGAGATTTTTGAAAACATTGTAGAAGAATTTAAAAACGCCCTCAAAAGCGGCTCGACTGTTGAGCTTCGCGGTTTTGGTACTTTGGAGCCTCGTCTTCGAAAGGGCAGGGAAAAGGCTCGTAATCCAAAGACTGGTGCAATCCTTTCTGTTGAACCCCATTATGTTGCGGCTTTTAGGGCTGGACAGGAGCTTAAAAAAGCTCTTCTGGAGATTCCTGTTGAAAAGACAAAGTAAAATAATTTCTTTACTTATTCTTTTTTTATCTGTTCTGCTACTTTCTTTGAGTCAGCCGTCCTTTTTCTTTGAGGACGGTTGCTCTTTTTTGGCATGGTTTGCCTATATTCCTGTTTTTATTCTTTCAGGTCGTCTTTCACTTAAAATTTCAATTTTATATGGATTTGCATACGGATTTTTATCTGCTTTCAGTATGTTTTTCTGGCTGAGTTCCTTTGGAATTATTGCAGTTTTTTTTGTAGCCTTGATTTATGCCTTTTATGGCTCGCTTCTTTTTTTAGTTCTTTCATTTTTTGAAAAAAAAATTCCCTGTAAATACTCAAAAATCCTCTGGATAGTTCGTGCTGCCACTGTTCTTTCAATGGATTTCTTGAGGACAAAGGGTGTCTTTGCATTTTCTTACGGTATTATCGGTTACAGTCAGTGGAAAAATCCAGTTCTTTTAAGTTTTTCATCCTTTTTTGGGGTTTGGGGAGTAAGTTTTTTTATACTTCTTGTAAATTCCGCTTTTGCTTCTGCTTTTTCTTCTGGCGGATTTTCCGAAAATTACAGGTCTGCTTTCAAAAAGATTCTTTTCTGCCTTTCATTTTATCTGTCCCTTTCCCTGTATTATTTTTTTTCTGTATTTTCTGAAAAATCAGACTCCTATGACGAACTTCCTGTACTGTTAATTCAAAATTCTTCTTGTGCTACCTCGAACTCTATTTCTGATTATGAGCGTGACCTTTTGACTCTGATTGACCTTACGGAGCAGGGATTGAAAGAATTTCCAGACGTTGAGCTTGTTGTCTGGCCTGAAACGGCGGTCGTTCCTGACATTCTATATAATCTGGAAAATAAATCCGACTTCAGAAGGCATAAACTTTCTGAGACTGCAGTTGATTTTTTTAGACAGCAAAATTCTGCTTTTCTGATAGGAAACAACCATCGAGATTCTTCTGGAGTTCATAATTCGGCAGTCTATTTTCCTAAAGAAAGTGAAGAAATTTCTGTCTATGATAAAAATTTTCTTGTTCCCTTCACTGAATACTGGCCTTCTTTTCTCAATTTTAAATTCCTTGATTCACTAAAAAATTACCTTAACTGCGAATTTTTTGCTCCAGGAAGCATAATAAATATTTTTGAAATAAAAAATCACTCCTTTGCGTCCCCCATATGCTTTGAAGATTCTTTTTCGCCACTTTTACGGAAAATGAAGAAGTCGGGGTGTGATTTTTTTGTGAATATCAGTGATGATGCCTGGGCAAAAAGTTCCGCGGAAAAAAACATGCATCTTTCAATGTCAGTTTTCAGGGCTGCTGAACTGGCATCACCTTTTTTGCGAAGCACGATTGACGGACGGACTTGTGCAATTGATTCACACGGTAAAATTCTTGCCCAAATTCAGGAAGAAAAAGACGGATGGCTCTATTTCAAGCTGAAGCTTTCTGAAAGAAAAAATACTCCATACGCTTTCTGGGGAGATTTCTTTGTTATTGTGATTTTGTTTTTTATGCTGATTCTCTTGTTGATTTTATCCGCTGGATTTGTTAAAGTTAAGTGTTATGGCAGAAGATAAACAGAAGAAGAACCTGACTGTTTTTGGTCAGGAAACAGAATTTGACGGAGTCCTTGAATTCACAGACAATCTTGTAATTACCGGAAAGTTCAAGGGTGAAATCCGTGCAAGCGGTGATCTTGAAATTGAAAAGGGTGCTGTTTGTGAAGTTGAAAAAATGACGGCAAATTCCATTGTGATTTCTGGTGCTGTAACTGGTGATATTTGTGCCCAGGAAAGGGTTGAAATGTGTTCCGGAAGTGTAGTGCATGGAGACGTAAATACTTCTCGTCTTCGTATTGCAGAAGATGTTGTGTTTGAGGGGCAGATTTCCATGATTGAAAAAGAACCTGAAGTAAATCTCTTTTCTGTTGCATCTGCAGAATATAAAAGTGCCCTCGTATTAAAGTCAGATGATCCGCGCTGATTTTTAATCTTATTAATGTTTTCATGGAGCCTGCTTACAGCTTTGTAAGAATACCATTGACTTTTTTTAGGCTCCGTGATTTAATATTATTATTATTCATTAGGACTGAGTATCTTTTTTATTTTAATTATCCTTTTTTAATTCAAATAATATAAAACAAATCATGTTTTTTTCTTTATTTTTTATACAAATTTTTTATAATCTCATGGAGACATTCAAATGGCATTGATTTCTAGACGCCGTTCTGCTGCAGCTACAGAAGATGCTGCGGCAACAGAAAACCCTCAGCTTGACCTGGGTTTGCAGACTTCAGAGCCGGCAACCGCCCCTCAAGAAAGTTTTGAAGAAGCCGTGGTAGAAAAACCTGTAAAGGTGGTTCGCCGACGCAGGGTCGCTGTAAAAGCTGAATCTTCAGAAGAATCAACAAATGAGAATATCGAAAAACAGCCAGAATCTTATGAATCTGCAAGTCCTGCACAGTCAGAAGTTCCTTCAGAGCCTCTTTCCTATGAAAATAACGAATCCCAATCAGCAAGCTCAGAAAATCAAAATCCAGAACAGAATAATTCCAATGCTTCCGGCGAAAACGGTGAGCAGCAGACTGAAGGTCAAGGCTTTCAGCCAAGAACTTACCGAAACTACAGAAGTTATGGCAGTAATTACAACAATCGCGAAAATGGGGCACAGAATAACCAGCGGGGCCGTTTTGACCGCCGCCAGAGTTACCGCGAACGGATTGCTGCCCGAAACGCAGCCCGTGATGAGGCTACGGCTCAGGCACAGATTATCGAAAATCCAGAGGAATTTGAGTCAAAGCCCAAGCTTTTAATCAACGACCTCACCAAAATGAGCATGCCTGAACTTCGTAACCTGGCCATTGAATACGGCTATCCTGAGGAAGAACTTCCTGCAATGAAAAAGCAGGATTTGATTTTCGTAATCTTAAAGTCACACACTGAGCGGGGTGGCTTGATTTTTGCTTCCGGCTCCCTTGAGATTTTGCCTGACGGTTACGGATTTTTGCGCAGCCCGCAAAACAGCTATCTTCCTGGCCCTGACGACATTTACATTTCACCGAGTCAGATTCGTCTGTTCAACCTTAAGACTGGCGATACAATCTATGGTCAGACCCGTTCTCCAAAAGAGGGCGAGAGATTCTTTGCACTCCTTCGCATCATGACCGTAAACTTTGACGAGCCCCGCGTTGCTCAGACACGAGTTCCATTCGAGAACCTTACGCCTCTTTATCCAAAAGAAAAACTTACTTTGGAGACAATCTCCACTGAATACAGTACGCGAATCATTGATTTGTTTGCCCCAATCGGTAAAGGTCAGCGTCTTCTTATCGTAGCACCCCCTAAAGCAGGTAAAACAACTATTTTGCAGAAGGTTGCAAACGCAATCACTGCCAACAATCCTGAAGTCTACCTCATCGTTCTCCTTATTGACGAACGCCCGGAGGAAGTTACCGACATGGAACGGGCAATCAAGGGTGAAGTCATTTCTTCAACATTCGACGAGCAGGCTACCCGCCATGTTCAGGTTGCGGAGATGGTTCTTGAAAAGGCCAAGCGTCTCGTTGAGCACAAACGCGATGTAGTCATTCTTCTTGACTCAATCACCCGTCTTGCACGCGCATACAACGTCACTGTTCCTACATCAGGCAAAGTTCTTTCTGGTGGTGTTGACTCAAACGCTCTCCACAAGCCAAAGCGATTCTTTGGTGCAGCCCGCAACATCGAGGAGGGCGGCTCGCTCACAATTATTTCTACGGCCCTTATCGATACTGGAAGCCGCATGGATGAAGTTATCTTCGAGGAATTTAAGGGTACTGGCAACTCAGAGATTGACCTTGACCGTCGTCTTGCTGAGCGCAGGCTTTTCCCTGCAATCAATATCAAAAAATCCGGCACTCGAAAGGAAGAACTTTTGCTTGACGAGGCCACCTTGCAGAAACTCTGGGTTTTGCGAAAGGTCATCAACCCCATGGAAGACGCCGAAATTACCGAGCTTATCCTTGAGCAGATGAAGAAGAGCCGCAATAACGAGGCCTTCCTCACAAACATGAATACAGGAAGCGCGGCTCTATAAACACAAAAGGTGGCTTGAATCAAGCCACCTTTTTTATGAAATAAAATTCAATTTTTTTAACGGACTATGCTTGCCTTTGCGGCTGCTCTTGTGTATGGATCTGATGCAGAGTCTGAGATTACCTCAAACATTGCGTTTGCATAGATAATGTCACCTCGAGCCGAAACTTTCTTGCAGTAGGCGATTAAATTATCCCAGAAATGATTTTGCTCACACCACTGGCAGATGTCCTCGTATTCGCTGATTTTTTTGAGGAAAAGGGCAAGAGTTGTAAATTCATAATTTGCATCCCTGCCTGAAATTGATGAAAGAATGTGGCTGAAAGACTCAATTGTTCCAAGTGCGGATGTAAAAAGTGAGTTTTCTGACTCACCGTCTTCTTCAAAAATTACGCTGATATTGTAAAGGGCATTGATAGTTTTTGCAGAGGATACCCTGAACAAATCAAAGAATCTGTCTACATTTGAGGCTTTGTTTGCATCAATGATTTTGAGCATAGCCCGTCTTAGAACAGTATCCTTATAGTTTGGATCATTGTCCAAAATCAAAAGAAGCGCCTGCTTGTATTTTTCATTTTCATTCTGGTGGCGCATGAGATCTGCCATCTCATATAGAATGTCATAAAGCTGGTCTGGAATGTCAAGAAAGTCACTTGAGAGCCGTGCCTTTTCATAAAAGTCAACGGCTGTCTTGTATTCGCCTTCCAGCCTGTAAATCTTTCCGATTAGGAAATCAGCCTCCGGGTAGACTCTTTTGGCCTTGACCCAGTCTTCCATTTTGTGAACGGAATAATCGAAGAATTGTGCACCGTAAAGCTCAAGGTAGTGCTTTATGATTGAAATTGCCTCAATCTGATCCCTTTCCTTTAGGACTTCAAGAACTGCATCAAAATTTTCTCCTGCGCGTCTGACTGCAAGGGGAGAAAGCGCTACGTCCAGAATGTAAACTTCATATTCGCTTTCTGAAACTCTGTTGGCCTTTGCCTTGTTTGCAAGATTCATGGCTTTTGCAAATTCACCTTTGTCATAGGCAAAATGTGCTTCCTGAAGAATACGCCATGAAAATTCACTGAATTCAGGTTTTTTGGGCACAACCTGTGTAAAAGAAAATGAGATAGTCAGAAGAAAAAGTCCTGAAAGAATTGATTTTTTTAAATTCATAGAGATGCCAATTCCTCACTAAATACATTATCGGCATCTTTTTCATCTACCGTTCGAATTATTTCACCTTTTTTAAAGATAATTGCCTTGCCGTTTGCTCCGGCTATTCCGATGTCGGCATGTTTTCCTTCACCGGGACCATTTACTACGCAGCCCATGACCGCTACGGTTATGTTTTTTTTCATGGAAAGGAGTCTGTTCTGCCATCGATCCATGAAGGCGTGAACGTCAAAGCCCTGACGGCCACAGCGTGGACAGCTTACGAGGGTGACGCCGCCGCTCCTCTTGCCACATTCCCGAAGAATTTCAAGACCTGTAATAACTTCGTTTTCCGGGCTGGAAGAAAGTGACACTCGGATTGTTGAGCCGATTCCCTCGCGCAAAAGATGACTGAATGCCAGAGTTGATTTGACAACTCCTGTGATAAGAGGACCTGCTTCTGTGACGCCAACATGGAGCGGAATATTGTATTTTGAGGCAAAATCTTCGTTGGCTTCGATTGTCTCCTGGACGGAACTTGCTTTCATGCTAACGACAAACTGATCGAAATTGAGCTCGTCGAATACTGCGCACTCTCTGGAGGCTGTCTCGCTTAAAGCCACGGCACGGCTCATCTGACCTTTTTCTACCTTTTCACGCAAATCGTGGGGGAGGCTTCCTGAATTTACGCCGATCCGGATTGCAACGCCCTTTTCACGGCAACCATTTACCACAGCCTCAACACGGTCACGCTCTCCGATATTGCCAGGATTGATTCGGATTGCGGCTACAGGTCCTTCGAGACATTTGAGGGCCAGCCTGTAGTCAAAGTGAATGTCTGCAACCAAAGGCATGGAGGTTGCCTTGCAGATTTCGATGAAACTTTCCGCACTTTCCATGTCAGGAACGGCAAAGCGGATTATGTCACAGCCCAGCATTTTCATTTGGGCGATTCTGTTGCGGATTGATTCCAGACGGGCAGGATCATCTTTTACGCCTATAATTCCTTCCTTCCACATTGTCTGGATTGTGACGGGAGCAGAGCCGCCGATTATGATTTTATCAATGCCGTTTCGCCCGCCTATAGTGATTTGGCGGGGCTCAAAAAAATTCTTAGCCATATAATAAATTATATCAGATTCAGTGGAAATTTAATAGTGTAAACCGATTCCGGCATAAATTTCATACTTTTTGACCTTTTCACGCCAGCTCATGTCGATCTTTTTAGGATATTTTTTTGAGATTACTGCGCGCCCCAAATCCATTCCAACACTTGCCCTCATGACGATTCCTTTCCACCGTTCCGGGAAGACCAGAAATTCCAGGCCTCCGGTGTACCAGCCGTCCTTAAATGAAAAATAGCGGCCGGTAATCTCATTTTTTGTGAGGACAATGTCAAGAAAGGGCGAAGCCTGAAGCTCAAAATTGAATTTGTCTGTCCATGCAAAGGTGTGGCTGAACCAGGAATCTTCGCCAAAAATCGAGTCAGCCCAGTCAAGCCAATGTGTAGAAATTATGTGAAAGGGAAAATCTACATTTAAAACCAATGCTGAAGGTGTTTTGAGGGCTTTTTTGGTCACTAGCTCCAGCTCGCCATAATTAATGTATTTTTGATCGTCTCGAACGCCGCGGATAAAGTTTCCGATTTCACTGCGGTTAGATTTTGTTGTGAAGAAAGAAAATCTTGTGTTGAAGGCAGCATATTTAAAGCTTTTGAAAGCCTGAATTTCAGCAAATATGCGCGGTTCAATTTCTTTTTGCATGAAATCATAGCCTTGTGAATGACCGATTCTTGCAGAAATTCCGTTCCGGAAATTGCCGTACCAGTTGATTCGGCCTGTGGAAAGTGTCTGACCGGCTGAAATTACGGGACTTGCAAGATCATCGTTTTTTATGCTGATTCCGTCCCTGTCGTAGCTTACTTTACCGTCGATAAAGGGAGTCCAGAAAATATAGCCCCAGTTTTCAATATCAAGTACCTTTACAGGCATGGAAAGCTTTACATTGCTGGTGAAATACTGACTGTCCTTGAAAATTTCATATTCCAGATCGCGGTTTGCTTCTTCTTCCACGTCAAGGACCAGGGAAAAGCGCTGGAATGGAAGTTCAAAAGTGAGTCCGCTGCCACTCCAGAATTCGAGTTCTTCAATGCCCCGGGTGTATTTAAGTTCGAATTTATTGTTCCATGAACATATGAAAGGATCCGCATAAAAAGGGTAGCTGTATTTAAACTCTGTACCCATGGTAAGATTCTGGTCGCCAGTTTGAAGGTCTTCTTTTAAACCTGCAAAAAAACCTATGTCCATGGTGTTCATTGTACCGGCAAAATTTACATCCTTGACTTTGATTTTAAAAATCAGGCCTTCATTTGAGTCATATTTGGGATAGGGAAGGATAAGAAGATGTTTGCTGTCATTTGCCTTGATTTGAAGGAAAACCGAAATGATTTCTTGCTGGTTGTCATTCGGGGGCGTTGCGGGGGCTGTGGTCAAAGAATCATTTACCCCCGCAGAGGGGGCAGGCGAAAATTGCGGAGCAATTGCAGCCGCGGGGGAGACTTCCCCCTCCTGATTTTCAATTATAATTTCAACGTCATTGAATGCCCGCGTGTTCATGAGCCGCTGCTGCAAATCCTGGAGATAAGAGTCTAATTCTTCACGGCTATCGAATATTTTGTCGGTGTTTACCGGCACGACCCGCTGTAAATCCCTTTCACGGGTAGAATCAAGCGTGTAGGAAAGACCGGAAATCTGGTAGCGTTGTGAAAAAAGCTCTGATGAGGACAGAATCAAAAAAAGAAGAAAAAACTGCGCCTTTGTTTTAGTACGCACCTTTTCCCCGCAGGACAACGTAAACTGTCTTGATAAGAATCCAAATATCTAGCCATACAGACCAGTTCTGGATGTAGTAAGAGTCAAGCGTGACGCGCTCTTCGTAACCAGTGTCGCTGCGGCCGGAAATCTGCCACATGCCGCTTAAGCCCGGCTGAACCGAAAGAATGAAATCTGATTTGCTGCCGTATTTTTTTAGTTCCGGCTCAGTGACAGGGCGGGGGCCGATAAAAGTCATTTCACCTGTAAGGACGTTGAAGAACTGGGGAATTTCATCGATGCTTGTTTTGCGGAGAAATTTGCCGATTTTGGTGACTCTCGGATCATTCGTGAATTTGCGGTCCTTTTCCCATTCGGCGCGCATTTCAGGGTTTTCAGCAAGAATCTTTTCAAGCTGCTTGTCGGCGTCGATTACCATGGAACGGAATTTCCAGCATTTGAATTCTTTGCCATTTTTGCCTATGCGCTTGTGTCCGTAAAAAACTGGCCCCGGAGAAGAAATCTTGATTGCGATTGAAACGATAAAAACAAGGGGAAGCAGAAGCGGAGAAGAAAGCAACAGGAGAAAAAGATCAATAAAACGCTTCCAGAAGAGGCTGATTGGCTTGGTGAGGTTATGGGTTGAAGAAAAACCAAGGATACCGCCGAAGTCACGCACATTGGTTGAGATTGTGGAAATGTCGTTGATTCGCGGAACCTGAATTGTGTAGCGGAAATATGAATTTATGTAAGTGGTGTCGCGGTCATAGTCACAGAGAATTGCAACTTTGATGCCAAATGACTTGATCATGTTGAATGTCTGCTCTGAAGGCGGGTAGACAGGAATGCCGAATCTTTCGCCTGGAATCCATGACTTGCTGTCGATGATGATGCCTGGTTTATAGCCCAGGTCAGGACGTTTTAAAAGACGCTCGATGATTACGTCGCCTGAACTGCCGGAAACGTAGATTACAGCAGGAACTCCGAACCATTTGCGTTTTGAAAAGACATGTCTGGCAAGTTCCCTGCCGGCTGGAAGCAGAATAAGGGCAATAGGAGCCGCACAAAGCAGGGCTACGACAATAGCCAGTTTGTCCTCGATGTCTTCGACAGTGATGGAAAGGGCAACACCGGCAAAAACAAAGAAAGAACAGAGGGCAAATTTTTTGACTTCATCGGCAGGCGGGTAGACAAGACCCGGATAAAGGCCTGCCGCATAGAAAACGGCCATTGTAGGCGGCAAATAGACCCAATATGTGACGAAAGATCGGAAATTAATCCATGAATGATTGATAAAATTGATGACGAAAAAAGTAATTCCGATACTGAGCATGACCCCGAAACAGTCAACAAACATGAGGGCAGCTCCTGAGGTGAATGAACTTGTACGCCAGAAATTCTTTTTAAAATACTTTTTATATTCTTCTTCAGTCATACTTAACTTTTGATTTTACAATATGAAGGGAAAAAAGTCTACTTTTAAATTTCAGGGTGAATCTATCTGTATTCTGCCATTTTTTTCATGATTATACTGGCAGAGCGACGGTAAGAATACAATTCTTCCACCTTAGACAAGTCGATTTGCGGTGAAGGAGTCTTGTTCAGTTCCAGCAATTTTGCGCACAAGTCTTCTGAGTCTCCTGCCTTAAAAAAAGTGACCGGCAGCTGGCCGTAAATTTCTTTGAAGACCGGAATGTCTGAAATTAAGGCTGGCGTGCCGCATGTCATGGCTTCAAGGGGCGGAATTCCGAAACCTTCGTAGAGGGAAGGCTGAACCAGAAGCTTGGACTGGGCATAAGCGTATTTGAGCTGGTCGTTTGAAATTCTACCTGTAAATTCAACGAAACCTTCTTTTGAGGAAAGTTCTTTGAGCCTTGATGAAGTTTCTTCGTCCCCTGTACGGAAATTCTCTGCGTTACCCACAATCACGAGCTTTGACTTGAAATTTTCGTCCGTTTTTCGGGCTTTTTCAAAGGCGTCGAGAAGGGTTTTGAGACCTTTATGCTTTTTTATGTTGCCTACGAAAAGAATCTGGTCTTTTCGCTCTGGTTTTTCGCCTTCAAAGGGCTCCTTGAGATAGGCTGGGGCGGCATTGTACACGACTTGGATTTGTTTTTTGCAGTTAAGATGGTGAATAATGCGCTCTTTTGAGAATTCTGAGACCGTAAAAATTGTGTCGGAATAATTGACGGCTCTTTTATAGAAGATTTTGCGTGCTATTTTACCCAGGAATCCTGTCATGCCCTTTACATCAAGGAAAACGACGTCGTGAATCACTGAGAAAATCGGAATTTCTATTTTGCCCGGAATGTTGCAGTATGGCGTGAAATAATAGTCGTAGTGGTGAATCTGCTCTAGAACGTCAGCCGGAAAAGAGAAAGTTTCCTTGAAAGAGAAGGGCTTTACGTCGCAGTAACAGAATTCAACGTTCTGCATCCGTAAAAATGGCGTGCACTGCTCGTGACTTCCGATTAAAAGACATTCATTTTCCTCGAGAAAATAGGGAATCAGCTCTGAGATAAAGGAACCGATTCCACCGGAGCCAATCATGCGGCAGTCTATTGCAATCCTCATTTTCTGCTGGTCTCCTCGTCGAGTTTCATGATTGTGTTGTCGATGGCCTCTTTGATTTGCCGTGCAAAACGCTCTGCTGAGAAAGTTTTTGCGTGCTGTGAGATAAAATCTGTGTCGAATGCACCTGATTTTTCCAGTTCCTCAAAACGGTTGATAGCCCGCTCGACTGAATCCACAGTTGCATGGCTGAAGAAAGTGCCGGTCTTTCCGTTAATGACTGTTTCCAGGGCTCCGCCTTTGCCGAATGCGATTACAGGACGGCCACAGCACTGGGCTTCCACAGGAATGATTCCGAAATCCTCTTCGGCACAGAAAATCATGGCACGGCATCGCTGTAAATAGTCCATGACTTCCTTGTCGCTGATTCTTCCAGTGAAAGTAATTTCTGTGTCAGGGTAACTTGCGGCAAGTTTTTTGAGGGACTTTTCCTGACTTCCGCTTCCGATTACTATGAGCTTCTTTTTTAGGTTTCCGCAGGCCTGAATTGCAAGGTCTATCCTTTTATATGGAACAAAACGGCTGAAAACCACGAAAAAGTCTTCGTGAGGCTTGTAGTTTGGCACAAGACGGTCTGTGTTTACAGGCGGATATATGACCTGAGAATCCCTGTTCCAGTATTTTTTGATTCTTCTGGCTATATAATTTGAGTTTGCGATTAAAGTGTCTACGCGCTGGCTTGAAACATAGTCCCAGAGACGGATTTTTGGCATCCATTTGTCCATGAAGAACTGAGTGAGCCTTCCGCTCCTAGATTTGTATTCAAAGTATTTGTCCCAGGCATAGCGCATTGGTGTGTGAATGTAGGCCACATGGGGAACCAGGGGAGGAGTGATTACGCCTTTTGCGCAGCATGAAGAAGAGCAGATTACCAGCTTGTAATTTGAAAGATCGAATGACTCGAAGGCTTTCGGCATGAAGGAAAGGAACTTTGTGTAAAGTTTGGTTGCGCGAGGCCACTTCTGCATAAAAGATGTGTGAACTTTCTCTTTTGGGAAGATTTTTCCCATTTTTTTTTCGTCATAGACAAGGGTGAAAATATCTGCTTCGGGATAGATTTTGAGAAGTTCTTCTACAACCCGTTCCGCTCCTCCGTAATTTACCAGCCAGTCATGTACAATTGCAACTTTTTTCATATTGAACCTCCGTGAAATTTTGCGCGGATATCAGCCGCTTATTTTGAGGCGGCCCCTGTATTTTGAGCGGAAGATAGAATGTCATAAAGTTTTCTTGCCGCATTCTCGTAAGTGAATTCAGAAAGAACGGCGGCAGAATCCCCAACCTGCTCCTTAAGAATATCATTCAAATCACAGTTTGTCGAATCCCAGGCAATGTAATGAGCAGCCTTCCGGTAAATTTCCGGGAGACTTGCTGAGCGGGCGACAATGATTTTGGCTCCAACGGAAAGGGCCTCAAGGGGCGGAATGCCGAATCCTTCGTAGTAAGACGGAAAGACGAAAGCCCGGCATTTTTTCATCAGCGCTTTGACTTCACCATCGCTCACATAGCCCAAAAGAATGACATTTTTGAGTGCCGACAAATCTCCGATTTCCGTTGATTTCATTCCACCGATTGTCTTTCCTGAGATTGCGAAAATCTGATCCGGGTGATTTTTGGCGTATTCAAAAATCCATTTGAGGTTCTTGCGTTTTTGAAGGCTTCCGAGAGTGAAGAAAAAGGAATTTTGAGTGAGAATCGGAAATTTCTGGAAAATCTCCTCGTCTTCTTCGATGGATTTGAAATGATCCCAGCCGTTCGGAATTACGCAGATGCGGCCTTCATCAACATTGTAGGCTTTTTGAATCTGATTTTTGCTGAATTCCGAGACCGTAAAGATTTTTTTTGCATTTTTTGCAATGTTTTTGTAATGGAAGCAGCTGTAAGCACGAATCAGCCTGTCCCGGAAGGAAGTAAAATCTCCCGGACAATCGGCGGCGTAAATATCATGCAAAAAAGCATAGCCGCATTTTTTACCCAGGGGGGCAGTGTTACTGAAATTAAGTGGAGTTGCATGAAAGCGTTTGCAGACTTTCGGAAAATAAAACAAATCCCATCGCGGAAAAGATTTGAGGGCTGCTCCCGGAATGACTTCGATTTTCTTGTAATCCGGCAGAAACTTTGCGTTTGCAGGAACCAGAATCGAAAATTCCAGACTGCCGGAATCGCTTTGCGAAAGAAGCTCATCAAGACACTTGCAGACTTCAAAGGCAAATCGCTCGATTCCGGTGAGGGAGCGGCAGAGAAAATTTCCGTTGATTAGGATTTTTGCTGGCATAGGTTAGCAAACTCCGATTGAGTGCATGTAGTCGCGAAGAACACAGATGAAGTGAGTCATTTCTTCAGGCCTGATGTCACCCATGTTTGCGATTCGGAATGTGTCGATGTTGCCAAGTTTTCCGGGGTAAATCGTGAATCCGAAACTTCGGGCGTAATCATGCAGCTCGTTGAAGTTGTACTTTGGAGTCTCTGGAATCAAAATTGCCGTGATGAAGTGGCTTTGGAATTCTTCTTTTACCAGCATCTTGAGGCCGATTTCTTTGAGTCCTTTGACAAGAATTTCCCAGCAGGCAGTGAAACGCTCAAAACGTTTTTCGACAGTTTCAACTTTTGTCTCGATGATTGCCTGACGCAGGGCGTAGAAGGTCTGGACAGGTGGAGTGAAACGTGTCTGTTTTGTTTCGAGAAAATATTTGTACTGGTCGTAAAGATTGAGGTAATAGTTTCTCATAGGCCAGTCTTTCTGTTTCAAAAGTTCATCTCGTTTACAGACAACAAAGCCGACACCTGCCATGCCGCCGATATGTTTGTTTGAAGTACTTGTGGCAAAGTCAATTCCGAGGCTTCCTAAGTCAATCGGCATTCCACCGTATGCAGATACGATGTCACAGATTGTTGTCATACCGTATTTTTTTGCCATCGGGCAAATTTTTTCGAGAGGGTTGAGCAAGCCTGTTGTTGTCTCATGGTAGACAATTGCGAATGTAGTGTATTTTTTGCTCTTCATCTGGTTTTCGAGGGCTTCCAAATCAATTGGCTCATAAGTTGATGATTTGAAAACGTCCATGTCGATTCCGTAAACAGAAGCAATTTTTGCAAGGCGTGCACCGTAAGAGCCGTTGTCCACGACGAGGAGCTTTCCGTCCGGTGGAACGCAGCTTGAAACCATTGCTTCATCTGCACCTGTTCCTGAACAGCCGAACATAACTGTGATGTAGTCTTTTGGATTTGCACAGACTTCGGTAAGGCCCGTTGCGACTTCTTCCATGAGATTTCCGAATTCAAGTTCGCGTGGACAGATATCAGCTACAACCTGTGCATATTTTACGCTGTCGGTCGTTGTTGAAGGACCTGGATTCAAGAGAACTTCACGGCGGACAGAGCGGAGCGATTCATTTTCCTGAATGCGTGGATAAATGAGTTTGTTGGCTCTTTCAAGCATTGCCTCATCATCGATTTCTGTCCATGCGTAGTATTCGATTTTGCGGATATAAATTGGTTCTCCGCCTTCTTTATCCTGTGCAATCTTACAGAAAACAGTTTCGTAGTCGATTTTTGCATTTTCGGCTCTTGTCTTGTCATAGTAAGCAACCATTTTGTTTAGGAAAGACTTTGTTACTTTTGAAATGCCTACAAGCTCGCCTGCAAGATTTTTAACGCGTGTCTTATCCTTTGTTACGTTGCAGATAACTCCGTTTTCGTCTGATTCAAGGTAAACTTCGTCCTCGCTGTTGGTTTTGCCGCTTGCAAGGATAACGTTGTCTTTTTCTTCATTCTGAAGAACGAAAAGACCAATTGAATCATAGAGCAGGTCGCTTTCAAGGAGAAGGGCAGATTCCTTTACAAAAGGCGCACAGACTTCGAGAGTGCCCATGCTGCTGGTATTTTCGTAGTTATCGTTGCGGACTGTTTTGATAATTGGATATTTCTTTGCAAGCTCGTCATAAAATTCTGAACAATGACCTGTTCCGATGATGATTTCCTCGATTCCTGCTGCAATAAGTTTTTGAACCGAGCGTTCCACCATTGCAAGACCGTCAATTTCAATAAAACCTTTCGGCATTGCCTGTGTTCTATTTCCAAAGCGAGAGCCAAGCCCTCCTGCCATAATTACTGCCTGTTTAATCATTTTATGTTTCCTTTAGTTTTTCAAGAATTCCATCAAGGCTTTTTTGTTTTCCTGTGGAGTAGATTTTGGCCGGCCCAAATCTTTTCGGGCACCTTTTTTAACAAGAACCTCAACGAAAGTGAGTTTTTCTTTTGTCTCTGAATCGTGGAGGACTGCATCAAGTTCTTCAGGGGTTTCAACTTTTACTACATTTTCATAGCCACAGCCTTCTGCGATTACACAGAGGTCGATTTCGCGTCCAACCGTAGGCTGACCGCCAACTGAGTCATGAGCTCCGTTGTTGAGGACGAAATGAACATAGTTTGAAGGTTTTCGGCTTCCGATTGTTGCCATGCCGCCCATCTGCATGATTGAAGCTCCGTCTCCGTCCAGACAGTAAATCTGGCGGTCTGTTTTTTGGAGTGCAATGCCAAGAGCAATCTGGCTTGCGTGTCCCATTCCGCCGACTGTAAGGAAGTCTCGGTCATGGTTCTGTCCATGCTTGTCACGGAGCTCGTAAAGTTCACGGCTGATCATGCCAGTTGTGGAGATGAATGCTGTTTTATCGTCTGCTCCGAGCATGATTTTTTCGATTGCTTCTTCACGGCTCATTTTCCCCTCAACAGGAATATTGTTTACAAGTTTGTATTCGTCGAATGTTCCCTTGCGGATTACAAAGGCGTACTGGGCATTGTTTTCTTTTATGTATTTATAGGCTTTTTCAAACTGAGCCGGCAAGTCTGCTTCGTTGTCGCTAAGAACTTCGTAAGGAACTTTCATTGCGTCCAAAAGATCACATGTGACTTTGCCCTGTTTTACGTGCTGAGGCTCGTCGTGAACACCAGGCTCACCGCGCCAGCCGATTACAATCAGCATAGGAATTGAATAAACATCCGGGTCTGCAATGGAAAGAAGGGGATTTACCATGTTTCCTTCGCCTGAGTTCTGCATGTAAATCATTGGAATCTTGCCTGTTGCAAGATGGTAGCCTGTTGCCAGTCCTGTTGCGCTTCCTTCGTTTGCAGAAATAATATGGTTTGAAGCTGGCGCATTGTCAGTAACATAGGCACAAAAGTTTTTGAGCAGGGAATCTGGAACTCCTGCAAAAAAATCAGTTCCGTTTTTAATTAATAAGTCATAAAAGTAAGATGGTCTAATCATAGCAACTCCAAATTATTTTGTTCCTGGAATAAGCTCAAGAATTTCTTTGATTGGCATACACATGTCGTTAACTTCAAGGCTTCTTTCTGCCTCAAGAATCTTTTCGGCGCACTTGTACATTGCAGGATAAGAAGCCCGGAGCATGTGGTTTGCGTAAATAATGATGTTTGCTCCCCATTCGCCAAGTTCCTTTTCGGTGAACTGGTTGTAAGTGGTAGGAACGAGGACAATCGGAATGTTCTTGTACTCTGCACGGAATTTCTGACAGAATTCCTTGATATCCATGCCGCTCTTGTCCTTTGAGTGAATCATAACGCCGTCAGCACCGGCCTTGACTGCTGCGAATGCCTTTGCAATTGCCTCATCAACGCTGTAGCCTGCGATGATTTCTTCGATTCGGGCAATAATCATAAAGTCCTTTGTGACCTGGGCTTTTTTTCCTGCGCTGATTTTCTCGCAGAATTCTTCTTCGGTTGCAAGAACCTGTTTAGCCTCAGTTCCGAAGAGAGAATTCTTTTTCAAACCTTTTTTGTCCTCGATGATTACAGCAGAAACACCGTTTCTCTCCAAAGTGCGGACTGTGAATACGAAATGTTCAGGAATATCGCCTGTGTCGCCGTCATAAATAATTGGCTTTGTAGTACATTCGAGAATGTCTGTGAGGGACTGCAGGCGGGTAGTGAGGTCAACTGCTTCAATGTCAGGCTTTCCTTTTGAAGTTGAGTCTGTGAGAGAAGAAGACCACATTCCGTCGAACTGATGGATTCCATCTTCTTTTGTTACCTGTGCATGCTCTGCGATAAGGCCTGAAAGACCTGAGTGAGCTTCAAGAATACGGACTACAGGCTTTGCTGCAAGGAGGCGGCGGAGGGTAGCCCTGCGGATGTCAGGAGTCGTGCCGATTGTAGATGCGTTTTCGGCAAGGGATGTTGAGTTGATTCCCTGAGTGTAAGGAATCTCAACAATCTGACCACCCCATTCCTTTACGATTTCAAAACATTCCTCGCGGATTTTTGAAAGATAGTTTGTCTTCCAGTCATCGCCGTGAATCATGAAATCTGGCTTATATTTTTTGAGGTTGGGAACATAGCTCCAGTCTTCCTGTGGAACGACTTTTGCAACGCCCTTAATGTTTTCAACGACCTGTTTTCGCTGATCATAGGTAAGGTAAGGAAGGCGCTTGTGGCTTACGATTGCGCTGTCTGTAAGAAGACCAACTGTAAGTTCACCGAGTTTTGCTCCTTCACTGATGATATTGATGATTCCCGGGTGAATGATGTCGCCGGTAATTCCAAGATAAACTGTCTTAGCCATTGTTTTCTCCTGTTATGCTGTTTTTTCTTCTTTTGATTTGTTAAGAGATTCGAGAGTCTGAATCATGTAGTCAGCAACGTGACTTCCTGCCTCACCCTCAAAGCACCATGCTTCTTTTTTTGCCTCGTGGCGGGCAATTTCCAGTTCCTTTGAATCGCTCATGGACTGAATTACTTCCTTTATGTTTGCAAACTGCTCTTCCTTTAGTTCAGTTCCGAATTTTTTAAGGACTGCATACTGCCAAAGTTCCTTGTCGCCCAGATCATAGGCATCGTAAGGACGCAAGTCCATGTCTGCCTTTACATACATGACCGGCTTGTCGCAGAGGAAGGTGTAGTCGAAAATGATTCCAGAGAAGTCTGAAATCATTATGTCTGCTTTTTTGAGGGAGAAAATATTCTGCCGTTCGTAATCCCAGACGATGTTGGAATTGTCCTTGTAGCGTTCTGTGAGATGTGTAAGCATGTCGGCCTCGCTCTTTTTTGACTGCGGATGAGGGCGGACTATAATTCTCCAGCCTGTCTTTGAAAGGGGATCGAGAAGTTTTTCGCCGTATTTTTTGAGAATGCCCACTTCACCCCAGCTTGGAGAAAGCAAAACTGTGAAAGGGTGATTTTCTTCGGCCGGAATGGCGGCAATATTTTCTTTGTATACATCAAGATAAGGACAGCCGACAGTGACAAGATCCTTTTTAGGAATCCCACGCTGATTTTCAAGGAAACGAAGGTCAGCTTTCTGGTGTTCGCCTGTAAGAAGAACTGAATCAAAAAAATCAAGACCAAAAAGTCGGTATGTTGTGGCGTCGTTTGGCATGTGCACGATATGGCTGTAATGAGCGACTCGCTTACTGCGTTTGAGTTGGTAAACCTGAAGACCTGGAGTGGTCATGAGGACAAAGCCTGCGCTGAGCATGTTGAGCTTAGCAAAGGCTGCGTTTCCTTCACCGATGAATTCTGGCTTTACAAATTCATAATTCTGCTCGAAAACAGGGTCTGTCTTTGATGAAGTGTAGTAGGTGAGGTTGATTTTTCGCCTTTCGAATTCGTCGCAGACCGGCTTGAAAGTGTTCCAGTATTGGTTTCCTTCATTATAAATGACGTAAGGCTTGTATGAGGAATCTAGCTGTGCTCCTCCATCCTTTTTGCCAGAGAAAAAGACCTTTAATTTGAGGATGGCGGCCTTTCCTAAGAAAAATAATGTTGCCGCAGCTCCGATAAGAATTGAAAATAACATCGAACCCGTACCAGGATCGATGTATAATAACATTATTGTCATTAAAAACTCCTTATTTTGTATATGAATGTTTTTCTTGAGTCCAGTTTGCAGAATCAAAAATATTATCTTTTACACGCCACCAGTCATTTTCACCGGCAGTAAATACATACCTGCTTGTTGTATGGTATGGCATGAAAATGTCGCTTGTGCAGATTAATGCTCCCTGTTTTTTTTGTGCGTCACTTTCTGATATACTGATGGTTTTGTCTGTAAAGGGGTTTCTGGCAGAATCAACAATGCCTTTCAGTAAAAGTGAAGGAACGTCAGCGTTTGTCATGAAATCAGAATTTACAGATAATTTGCCGGAAGAGTTGAAATCCTTAAGCATGAGAAGAGGGTGATAATGACCTGGTCCTATTTTTTCAAATTTTTCGTCCCATTTGTAGTCGTCTTCTTTGTCTGTTCTGCCATGGTCTGCAACCAGAACGATTTTTGTATTATCGTAGATATCATTTTCCTTTAAAAAATCAAGCCATTCCCCGATTTTTTTAAAGGCTGCGGCATTTGTGTGGTAAGCTCCGTTAGAAGCAAATTTGCCATTTCCCTTATTGGTGACGTTTGCAACAGGTATATAATCAGGATACTGCAAGATAATGCTTTCATGAGTCTGATTTGACACAAAATTTATGTAGGAGTCACCGTAATTTTCGCTTACATCAGAAAGTTTTGTAAGATAGTCCATGGCGGAATAGCAGACCAAAAAGTCGTTTATATCATCTGTATTTGTGTCTGCTGACCAGTATTTGCCGTCGTTGTAGAAAGCAGGCCTTAAGAAAAGCGGCGAAGTACGGAAAAATCCGAACCAAAGAATATTTCGCTTGAGTTTTTCGCTTGTTATCGTGAAATTTGCCGTTTCCTTGTGCTCACGATACCATTGATCCAGATATGTCTTTTCGGTTATGTGAGCCTGAATTTTTGGATATGAATCATAAATGCTTAAGTCTGGAATCCAGCTGTAGTTTGCCCATGAAGGATCCGTGACTGTAGCCGTGAAACCTGCCTGCTCCGTGAAAATTCTTGGCAGCAAAAGAAGCGCCTCATTTTGCTTTTTAGAAAGCAGGGTGTCTTTTCGTTCGTTGAATTGACCTGGTGTATATTCATAGCCACCGTAGCATGCAGGTGCTCCCAAGAGGGTGTGACCATTGAATGCGGCTGTATTTTTGAAAAGGGTGAATCCGTCAAATTTTGCATATAGTTCCGGTGATTCTTCAAAAATCGGCTCTACGAACTGATTCTCTGCACGGTCAAGATAAATAAAAAGAACGTTCCTTCCTGTCTTTGAAAAGTGAAAAATAGGCTCGAGCTTTTTTGAAGATTCATTGCTTTTTGTGACTTCCAGATATTCTTTGTAGCCGCTTTTTATTGTGAAAATATTTGAAATTGAAACTCCAAGCAGAGCAACTGCAGTGAATGACGAAAGAGTTGATACTATTTTTGTTTTTTTGAGCTTGAATGCAAAAATCAGGACGCATGCAATGACTGCAAGCACGATAAGATTTATTAAAATGGCCGAAAGGGATGAATCAACATTTGGAACTGTATTGAAAACCAGAAGCTTTGAGAGTGTTCCGTAGTTTCCCTGAAAGGCAAAAGTATTGCAAAGTCCAAAGAATAAAATCCCTGCAAAAGTTACCGCAAGAACTGACTGAATACGTTCTTTATAGAGGAAATAAATCAGGAATGGCCAGACAATGCAGAAACCAAGCGCCTGGGAAAAAGTATTCCATACAAAGAACATTGGATTGCTGTAAGAGTCGATTCCAGAAAATTCCATGGGAGAAGAAGATATCAGGAGCGTTGGAATTAAAAGACCCAGCAAAATTGTAAGGCTTATCGCACTGACAGAGAAAAGGGCAATCCGCTTTCTTTTGTTTTGTGTAAGCTCTGAAAGAACATTTGAGGTTAAGAAATTGAAGAATCTCACATAAAAAGGTGAAAAGTAGACTAATGCAAAAACACTGCTCACAAGAACAGCTCTTTTGAAAGAAAGAATGTTGCCAATAAAAAGCCACAAAATAAGAATTGTGACGGCGGCACACATAATATAGTAAAGAGTTTTAACAGGATGTCTAAGTTTGTAAAAAACATTTTTTACAAGAGAAAAAAGATTGTTCATGGTCCAGTAAAGGACAAGACCGGCAGGGGAATTATAGAGGACTACAACAAAAAGAAGCGCAAGACCATAGACCTGCAGTTTGTCGCGCAAAGAAAGACCTTTTGTATATACGGCACCTGCAAGACAGTTAATGAGGGTCATGGCGATTGGAAGGACATTGATGGTAAAACCTGCAATTGTAAAAAGGGAATCCGGAGCTCCCATGTCACGGATAAAAAGAAAATGTTCACCCTGAAGGGCCGTTAAATTGGAGAGGCAAGTATATGCAGCCGTGAAAAAAGGAATTTGAATCAGAAGACCAAAGGCTGAGCGCAGTGACATGATTGGATGATAATGATTCTCTGCATAGTAGGTGGAAAGAATCA